>JNSK01000001.1_pt1 | contig 182015 bp, 166 predicted proteins | sample 210681 | NCBI WGS metagenome assembly JNSK01 (sample SAMN02808684, study PRJNA238866) | freshwater metagenome | biome: fresh water; feature: freshwater reservoir; material: water; isolation source: water column of the freshwater reservoir Embalse de Amadorio in Spain | place: Spain: Valencia ...
CATCGTCATGTTTCGTCCCTCTTGCTTTGGGGCGAACTCAACGAAACCATGTTCTGTCACATCTTCTGCAAGACGCTGTAGTAACTTAAAGCCCATCTCAGGTCGAGTTTGCTCACGTCCACGAAACTTCATCGTGATCTTTACCTTGTCGCCACCCTTGAGGAACTTCTCGATTGCGTTCTTCTTCGTCTCGTAATCGTGAGATTCAATCTTTGGTGTCAATCGCACTTCCTTCACCACAATGTGGGTCTGGTTCTGACGAGCTTCTCGCGCCTTCTGTGCTGCTTCATACTTGAACTTTCCAAAGTCCATGATTTTGCAAACAGGTGGGTTGGCCTCTGGTGCGATCTCGACTAAGTCGAGTCCGATTTCATCGGCCATTGCAAGCGCTACTTCGATATCTACTACTCCAACTTGCTCACCGGTGTAATTGATGAGACGAATTTGAGGTGTGCGGATTCGATCATTGATGCGCGGTTCAGTGGTGATTTCTGCTCCTTCGTTTGGCTCTGCTTCTGTTGTAACGAAGCCGCCGCATAAGGACACCGCAGACAGTGAAGTGTGGGCTAGCCCACGGCTCAATGAGCCTTCTTCATCCGACATAACCAACACCCGCGCTGCGAGAGAGGTGGGAGCGGTGAGCTCCTCTTGCAGCGACTTTACGTCACTGGTCTGGGGTAAGAGTACCTGAGGGATGGCTCAATCTGGAAATTAAGGGGCAGCCCGCTCGAGATCTACGCGGGCATCAGGGGCAAGGGCCGGACATCTCTCACCTGGAGCAATTACTGCCTCAAAATGCCACCACTCATTGGCATAGACCCGACATAGCCCAAAGCGCCAGCCATTTCGTTCAAGCCACATAGCCCCAGCAGGATCCATCGGGTTGTTCACATCAATGGCCAGGCCTTTCGGGTGGTGAGATGACTGCGGCGGTAAAACCCATTTCGCCGCCTCGGTCTCACTCCCCCTCAGTTGAACTTCACGATCGTAGAGAAATTTTTGACGTTCAAGAGATCTAAATCCTGAAGTGATCAGAAGTGCAACTCCATCGCGTGCAGCAAAGAGCTGTGCAGTGTTAAAGCGTTGCTGTAATTCTGGATGAATCTCTTCGACAATACCCGATGCGGTAGCACTCTCACTTAAAGCTTGGTTTCCAAGAAAAAGGAAATCCGGAGGGCATTGATCTTGTCGAGTCGAGTAGATCAAATAGTCAGTCGTATCAAAACATTGAAGTGAAGGCGATAGCACTACTTCTTTTGTGGTATCGATAGCACTATCGGTTCTGCGATTAGCGAATGAGAAGAGAAGTCCTAGGAGAACAGGAAGAATTACTACAAGAGTAAAGAAGGTGTGCTCTCTATGCACCCATCGCATGAAGCCCGCCATCTACATGAACAATCTCACCGGTTGTCTTTGGAAACCAGTCGCTTAAAAGAGCAACGACTGCCTTTGCTGCCGGTTGAGGATCATTGACATCCCACTCAAGCGGTGAACGATCGTTCCAGACTTTTTCAAACTCATCAAAACCAGGGATCGACTTCGCCGCCATGGTTCGAATAGGGCCTGCTGCGACTAAGTTTACTCTAATGTTTTCACTTCCGAGATCGCGTGCTAAATAGCGAGAGGTAGATTCGAGAGCTGCCTTAGCGACCCCCATCCAGTCATACTTAGGCCAAGCCACTGATGCATCAAAATCGAGTCCGACAATTGAAGCGCCACCAGTAAATGTTGGACGGCAGGCAAGAGAAAGTGAGTTCAGGGAATAGGCCGATACTTCAACGGCGGTAGCAACATCTTCCCAAGCGGTATTCAGAAAATTTCCACCAAGAGCAGCTTCGGGTGCAAAACCAATTGAATGCACTACTCCATCGAGATGTGGGACGTGTTTTCTTATCTCATCAGCCAAACCGTCAAGATGGGATTGATTAGTAACATCTAACTCAATAATGGGAGGCAGCTCTGGAAGTCGCCCAGCAATTCGCGTCGTAAGGCTTAAGGCGCGACCAAATCCTGTGAGGATGACGCGTGCACCTTGTTCTTGGGCAATCTTTGCTACGTGAAACGCGATCGAACCATCGGTGAGTACCCCGGTTACTAAAATGTTCTTCCCTGCAAGAATTGCCATTGCTAGTGCCCCATTCCTAATCCCCCATCAACCGGGATAATTGCACCAGTAATGTAACCTGCTTTTTCTGATGCGAGAAATGTAACAACTTCTGCGATCTCTTCAGCGCTACAAAAACGCCCCAATGGAATTTGTTCTGCAATCTCATCGCGTCTCTTCACATCGAGAGCAGCGGTCATATCCGTTTCAACAAATCCGGGAGCAACAACATTTGCTGTAATTGAACGACTTCCTAATTCGCGCGCAAAAGATCGAGCCATGCCGACAAGGCCTGCCTTGCTTGCTGAGTAGTTCACCTGTCCTGGCGCACCAATAGATCCGACGACAGACCCGATGAAAATTAAGCGACCGCGTTTAGCCTTGAGTAAACCTTTTGTCGCGCGCTTTGCGACTCGAAAGGCGCCAGTGAGGTTGGCATCAATGACCGAGGTGAAATCCTCTTCGCTCATTCGCAGAACAAGAGTGTCCTGAGTGATACCGGCATTCATCACAATCACATCAGGAATTCCCCATTGGCTCTCAATTTGCGCGAAGGCGGCATCAACAGACTGTGTCGATGTCACATCCATGAGCACTGACTTAAAGCCATCAGGGGCTGCGCCAGTTCGATGAGTGATAACGACATCATGGCCATCAGCCTTGAGCGAGTGTGCGATCGCTAGACCGATGCCGCGGTTTCCGCCTGTGACTAAAGCAAGAGAAGACATACCCAGAGAAGACATACACGAAACTTACAGCGCTACCTATGCGTAACCAGTATTTGGAGTCGCTTGGAGGGCAAGTCACCCCTAGGCTTACCAGTATGGATCGCGCCAAGCAGGGTAACGAAGAGGTCTTTGACGTCACTAGCGCGCCGAAGGCTCTCAGCCGTGATCTAGCAGGACGCCAGCGTCGCTATCTGATTTCAATGATGATTCGTACGGTCTGTTTTATTCTCACTGTGATCTTGCCCAGTCCATATAGATGGTTCGCTCTTGTTGGAGCAGTGACACTTCCGTATATCGCAGTAGTGATCGCAAATGCTGGTCGCGAGACTATCACTCCAGGTGATGCATTGCTCAATGAAAAGCCTCGCTCACTTTCCTAACTACACTCTCTCTGTGATCAAGCCTCGTGAGCAGCGTTCCTTTTTAAAAACTTTCATCGCTCTCATCCTTATCGCGGGGTGCCTCTGGGCGTCTCAGTGGCAGTTTCATCGAGGTGAGGATCGAAAGGCAAAGAACGACACCATTGAGTTAAGAATTGCTCAACCCATCGATGACTTAGAAAATCTGATCACTAATGTCGAGGCGAGCGAATGGCGGACTACGAGGGTCTCCGGAAGTTTTGACCCAGAGAACCAAATTCTTATTCGTAACAGATATTTCGAAGGTAAATATGGTTATGGCGTCCTCACTAGATTTACTTCCGTTCAAGGAAAAACTATGTGGGTAGATCGAGGTTGGGTACGGGCTGGATCTAGCGCAACGGAAATTCCGAAGACGCCTGCAGTTCCACTCGGCGTTGTCTCGATTGTTGCCAGACTTCGACTTGATTCATCGCTTCCGACGGGTTCTTTCTTCGCTCTACCAACCAGCGGTGAGCAAGGACTTATTTCAAAACTGAACGCACAATCAGGGCTCACCTCTGAAAACTTTTATCTCGATTTGATTTCTGGATCTACGCCGGATTTGTCACCAACTACACCGACTCTTGTTCCCACTCTCAGTGACGGGCCACACCTTGCATACGCTGTGCAATGGATTCTCTTTGCAGCTCTTGTCGTATACGGGCGTTACTTAATTCGAAAAATGGATTTAACGAGTGGTCAGGTCCTGACGACTAAAGAGGTCTGAATAAATCCCGCCAGCGCTGATCAACTCTTCATGACGGCCCCGCTCAGCTACTTTTCCGTCTTTAATCACAAGAATCTGATCCGCATCCATCACCGTGCTCAAGCGATGTGCGATAACAATGCTTGTTCGTCCTTTGAGCGCATTCTTCAAAGCGATCTGAACAAGGTCTTCATTCTCAGAGTCCAGGTGCGCAGTGGCCTCATCGAGTATCACCAGCGATGGAGATTTGAGCAAAAGTCGTGCAATCGCAAGACGTTGCTTCTCTCCACCGCTAAGGCGATGCCCGCGCTCTCCGACCATGGTTGATAAACCTTGTGGAAGTGAAGCGATGAGCGGCCAAATCTGGGCAGCGGTACAGGCGCTCTGCAACTCTTCCAGAGTGGCATCATGCTTTGCATACCTGAGATTTTCTTCAATTGTCTCGTGGAAGAGATGCGCATCTTGCATCACGACGCCAATACTGTTTCTTAGACTCTCAAGTTCGTACTCTCTAATGTCATTTCCATTGATCTCAATCGAACCGTCCGTGACATCGTAGAGACGTGGAATCAGCGCGCTTATAGTTGTCTTTCCCGCCCCTGAAGGACCCACTAACGCGGTCATCGTTCCTGGTTCGACCGCAAACGATAAACCTTTTAGAATCTCACCAGAGTCAACCACTTCACGAGTAGCTATTCCTTCTAGCGATGCAAGTGAGATTTCATCCGCCTTAGGATAAGAGAAGAAAACATTCTTGAACTCAACGCGTGGCTTAGATGCTGGCATATGAGGTGCATCAACCTTGCTCTCAACCATTGGCTTGAGATCAAGCACTTCAAAGACTCGCTCGAATGAAACTAGTGCTGTCATCACATCAATTCGAATATTCGAGAGTGCGGTGAGGGGACCGTAGAGTCGTGCCAAAAGTGCGGTGATCGCAATCATGGTTCCTACTGTAATTGATCCAGAAATAGCCAGATGTCCACCGATGCCGTATGCAAAGGCTGTCGCAATAGCAGCAACGCTGGTGAGAGCGATAAAGAAGAGACGATTGAGCAGGGCTAATTGAATTCCGATATCTGCAACCTTGCGTGCGCGCGAGCGGAAGAACTCTTTCTCACTCGATTGTTTTCCGTATAGAGCAACGAGTAGCGCACCTGAAACATTAAAGCGTTCTGTCATGGTGCTCGACATTTGCGCGTTTACTTCGAATGATTCGCGAGTCAGGGACTGAATCTTGCGCCCCACCCACTTTGTTGGCAAAAGAAAGAGTGGAAGTAAAGCCAGTGAGAAGAGCGTGATTTGCCACGAAAGGAAGAGCATCGCAATTGTCACCAGCGTCAGACTGATCACATTACTCACAATCCCAGAAAGGGTTGCAGTAAATGCTTGCTGTGCCCCCATCACATCGGAGTTGATTCGCGAGATCAATGCACCTGTCTGGGTACGAGTGAAGAAGGCGATCGATTGTTTCTGTACATGCGCAAAGACTTCAGAGCGAAGGTCATAGATCAGACCTTCACCAATTCGAGCAGAGAACCACCGACCAATCACATTCATGATTGCATCAAGAATCGCGAGAAAACCAACGATGAGAGCCAAAGTTGTTACAAGCCCTGGATCCTTAGGTAAGACGCCATCATCAATGAGCTTTCGCAGGAGAAGCGGTGTCGAAACGATAAGAAATGCGTCAACAACAACTGTTGCTAAAAAGAAAATCAGATAACGTCGATAGGCGCGACCGTAGGAGAGAATCCGTTTAACCGTGCCTGGCTTAAGTTTTCTCTCTTTGACCGAAGGATCTGCTGTGATTGACCTAAAGGTCATCCACATTGCGTGTTGGGACACGAGTTAAACAGTAAAGCCAAGAGCTCTTAACTGCTCACGACCATCATCAGAGATTTTATCCGGACCCCAAGGTGGCATCCATACCCAATTAATTTTCACATCGCTAGTCAGTGGAGCCAGCGCTTGACGAGTCTGATCTTCAATAACATCTTGAAGTGGGCAAGCCGCCGAGGTGAGCGTCATATTAAGAATTGCAACATTACTTTCATCAACCATCACATCGTAGATAAGTCCGAGGTCTACAACATTGATCCCGAGCTCAGGATCAACAACATCCTTCATAGCCTCGGTTACATCTTCAACTTTTGCACTCATTAGCTTACCTTTCCTCGGATTGAAATTCTATCCCTACTGGGTCGTTATTGTGAGCCTTACCTACTTGTTCGATGCCTGCATCGAGGCGTCCTTAATCGCCATCCACCCCAGTAGGGCACATTTGATCCGCGCTGGATACTGTGAAACTCCAGCTAGGGCGACAGCGTCTTCCAAAACTAGTTCATTACCAGGTTTCTTACCCTTGCTCTGCATCAGATCCATAAACTCTTCAGTGATCGATTCAGAAACATCTAGAGTCTTTCCAACGAGAAGATCGCTCGCGATTGAGACGCTCGCCTGTGAGATTGAGCAGCCGACCCCATCCCATGTAATTTTACTAATCACATTGCCTGTCAGGGTGATGTTGAGAGTGATCTCGTCACCACAGCTTGGATTGATGTGATGGACCTGAACATCATAATCTTTAGCTAAAGATTTATTGAGTGGGTTCTTGTAGTGATCAAGAATTACTTCTTGATATAAGTTATCTAAGTTCATTTGCTGAAATATTTCATCGCAGAATGAATACCTGTCATCAAGGCATCATTATCTTCAATCGTGTTGTACAGATAAAGCGAGGCACGCGTAGTTGCCGGTACTCCAAGAGAGCGAGTCAGTGGCCACGCGCAATGATGTCCAGTTCGCACAGCAATTCCCTGACTATCGAGGAATTGTCCAAGATCATGTGGATGAATACCCTCAACTGTAAAAGAGAGTGCTCCCCCACGGCTATCCATAGTGTGTGGACCTACTACTTTAATCTCCTCGACTGATAACAATTTGGCAAGGAGGTCAGAGGTCAGTACATGTTCGTGCGCTGCGATCGAATCCATACCGATCGCAGAGAGATAATCAACGGCAACACCAAGTCCAATAACCTGAGCCATATTTGGCACTCCAGATTCAAACTTTGCTGGCGCTGGCGCCCACGTCGCTGAAGTCATGGTGACATCTGCAATCATCGAACCACCGGTGAGAAACGGTGGAAGCTCTTCAAGGAGCTCACGGCGTCCCCACATAATTCCCACACCCGTTGGACCAACAGCCTTATGGCCTGAGAAGGCAAGGAAATCGATCCCCAATTTCTTTACATCAACGCTCATGTGCGGCACTGATTGACATGCATCAAGGACGACAACTGCGCCTACATTGTGCGCTGCCTTAACTATCTCATCCAAAGGATTGATTGTTCCCAAAACATTAGATTGGTGAGTAAGTGCAACAACTTTGGTTGAAGCAGTGATAAGAGTCGGGATCTGAGAGAGATCTAATCGTCCTTCGTGGGTGACATCAAACCAGACCAACTCAGCCCCAGTGCGCGCTGCTAATTGCTGCCAAGGGATCAGGTTTGCGTGGTGCTCCATCTGCGAAACTACAATTCGATCTCCCGATTTCAGGTGGAATCTATTTTCGCTCGCTGCATTACCCATCGCATAAGCGATGAGATTAAGTGATTCAGTTGCACCTTTGGTGAAGATAATCTCGTCAACTTCAGCACCTAGGAAACGTGCAATCTTTAGCCGTGCGCCTTCAAAGAGATCAGTCGCCTCTTCTGCGAGTTGATGCGCACCTCGGTGAACTGCCGCATTATGAAGACGATAGAAATCCACCTCAGCGTCAATAACCACCTGCGGTTTTTGTGAAGTGGCACCGCTATCAAGATAGACAAGCCTCTTACCGTCACGAATCGTCCGTGAGAAGATCGGAAAATCTTCGCGAATGACTAGTGGGTTAAAGGACATCTCGATTACGCAAACGCTTAAGCGTTGACGTACTCCTCATATCCTTGCGCCTCAAGTTTATCTGCCAACTCTGGGCCACCTTCTTCAACGATTTTTCCGTTAGCAAATACATGTACAAAATCTGGCTTAATGTACTTAAGGATGCGTGTGTAGTGAGTAATCAAGAGAACTCCGACATTGTTATTCTCTTTTGCTCGATTTACACCTTCAGAAACTACGCGCAGAGCATCAACGTCCAACCCAGAATCAGTTTCATCAAGGATTGCGATCTTTGGCTTGAGAAGCTCAAGTTGCATGATCTCGTGGCGTTTCTTTTCTCCTCCGGAGAATCCTTCATTGACATTTCTCGATGCAAAGGATGGATCCATCTTGAGGGCTTCCATTGCGCCCTTAACTTCTCCTACCCACTCGCGAAGTTTTGGAGCTTCTCCACGAAGTGCTGTGGCTGCAGTGCGAAGAAAGTTTGAAACAGATACTCCGGGTACCTCGACTGGATATTGCATTGCTAAGAAAAGACCAGCCTTAGCACGCTCATCTACTGACATCTCTAGAACATCTGCACCATCTAGAGTTACTGTTCCGCCAGTGATTGTGTATTTTGGATGACCAGCGATCGAATATGCGAGAGTTGATTTTCCAGAACCGTTAGGACCCATGATCGCGTGCGTCTCTCCAGATTTGATCGTGAGGTCCACGCCCTTCAAGATCTCAACGTCTCCACCTTCAGTGGTTACGCTTACCTTTAAGCCGTGAATTTCAAGTGTGCTCATCTTTGTCCCCGATTAGATTTCCACTGTGACGGAGTCTCCGTCAACATGTATGCCGTAAGTCCTAAGCGGTGCAACCGCTGGTGGTGTGAGTGCTTCACCTGTGCGTAGATCAAATTCTGCGCCATGTAGCCAGCACTCAATTTTGAATCCGGATACATCGCCTTCTGAAAGAGATGCATCAGAATGAGAGCATGTGTCATCGATAGCGAAAACTTCTTCGCCGACGCGAGTCACACAGATGGTTTTGCCATCTTTCTCTATTTTGACTGGCTTGCCTTCAACTAAGGTTGCTAACGAGAGATCAGCCATTGATGGCACCAGCCTTTGCCAGCTCATCATCGATGCGCGCCATGATTCGATCCTGAATCACCTGATTTTTGATCTGCGAGACGATTTCTGTGAAGAAGCCACGTACAACTAGTCGGCGTGCATCAGCGCTACTAATTCCACGAGACATGAGATAGAAAAGTTGCTCATCATCGAAACGACCAGTGGTACTCGCATGGCCTGCGCCAACGATCTCCCCTGTCTCAATCTCAAGGTTGGGAACAGAATCTGCTCGCGCGCCGTCAGATAGTAGAAGATTTCTATTCAACTCATACGTATCTGTTCCTTCGGCCGCTGCGCGAATAAATACATCGCCGATCCAAACGGTATGTGCATCTTGCCCTGCGAGAGCGCCTTTATAATTCACACGAGATTTAGCTTGCGGTACGAGGTGATCAACGAACATACGGTGCTCAAAGAACTGACCTTCGGTTGCAAAGTACACACCAAGTAGTTCAGTGCTTGCACCACTTCCAGCAAACTCGACTGTGGGTAGAAGGCGTACGAGCGAACCACCCACTGTGACGACAATTGAATTAAATGTCCCATCGCGCTCCACCACAGCGTGGTGATGAGCGGCATGAACTGATGATGAACCCCACTCTTGAAGTGAGATAAAGGTCAGGTGCGCACCTGCTCCCACTCGAATTTCAAGGTCTTCTCCGAGGCGCAGATCCCCAGAATTTTCAAAGATCACTGTGGCTTTTGAATTCGGTTCGAGAACAATCTGAACTCGAGCGAACTCAACAGATTGCAGATCTCGCATCGATCGAGAGAAATGAATTGGTTCGTTGATCTCAGTATTCTGAGAAACAGTTAGTCGTTGTACCGATCCAGAAAAGGCACGGATTCTCTGCACAATCGCATCATTACTCTTCGTGAAAGCTTCCGCCTCCACTTTTTCAAAGCTGACTCCAGAAGGCAAGGCTCCGGTGTGCTTCAATGAATCAAGTAATGAGGCGACAGCAGTGCCATCGTGCATACCTGCCAGACGCTTGAGAGGAGTAAAACGCCACGCCTCTTCACGTCCCTGCGGAGTATGTATCTCCAAAAGATTAGATTGCAGTGCAGTCATTACCCAACTGCCCCTTCCATCTGAAGCTCGATAAGGCGGTTGAGCTCTAGTGCGTACTCCATAGGCAATTCGCGTGCAATTGGCTCAATGAATCCACGAACAATCATCGCCATCGCTTCATCCTCATTAAGTCCACGAGACATCAAGTAGAAGAGTTGGTCATCGCTAATCTTTGAGACCGTCGCTTCGTGACCCATCGAGACATCATCTTCACGAATATCTACATATGGATATGTATCAGAGCGCGAGATGCTATCGACAAGGAGTGCGTCACATTTGACGGTACTCGCTGAATGGTGAGCACCCTCTTGAATCTGAACAAGACCTCTGTAGGAAGTTCTGCCACCACCACGGGCGACAGATTTAGAAATTACTGAGGACGATGTGTACGGAGCAGCATGAACCATCTTCGCGCCGGAATCTTGATGCTGACCAGGTCCAGCGAATGCGAGAGAGAGTGTTTCACCCTTCGCATGTGGGCCCATGAGCAGAACTGCTGGGTACTTCATGGTGACCTTCGAGCCAATATTTCCATCGACCCACTCCATGGTTGCACCTTCAGCACAGGTCGCACGTTTTGTAACAAGGTTGTACACATTATTCGACCAGTTTTGAATCGTTGTGTAGCGAACGCGTGCACCCTTCTTCACAATGATTTCGACAACGGCTGAGTGTAGAGAATCTGATTTATAGATTGGAGCAGTACAACCTTCAACGTAGTGAATGTATGAATCTTCGTCAGCGATAATCAGTGTTCGTTCAAACTGGCCCATATTCTCTGTGTTAATTCGAAAGTATGCCTGCAATGGAATATCTACATGGACACCCTTTGGAACGTAGATAAATGAACCGCCAGACCAAACTGAGGTGTTTAGTGCAGCAAATTTGTTATCACCGACAGGAATAACTGTCCCGAAGTATTCACGGAAGAGTTCAGGGTGCTCACGCAGCGCTGTATCGGTATCGAGGAATAGAACCCCAAGTTTTTCAAGGTCTTCTCTGATGGAGTGATACACAACCTCAGACTCGTACTGTGCCGCTACTCCTGAAACAAGGCGCTGCTTCTCTGCCTCTGGGATTCCGAGTCGATCGTAAGTATTCTTAATGTCATCTGGAAGGTCATCCCACGTTGTTGCTTGCTTCTCTGTTGAGCGCACGAAGTACTTGATGGTGTCGAAGAAGATTCCTGAGAGATCGCTACCCCACGATGGCATCGGCTTCTTCTCAAAGAGTGAAAGTCCCTTGAGTCGAAGATCGAGCATCCACTCTGGTTCATTCTTCTTCGCTGAAATGTCGCGAACTACATCTTCGTTGATTCCGCGTTTTGCTGTTGCACCGGCATCAGTCTTATCAGCCCAGCCGTATTCATAATTTCCAAGGCCATCGAGTTCTGGATGTGCTGTTGTCATGATTATGCCTTTCCAGCGGTAGTTGTGAGTTGAGGAATATAAGTAGTACAGACTCCATCGCCATGAGCGATAGTTGCTAAACGTTGAACATGGGTACCAAGCAGGCGTGAGAATGCTTGTGTTTCTGCTTCGCAGAGTTGGGGATAGGCCGCTGCTACGTGGGCAATGGGACAGTGATGCTGACAGATCTCTTCACCAGATCCACGTTCTTCAACACTCGCCGCGTACCCTTGTTCGGTAAGAAAATCTGCAAGAGCGGCGACCGTATCTTCCTGGTCACTCCCCTTGTTCACGTGCTGTGAAAAGTACTCGGTCGCTTTAGCTTCGATCTCTTGCGCTCTCGATTCTGCAAATGCGGCAACGATGTGACCACCTGAATGTGTCGCCATAAATTTAAGCGCAGATACTGCAAGATCGTCATAGGTGTGCTCAAACTTTGCACGACCAACGTCGGTCATGAGAAAGACTTTTGATGGGCGTCCTCGACCGCGAATCGAGGAATCTCTAGGATCGCGCGCCTCGAGAATGCCATCGGCAACGAGAAGGTCGAGATGACGTCGTATTCCAGCGGGGGTCAGCGCTAGCGCTTGGCTCAAGGTTGAAGCGGTAGCCGGACCATGCTCAAGAATGAGGCGGGCGATCGCCTCCCTTGTGGGTAGATCATCGCTCTGGCTATCTCCGAATTTCACAACACGAATGTATCGTAATTAACTCCCGCCTTCTACTCGAACACACGCCCTCCTGGAATAGGCTAGCGATATGCGTATTCGTACCGCTCTCTACGGAATTCTCCTCTTCCTTCAGGGCGCTCTGGTGATTACCGGCGGAGCTGTGCGACTTACCGGCTCAGGCCTCGGATGTCCCACATGGCCTGAATGTTCTGAGGGTTCCTTCGTACCTGTATCAACGCAGATTGAACCTGAGCATCAGGTATGGATTGAGTTTGGCAATCGTCTTCTCACTTTCGCACTCCTTATTGCAGCGCTAGCCGTAGTGATTGAAGTTCTTAAGACTCGAAGGAAAGATTTACGTTTGTTAGCAGCAGGACAGCTTCTTGGAATTCTTGCGCAAGGCGTGCTTGGTGGAATCACGGTTCGCACCGATCTCAATCCTTTCGCTGTAGCTGGACATCTACTCCTGTCGATGGTTTTGATTGCCGGGGCCACCTCACTTTACTCACGTCGATCCGGACCCGTTGCACGCACAGCCATCAAGGAAACTTCTCTCCGAATCATCTCCGGTGCGCATGTTGCTATTTCGTTTCTTGTTCTAATTCTTGGAACTTTCGTTACCGGTAGTGGGCCACATGCAGGCGATGAGTCCGCACCACGTTTTGATCTTGACATCCGAAATATCACCGTGCTTCATACCGATGCCGTGATATTTCTTCTCGGTCTTACTATCGCTTATCTTGTACTCCCAACAGTGTCGACTGCGACAAAACGCGCACTGGTAATATTCCTAGGTATCTCACTCGGTCAAGGGACCATCGGTTACATTCAGTACTTCACTGGTGTTCCAGAAATCTTGGTGGCCTTTCACTTACTCGGAGCAGTTATTTTCTGGATTGCTGCGTGGCGAGTACGTCTTACAGTTGTGCGTGTGCCAAAGAGTCGGAAGGCGAATTAAATGAAAAACATGTCAGAGTGGAACCAACTTGATGACAGAGCAGTGGCCCTAGCTCGTGCACTGGCAATGGATGCAGTGCAGAAAGTCGGTAATGGCCACCCAGGGACTGCAATGTCTCTGGCACCAGTGGCTTACGCACTCTTTCAACGCCACCTGATTCATGATCCTTCTGATCCCCATTGGTTAGGTCGTGATCGATTCATTCTCTCTTGCGGCCATTCTTCTATGACGCTCTACACACAACTTTTCTTCAGTGGTTACGGTCTTACGATGAAAGATCTTCAGGAATTTCGCACACATGGTTCTCTCACTCCTGGACATCCTGAGTACGGACATACCGATGGTGTGGAGATGACAACTGGCCCACTCGGTGCCGGAGTTGCCACAGCCGTTGGATTTGCAATGGCTGCACGATATGAGCGCGGATTGCTTGATCCGGAGACACCTGCAGGTCAATCACTCTTCGATCACTCAATCTGGGTCATCTGCTCTGATGGAGATTTGCAGGAGGGCGTAAGTGCTGAAGCCTCCTCATTGGCGGGAACGCAAGAACTCGGTAATCTCAATGTGATCTATGACGATAATCGAATTTCAATCGAAGGTGATACTCACCTAGCATTTACCGAAGATGTTTCGGCGCGTTATCGGGCATATGGATGGAGTGTCATTGAAGTCGATACTCTCGCTGACGGAAATGTAAATCTGCCTGCACTCGATCAAGCGATGCGTGAAGCCAAACTTGATACACATCGACCAACTCTTATCCGCATGAAGTCTGTCATTGCATGGCCTGCACCGAAGTTGCGCAATACAGCCAAATCTCATGGGTCAGCGCTAGGTGATGCCGAGATTGAGGCGACGAAGGTTCTTCTCGGGTTAGATCCTCAAGAGAAGTTTGCGATGCCCGAAGATGTTCTCAGCCATGTCCGCCTTGTAAAGGAGCGCGGGGCCGCTCTTCGCAGGGAGTGGGATACACGATTTGAACTCTGGAAGAAGAGTAATCCCGCCAAAGCGCAACTGCTCGCACGTCTTGTGCAACGTGATCTACCCGAAGGCTGGGAAGAGGTACTCCCCCAGTTCGACTCTGGAAAAGATGTGTCAACCCGTGCCGCTTCAGGAAAAGTTATCAATGCGATAGCAACTGTCCTACCTGAGTTTTGGGGTGGCTCTTCTGATTTAGCCGAGAGCAACAACACAACCATTGAAGGCGGAAAATCATTCCTTCCGTCATCAAGTGCGATGAGCGAAGTAAGTCCATACGGACGAGTGATTCACTTCGGAATCCGTGAGCATGCGATGGGTTCAATTCTCAACGGCATCACTCTGCATGGACTATCGCGGACGTTCGGTGGAACATTTGCCGTCTTTAGCGATTACATGCGACCTTCGGTTCGTCTTGCGTCACTGATGAATATTCCAACAACATTCGTCTGGACACATGATTCGATCGGTCTCGGAGAAGATGGGCCAACTCATCAGCCGATTGAACATCTGGCATCCCTTCGTGCGATTCCTGGTTTTGCTGTCGTCAGACCGGCAGATGCCAATGAAGTGGCGCAAGCGTGGAGGTCAATTCTTCTTCGTAACAAACCGGTTGGAATTCTTCTCTCTCGCCAGAATCTGCCTGTCTTTGAACGCACCGCCACCAATAGTGCGCAGTTAGTGGAGAAAGGTGCATACACACTTGTTGCTGCGCCGAAAGATCCTGAAGTGGTTCTTATTGCAACAGGATCCGAGGTGAGTGTCGCCGTTGCTAGTGCCGTGATACTTAACGCGAAGGGAATCTCAACATCAGTGGTGAGCGCTCCTTGTCTCGAGTGGTTTGCAGCCGAAAGTAAGTCCTACCAAGAGTCAGTCATTCCAAAGAGCGCGCTGCGCGTGAGTATTGAGGCTGGCGTTTCCGTGGGCTGGCGCGAATATGTCGGTGACTCTGGGGTAATCATTAGTCTTGATCACTATGGCGCATCTGCTTCAGCTGGAGAACTCTTTACAGAGTTCGGATTCACCGCTGAAAATGTTGTAGCCAAGGTTTTGGAAGCTCGCGCATGAAAGCACAAGAGATCTACGCCGCCGGAACCTCGATCTGGCTAGATGACTTATCGCGTTCAAAGCTTGCGGGTAGCGATCCTCTAAGTCTATCGGTGCGTATCGCCCATGATGGCGTTCGTGGAGTTACGACTAACCCAAGTATCTTTGCCGCAGCAATCACTGGCGCTGCCGATTATGCAGATGATATTTCGGCATTTTCAGGAGACGATGTTGACGCCCTTGTTCAAAAACTCACTACTGATGATGTTCGGATGGCATGTGATCTCTTTCTAGATCTCTATAAAACAAGTAACGGTATCGATGGTCGTGTAAGCATCGAGGTTGATCCGCGTCTTGCACGTAATACCGCAGAGACAATTGCTGAAGGCATAGCGCTTCACGCGATGGTCAATCGACCTAATGTGATGATTAAAGTTCCGGCCACACCCGAAGGGCTCCCCGCCATCACAGCACTCATCGCACGAGGTATCAGCGTTAACGTCACTCTCATCTTCTCATTGAAACGCTATGAAGAAGTGATCAATGCATTTACTCAAGGCATCTCACTCGCATCTGAGCAGGGTCGCGATCTCTCAATTATTCACTCAGTGGCCTCCTTTTTCATCTCACGCATAGATTCAGCGGTAGATAAAGAGTTGAAGGCTATTGGAAATGATTCACTTCTTGGAAAGATTGCACTCGCCAACGCCCATTGTGCCTACGCTCTCTTCCAAGAGAAATTTGGTAGCGCACAATGGAAAGAGTTCGCAGAGCGCGGCGCTCAGTTGCAGCGCCCTTTGTGGGCTTCAACTGGCGTCAAAGATCCTTCATATCCTGACACGCTCTATGTTGATCAACTCATTGCTCCGCATACGGTGAACACGATGCCTCCATCAACGCTAGCTGCAGTTCTCGATCACAGCGTTATTGCAGGCGATGCGATTACATCTCAGATTGCCACCGCTCGTAAACATCTCGCTGATTTGCAGGCTGCTGGAATTTCACTTGATTCAATTACGCAAGCACTTGAAGAAGACGGTGTACAGAAATTTGCACAGGCGTGGGCAGATCTCCTCGAATCAGTTCGCAAGGAGATGCGCTAGATGCAGATCTCGGGGTCAGCACTTGCTCGGGTAGATCGCTCCAGTGCTCTCTATCAAAAACTTGAAGGTGTCCACAGAAGAATTGCACTCAAAGATCCAACGATTTGGGGAGCAGAGGCTGCTGCAGAAGCGGCCGTACGATTGAATTGGGTTGATCTTCCAGAATCATCACGCACACTTCTTCCAGAAATTGATGCTCTTGTTGCCCGTTTTCCACATATCAAACGAGTTGTTCTTGCAGGAATGGGTGGCTCATCACTTGCATCAGAAGTAATTGCACAGAGCTTTAAGAAAAACCTCTTCGTTCTTGATTCAACTGATCCTCAGTATTTTGCTCATGCACTCACTAATGATCTTTCCTCCACGCTTCTAATCCTCTCGTCCAAATCTGGTTCAACCATAGAGACATCATCAGCACGTGCAATATTTACCGCAGCCTTTCAGGATCAAGGGCTCGATCTTGCATCACACATTGTGATCATCACAGATCCAGGATCGCCGCTTGATCTCCAAGCGCGCAGCCAAGGTTTGGCCGTGATAAACGCTGACCCACATGTTGGTGGACGCTTCAGCGCATTAACCGCCTTCGGATTAGTGCCAACTGCTTTCACTGGGGTAGATGTGTCAGTACTCCTTGATCAAGCAAGTGATATGAAGGCCGAATTTCTGCACGACAGTTATTCCATCATTGATGTTGCTTCACTTCTGATTACCGAAAGTGAGCAATACATCGCCTTTGCTGATCAAGGCTCTGGTCTTAATGGACTATCTGACTGGATCGAGCAACTGATCGCTGAATCAACTGGCAAGTCAGGTGTCGGACGACTTCCTATCGCTGTCGATGATGTCGCTACCGCGACGGTGGGCGGTGCGTTCAGAGTCTCCTTCAGTGAAGGTGATGCGGACCTTGTTGCTGTTGGAAGTTTGGGAGAACACTTTATCTTTTGGGAATGGGTAACGGCCTTGCTGGGGTCCGCACTTGATATCGATCCATTTAATCAACCGAATGTGACAGAGGCTAAGAACGCGACATCGCAACTGCTCAAGGATTGGAACGGGACACTCCCCCAATTCACTGCTGACTATATCGATGACAAAGTCGCTATCTTCGGTGAAGATGAATCACTTCATCAATCACTTCTTTCATTCTTGGCAACAGTTCCAGAGGATGGTTACATCTCAATACATGCGTATCTTGATCGCAAAGATGATGCGAGTGTGCGAGAACTTCAGAATATTCTTTCGAAGAAAACCGGCAAGCCAGTTACCTTTGGTTGGGGGCCACGGTTCCTCCACTCAACGGGTCAGTTTCATAAAGGTGGCCAACGAAATGGTGCCTTTCTTCAGATAACAGGCGCGTGCACCAATGATCTTGATATTCCTGGCGAGAAGTTCACGCTTCGGACTCTGCTGATGGCACAGGCACTGGGAGATCACACAGCTCTACAGAAAAGAAAATTCCCGCTTTTGCGACTTCATCTAGAAGATCGTTCGGCGGGAATTCTGCAATTGTTAACGGTTGCCCGTTTTCTTTAAATTATTCGTCTCCACGCAATTTCTTCAGTGCATCTTCAAGTATTTTTGCGCCTTCGGCATCTGTGCGACGCTCTTTGACGTAAGCAAGGTGAGTCTTGTACGGAACATTAACAACAGCAGTTGGCGGTTTATTTTTATCGCGCCCTGCTGGTAGACCACACTTTGGGCAATCCCATTGCTCTGGGATAACAACAGTCTCTTCTACGGCAAATGATGGACGTACTTCATGACCATTGCCGCACCAGTAAGAAACGGTTGCGCGTTCAATCTGATCTCCACGCTCGGCCTCGCCCATTGGGCCAGCGCCGACACGACTTCCACGGATTGCACTTGCCATCGTCTTATCCCTTCAAGACTAATGAGAGAGCAACAACGGCTGCAAACCAGAGTCCGCCGACAACAATGGTGAGGCGATCAAGATTGCGCTCAACTACTGATGAGCCTCCATAGTTTGACGAGACTCCACCACCAAAGAGATCTGAAAGTCCCGCGCCTTTTCCTTTATGGAGAAGGACGAGAAGGATCATGATTACGCTCATTAGGATCAGAAAGATCGAAAGTCCGAGGGCCATATGTCGTGCTCCTTACATCGTAGAAGGGAAGGATACTAGATTAATCGAGGCGTTGAGCCCGCAAACCGTCGCTGTTAGAGGGCTTCCTGCGCGTAGAACTTGGCTATCTTTGCAAGTTCCTCTGGGTCAAGGCTGGCTCCTCCGATTAGTGCACCGTCAACATCGCTCTGCTTCATTATCTCAACGATATTTGAAGACTTCACTGAGCCACCGTAAAGAATTCGCATACCCGCAGCAATCTCTGGTGAACCAATTACTCCCACCTCTTCACGAATTGCGGCACAGACTTCTTGAGCATCATCTGGTGTTGCAGTCTTACCTGTTCCAATCGCCCACACTGGTTCATATGCAATCACTATCTTCTTTAACTCTGATTTGGTGAATCCCTCGAGGCCTGCACGTACCTGACGAATCACATGTGAGACATGGGCGCCAGATTCACGGATAGATAGTTCTTCGCCCACACAGAAAATTGGAATGAGATCATGAGAGAGCGCTGCACGAATCTTCTTATTGATAAGCGCATCATCTTCCTGATGAATAGCACGGCGCTCTGAATGCCCAATAACTACGAAGGTGCACCCTAGCTTTGCCAGCATTGAACCTGAGATGTCGCCTGTGAATGCGCCACCATTTTCAGGAGAGAGATCTTGCGCGCCGTAGAGCAAGCGGAGGCGATCACCATCAATCAGCGTTTGAATTGAACGAATATCTGTAAAGGGAGGCAGGATTGCAATATCAACTGCGTCATAGTCTTTATCCGAGAGTGAATAGACGAGCTTCTGTGCAACTGCAATCGCTTCAAGATGATTGAGGTTCATCTTCCAGTTACCCGCCATGAGTGGCTTGCGCATATTCATCTCCTTCGAAGTGGTTGAAAGTTACAGCAAGATTAAAGATCTAGCGCCTTAAGTCCAGGCAATTCCTTGCCTTCGAGATACTCAAGCGATGCTCCACCACCGGTTGAAATATATCCAAAATCGCTGTCAGCAAATCCCAGCGCTCTTACTGCTGCAGCTGAGTCTCCGCCACCGACGACCGAAATTCCAGATACCTGAGAGAGCGCTTGGGCTACAACTTTGGTTCCGTGTGCAAAATTCGGAAATTCAAAGACTCCCATAGGTCCATTCCAAAAGACGGTCTCGCACGATGTGATGGCTGCGGCAAAGGCCTTTGCTGAATCAGGACCTATATCAAGTCCCATCTGATCCGCAGGAATCGCATCAGCGGCCACCAACGTTGGCGGAGAGTCGATAGAGAATTCCGGAGCAATGACAATATCTGTTGGGAGGATTAACTTCACTCCTTGCTGTATGGCCTTTTCAATCAATTCATTTACTGTTGGTATGAGATCGTCTTCAACAAGTGACTTCCCGATTTGATGTCCCTGTGCTGCAAGAAATGTGAAGACCATTCCTCCTCCAATTGCCATCACATCGACTTTGTTAAGAAGGTTAGAAATGACGCCGATTTTATCTGAGACTTTCGCACCTCCAAGAACTACTCCATAGGGGCGAACCGGATCTATGGTGAGTTTCTTGAGTACATCAACTTCAGCACTTACGAGAAGACCCGCTGCATGAGGGAGAATTTTTGGCAGGTCATAGACCGAGGCGTGTTTGCGATGAACTGCTCCGAAACCATCACCAACATAGAAATCTGCCAGTGAGGCAAGGTACTCAGCAAACACTTGACGTTCTGATTCATCTTTTGATGTTTCTGCAGGTGAGAAGCGAATATTTTCAAGAAGAAGAACTTCACCAACAACAAGATTCTTAGCTGCAGATGAAACGTCGTCCCCTTGTACTGAGCCTGGAAATAGCACCGGTTGAGCAAGTAATTCGCTCAGGCGTTGAGCAATAGGGGCAAGGGATAGCTCTGCCTTCACTTCACCTTTAGGTCTACCAAGGTGGGCGGCAATGACAACACTTGCCCCGACAGAAAGCAGGTACTTGATTGTAGGAAGCGAAGCCTTTATTCGACCATCGTCAGTGATTACTCCATTTTTCACTGGAACATTGAGATCACAGCGAAGAAAGACTCGCTTCCCAGCAAGATCGCTCTCTTTCAATTGCATTAGAGTTTTTTACCAACAAGCCCAACGAGGTCTACGAGGCGATTGGAGTAACCCCACTCGTTGTCATACCAACCTACAACCTTGACCTGGTTGCCAATTACCTTGGTGAGACCTGAATCAAAGATGCACGAAGATGGATCGGTAACAATATCTGATGAAACGATTGGGTCTTCAGTGTAGGAAAGGAATCCATTCAGCGCACCGTTTGCTGCAGCCTTCATCGCAGCATTAATCTCGGCAGCGCTCGCCTCTTTCGCCAATTCAACAGTGAGGTCAGTTGCTGATCCTGTTGGAACTGGTACGCGCATTGCATATCCATCGAGCTTTCCCTTAAGTTCTGGGAGAACAAGTGAAATCGCCTTAGCAGCACCGGTTGAAGTTGGAATCATATTTGTCGCAGCAGCGCGTGCGCGACGGAGATCTTTATGAGGGAAATCAAGAATGACCTGATCGTTGGTATATGCGTGGATCGTGGTCATCAGACCCTTCACAATCCCCCAGTTGTCCTGAAGAACCTTAGCCATTGGAGCAAGGCAGTTTGTTGTACATGAGGCGTTAGAGATGATGTGATGGTTGGCTGGATCGTACTTCTCGTGATTGACACCCATCACGATCGTAATATCTTCATCAGATGCGGGGGCTGAGATAATCACTTTCTTAGCACCTGCCGCGATATGTTTTCCAGCATCTGCGGCCTTGGTGAAATGGCCGGTTGATTCGATAACGATATCTGCGCCTACTGCTCCCCATGGAAGGTTTGCCGGATCGCGATCTGCAAAAACTTTAATTGTCTCTCCTCCGACGGTGAGAGTTTCATCCGTATGAGAGACCTCGAGCCCTAAGCGACCGAGAATTGAATCGTATTTAAGGAGGTGGGCAAGGGTTGCATTATCGGTGAGGTCATTGATCGCAACGATATTGATCTCAGAGTTGGTCAGCGCTGCTCTAAAGAAATTACGGCCGATGCGGCCAAAACCATTAATTCCAACATTAATCATCAGTAAACCTTTTTCTAGAGTAAGAAAGTTAGACGGCACAATATCTGCCACAACGCTGGGGTCTAAGAGGAATCTTATCAGGCGGTAAGCACCGCTCTGGCGCTACTCGCCGAGCAAGTCAGGTGATAAACCAGCCTCAGTATCAGGAATTCCTAACTCTGAAGCTCGCTTATCCGCCATCGCAAGTAATCTGCGAATTCGCCCAGCGATCGCATCTTTTGTCATGGGTGGTGTTGCTAGAGAACCTAACTCTTCCAAACTTGCTTGACCGTGACTAATTCGTAATTCGCCAGCCTCTTTTAGATGATCTGGAATTTCAGGACCGAGAATCTCCATTGCGCGTTGGACGCGTGCCGCGGCGGCAACTGCCGCACGTGCTGATCGGCGAAGATTTGCATCATCAAAATTTGCAAGGCGATTTGCTGTTGCGCGAACTTCGCGACGCATACGTCGCTCTTCCCAAGCAAGAACACTTTCATGTGCACCGAGACGTGTGAGTAAAACACCGATTGCATCACCGTCACGAATAACAACGCGATCGACCCCACGTACTTCGCGCGCCTTTGCAGCAATACCTAAACGTCGCGCCGCTCCAACAAGTGCTAACGCCGCTTCAGGTCCTGGGCAAGTAATTTCAAGTGATGATGAACGGCCCGGCTCTGTCAGCGAACCGTGGGCGATAAATGCGCCACGCCATGCAGCCTCTGCATCGCAGATATTCGCCGAAACAACTTGCGGTGGAAGACCACGAATCGGTCGACCGTTTCCATCGATCAGACCAGTCTGACGAGCTAACGCATCACCTGATTCAATGACGCGAACAACGTAACGAGATCCTTTGCGAAGTCCACTTGAAGAGAGAACCGCTAAATCACTGTCATGGCCGTAAATATCTGCAATATCTTTCTTGAGTCGTCTAGCGCTCTGGGAAGTATCTAGTTCAACCTCAATAACCACCTTGCCCGCGGCGATGTGAAGCCCACCGGCAAAGCGAAGCAGAGATGAAACCTCAGCCTTACGACAGCATGGGCGAGTTACTGAGAGACGACTGAGCTCATCTTTTACTGCTGCTGTCATAGCCATGGCGCTATCCAACCAAAGTTTTCCCCGCAATGTGTGCGAAAAGAGAGGTCAATTTTTTCGTATCGTGATGGTTGGCACTTCCTTGAAGTCGAAGGTCGCCTACCAGCAACTCTCCACCTTGGGTTGAAACTTTCTCTCCAAGAAGTTCGGCCGCTTGAGGATCCTGAACGAGCGAAGTATCAGCAATAACAAAATCAAATGAGAGTTGTGGAGCTAATTTCGCAACCGCTGCAATGTGATCAAGGGCGCTACGTCCTGAAAATTCACCAGTGTGCAGATCATCAAGGTTAAGTAAGAGGATTTTCTTCGCTGGAGAATTACTGAGTGCGATAACTTGTTCAGGCACGAGCAGATGAGGAAGAACGCTAGAGATCCATGATCCTGGTCCCATCGTGATCCAATCGGCTTCGGCGATTGCTGCCAGCGCTTCTGGTCTTGCCTTGGGATTCTCAGGGATTAATTTCACAGATTCAAAACGACCAGTGGCAGTGGCTACTTCTTTCTGTCCACGGACTGTTTTCTTCTCTCCTTGATCGAGAAAAGTTGCTTCTATGTCGAGTGGTTCTCCTGCCATCGGAAGTACTCGACCTACAACTTTAAGTAAGGCGCCCACTCGATCTAAACCCTCAATCGGATCTTCATCACGATCCCAGAGAGCTGCAAGAAGTAAGTTGCCGACAGCATGGCCATCTAGCGGCCCATCACTTGTAAATCGATACTGCATGATCTCAGCCCAACTTTTCCCCCATTCGTCATCCGAACAGAGGGCAGCCAGTGCCATACGCAGATCACCAGGAGGGAAGATTGAAAATTCTTCTCGCAATCTTCCGCTTGAACCGCCATTGTCAGCCACGGTAACGATCGCGGTGATTTCTGAAGTCAGAGATCGTAAAGAAGTAAGTGTTGCAAAGAGACCATGTCCTCCGCCGAGGGCGACAACGCGTGGCGATGACATGAGTTACTCGCGGCCAACATCTCTATGGGTGGCATGGGCAGATATCTCAACAGTTGATAAGTGTTCGCTGAGTTGTCGAGCAATTTCTCGTGCGACAGATACGCTGCGATGTTTACCACCAGTGCATCCAACGGCAATTGTCACAAAGCGCTTACCTTCACGGAGATAACCCGGAACCATCTGCATAACAACTGACACGTAGCTCTTAATGAATTCTTCGACTCCATCACTTGCAAGCACCGTAGAAAAGACTTTCTCGTCGAGTCCAGTAAGGGGTCGTAGCTCTGAGACCCAGTGTGGATTGGGAATAAATCGTGCGTCGAGAAGCAAGTCTGCATCAACCGGAATTCCATATTTAAATCCAAAGGAGAGAACATTGATTCGTATGGCGCTGAGCGATCCTGGTGAGAATATTTCAGCGATACGTTTCTCCAGCTGGTGCACATTTAAGTTGCTCGAATCAATGACAATGTCAGCCTGGGCACGGAGTTCATCAAGCTTGGTTCGTTCGCGGGCAATACCATCGACGATTCGATCGTTTGCCTGCAAGGGATGCGGTCGACGCGTTGACTCAAAACGTGCAACGAGAACTTGATCGCTCGCATCAAGAAAGAGCATTCTGAAAGGAATCTTTTTTTCACGCAATGTGTTTAAGGATGCGCTCAGATCATCAAAGAATTTACCACCGCGAACATCCACCACGACCGCCACTGATGCGAAATCTGAGCTACCTGTTTGTGAAGCAAGTTCAGGCAGAATTGCAGGAGGCAGATTGTCTACGACATACCAACCTAAATCTTCGAGTGCATGTGCTACCGTCGATCTTCCAGCACCTGACATTCCGGTAAGAATCAAGAGTTCGCGCGTACTCATGGATATAGTCTGCCATCACCGTCAAGCACCCGCTTACTCGCCTCAAAAGGGCTCACCCACTCTATTTTTCGAGTATCTCGCCCGTCTGCATATCCACTCCCTCTACTGCTGGGCTTTCCCCTAATGCTGAAAGATGGCTCCAAATAATTGCTGCAATCTTCTCTCCAATTCCAGGAGTAGCGGCAATCTCTGCTGCAGTTGCCTTTCGTATCGCACTGACAGAACCAAAACGATCCATTAACGCGGTCCGGCGAATGTGCCCTAACTGTTCGATTTCATCGAGTACGGATTCCAGCATCACTTTAGATCTCCGTGATCGATGGAAAGTAATTGCAAAACGGTGTGCCTCATCACGCACTCGTTGGAGCAGATACATTCCCTCGCTTGTACGAGGCATGATTAAGGGATCAGATGAGTGCGGAAGCCACACCTCCTCTAATCTCTTTGCTAAACCACAGAGAGCGATATCAGTTATTCCAAGCTCCTCGAGGGCCCGTGCTGCAGCCGAGACCTGGGGCGCTCCCCCATCGACAACGATAAGTTGTGGAGGGTACGAGAACTTTCCGAGGCGGCCACCAGATTCATTCACCTCACTTTGATCCACATTTCGATCAGCCAATAACCGCTTGAGGCGTCGAGTTATCACTTGATGCATCGCACGCGTATCGTCGGTTGCCGTCGTTGTATCGATGATAAATCGACGATATTCGCTCTTCTTAGCCACACCGTCTTCAAAGACAACCATTGAGGCAACAACTGTTGTTCCTGAGATATTTGATATATCAAAACACTCGATACGAAGTGGTGTCCGCGGTAACTCAAGAAGTTCTTCTAATTCGATGAGCGCTTTGCCAGAGACCGCTGCATCTGTTGCCCGTTTGCTCAAGTACTGAATGAGAGAGTAGTGAGCATTCCGCTCAACAGTTTCCAAAAGTTCAACTTTCTCACCTCGTTGAGGGATTTTGAGCGTCACTTTATGGCCAGCCAAGGATGTGAGCCACTGTGTGAGTGCATCTGTATCCAGCGGCTGACTATTCAAATGAATGGTGTGAGGAATCTCGGTGAGCCCATCGCCATAGATAGAGAAGAGAAGCGAAGCCCACTGATCCTCGCCTTCCAGAGTCCGCTCTTGATCAACGATCCACGAACGAGAACCTTTTACTGAGCCACGCCTGACAGCAAAGATGGATCCAGCTGCGTGGAAGCCTTCCTCTCGAATCGCAATAAAATCTCCATCGAGATCATCCGAGAGATAACCCTGCGTGGACTTTTGTGCCTTCTCAAATGATTCGATCTGATCTCGCAAACGTGCAGCACGTTCGAATTCCTCCCGACTTGATGCAAGCTCCATCTCGGCCTGCATTGTTGGCAAAAGTTCAGACATTCCTGAATCCATGAACGCTTCAAGTTTGAGTGCAATTTCTTTATGTGCCTCAGGAGTCACCCAACCAACACAAGGCGCTGCACACTTACCAATATCACCAAGCAAGCATTGGCGTTTTGAGCGTTGAGCTCTTTGAAAATTTCCGGCACTACAAGAGCGCACTGGAAAAACCTTCAGTAAGACTTCATAGGTATTTCGAAGTGCCCAGGCATTGGTATAGGGACCAAAATATTTAAGTCCAGGACGCTTCTCATTACGCGTAATAAAAATACGTGGATATTCGTCTTTCAAAGATATGGCCAAGTAGGGATAAGACTTATCGTCTTTGAATCGGACGTTATAGTGAGGGTGGTACTGCTTAATCCAAGAGAACTCCAAGGCAAGCGCTTCAAGTTCAGTTTTTACGATCGTCCAATCGACCCGAACCGCTTCGTGAACCATTCGTTTAGTTTTCTGAGCCAAATTAGATTGAAAATACGAACTTAACCGATTCTTAAGATTCTTTGCTTTTCCGACATATATGACTTTCTCACTCTCATTAAAGAAGCGATAGACACCGGGATCCTCGGGTATCTCACGCGGTCTATAACTTTGTGGATCAGCCATCGCTACTTCTTCTTTGCTACAAGTTTCTTTGGGGCACGGTTTGTTGCAAGGACGTCAGCTAAGAAAGAACCTGTGTAGCTAGTACTCACTTTTGCCACATCCTCAGGAGTTCCGACAGCAACAACCATCCCGCCCCTAAATCCGCCTTCAGGGCCCATATCAATAATCCAGTCGGCACACTTTATGACATCGAGATTATGTTCAATCACTATGACAGTATTTCCTGAATCAACAAGGCGACTGAGGACTCCTAGTAGTTTGTTCACATCTTCAAAGTGAAGTCCCGTGGTTGGCTCATCGAGAACGTAGATAGTTCGCCCAGTTGAGCGACGCTGGAGTTCGGTGGCAAGTTTTACTCGTTGTGCCTCTCCACCCGAAAGAGTTGGAGCAGATTGACCCAATCGAACATATCCCAGACCCACATCACAGAGGGTTTTTAAATAGCGTGCAATTGTTGGAACAGATTCAAAGAATTCGTGAGCGATCTCAATAGGCATATCGAGAACCTCGGCGATTGTTTTACCCTTGTAATGCACTTCGAGAGTCTCGCGGTTGTAGCGCGCGCCGTGACAGATTTCGCAGGGGACATAAACATCGGGTAGAAAGTTCATTTCGATAGTGATCGTGCCATCACCCGTGCAGTTCTCGCAGCGACCGCCCTTAACGTTAAAGCTAAAGCGTCCTTGCTGATATCCGCGAATCTTTGCTTCTGTGGTCTCTGAAAACAAGAAGCGGATTTTGTCAAAGACGCCCGTGTATGTGGCCGGATTAGAACGCGGTGTACGTCCAATCGGAGACTGATCAACGTGAACTACTTTATCGAGTTTCTCAATCCCAGTGATCGTCTTGTGACGGCCTGGTACGATGCGCGCACCATTGAGTTTATTTGCAAGAGTTGAGTACAAAATGTCGTTGACCAGGGTCGACTTTCCTGAGCCACTGACTCCCGTAACGGCGACAAATGCGCCCAGCGGAATCGCAACTTCCACATCCTTCAGGTTATTCTCTTTAGCCCCTTTGATGACCAACTGACGCTTTGCATCAAATGGCCGACGGGTTTTTGGAATCTCAATCGCACGACGACCCGATAGGTATGCGCCAGTAATTGATTCCTTAGATGCAATCAGCTCTTCATAGGACCCTGATACGACAACTCTTCCACCATGTTCGCCAGCTCCGGGACCGATGTCGACAACCCAATCTGCAGTACGAATTGTCTCCTCGTCATGTTCAACAACAATAAGTGTGTTTCCAAGATCTCGAAGTCGTGTCAGAGTTTCGATGAGTCGTCGGTTATCTCGCTGATGGAGACCAATGCTCGGTTCATCAAGTACATAGAGAACTCCCACCAGGCCAGAGCCAATCTGCGTAGCAAGGCGAATTCGCTGCGCCTCTCCCCCAGAAAGTGTTCCGGCTGGTCGATCGAGTGAAAGATAGTCAAGGCCAACATCAAGCAAGAATCCGAGGCGAGCATTTACTTCCTTGAGAACTCGCTCTGCAATCTGGGCCTCACGCTTTGAAAGGGTCACCTGCTTTAAAAATACTGCACACTGATCGATTGAAAGTTCACAGACTTGAGCGATGCTCTTCTCACCAATAGTTACCGATAAAACCTCGGGTTTGAGGCGTGCCCCTTTACAGGTAGCGCAAGGTATTTGGCGCATATACGCCTCGTACTTATCTCGACTGTAATCACTATCTGTCTCGCTATGCCGACGGTGAATAAAAGGAATAACTCCTTCAAAGCCTGTGGTGTAGTTACGCGCGCCATAACGACCTTTGTAGCGCATCTTAATTTCATACTCGTAGCCGTTCAAGATTGCATCTTGCGCCTTTACTGAGATCTTCTTCCAGGGGATATCAAGAGAGAACTTCACATCCTTACCTAGCGCTTCAAGTAAGCGCAGGAAGTAATCAGCAGATTGTCCACCAGCCCAAGGTGCAATCGCACCCTCGTTGATGCTCAGTGCGTCATCAGGAATGATCAGCTCTTCATCCACCTCAAGCTTTGTTCCTATTCCAGAACAGTCAGGACATGCTCCAAAGGGTGAGTTAAATGAGAAAGAGCGTGGTTCAAGTTCTTCAAAAGAGAGATTGCAATCATGACAGGCTAGGTGTTCGCTATATGTGTGAATCTTTTCTTGGCCAGCCTTCGCATCGACAAAATCGAGAAGAACGATTCCGCTGGAGAGTCTCAGCGCTGTCTCAATAGAGTCAGTCAGACGTGACTTTGATTCCGCCTTCGCTGTAAGTCGATCAATAACCACTTCAATCGTATGTTTCTCTTGTTTCTTTAATTTTGGTGGTTCAGAGAGTGAGATTGCTTCTCCATCAACGATTGCGCGCGAGTAGCCTTGCTTTACGAGATCAGTAAAGAGATCGACAAACTCTCCTTTACGTTCGCGTACAACGGGCGCAAGAACCTGGAACTTTGTTGTCGGAGGAAGTTCAAGAATCTGATCCACGATCTGCTGTGGACTCTGTCTTGCGATCGGTTTCGAGCAATTAGGGCAGTGTGGTCTGCCTGCTCGAGCGAAGAGAAGGCGCAAGTAGTCATAGACCTCGGTAATTGTTCCTACAGTTGAACGTGGGTTTCGATTGGTAGATTTCTGATCGATAGAGACCGCTGGAGAAAGACCTTCGATAAAATCGACATCTGGCTTATCCATCTGACCGAGAAATTGTCTGGCATAGGCAGAAAGTGATTCCACATAGCGACGTTGACCCTCGGCAAATATTGTGTCAAAGGCAAGGCTAGATTTTCCAGAGCCGGAGAGGCCAGTAAAAACAATGAGGGAATCACGCGGAAGATCGAGTGAGACATCCTTGAGATTGTGTTCGCGCGCACCACGAACAACGAGTTTCTCAATAGTCACTTACACACCCGCTTCTTCCATTGATCGAAGTTCTTTCTTTAATATACGGATCTCATCACGAAGTCTTGCCGCCACTTCAAATTGAAGATCCCCGGCGGCACTTCTCATCTGATCGGTGAGGGAGCCTATCAAGGCAACTAAGTCTGTGCGCGGTAGAGAGATAACTCCCTTTGCATTAAGTCCGACCGAGAGTGCCCCAGCGGTGCCTTTGCCTGATCCCTTCTCGCTCGCAAGAAGGTCAGTTGTATCCTCGCTCTCACGATTAATGAGGTCGGTAATATCTGCAATCTTCTTGCGAAGTGGCTTCGGATCCACCCCTCGCTCAAGGTTGTATGCGACTTGCTTTGCCCGACGTCGATTGGTCTCATCAATTGCAAGTGCCATAGAGCGCGTGATGTTATCGGCATACATATGTACTTCGCCTGAAACGTTTCGTGCTGCTCGACCGATCGTTTGAATCAACGATGTTGCAGATCGAAGAAAGCCTTCTTTATCCGCATCAAGGATTGAGACAAGTGACACTTCAGGTAAATCGAGACCCTCTCGAAGAAGGTTGATTCCGATCAATACGTCGTAGTCGCCCATCCGTAATTCACGAAGTAATTCGACTCGTCGTAGCGTATCTACTTCAGAGTGGAGATAGCGCACTCGAACGCCACGCTCCTGAAGGTAATCGGTGAGGTCTTCGGACATCTTTTTAGTCAGAGTCGTAACCAGAACTCTTTCATTTTTCGCCGCACGAATGTTTATCTCTTCCAGCAAGTCATCAATCTGGCCCTTGATCGGTTTGATGATAATGGCTGGGTCGACCAATCCGGTAGGACGAATTACTTGTTCGACGACATCTCCCCCAACCTTATCCATCTCATACTTGCCGGGCGTTGCCGAGAGATAGAGCGTCTGTCCTACGCGTTCAAGGAACTCTGGCCACTTAAGTGGACGGTTATCGAGAGCACTTGGTAAACGGAATCCATGTTCAACTAGTGTGCGTTTTCTAGATGCATCACCCTCGTACATTGCACCAATTTGCGGAACGGTCACGTGACTTTCATCAATAACAACGAGGAAATCATCTGGGAAGTAATCCAAGAGGCAGTGCGGGGCAGAGCCAGGGTTTCGATCATCAAGATGGCGCGAGTAGTTCTCAATACCTGAACAGAAACCTAACTGCTCCATCATTTCGATATCAAAGGTTGTGCGCATGCGAAGACGTTGTGCCTCTAGGAGCTTTCCTTGTTTTTCAAAGGTACTCAGTTGAACCTGAAGTTCGTCTTGAATATCACCGATCGCGCGCTTCATTGTCTCTGGACTAGCCGCATAGTGTGTTGCAGGAAAGATATGCACCTGATCTTCATCGCGAAGAATTTCACCAGTCAGGGGGTGCAGGGTCATGATTTTCTCGATCTCATCACCAAACATCTCGATACGGATCGCAAGTTCTTCGTACATCGGGATAATCTCGATGGTGTCACCTCGTACACGAAATTTTCCACGTTCAAAAGCGATGTCATTGCGCTTGTACTGAACATCAACGAATTTACGAAGGAGAGCATTCCGTTCGATCTCATCCCCCACCTTGATATGAATCATTCTGTCGATGTATTCCTGAGGCGTTCCAAGACCATAGATACAAGAAACTGTTGCAACCACGATCACATCTCGCCTCGTGAGTAGGGCATTTGTTGCAGAATGTCGAAGTCGTTCTACCTCATCGTTAACACTTGAATCCTTTTCGATGAAGGTATCGGTCTGCGGTACATAAGCCTCTGGTTGGTAGTAGTCGTAGTAAGAGACGAAGTATTCAACTGCATTGTTTGGCAGGAGTTCGCGAAATTCATTTGCTAGCTGAGCCGCCAATGTTTTATTTGGGGCTAACACCAAGGTGGGGCGCTGCAGTCGCTCAACGAGCCATGCTGTTGTTGCAGACTTTCCTGTACCGGTGGCTCCAAGGAGTACAACATCCTTCTCTCCAGCGTTAATGCGTCGAGCAATCTCTTCAATCGCTTGAGGCTGATCACCTGCAGGTACGTAATCAGATATCACCTGAAAAGGTGAGTCGTTTCGGGTGAGACCGCCAAATTCGGACACGTCGTTAGCCTACTAGCGTGATCGCTTTGATGTGAGGTCAGCAATCTGACCTTCCCAAAGATTCTCCACTTGACGCAAAAGGTGGTCTTCATCTCCATCGTTGTGAATGACTGCATCCGCCAGATCAATTCGATCTTGGGATGGGGCTTGGTTGGCTAGGCGCGCTTTGATATCAGAGATGAACATTCCTCTTGAGAGAAGTCGACTTACTCGAAGATCTTCATCTGCTTCAACGGTAATAACAAAGTCAAACTTATGTGCGGCATCTGTTTCAACTAAAAGGGGAATTTCATAGATCATTGGAATTGAAGGATCAGATTCCGCAACAGCTTGCGCGAAGAGTCTCTGTACCCGCGGGTGAATTATCGCTTCAAGGTCTGCCTTGGCTTTGGGATCGTTGAAGATAATTGCTGCAAGGGCTTTTCGATCAATGTCACCGTTACTGATAATCGATTGGCCGAACGTGGTGATAACTTCATCAAATCCTTCGCTGCCACGCTCAATAGCAATACGGGCAAGTTGATCTGCATCTACGACAACTGCGCCAAGTTCACTGAAATATTGTGCAACGGTTGATTTCCCCGCACCAATTCCTCCTGTGAGGGCAATAACGCTCATGGAGAGAGCCTACCTCTGCGTAAAAGGTAATGTGTGAAGGGCAAAGAGAAAGCCCCACACGAATTACTCGCATGGGGCCCCCTTAAGATTTTCTTACTCTGCAGCAACCTCTGCTGGAGTTTCAGTAGTTGCTCCAGCTGCATCGGCAGCCTTCGCCTCTGCCTTCTGCTTCTTGTGAGCGAGGAAGCGAACCTGCGCCTCTTGGTACTGGCGCTCCCACTCTTCACGTTGAGCATCAAAGCCAGGCTTCCAATCCTGAGTTTCTGGATCAAAACCTTCTGGATAGATGAAGTTTCCATCTGCATCATAGCGAGCAGCCATTCCGTATTGAGTTGGATCAAATGCTTCGATCTCAACTTCAGTTCCTTCATTTGCCTGCTTCAATGAGAGAGAGATGCGACGACGCTCAAGATCAATATCAATAATCTTGACGAATAGCTCGTCATCGACAGCAACAACCTGCTCAGGAATTTCTACGTGACGTTCAGCCAACTCAGAGATGTGGACAAGGCCTTCGATACCTTCGTGTACTCGGATAAATGCACCGAATGGAACGAGCTTTGTTACAACTCCTGGGACTACCTGGTTAATAGTGTGTGTGCGAGCAAATGCTTGCCATGGATCTTCTTGAGTGGCCTTGAGTGAGAGTGAGACACGCTCGCGCTCGAAATCTACCTCGAGAACTTCAACTGTCACTTCATCGCCAACTTCTACAACTTCGCCTGGATGATCAATATGCTTCCAAGAAAGTTCAGAGACGTGAACAAGACCATCAACACCACCAAGGTCAACGAATGCACCAAAGTTAACGATTGATGAGACAACTCCTGAGCGAACCTGGCCCTTTTGAAGCTGATTCAAGAATGTTGTACGTGATTCAGATTGTGTCTGCTCAAGGAATGCACGACGAGAAAGAACAACGTTGTTGCGGTTCTTATCAAGTTCGATGATGCGAGCTTCAACCTGCTTACCAATGTAAGGAGTAAGGTCGCGAACACGGCGCATTTCAACGAGAGAAGCTGGCAAGAAGCCACGCAATCCGATGTCCACGATAAGTCCACCCTTAACAACTTCAATAACGGTTCCAACGACAACTTCGTCGCGCTCTTTCTTTCCTTCGATCTCTCCCCAGGCACGCTCGTACTGTGCGCGCTTCTTGGAAAGAATCAGACGTCCTTCTTTATCTTCTTTCTGAAGAACAAGGGCTTCAACCTTGTCACCAACTTTAACAATGTCATTTGGATCGGCATCGTGGCGGATTGAGAGTTCGCGTGAAGGGATTACGCCTTCTGTCTTGTACCCGATATCAAGAAGTACTTCTTCGCGATCTACCTGAACGACTGTGCCTTCGACGAGATCTCCGTCGTTGAAATTTCTGATTGTGCCTTCGATTGCTGCAAGAAAATCTGCTGCTGATCCGATGTCATTTACTGCAATTACTGGTGATGTAGACAAGTGAGCTCCGTAGGGATAGAAAGTAATAGGACTCAAGCGCTTTGCCTGAAGAACAGGTGAAGGGTACGCGGGTGAGGTCAAGGGGGGCAAATCCGCGCGTAGAATCTCTGCATTATGAAGCGTTACAAGGAACTATTCGCCTTTCCTCAAGTCATCTCCTTGGGAGTGGCGGCATTTCCAGCACGAGTCGCTTACGGAATGATCGGATTAGGGATATTTTTTAAAGCAGAACAAGAAACGAGTTCTGTTGCTATTGCCGGTTTTGCCATAGGCCTCTATTCCTTGGCCAGCTCTCTTACTGCGGGAATCCGCGGATCCGTCATGGATAGATGGGGTCAGAAGTGGACCTTAAGAATTTTAGTTCCTTCCTACTCAGTATTAATCCTTTGCTTAAATTCAATGGAGACTTCAAGAAGCATTCTCATTACAACTTTTATCTTAGGGATCACCTCACCTCCAATTAACTTATCTGTACGTCCTCTTTGGAAAGATTTAGTTCCACAAACATATTTACGTACCGCTTATGCTTTTGATTCAGCAATGATGAGTGCTACAAGCGTTGTTGGCCCGGTGATCGTAACTTCACTTGCACTCTCCAGTCGACCACATCTAGCCCTTGACACCGTCGCGGCCCTTATTTTCACTGGTGGAGTTGCACTAGGTCTGACGCGTGTTTCGCGAAATTGGGTACCTGAGAAAAAGGTAAAAGGGCAAGGTAATCTCCTATCAAATCGCGCGATGCAATTGCTCATGTTTGAAGGGTGCTTCATCGGTTTCGGTTGGGGTGTATTTGACGTTGCTGTGCCTGCATTTGCCACACAAGAGGATGTACAGCATCGAGTGGCTTGGATCTTTGCAGCATTTGGAATTGCAACTGTCGTTGGAGGTTTACTCGGTGGATTGGTATCAAAAAAGTTAGCGCTATTACCAGCTCTACGTCGGGCTTATCTCTTCTGGCTTCTTACCTGCATTCCAGTTGCATTCACTTATCCAGATTGGACAATGGCTTTAGTCGGCGCTTCTATAGGTTTCGTTGGTGGAGCAGTGCAAGTTTTTTACTTTGAAGTGTTGGAGGCAGTTCGACCTAAGGGTTCGCAGACATCCTCTCTCGGTTGGATTTGGAGCGTCGAAGGTTCTTTTATGGCAGTGGGTGCGGCCGTGGGAGGGGTTGTCTCCGAGTTTGCTTCGCCACGATTGGGGTTGGCAATGCTTCCTCTGATGCTATTCATTGGCTACATCATCCTCAGTGTTGGCGAAAGAAGACTCTCTGCGGCCAACGATCTACCTACCGATGAAGAAGACCTTGCTGCAATGGAAGATAATTCAAACCTAAACAACTAGTGGCTAATGAGCAGCCTCGTTCCAACTCTTTCCAACACCGACGTTTACATCTAGTGGCGCTTTAAGTGGGTAAGCGTTGCCCATCTCACGACGAAGAATCTCTGTCGCAACATCAATCTCCTCAGTGACGCTCTCAAGGATTAATTCATCGTGAACCTGTAAGAGTAAGCGTGAACGCAAACCCTCGGCCACTAGGGCCTTTTGAACATTGAGCATTGCCAACTTAATAATGTCGGCAGCCGATCCTTGGATCGGTGCATTTAACGCCATGCGCTCTGCTATCTCTCTACGCGCTCGATTATCTTGCATGAGATCGGGCAAGTACCTGCGACGGCCTAAGACAGTTTCGGTGTAACCGACCTTACGCGCCTCCTCAACTACATTCTTTAAATAGTCTCTGATTCCTCCAAAGCGAAGGAAATATCGATCCATCAGATCTTGGGCAGCTGGGGGTGAAAGATCGAGCTGTGCTGCAAGTCCATAAGAACTCAAACCGTAGGCAAGTCCATATGACATCGCCTTTATCTGACGACGCATCTCAGGATCTACATCAGTTGCAGCAACACCAAAAACCTCAGCCGCAACTGTTGCATGAAGATCTTCACCTGATGAGAACGCTTCAAGAAGATGTTGATCATTTGATAGGTGAGCCATGATGCGCATTTCAATCTGGCTGTAATCAGCAGTGATGAGTTTATCAAAACCCTTTCCTGCAATGAAGCAGTCGCGAATCTTGCGTCCTTCTTCAGTGCGAACAGGGATATTCTGCAAATTTGGCCCCACTGAAGAGAGGCGTCCTGTCGCAGTAACGGTCTGGGCAAAGTGGGTATGAATACGTTGGTCAGATGCGATTTCTGCAATTAAACCTTCAATTGTTGTTGCCAGTTTCTTAGTTTCGCGAATGCGAAGCAGGGCTGCCAGAACTGGGTGGGCCGATTTAGCAAAGAGCCAGGCGAGAGCCTCGGCATCGGTTGTAAATCCGGTCTTTATCTTCTTTGTCTTGGGTAACCCCAGTTCCTCAAAGAGAACAACCTGTAATTGTTTTGGAGAAGCTACATTGAATTCATGGCCGACAGAATCATGAGCGATCTTTGTCTGTGCCGCGACTTCGGATTCAAAGTAATTCAGAAGCGAGGTGAGTTTCTCTCGATCGACAGCCACTCCCCTACGTTCCATGAGTGCCAGTAGATGTGCGATCGGAAGTTCGAGATCATAGAGAAGACCATCCACACCACGAGATTTCAACTCCTGATCCAACGACGTCCTTAGCGTAAAGAGTTGGGATGCCGTAGATGCAACCGAACTCTCAGGAGAAGAGAGATCTAAGGTTGAACCGTCACCGTAGCGTTCGAGAAGATCGACAATCTCATGTGTTCTCACTCCGGGATTGAGAACATAGGCAGCAAGGCTGGTATCGAAGATGATTCCTTCGATCTCCTGCTTGCGTGATAGCGTCTTTCCATCGTGAACAATTTTAGGAATCTCTGCATCAGCGCTCCATGACCCAAGATCGCTCGCGTGCACTACATAGACCTCTGAGGGAGATAACGCCACGGCGTATCGATGCACTATCTCATCTGTAATCTGATAGGAAAGTGAAATTTCACCGACATGTTTTGCAATCCTGGCACTCAACTCAGAAGGCGTCAGAACCTTTTGATCGAACTCACGTGAGAAGAGCGAGGACTCAACGGGTGCCTCATTCACCGATCCCGCTTTCTCCGATCCCGCAACAGCAATGACGGCCAGACGATCTTTGAGTGTTCTAAATTCAAGAGTTTCAAAAAGTGGTGCAAGATCGGAAAGTTCAACGCCCGACCACACAAGGGCGGCAGGGTCTGCCTCGATATCGACCGAATGAATCAACTGCGTTAATTCGCGATTGCGTTTCACGCTTTCAATATTCTCGCGCAGAGCGATCCCAACTTTGCCGCCAACTTCATCGGCCTTTTCTAGTAATTTCTCTAGCGAGCCGTACTCAATAATCCACTTTACTGCGGTCTTCTCTCCCACTCCTGGAATCGATGGGAGGTTATCGCTGGGATCCCCGCGAAGGGCGGCAAAATCTGGATACTGACGTGGCGTCATCTGATACTTCTCGACGACCGCTTGTGGCGTCATACGTGCCATCTCACTTACGCCACGCTTGGGATATAGAACCGTAATTGACTCGGTAACGAGCTGAAAACTATCTCGATCGCCGGTGCAAATGAGAACATCAAATCCATCCTTCTCCGCGCGAGTGGCAAGGGTGGCGATAATGTCATCTGCTTCAAAGCCCTCCACCGAGAACGCAGTGATACCAAAACCTTTCACTAGGTCGTTGAGATAGGACATCTGCGAACGAAATTCGTCAGGCGTTCTTGCACGATTAGCTTTGTACTCGGGAAAGATTTCGGTGCGAAAGGTTTTTCGGGAAACATCAAAGGCGACAGCTACGTGAGTGGGCCTCTCATCTTTAAGGAGTGAGATCAACATTGTTGCAAAGCCATAGATCGCATTGGTGTGTTGGCCAGTTGCGGTCGTGAAGTTCTCTGCTGGAAGAGCGAAGAAGGCTCGATAGGCCATCGAATGGCCGTCAATAAGAAGTAGTCTCTTCCCATCTTTAGCCATGAGCCTTATCTTAGGTATAAACTCGCCAACTATGACGCAACCTGATTATCTTCAAGTGATCCGTGAACGTGGTATCGGCGCTCTTGATAAAAAAATGGGGATTGAAATCCTTGAGGCATCTCCAGAGCGCCTTGTGGGTCGAATGCCTGTCGACGGAAATACTCAACCTATCGGCCTTCTTCATGGCGGCGCTAATGTCGTCCTAGCAGAATCCCTTGGCTCGATCGGTACTCAGATACATGCAGGGCCAACTCGCAAGATTGTTGGTGTTGATATCAACGCAACGCACCACAAATCAGCGACGAGCGGTTATGTTACTGGGGTAGCGACAGCGGTCTCACTGGGCAAAACCCTATGTGTCTATGAAATCGTCATGACAAACGATCAAGGTCAAAGAACATGCAGTGCACGTATCACCTGCATGATCCTTGCCGAAAGATAGCGGTTCTGACTAAGGTTAGCCCTCAGGAGTCGCGATAACTCCCGAGATAGATCACATGGAATTGGAGAGTGCCTTGGCGAAGAATCGCAGCATCCTCGGCATTGGTCGCTCTATCGTCCTTCTCGCTATTGCGCTGACATTCTCGCTTTTTCAAGCATCCCCAGCGCACTCTGAAACTCCAACAAAACTTTACGGCGTCATCACCGATTCCGATGGCAATGCTCTTCCTGGCATTGGAGTTTCCGTGCTTGGACCTGATGGATTTTCGGCGGAAATCTCTACAGATGATCAGGGCGCATGGGAAGTACCTATTCTCACCAAAGGAAGTTTTAGCGCGACGATAAATGTCGATGATTTACCTGAGGGTCAAGCCTTGACCGATCCCGAGAAAAGTACCGTGAAGGCCAATGTCTTTATGCTCGGTGTTGACCTTCGACTCCTCTTTCCTATTGGGCCAGGATTAGCGCAGGCTTCTCTGCTCGAGCGTTCTGCTCAACTGACACTCGATGGAATTCTTTTAGGGTTGGTTATTGGATTAGCAGCTCTTGGTCTGAGCCTGATCTTCGGAACAACAGGTCTCACCAATTTCGCACATGGTGAAATTCTGACCCTGGCAGGACTTTTGACCTATTACTTAAGTGCGATAGTCGGCCTACCAGTGTTAGCTGCTGCTCCTCTGGCGGTTCTCCTTGGCGCGGGAATCTCTGGATTCTTGCAAGATAAATACCTATGGAAACCTCTTCGTAAGCGCGGCACTGGCCTGATTGCCATGCTCGTTATCTCAATAGGTTTTGCCATCTTTCTCCGGTATTTCTTCCTCTTCATATTTGGCGGCGATACCCGTCAACTTCCTCAATATGCAGGACAAGCTGGTCTCGAATTGGGATTGGTCAATATCACTCCTAAGTCAATCCTTACCACCGTGATTGGCATTCTCTGTATCATTGGTGCAACTCTCTGGTTACTCCGCACTCGAATGGGCAAGGCAAGTCGCGCCGTTGCTGATAATCCCGCACTTGCTTCAGCCTCCGGAATTGATGTACAGAAAGTTATTCGAGCCGTCTGGATTCTCGGTGCCGCCCTTGCCAGCTATGCAGGCGTCATCGTCACAGTAAATCAAGGCGTGAGTTTCTTGATGGGTCAAGACATGCTCCTTCTGATCTTTGCTGCAGTGACGCTGGGTGGTTTAGGAACTGCCAATGGCGCTCTAGTCGGTTCACTCATCATCGGCCTCTTTGTCCAGCTCTCAACACTATTTATACCTACCGAACTCAAGTACGTTGGCGCGCTTATCGTTCTCATACTCATTCTCGTCATACGACCACAGGGAATTCTTGGTAAGCAGGAGAGGATCGGATAAATGGACTTTCTCTTCATTATTCAACAAACCTTAAGCGCTACCATCGGCGTTAATACCATCATTTTTGCGCTAGCTGCCATCGGTCTGAACATGCATTTTGGCTACACGGGTTTGCTCAATTTTGGCCAAGCGGGATTTCTAGCAATTGGAGCGTATAGCGTTGCAGTACCTGTAATCTCATTTGGATTACCACTCTGGGTTGCATTCCTTATTGGAATACTCAATTCGATAATTTTTGCTCTCATACTTGGCATACCTACGCTTCGTCTTCGCGCTGACTATCTTGCCATCGTGACAATTGCCGCCGCTGAGATTATTCGTCAAGTTGCACGTTCGGCCACCTTTAACTCGACGTTGGGCGGATCTGATGGAATCACAGGAAAATTTGGAGCGGACTTCTTCGCACTCAATCCATTTAAATCTGGTCTAAATACCCCGATTTTACGTTTCAATGCAAATGACCTCTGGGTTGTCATTACCGGCTGGATACTCGTTGCCTTTATCGTGTTCATCATGTGGGTTATGGTGAATTCGCCTTGGGGTCGTCTGATGCGAGCAATCCGTGAAGATGAAGATGCGGTCAGATCCCTTGGAAAGAATGTGTATCTCTACAAAATGCAATCTCTGATTATCGGCGGCGTGATGGGTGCCTGTGGCGGCTTTGTATATGCTCTCTCACGACAATCGGTCCAACCAGATAATTACGGGACTGCACTTACCTTCTTCGCATACACGGTACTCATCCTAGGCGGTGCGGCGCGAGTCTTCTCTCCAGTAGTCGGTGCCATGATCTTCTGGTTTCTTATCGTCTTCATCGAGCAGGTACTGCGCCAAGGTGTTTCAAATGATCTCATTCCGGATTGGCTCATTGGTGCGAACCAGGTGAGTCAGATTCGCTTCATGCTGATGGGAATTGGCTTGATGCTCTTGATGATCTATAGGCCGCAAGGAATTTTTGGTGACAAGAAGGAGTTGGCCCTCGATGCAAAGGCATAGCGGTAATAACGGAAGTGATTTCGTTGCAGTGACTGCCGAAACTCCTGGTTCAGCTAAACCAGATCCCATTTTGATTGCAAACCAGATCACTCGTACCTTCGGAGGGCTCACCGCGGTCAATGTCGCCCACCTAGAAATTCAACGGGGATCAATCACTGCCTTGATCGGACCTAATGGCGCTGGAAAAACAACGTTTTTTAATCTTCTCACTGGATATGACTCGCCTAACTCTGGTAGTTGGAGTTTTAATGGCAAGGAGTTGAACGGGATCCCTTCGCACAAGGTTGCTCGACTGGGTATGGTCCGCACCTTTCAATTAACCAAGGCGCTTTACCGCTTAACTGTTATTGAAAACATGGCGCTCGGGGCACGTGGGCAAAAGGGTGAGTCAGTGATCACCTCACTCTTCCCTTGGGTTTGGAAAGCACAAGAGAGAGAAATCCAGCAGAAGGCGCTTTCGATTCTCACAAATTTTAAACTCATCGATAAGAAAGATGACTTTGCAGCAGCCCTATCCGGCGGACAGAGGAAGCTGCTTGAGATGGCTCGTGCGCTTATGGTTGAGCCTGAGATGGTGATGCTCGATGAACCTATGGCAGGAGTGAATCCTGCTTTAAAGCAATCACTTTTAGAACATATCAAAGAGCTGCGCGCTGAAGGAAAAACTGTTCTCTTTGTTGAGCACGATATGGATATGGTCCATGAAATTAGTGATTGGGTTGTTGTCATGTCGCAGGGCGAGGTGATTGCCGAAGGAAGACCATCCTCAGTGATGAAAAATGAGCACGTTATCGAAGCCTACCTAGGCGCACACCACAATGTAAATCTCTCGGCAGAAGGCAGCGAGTAATGACAAGTTCACCGATTTCTTCAGCAGATAAAGATCAAAGGCTTATTGAGGCAGAGAACCTGATTGCTGGCTACCTTCCTGGAATAAATATCCTGAACGGTTGCAACCTTTACGCCAATCAAGGTGAGCTCGTGGGAATTATTGGACCAAATGGCGCAGGAAAATCAACTCTCCTCAAGGCCCTCTTTGGCTTGGTCAAGATTCGAGAAGGCGCTGCCACTCTACGGGGTGAAAGCATTACAAATATGCGCGCAGATCAATTGGTTGCCCGCGGGATAGGCTTTGTTCCACAGAGTAATAATGTCTTTCCCTCATTGACTATCGAAGAGAACCTTCAAATGGGAGCCTTTCAATCGCCGGCTTCCTTCTCAGAGCGTTTTGAATTTGTCACCGATCTTTTTCCCACGCTAGGCACTCGGCGTAAGCAGCGTGCTGGTTCGCTATCAGGCGGCGAACGTCAAATGGTGGCGATGGGACGGGCGCTGATGATGAACCCATCAGTTCTCCTTCTCGATGAGCCGAGCGCTGGCCTATCCCCTGCCCTGCAAGATGAGGTTTTTGTACGCGTGCGCGAAATCAATAAAATTGGTGTTACTGTCATTATGGTTGAGCAGAACGCTAGACGCTGTCTGCAGATTGTTGACCGTGGTTATGTTCTTGATCAAGGTAAGAACGCTTATGAGGGAACAGGTAAGTCGCTAGCAACAGATCCGAAGGTGATTGAGCTCTACCTCGGCACTCTCGCAAAGTAGTCCCAGAAGGAAGAAGGCCCCCCAGTTACCTGAGGGGCCTTCTCTTACTTCGTTGGGCTAATTACTCGCCTGCAGGCACATCACCAGAGATGAACTCTGCTGGAAGTGCTACGTACTTGTCGTTAGCTACGTACTCGTAGATACCCATTGTTGCGTAAGAAGGGTCTCCATTATCTGCGAACTCGACTGGACCAGAAACTCCGTCATAGTCGATATCGACACCATCTGCGATCAAATCCTTGCACTCAGCAAAGGTTGTGCACTTAGTACCACCCTTTGAGACTGAGACGAGGTTGTCGCGAATGGTCTGACCATCTGTTGCTCCACCCTGCTCTGCAGCGAGAGCTATCAAGATCACTGCATCGTATGACTCTGCAGCATATGAGAAGTCAGTGAGATCTGGATCTACGCCAAGAAGACGTTGCTGGAGGCTGTCATCTGCAAAGACTCCAGGAAGAGTCGCCTTAACGCCCTTCATGATTCCTGCAGGAAGATCAGCATAAGCACCACTTGAAAGGTTGCCATCAACAAGATAGGTCTTGACCTTATCTGGTCCGACACCCTGCTTGATCATCTCAGTAAGAATCTTGGCAGTCTCATCGAAGCCAATGATTGCAATTGCATCTGGCTTAGCAGCCTTAGCCTTTGCAACATCTGCTGAGAATTCTGCTGCCTGTGGGTTGTAGACAATGTTGGTTGATGTGCCTGAGAAGGCCGCCATTGCGTACTTAGCAAGACCGTTTCCGTAAGCATCATCGAGGTTTAGAACTACAATATTCTGTGCACCCTCTTTAGCCATCAACTGTCCAAGAACTGCTCCCTGGAAAGTATCTGATGGAGCGGTACGGAAGTAGTAGCCGTCATCAGCGTAATTTGTGAAATCAGGTGATGTGTTTGCTGGTGAGAAGTGGACAATTCCAGCACTTGAAATCTTGTCGATTACTGTGAAGGAAACTCCTGATGAAGCTGCACCAACAATTGCGCTCACGCCAGCCGAAATGTGAGAGTCAGTTGTCTGTTGTGCGATATCAGAGCTTGTATCTCCGGAATCACCACGAATGTGCTCGACATCAGCACCTAGAACTCCGCCTGCCTCGTTAATTTCAGCAATAGCTAGATCAACTCCTGCGAACTCAGGTGGTCCGAGGAATGCAAGGCTACCTGTCTCTGGTAGAAGTGAACCGATCTTCAGCGAACTCGAACTGTTATCGCTTGAACAGCCAGCCAATACTAAAGTGGCAATAGCCGCAGCGACCAGGATGGTCGCTCTATTAAATTTCTGCATTTTCTTCCTTTCGGTTAGTACCATCCTGAATGCCGATCCCAGATTGAGAGACCGGCATGTAGATAGACGCGCAAAGCATAATGGCATCCCCCGCGAAGGTAAATGGCCCGCGCATAAAAAAGTTCAGATTCAGTCCAACGCAAGATTGGCTGTTCGGGCCTACCTACAGGGGAAGATGCTTTGCTTGATCCGGATCGGCAACGGCTAAGGCAATATCTTTCATTGTGAGACGGCGATCCATGGCTGCCTTTTGAATCCATGAGAAGGCCTGAGGTTCGGTGAGATTGAGGGCGGCCATCAGGATCCCCTTGGCTCGATCAATAATCTTTCGCGTTTCTAGTCTTTCATGAAGATCTGCCACTTCCTCTGAGAGTGATCGCATCTGCAGATGGCGACTAATTGCGATCTCGACAGCTGGCACTAAATCATTGATGGTGAACGGCTTGAGAACGTACGCCATAACTCCAGCATCTCGTGCACGATCAACTAATTCTCTCTGACTAAATGCTGTGAGCATCAACACCGGACAGAACGAAATGATCTCTTCGGCCGCACTAATTCCATCTAAAATAGGCATCTTTACATCAAGAATTGCAAGATCAGGTTTATGTGCTTTCACCAATTCAATCGCCTGCGCGCCATCACTTGCTTGTGCTAGAACCTCATACCCTGCCTCAACGAGCATCTCCACTAGATCCATCCGAATCAGCGCTTCATCTTCTGCGACAACAATTCGAACAGGCGAAGGTCGAGTAGATGCAACATCAGCGGTGGTCATGTGCCTCGAGTCGGATTCGAACCGACACTATGCAGTGTTTGAGACTGCCCTCTCTACCGTTGGAGTACCGAGGCTTACCTGGGTAATCGTAACCCGTTTTTTTGGGTGAGCCGAATCCTTTAGCGGTAAGCAGGCGCAGCGCCAGCAACGGCATCGCCCATGCGGTGCACACGCATCGCATTGGTCGATCCTGGGATTCCGGGAGGCGATCCAGCAACAATAATCACGTTATCGCCAATTGTTGTGCGCTTACTTTCAAGTAAGAGCCCATCGACTTGCTTCACCATCTCATCTGTATGAGAGACAACCGGTGTAATCATCGGTTCGACTCCCCACGTCAGAGCGAGGCGATTGTAGGTACCGCGATCGGGCGTAAGAGCGAGAATTGCAATCGGTGAACGAAGACGCGACATACGTCGTGCTGAGTCTCCGCTCTGTGTAAATGCAACCAAAAACTTTGCACCCACAATTGAGCCAACTTCAACGGCTGCCTTTGTGATTGCTCCACCTTTTGTACGTGGCTCATGCTTGAGTGGGCGAATTCGCTCTAGTCCACCTTCTTCAGTGCGTTGAATGATGCGCGCCATCGTCTGTACGGCTTCAATTGCAAAAGCTCCAACGCTGGTCTCCCCCGAAAGCATCAGCGCATCAGCGCCATCAAGCACTGCGTTGGCACAATCTGTCGCCTCTGCGCGAGTTGGAGTTGAATTTGTAATCATAGAATCGAGCATCTGGGTTGCAACAATCACTGGCTTAGCGGCATCGCGAGCAAGTTCTATGCAACGCTTTTGCACTAATGGCACATCTTCGATCGGGAGTTCGACTCCTAGATCTCCGCGAGCAACCATAATTCCGTCAAAGGCATCAACGATGCTAACCAGATTTTCTACCGCCTGTGGTTTCTCAATTTTTGCAATGACAGGAACTTTAATTCCTTCTTCATCCATAATGCGGTGCACATCATTAATATCTTCAGCGTTACGAACAAATGAGAGTGCAATAAAGTCTGCGCCAGCATTGAGCCCCCAGCGAAGATCGTCAATATCTTTTTCAGAGAGAGCCTGCACAGAAACAGCGACTCCTGGGAGATTGATACCTTTGTTGTTACTGACAGTGCCTGGCTCAATTACTGTGGTAATCACATCATTACCACTTACTTTGGTTACCTCAACAGTTACCTTGCCATCGTCAATGAGAATACGATCCCCTGGTTTGCAATCTCCAGTGAGCCCTTTATAGGTAGTTCCCACTCGATCTTTCGTTCCTTCAACATCATCAGTTGTAATGGTAAATACATCTCCGCGCGCCAGATCATGAGGGCCGTCTTTGAAGCGACCGAGTCGAATCTTGGGTCCCTGTAAATCAACCAATATCGCAATCGGGACTCCCGCTTCAGCAGCGGCTGCTCGCACCCGATCAAGGCGACTTTGATGCTCTGGGTACCCACCGTGGGAGAGGTTAAGTCGTGCCATATTCATACCGGCTGCGATAAGTTCACGCACCTTTTCAGGTGATTCAACAGCTGGTCCTAAGGTGCAGACAATTTTGGCACGGCGCATGACTTAATCCTATCTATATTTAAAATGATTTGTGATCACACCATTAATGGACGAGCAGTTGGCTCAATAGGAGAAGGCAACTGAGTTTCTCCTTCAAGATAGCGATCAACCGATGCTGCAACACTGCGGCCTTCAGCGATTGCCCAGACGATAAGAGATTGTCCACGACCTACATCTCCTGCAACGAAAACTCCTTCTGAAGTGCCTTGATAGGTCTCATCACGTTTAACGTTGGTACGCTCATCAAGCTCAACCTCAAGTTGGTCAAATAGCGGCGTACTCTGAGTTCCAGTAAAGCCCAATGCAAGAAATGCAAAGTCGCAATGAAGTTCCTTTTCAGATCCTGGAACTGGCGCAAACTTTCCATTCACAAGTTCGGTCTCAACAATTTTTAGCGCCTTCAGGTTTCCATTGCCGTCACCGATGAATTCTTCAGTGCTGACAGAAAAGACGCGCTGATCAAGTTCTTCGTGCGCACTTGAAACGCGATAAATCATCGGATACATAGGCCACGGTTGCGAATCAGGGCGTTCATCCGAAGGTCGAGGCATGATTTCAAGCTGGGTCACACTTGCCGCTCCCTGTCGAACAGAAGTTCCAAGGCAATCAGCCCCAGTGTCTCCCCCACCTAAGATCACTACATGCTTTCCTGCAACATTTATTTCAGGGTTGGTAACTTCACCAAGAGCCTGCTTATTTCCCCATGGTAAAAACTCCATGGCCTGATAAATCCCTTTATTTTCGCGACCTTTAATCGGTAGATCGCGCCACTGTGTAGCACCGAGTGCGAGCACGACAGCATCATACTTTTGACGCAATTCAGATCCAGTGATGTCGACGCCAACATTAACTCCGGTGCGGAAGCGCGTTCCCTCCTTCTCCATCTGAGCAAGGCGACGATCTATGATGTGCTTTTCCATCTTAAATTCTGGAATTCCATAGCGAAGAAGCCCGCCGATTTTGTCAGCCCGCTCATAGACCACAACAGTATGACCGGCACGAGTTAATTGTTGAGCAGCGGCAAGACCTGCTGGTCCTGAACCGATAACTGCTACGGTCTTTCCTGTAATGCGATCTGGTGGAAGAGGCTTAACATCACCTGACCCAAATGCTTCTTCAATAGTGCGAAGTTCCACCTGTTTGATTGTGACTGCATCAGCATTGATTGCGACAACACATGCCGTCTCGCACGGAGCAGGACAGAGTCGACCAGTAAATTCGGGGAAGTTATTTGTTGCATGCAATCGTGCAATTGCCTCAGTCTTGTCTCCACGCCAGATTAAGTCATTCCATTCAGGGATGAGATTTCCAAGCGGGCAGCCTGAGTGACAAAACGGAATACCGCAATCCATGCATCGACCAGCCTGCTTTTGCAGGTGCTCAAAGCTCTGAGGCTCGTAGACTTCTTGCCAATCTTTGATTCGCACATCTACAGGGCGTCGCTTAGGAAGCTCGCGCGGAGTTGTCATAAATCCCTTTGGATCAGCCATTTGCAGCAACCTCCATCACATATTGGTCAATCGGTAAACCTTCGCGCGTAGCTTTCTCCATTGCTGCGAGAACGCGTGCGTAATCTCGTGGCATCACCAATGAAATTCGCCCGATTGAGTTCTCCCAATCAAGCAAGAGATTGCCCGCAACAGCAGACTCAGTTTCATCAAAGAAACGGGAGATGATCTCCTTTAATATTTCTCTCTGATCGGCGGGAACCGCAACAACATCGACCATATCTTTATTTACGAGATCGGCGTTGAGATCAAGAACAAATGCTCGACCACCAGACATACCTGCAGCGAAATTTCGTCCAGTGGTGCCGAGGACTATGACGGTTCCACCAGTCATATATTCACATCCGTGATCGCCGATTCCTTCTACAACGGCCGTAGCTCCGGAATTTCGAACGCAGAATCTTTCGCCAACCATTCCGCTAATGAAGAGTTCACCCGACGTTGCTCCATATCCAATGACATTGCCTGCGATGACATTCTCATGTGAATTAAAGGTCGCGCTCTCATCGGGGCGAACGATAACGCGACCACCCGAAATTCCCTTCCCCACATAATCATTTGAATCTCCAAAGAGTCGCAGCGTTAGACCTGAAGGAATAAATGCTCCAAGTGATTGGCCGGCAGAGCCACGAAGAGTCACTTGCACCGTGTCGGCCGGCAGACCATTTCCTCCATAACGGCGAGTGATTTCTGCACCAAGCATTGTTCCGACTGTACGATTCACATTTCTGACTGCAGAGGTGATGGAAACTTTTTGGCCAGATGTCAGTGCAGGCTCTGCTTGTTCAATCAATAAATTATCTAGAGCGTTTTCAAGGCCATGATCTTGCTTGACTACTTGATAGAGAGCGCTTTCGACGTCAGGTCTAGACAGAAGTGGAGAGAGATCTAACCCACTCGCCTTCCAGTGATCGACTGCGCTCTTAGTATCGAGCAATTCAACGTGACCGATGGCTTCTTGAAGTGTTTTAAACCCAAGGGATGCAAGGATTTCACGAACTTCTTCAGCGATGTACTCAAAGAAAGTCTCGACGAATTCAGGCTTTCCAGTAAAGCGCTTACGTAGATCTGGATTCTGAGTTGCAACCCCAACAGGACACGTGTCTAAATGACAGACACGCATCATGACGCAGCCTGAGACTACAAGAGGCGCAGTTGCAAATCCGTACTCTTCGGCCCCGAGCAATGCAGCGATGACAACATCGCGACCTGTCTTCATCTGTCCATCTGCTTGGACAACAATGCGATCTCGCAATCCATTAAGCAGAAGAGTCTGCTGAGTTTCAGCTAAACCTAGTTCCCATGGTGCGCCAGCGTGCTTGAGAGATGTCAGCGGTGATGCGCCCGTCCCACCATCATGCCCAGAGATAAGAACTACGTCGGCATGTGCCTTTGAAACACCTGCTGCAACTGTTCCTACTCCCACTTCGGCTACAAGCTTCACATGGATGCGAGCATTCTTATTCGCATTCTTAAGATCATGAATGAGTTGAGCTAGATCTTCGATTGAGTAGATGTCGTGATGAGGCGGAGGTGAAATCAACCCTACGCCTGGTGTGGAGTAACGAACCTTTGCAATCCATGGATAGACCTTGTTTCCAGGGAGCTGTCCACCTTCTCCGGGTTTAGCTCCTTGAGCGATCTTGATCTGAATATCATCGGCATTAACTAGATACTCACTGGTGACACCAAAGCGACCCGATGCAACCTGCTTGATCGCGCTGCGCTTTGAATCTCCATTAGCTTCTGGGATCAGACGAGCAGAATCTTCTCCGCCTTCACCAGTATTGGATTTACCGCCTAAGCGATTCATCGCAATTGCTAGAGTCTCGTGCGCCTCTTGCGAAATCGATCCATATGACATGGCACCTGTTGAAAAGCGCTTCACGATATCTGCAACTGATTCAACCTCATCAATTGAAATTGGAGTGCGCGAGGATGTATCAAATGCAAAGAGGCCGCGAAGTGTCATGAGCGCTTTACTCTGCTCATCGACAGCACGGGTATAACGCTTAAAGACGTCATAACGCTTAGAGCGAGTTGCATGCTGCAATGTAAATACTGTCTCTGGATTAAATAGATGCGGCTCTCCATCTCTGCGCCACTGGTATTCACCACCGATAGGAAGTCGCTTGGTACCAGGAACCTCCCCACCTGGAGGATAGGCAATGTGGTGGCGCTTAATGGTCTCTTCTGCAATCACATCAAGATCAACCCCACCTAGCCGTGATGTTGTTCCAACAAAGAATTCATCAACAACATCTTGGGCAATACCGATCGCTTCAAATACCTGAGCGCCGGTGTAGGAGGCGATTGTCGAAATACCCATCTTTGACATCACCTTAAGGACGCCTTTACCAAGAGCCTTAATAATGTTATGAACGGCCTTCTCTGGTGTTATACCAGTGATTACGCCTTGGATAACAAGATCTTCAGCGCTCTCCATAGCAAGGTATGGATTAACTGCAGCAGCTCCATAGCCAATAAGAAGTGCGACATGGTGTACTTCGCGAACATCGCCAGCCTCTACAACAAGGCCAACCTTGGTACGAGTTTTTTGGCGAATGAGATGGTGGTGAACTGCCGCAGTGAGTAAAAGAGAAGGAATCGGTGTGTCTTCGGCATCGCCGTTTCGATCAGAGAGAACAATGATTCGAGCACCATCGGCGATTGCTGCGCTTACTTCAGCTTTGATTTCTTCAAGTCTCATACGGAGAGTGTTTCCATCTCCGGAGACAGGAAATAGTCCTCTCACAACGTATGACTGCAGATTTGGATAATCCTCATCAGCGTTTACATTAATGATTTTTGCTAATTCATCATTATCAATTACTGGAAATGGCAGACTGATCTGTCGGCATGATTGCGGACCAGGATCGAGAAGATTATGTTCTGGACCAATTGATCCAGCAAGACTTGTGACCAGCTCTTCACGGATGGCATCGAGTGGTGGATTAGTTACTTGGGCGAAAAGCTGAGTGAAATAATCAAAGAGAACGCGTGGCTTATCTGAAAGCGCTGCGATCGGAGTATCCGTTCCCATGGAACCAAGGGCTTCTCCCCCACCTTTAGCCATTGGAGTAATAATCATGCGTAGCTCTTCTTCGGTATATCCAAAGGCTCTCTGACGACGTAGAACTGAAGAGTGAGGGTAAATAATGTGTTCTCGCGCAGGAAGATCAGAAAGCTTTACAACTCCCTCTTCAACCCATTTGCCGTATGGCGCAGCTTCCGCCAGTGAATCTTTAATTTCATCATCTTCAATGATTCGACCCGCATTGATATCAACTAAGAACATCTTGCCAGGTTGTAAACGTCCTTTACGAATGATTGAGTCAGCGGGAAAATCAAGAACGCCAGCTTCAGAGGCAAGTACTACGAGTCCATCTCGAGTAACCCAGAATCTTGAAGGGCGTAAGCCATTTCGATCGAGGACTGCTCCTACTTGGTTTCCATCTGTAAATGTCACGCATGCAGGGCCATCCCATGGCTCCATAAGGGAAGAGTGGAATGCATAAAAATCGCGTCGCTTTTTTGTCATCGTGGCATGGTTTTCCCATGCTTCGGGGATCATCATCAAAACTGAGTGTGGAAGAGAGCGACCACCAAGATAGAGAAGTTCTAGAACCTCATCAAATGACGCTGAATCACTTCCGGACATTTCAACGATTGGAAATAGTCGAGACAAATCACCTGGAATCAGATCACTTGCAAGAAGTGACTCACGCGCACGCATCCAGTTTCGATTTCCTTTAACGGTATTGATCTCACCATTGTGAGCGATGAAGCGATATGGGTGTGCAAGTGGCCATGATGGGAAAGTGTTTGTAGAAAATCGAGAGTGAACAAGTGCTAAAGGTGAAACAACTCTTTCATCGCTCAGATCTGGGAAGAACTCTTCGAGTTGGCTAGTTGTAAGCATGCCCTTGTAAACAATTGTTTGGGAAGAAAATGATGGAAAGTAAATCTCTCCTTGATGCTCAGCTCGCTTTCGAAGAGCAAAGGCCATACGATCGAGAGCGATCCCGCTTTCTCCGTTCTTTGATTTCACAAAGAGTTGTTTAAAGATCGGCATGACAGATTTCGCTGTAGATCCTACTGATTCTGGATTGATTGGTAAGTCTCTCCAACCGATCACAATCAGATTTTCTTCTAGCGCAAGGGCGGAGATCAGTGATGTCGGGTCAAATCCATCTTGAATAAATGCAATTCCAGTTGCGTAACTACCTTCAGCAGGTAGATCAAAAGTTGTTACTGCGCGATAAAACGCATCTGGAACACGAATAAGAATGCCTGCTCCATCACCGCTGTCGGGTTCAGCGCCCGCTGCTCCGCGGTGTTCAAGATTACGAAGTGCAGTAAGTGCTTGCAAGACAATGTGATGTGTTGCAACTTTGTTAAGCGTGGCAACCATTGCAACACCGCATGCATCATGTTCGTCGGCAGGGTTATATAAACCCTGAGCTACCGGAAATGTAGATGGAAGAGCCATGGAAGGTGTCCCCCTGTTGTCTTTTGCCGTTATATCAACGGGACAACGCTGACCCGAAGAAAAGAGTATCAACTCAAGGGGCTAGATGGTAGGTCAAACGTGCCAATCGATTACCCGAGAGTGATGTGAAAAAGACGACCCACGCCAGCGGTGACAGCCATCCCGAGTGAGCCACCGATCAGCACTCTGACCGTAGGGCCCAGCACAGGCTTTCCAGCAATCTTCGCGCTGGTAATTCCGGTGATAAGAAGGCCGACCAAGGCAAAAACAACGATGCTCAGTGCTATCGCGCCAGGGCTTGGAGCGAAAACACCGAGAAATGGAATGAGACCACCCAATGAAAAACTTGCCGCTGAAGCAAGGGCTGCCTGCACCGGACGCGCCTTGTTGAAGGGTGATTGCCCTAACTCATCACGTAGATGAGCTTCGAGTGGATCACGCGCATGCATCTGACGTGCAACTTCTTCTGCCAATTCTGGAGTCAGTCCACGTTCGATATAGATCTGGGTGAGCTCAAGTAATTCACCTTCTGGATCAATTGCTAAGTGTTCAATCTCTAAATGTCTATCGGAATCTTCAACATCATTTTGTGAGCGAACAGAAACGTACTCACCAACTGCCATTGACATAGCGCCAGCAACAATTCCTGCAACACCCGCGGTAACGATAAAACTACTTTCATCTGGCGTTGCCGCAGTGACACCGATCATGAGGCTTGCAGTGGAGACGATGCCATCATTAGCGCCTAATACTGCAGCGCGTAACCAGCCAGCACGGTGAGTGCGGTGTTCACGATTTCTTTGGTAGACATCTTCTAGACCCATGTTGGTAAGGGTACCCGAGGAGTTAAATCTTTGAACTCTTTTTCTGAATTTTCATGAATGCGGCAAGAGCCAGTAATCCAATAACCACGCTCACCCATTGATTTTGGCGTAGCCCTAGAAACTCATTGGCTGAATCAATTCGTATATCCTCGATCAGGAATCGACCCAGGCAGTAAAGGGCGATGTAGAGTGCGAAAGCCTGTCCTTGCTTTAATCGCCCTGTGAAGATGAGCAGAAGCACCGCAACAAAAATGCACCAGATCGCCTCGTATGCAAAGGTCGGATGGAAAGTTTCAAATTCTGTATATCCAACTGGCCGCGATGACGGCGGGACCTCAAGCCCCCACCAACTCTGTGTCGGTGATCCAAAGAGTTCAATATTAAACCAATTGCCAATACGACCAATTGCCTGTGCCAGTAAAATTCCTGGCGCCAATGAATCCAAAAATCGAATAAATGGTGGGAATGTTAGTTCAGGTTTGCTTCGTACTGCTCGGCCATAACCAATAAATGCGCCGAGTGCCCCTAGAGAAATTGCGCCCCAGATTCCAAGTCCACCTTTCCAAATTGCAAAGATGTTGAGGAGCTCACTGCCTGAACCAAAGTAATCTGAAGGCGCAGAGAGAACGTGATAAATGCGACCACCAATGATTCCAAAGGGCACTGCGAATATTGCTACGTCTGCGACAACTGATGTAAGCGCGGGGTTAATCGCCCGAAGTCGTCTATCGCCAAGCCAGACTGCCACGGCAATTCCAGTAATAATGCAGAGTGCGTAAAAATGCAGAGTAAGCGGACCTATCTCAAGGTAGGCAGAGCTAGGGGAAGGAATTGAGTATCTAAACATCCAAGAGTTCTTCTCGAATTACTTTATCGCAGCTTCAACCGCGGTTTTGAACTCATTGAGATCAAAGCCCGGACTCTGACGCTCCCAAATCTTTCCATTGATCAAGACCGTCGGCGTACCTTGAATTCCATAACGAGTCATTGAGTCGGTGGAGGCGGCGACATTTACCAACTTAGATTTATTAGTGACGCAATCCGCGAATTCTTGAGATGAAACTCCAACCTTCTTTCCGATGGCGATCAAGTTCTTGTCATTGAGGAATCCAGAATTTTTCACGGTCGACTGCACATCATAGAGAGCCTTATGGAAATCAAGGAATCGACCTTCATCAACGGCGCAATATGCAGCATTTGACGCTGCGATTGATTCGTCATCTTTCTGACCATTTCCAAGGAATGAAAGTGGATGATAAACAACTTCAGCTTTCTTTTCAGTAATCAGGGATGTCAGATATGGACCAATAGGCTCTTCAAAGAATTTGCAGCTCGGACATTGAAAATCTTCAAAAACATTTATCCTCAAGGGAAGTCCTGCATTCAAGACGATTCCATCACCCTGGGCAGGATCAACAGTAGCCTCATACTCGCCGATAGGTGAGAATGAATCCAGCGCAACCAGAGAAGCGTTGCTCTCTTTATTCTCAGTAGTAAAGAAAAAGAATGCTCCCACTGCAACAACGAGAGCGACCATGCCGACGACGAGCCAACGTGTGAATGGATCTCCGCTCTGCGCTTTGACCGAATTCTTCTTTACTTTACTCATTATTAATCCTCACTAGTTAGACTTAATCAGACTTTTATTCGAGAGAAAATTCTCCTCAAATGGTACCTGCTCACCGGCCTTCTCGTACGCCCATCGCCAATTGCTCTGCTAGTTCTTGTACTGCCCTGAGTCCAGATTCTTCGTCAGGGGCCTCAAGCAAGACGTTGATGAATGCAGAGCCAACGATCACACCATCTGCATAGGTAGCAACTGATTTTGCATGCTCGCGGGTTGATACTCCAAGCCCCACGCTCACTGGCGTGTCAGATGATGTACGGATGCGCGCAACGAGATCGGCAGCAGATGAGGACACACTCGATCGTGTTCCTGTCACACCCATAAGGCTTGCGGCATAGATAAAGCCGCCGCAAGACTCTGTCACTTTTGGTAGTCGTGCATCAGAAGTGCTTGGGGCAACAACATAGATGCGATTAATCTTTGAATGATCGGTCGCCTTAATCCATTCGCGAGATTCTTCAACGGTCAGATCTGGAGTGATGACACCTGATCCCCCATTTGCAGCGATTGAATCAGCGAACTTTTCCACGCCATATCGTTCAATGGGATTCCAATACGTCATCACAACTGCTGCGACGCCAAGATCTGTAGCGCACTTGAGTGATTCAAATACTTCTTTTGCACCCGTGCCTTGACTCAACGACTGCACTGCAGCCGCTTGAATTGTTGGACCATCCATCACTGGATCGCTATAGGGGAAACCAATCTCAATTGCATCGACGCCTCCAGCGGCAAAAGCGGCGATTACTTTTTTACACCCTTCGTGGCTGGGAAATCCAGCAGGGATATAAGCAATCAGCGCTGCTCTATTCTCACTCTTGGCTCTGGCAAGTACTTGGTCCAGCGGAGTGTCTAGCGACACTTTAGAGCTCAATTCCAAAGTACTGGGCTGCAGTTGCAACATCCTTATCTCCACGGCCAGAAAGATTTAAGAGAAGTGTTGCTGATGGCCCCACCTCTCTTCCCACTTGCATCGCACCGGCTAACGCATGCGCTGTTTCGATAGCGGGAATAATGCCTTCAGTTTTGCAAAGAAGAGCAAATGCCTCCATCGCCTCTGCATCTGTAATCGCGCGATATTGCGCGCGACCAATGTCATGAAGGAAAGCGTGCTCTGGACCGACGCCAGGATAATCTAGACCTGCAGAAATTGAATGGGACTCAACAGTTTGACCGTTTTCATCTTGTAATACATATGATCGAGTTCCATGCAATACACCGGGTGTTCCGCCTGAAATGGTCGCAGCGTGACGCCCAGTACTTACACCATCGCCACCAGCCTCAAGGCCGATTAATTGAACACTCACATCATCGATGAATGGATGAAAAATTCCAATCGCATTCGATCCGCCACCAACGCATGCAAGAACTGCATCTGGAAGTTTGCCGGTCAGTTCTAAGACTTGAGCGCGCGCTTCAACCCCAATGATGCGATGAAAATCTCGAACCATAGTTGGAAATGGGTGCGGGCCTGCAACAGTGCCAAGAAGGTAATGTGTAGTTTCTACATTTGTGACCCAGTCGCGCATCGCTTCGTTGATTGCATCCTTAAGAGTTCGAGATCCACTAGTGACAGGAACAACCGTGGCACCTAGTAATTTCATACGAGCGACGTTGAGAGCCTGGCGCTTGGTATCTTCCTCGCCCATATAAACAACGCACTCAAGACCCATCAGTGCAGCTGCAGTTGCAGATGCAACTCCGTGCTGACCCGCACCTGTCTCAGCGATAATACGTTTTTTTCCCATACGCTTTGTCAAAAGTGCTTGGCCTAAAACATTATTTATCTTATGTGAACCAGTGTGATTGAGATCTTCTCGCTTAAGGAGAATACGCGCACCACCTGCATACTTGGCAAAACGTGGCGCTTCGGTAATAATGCTTGGGCGCCCTGTGTAGGTGCGATGGAGATGATCAAGTTCTGCAGCAAAGGTAGGATCTGCTGCTGCAGCAATATGGGCCAGTTCTAACTCTTCGAGAGCACCAATAAGTGCTTCAGGAACGAAACGACCACCGTAGGGGCCAAAGTGGCCAATGATTTTTTCTTCCTGAGTAGTCATGACGATGAGGGTACTAGAGACCCTGCAGTGCGTGCAGTGCAGAAAGTGGATCCCCTGCGCGAACCAACGCCTCACCCACCAAAATGGCATCTGCACCAAAGGATTTGGCGCTCTTGACCTCGGCTCGTGTTGAAATTCCTGACTCAGCAACACGAATAATGGAGGTGGGGATCTGAGGTAGTAGTTCAGCAAATGCCTGTTGATCGACCTCAAGCGTTTTAAGGTTTCTGGAATTAATACCAATAATGCGCGGCTCAATCTCCATCGCCCGATCTAGCTCATCATGCGTGTGAACCTCTACAAGGCTGGCCATACCTAACTCTGTCGCCATCTCGTAATAATCTTTGAGTTGATTGGTAGATAATGCGGCAACAATGAGTAGCACAACATCAGCGCCATATGCACGCGCCTCATAGAACTGATACTCATCGACCATGAAATCTTTACGTAAGACAGGAATATTCACTGCAGATCGAACTGCAGTGAGATCTGCAAGTGAACCACCAAATCGACGTCTTTCGGTGAGAACGCTGATCACGCTTGCCCCTGCTTTTTCATAGGCATGGGCAAGCGATGCTGGGTCAGCAATCTCGGCCAACGCTCCTTTGCTTGGAGACGATCGCTTCACCTCTGCAATGACAGATACGAGATCACCGCGCAGTTGTGGGTGAGGATCGATTGGCGTAGGGGCGTGCTGAAGTTTTTCTTGTAGATCGTGTAAGGGCAATCTGCGTGCAGCAAGATCTTCACGTACGCCTTCAATGATGGAATCAAGAACGCTCATGATTGCCCTCATCGGTGGGATCTTCCCCATGATCTTGCGCGCTCCACAGCGATCGATTCCTAGGCTTGCGTTCATATCGTGGTGAAAGAGAAAACTTTCTGCTGATCGCGATTACAAACGCTGCGACAACTACGGCACTTATTGCAATCGGAAGAAGATCAATCATGGTTTATCCATCACGCCTTACCTGCATTGTCTGCGCAGCGCTCACAGCACCCAATACTGCGGCCGCTTTATTTATACATTCTTGATACTCAGATCCGGGTACCGAATCAGCGACAACACCGGCACCTGCCTGTACATAAGCACGACCGTCATAGATCAGCGCTGTACGAATTGCAATGCAAGTATCTACATTGCCAGTGAAATCAAGGTAACCGATGGCACCACCGTATAGAGCGCGACGATGTGGCTCAAGTTCTTCAATGATCTCCATTGCTCGCGGCTTAGGTGCACCTGAAAGCGTTCCAGCAGGAAAGGTTGCAAAGAGTGCGTCAACGCCAGTTTTTCCATCGGCTAACGTCCCAGTAATTGTCGAGACAATGTGCATCACATGGGAATATCTCTCGATACTCATAAAATCAATAACTTCAACAGAACCTGCGGCACAGATTCGACCAAGATCATTTCGTCCTAGATCTACCAGCATGAGGTGCTCTGCTCGCTCTTTAGGATCAGTCAGAAGTTCTTCACCAAGCCGAATATCTTCTTCGGGTGCTTCGGAACGCTTTCGAGTTCCCGCAATCGGATGAACCATCACTTCGCCCTGTGTGACTTTGACTAGAGCTTCGGGTGAAGATCCGACAACCTCTACGCCACCTTCAAACCTGAACAAGTACATATATGGCGATGGATTTCGTAGACGAAGCATGCGATAGACATCTATTGCATCTGCAGTGCACTCCATTGAAAAACGCTGCGAAAGAACGATCTGGAACGCCTCACCCGAAAGAATTTCTTCCTTAGCGCGTAACACTTTTGAGATGAAATCTTCTTCACTCATATTGCGGTCAAAGGTGAGCTCACCGACAGACGGTATCTCTGCAATCTCACCAGGGATTGCTGCCGTGAGTTGACTCTGCATTCGATCCAATCGCGCAGTAGCATCGATAAAAGCTTCATCAATACGATCATTGGAGCCATCCCAGTTGATGGCGTTAGCAATCAGGGTGATACTCCCCTCTGTGTGATCCATTACCGCTAAATCACTCGTCAACATGAATGCAATCTCTGGAAGTGGAATATCTCTCTCAGCACTACTTGGCAGCTTCTCTAATCGACGAACGCTGTCATAACCCATATAACCAACTAGGCCACCGGTAAGTGGGGGTAAGCCTGGGATTTTTGGAGAGCGAAGATGTGATGCAGATAAGCGAAGTGCTTCTAGCGGATCAATTCCAGCGGGCGCTCCAGCAGGTGCGACACCGATCCACTGCGCGAGACCATCTACTTCGGTAAGCGTTGCTTGAGAATGTGCGCCGATAAATGAGTACCGAGACCACACGCCACCATGCTCAGCCGATTCAAGCAGAAATGAACTAGGGGATTTTCCTGCCAGCTTTCTATAAACACCAAGTGGTGTTTCGCCATCTGCGAGTAACTTTCTATAGACGGGAATAACGTTATATTCCCGTGCATACTCTCTAAAATTCTGCAGATTCATTCTGTGATGCCATTACTGTCTGCATCGCGGGATGGAAAAACTTCTCGATGAAAACACGTGAACTCTCCAGTGTGGCAAGCCGATCCTTCTTGAATGACCTGAAAGAGAATTGCATCACCATCACAATCCAGAGAGATGGAAACAATTTTTTGAAGGTGGCCTGAAGTTTCACCTTTCTTCCATATCTGATTACGTGATCGGCTGAAGTAGGTGGCAAAGCCTGATTCAATTGTGAGCGCAAGGGATTCGGCGTTTACAAAAGCAAGCATTAAGACCTCGCCCGAAAGGCTATCTTGGGCAATCGCTGGCATCAGAGCATCGGAGTCTTTCAAAAGCTCGCGTATCTCTTGTGGAAGAATCGTGTTCACCTGCTAATTGTGCCCTAGAGCGAGGAACCTGTGCGCACGGAATATCCATGCTCAGATAGATACTTCTTCACATCTTGAATGCGATGGATGCCAAAGTGAAAGACACTCGCAGCAAGGAGGGCATCGGCACCTGCCTCAATGGCTGCAGCAAAGTCTTCTAGCGAGCCAGCGCCACCGCTTGCAATGAGTGGAAGTGAAGATACCTCCCGAATTCGAGTAATCATTCCTATGTCATAACCGGCGCGAGTTCCATCAGCATCCATCGAGTTGAGCAGAATTTCACCAACACCCCGGCTAGTTGCACTTTCTATCCATGACAATGCATCGAGGCCCGCGCTGGTACGCCCTCCGTGAGTAGTTACTTCAAAACCAGATGGTGTTCGTGCTCGTCGCGCATCGACGGAGAGAACTAGTACTTGACTACCAAAGCGTTCTGAAATCTCTGAGATGAGTTCTGGACGGGCGATTGCTGCGGTATTGATCGAGACTTTATCTGCACCTGCCCGAAGTAGCCGATCTACATCATCTACTGACCGAACGCCTCCGCCAACTGTCAAGGGGATATAAACTTGGTCTGCTGTGCGCCCCACAACATCATAGGTTGTTTCACGATTTGAAACACTTGCAGAGATATCAAGAAATGTTAATTCATCAATACCTTCAGAGTCGTAAACCTTTGCCATCTCAACTGGGTCGCCCGCGTCAATAAGATCGGTGAAGTTAACGCCCTTAACTACTCGCCCATTATCAACGTCGAGACAGGCGATGATTCGAGTGGGCAGTGTCATGATCGCGTCACTTCAAGGGCTTGCTCTAAGGTAAATGCACCTGCATAGAGAGCTTTCCCAACAATGGCACCTTCAACGCCAATCTCACGCAGCGCACTGAGTGCAGAAATATCTGCAAGACTTGATATTCCGCCACTTGCAACGACAGGTTTCTTAGTTACGGCGCAAACTTCTCTCAACAATTCTAGGTTCGGACCCTGCAGCGTTCCATCTTTAGTGACATCTGTGACGATATAGCGAGCACACCCATCTGATTCAAGGCGAGAGATTGTTTCAAAGAGGTCGCCACCTTCTTGGGTCCATCCCCTAGCGGCAAGAATATGTCCGCGAACATCAAGACCGACTGCTATCTGATCGCCATATCGCCTGATTACCCGGGAAGTCCACTCTGGATTTTCAAGAGCTGCGGTTCCGAGATTGACACGTCGACATCCAGTAGCAATTGCGCGCTCAAGTGATTCATCATCTCTGATTCCACCAGAGAGTTCGACATCAATATCTAATCTTCCAACAACTTCAGCCAGCAGCACAGTATTTTCACCACGGCCAAAGGCCGCATCAAGATCAACGAGGTGAATCCACTCAGCACCGGACTTTTCAAATTCGAGTGCAACTTCAAGTGGAGATCCGTAGATACTTTCTTGAGAGAGTTGACCCTGAACTAGGCGGACTGCTCTCCCATCCTTTACATCTACTGCGGGTAAAAGTTCTAGAAAGTTCATAGCAATTTACTCCAATTTTTGATCAGTGCAAGCCCTGCGCGGCCTGACTTCTCTGGATGAAATTGTGTTGCGCTGAGAGGGCCGTTTTCCAGCGCTGCTAGAAATTTCTCTCCATGCAAGGCATATGTCGCATTACCAACATGTGTCTCACGCGCTGCATATGAGTGAACAAAGTAAAAGGATTCGCCTTCGATCCCGTCGAAAAGTATGGAGTTATGGCTTGGCTCAATCGTGTTCCATCCCATATGAGGAAGAATCGGAGCCTGCAACTTTCGTACAGATGTTTCCCAGATGCCGATGCCCTGATGGACTCCATTCTCATCGCTATCGGCAAAGAGAACTTGCATTCCGACACAGATTCCAAGAGTTGGTCGGGCATCTCTATAACGATCAGCGATTACTGCTGGAGCTCCAACTTTTTTCAGGCCCTCCATACATGCCGAGAAAGCACCAACACCAGGAACAACAAGACCTGTTGCCTCACGCGCAACTTCGGGATCAGATGTCACTACAACTGTTAATCCAGATGTTTCAAAGGCTCTCGCCGCCGATCGAAGATTGCCAGAGCCGTAATCCAGAATTGCAATCGTTGAAATTAGAGTGAGCCTTTAGTCGAAGGAATGCCAGATACACGAGCATCGACTGAGACTGCATCACGAAGTGCGCGAGCAACAGCCTTAAATTGAGCTTCAAATACGTGGTGCGCATTGCGACCCTCAAGCACACGAATGTGAAGTGCGATACGGGCTTCTGCAACGATTGATTCCCAAATGTGCTTACCTAATGTGGTGTCGAATGTACCGATCAGCTCAACAATTTCTGGTTGGCGATGAACTAGATATGGTCGACCGGAGAGATCTACTGCTACCTGAACTAATACCTCATCGAGAGGAACCATGGCATCACCAAAGCGACGAATGCCAGCCTTGTCGCCAAGAGCTTCGCGTAGCGCTTGGCCAAAGGCAAGAGATGTATCTTCAACCGTGTGATGAGAATCAACATCTACATCGCCATCTGCCTTTACCGTTAAATCAAATCCAGAGTGCTTACCTAATTGTGAAAGCATATGATCGAAGAACGGAACACCCGTGTCGACACTGATCTGTCCAGAACCATCGAGATTAATTTCAACGAGAACGTGTGATTCTTTAGTCTTACGTTCAACTCTGGCTGTTCTCATGATCTCTCCTTCACTAAGCACTCTTCTAATGCATGTAGAAACTTCTGATTTTCGGCAAAAGTGCCGATTGTGGTCCGTAAGTAACCCGATAATCCCACATCCCGAATCAATATGCCTCGATCAAGCATTGATTGCCACAACTCGGCAGAGCTGAGAGTGAAGCCAGTAAAGAGAAGAAAATTGGCCTGGCTAGGAAGAACTTTTAGATCCATCGCAAGCAGTGCTTCTGTTACGCGCTTTCGTTCTGCAATCAACTGCGTCACTCCTGAGAGAAGTTCGCTCCTGAAATCTAGCGCCACAAGGGCTGCACTCTGAGTCAGGGTACTGAGGTGATACGGGAGGCGGACGAGCAACATGGTATCGATGACTCGAGGATGAGCAACGAGGTATCCCACTCTCGCCCCAGCAAAGGAGAAGGCCTTGCTCATTGTTCGTATGACAACGATCTGTGGGTATTGCGCGATTAAGGTAACGGCAGATTTCTCATCTGAAAATTCCGCATACGCCTCATCGACAACTAGTAATCCGCAAACATGCTGAGCAATTCTTTCAATATCAGCCAGGGTGATGGCTTCCCCCGTGGGATTGTTTGGAGTAGTGATGAAGGTCAGACCTGAAGGGTTTGCCTTGATTTGAGTGAGAACGCTCTCAATATTGAGTGAGAAATCGCTCTCTCGTGTTCCATCACACCACTTCGTTGAAGTGACTTTTGCGATCAAAGGGTGCATTGAATATGACGGAAGAAATCCAATAGCTCCTTGATCACCACAGGCTAAGAACAAGGATTGAATAATTTCGTTACTTCCATTTGCAACCCATATCTGCTCAGCAGTGAAATCGGTCGATGACATCTCATTGATATATTCCGCGAGCCCTGTTCGTAGCGAGAGGGCATCACGATCAGGATAACGATTGAGAGTTGTTGCAACCTCCGAGATGCGATGAGAAATCGCATCAGCGATAGCTGCCGATAGTGGAAATGGGTTTTCATTTGTATTGAGAGCCGCATCGGATTCCACCTGAGGCGCACCATACGGTGATAGGTGTGAGAGTGACGAACGGATTGGTAACCAAGAAGGCCAGGTTTGGTCTGTCATCGTTGATCCAATCGCGCACTCATTGCTTGTCCGTGCGCGGGGAGATCCTCTGCTTCAGCGAGAGTGATCACTGTAGGTGCGATATCACGAAATGCTTTTTCGTCGTACTCAATAAAATGTAACCCTCTGAGAAAAGTTGCGACCGAGAGTCCGCTGCTATGGCAAGCACATCCCCCTGTTGGCAGAACATGGTTGGAGCCAGCTGAGTAATCCCCAAGTGAAACGGGAGTGAAAGCACCGATAAATACTGCACCTGCGTTTCGAACATTTGCACTCACGGTGCGTGCGTCTCTGGTTTGAATTTCAAGGTGTTCGGCGGCATATGCATTAACGACATCTAGCCCTTGCGCGATGCCATCGACAAGTGCGATGGCGCTCTGTATTCCACTAAGTGCGGTTCCAATTCGTTCTGCATGCTTTGTGAGCGGAACTTGACGATTGAGTTCGATATCAACAGATTCAGCCAATTCTTCTGAATCAGTGACTAAGACTGCGGCTGCAATGACATCGTGTTCTGCCTGGCTAATCAAATCTGCGGCGATGTGAACTGGATCTGCAGAACTATCTGCCAAGATTGCAATTTCAGTAGGTCCTGCCTCTGAATCAATTCCAATAACACCTCGAAGCGCTCTCTTAGCGGCAGCGACATAAATGTTGCCAGGCCCCGTTACAAGATCACATTTTTCGCAGACCTCATCCATGCCATAGGCAAAGAGTGCAATTGCCTGCGCGCCACCGATGGCGTACACCTCATTAATACCAAGGAGTGCGCACGTTGCAAGAATTGTTGGATGTGGCAAGCCACCAAATTCTTTCTGTGGAGGTGACGCAACGGCAATACTCGCAACTTCTGCAATCTGAGCCGGAATCACATTCATCATCACACTCGATGGATAGACCGCTCTTCCTCCTGGAACATAGAGACCCACTCGATCAACTGGAATCCAACGCTCGGTAACAATTCCACCATCGACAACGCTCGTCGTAATTTCTTTTCGTCGTTGATCATTGTGAACTTTGCGGATACGTTCAATAGAGAGCTCAAGGGCTGCTCGGACCGCTGGGTCAAGTGTGCTCAGTGCTTGATCAAGGTCACGCTGTGAGACCTGAAGTGCTGGTGGCTTTACACCATCAAATTCGAATGAGAGATCAAGGAGATCAGAGATGCTTCCATTTTTGACTCTCGCCAGAATTGGTTCAACGGTCTTCATCGCTTGATTGATATCAAGGGTGGCTCGAGGCAGAAGTTTTTGGTAGCCAGCCTTTGTAAGGTGGATTCCTCGTAAGTCAACTCTGCGAATCATGAGGTAAGTCTACTTTGATGCGCCCAACGATGAGTCATGAATTAACGGAGTTAGCTACGCACCAAACAGTCGGGGCCAAGGATGCTCTTCAGATCAGCGCTCAGACTTGGTGAAGATGTGACGAGGGCATCAATTTTCATCATCGTTTGGGAACCCGCATCATTGATCTGAAGATGTACTTCTCGTTTACCTGGATGTGAGCGCAGGATTTCCTTGATTCGTTCAACAATCGGTGGGGTACATGAAGTGATGGGTAGTGAAATCAGCAGTGGTCCGACGGGACCGCTAGTAATGTCCAGAGAAGACATTTCAAATGCGCTGAATCTCACCTGATCTTCACGTCGATCGACGCGGCCTCTAATTGTTACCACGCGATCCTCAATAAGAGTGAGTGCATACTGATTGTAGATATTGGCGAAGAAGAGAACTTCTATCGCACCTTCTAGATCTTCAATGGTGACAATAGCCCACGATGAACCTTGGCGCGAAACTTTGCGGGAGATTCCGGTAATGAGCCCACCGATCGTGACAAACCCTTCTTGAACTCCCCCATCATCGAGTAGCGCACTGATCGACATATCGGTGTGAGAGCGCAGAATGTGTTCAACTCCAAGAAGTGGGTGATCCGATACATATAGACCGAGCATCTCTCTTTCAAATGAGAGCAAAGTTGTTTTATCCCACTCGCCTTCAGGAATTTCGATTTCCAGACCGCTTATCTGTGAGCCGCCTTCATCTCCAAAGAGATCAAATTGACCAATTGCTTCGGCGCGCTTACTTTCTATGACGGCATCAATTGCAGTGAGATGGATTGCAACGAGAGCCTTACGGTGATGACCTAAATCATCAAATGCTCCTGCTTTGATCAGTGATTCAATTGTTTTCTTATTACACACTTGAGCATCGACTTTGGCTAAGAAATCTCCAAATGATGTGAATGTTCCCTTGCTTTCGCGCGCACTCTTGATCGAGGCAACAACTCCCTCACCGACATTTCTTATCGCGGCGAGGCCAAAACGAATATCTTTACCACGAGGGGTGTATTCAGAGTTAGATTCATTAACATCTGGAGGTAGAACACTAATTCCCATACGACGACACTCGGAGAGGTAGAGCGCTGATTTATCCTTATCATCGCGAACACTAGTTAAGAGGGCGGCCATATATTCGGTTGGGTAGTTTGCTTTCAGATAGGCAGTCCAGAACGAGATAACTCCATATCCAGCAGAGTGCGCTCTATTGAATGCGTAATCAGAGAATGGAATAAGAACTTCCCACAGTCTCTTGATGGCTGCATCACCGAAGCCATTAGATTTCATTCCTGCTTCAAATGGAATGTACTCCTTGTCTAGAATCTCTTTATTCTTCTTACCCATCGCTTTTCGCAAGAGATCCGCGCGACCGAGTGAAAAACCTGCAACTTTTTGAGCTATAGCCATTACCTGCTCTTGATACACAATGAGCCCATAGGTATCACCGAGAATCTCTGCAAGAGGCTCACGCAGTTCTGGATGAATTGCTTCGACAGGTTTGCGACCATTTTTTCGGTCTGCATAGTTATTGTGTGCATTCTCGCCCATTGGTCCAGGGCGATAGAGAGCAATAACAGCCGAGATATCGGCAAAAGAGTCAGGTGCCATGCTGCGAAGAAGAGCGCGCATTGGTCCACCATCAAGCTGGAACACACCAAGAGTGTCACCGCGGCTTAAGAGTTCAAAGGTCTTCTTATCTGCAAGGGGAAGATCTTCAAGGACGACATCAACGTTCAGATTGAGTTTGATATTTGCAAGCGCATCATCGAGGACAGATAGATTTCGAAGTCCCAAGAAATCCATTTTAAGAAGGCCTGTCGCTTCACAAGCGCCCATATCAAATTGAGTAATAATCGCTCCATCGGCTTCACGACGATGAATCGGAATAACATCGAGTAACGGTTCACGCGAAAGAATCACTCCTGCTGCATGTACTCCCCACTGACGCTTGAGTCCTTCTAGCCCTTTTGCCAAGTCGACCACGCGTTTAGAGTCCACATCTGTTTCGTAGAGAGTTCTAAACTCTTCCGCCTCGCCATATCGAGGATCATCCTTATCGAATACTCCGCCTAACGTGATGTCCTTACCCATGACTGATGGTGGAAGTGCCTTTGTAAGTTTTTCACCGATTACATAGGGATAGCCAAGAACGCGAGTTGCATCTTTAAGGGCTTGCTTAGATTTAATTGTGCCGTAGGTAATGATCTGCGCGACACGATCGTCACCATATTTCTCGGTGGCATAACGAATCATCTCTGAGCGACGACGTTCGTCAAAGTCCAGATCAATATCTGGCATCGAGATTCGCTCAGGGTTAAGAAAGCGCTCAAAGAGTAGGCCGTGTTCGAGTGGATCGAGTCCGGTAATTCCAAGTGCGTACGCAACAAGTGAACCTGCTGCCGAACCTCTTCCAGGGCCCACTCGAATTCCAACTGTGCGAGCGTGTGAGCACAGATCTGCAACGACTAGGAAATAGCCCGGAAATCCCATCTTAATCATGACATCAAGTTCGTATTCAAGACGCTGCACATGTGTCGGTGTCACTCGATCACCAAGACGTGAGATGAGTCCCTCGTGTGAGAGTTTACGAAGCCATGAATCTTCGCTCTCTCCTTGTGGCACTTCAAAACGCGGAAGAAGATTCTCACCTTCGCGCAAGGTAACGTTGCAACGTTCTGCCACAATTAGGGTGTTATCGCATGATTCAGGGATATCTTTGAATATCTCGCGCATCTGGGCGGCTGTCTTTACATAGAACTCATGATTATCAAATTTGAATCTCTTTGGATCAGCAAGGGTAGATCCAGACTGAACACAAAGAAGCGCCTCGTGCGCAGCGCCATCTTCAGCAAATGTGTAGTGAAGATCATTCGTTGCAAGAAGTGGAAGTTTGAGTTCTTTACCTAATTTCAGCAGGTCGGTCCTGACACGATTTTCAATATCGATTCCGTGATCCATTACCTCAAGATAGAAATTATTGGCTCCGAAAATATCCCTGTAATCACTGGCGGCTCGAAGCGCTTCACGATAGTTACCCATGCGAAGCCGCGTCTGTATTTCTCCGCCAGGACATCCTGTCGTTGCAATGAGACCGTCGGCATAGCGCGCAAGGAGTTCTCGATCCATTCGTGGCTTGTAATAGTACCCCTCAAGGGATGCAAGGGATGAGAGTCGAAAGAGATTTGCTAGCCCTTTATTATTCTCAGCCAGAATTGTCATGTGGGTATATGCGCCACCACCTGAGACATCGTCATCTCCCCCGCTGGCCCACTGCACTCGCTTCTTTTCATGACGAGATTCGGGGGCGACGTAGGCTTCAATTCCGATAATTGGTTTGACGCCAACATTGGTCGCCTGCTTAAAAAAATCAAAGGCACCAAAAACATTTCCGTGATCTGTCATTGCGATCGCGGGCATTTCTTGTCGCGCGACTTCAGCTACTAAATCTGCAACACGAGCCGCGCCATCGAGCATTGAATATTCGGTATGGACGTGCAGATGCGCGAATGAGTCTGAAGGTGTACTGGACATAGGCTGGCTAAATTAGCACTTACGGAATCACAGCATCGGATAGCAACGCCAAGCACGCCTGAAGGTCCTCGGGGTAATCGACCGTGAATTTCATCGCTTGATCGGAAATGGGGTGAGCGAAGGCGAGCTCCTTGGCGTGCAACCATGGCCGGGTCATCTGCAGAGATTTGGCCAGAACAGGGTCAGCGCCATAAGTCGTATCTCCAACCAGCGGGTGATTAAGAGCGCTCATGTGAACTCGAATCTGATGAGTTCTTCCCGTTTCAAGTTCTACCTGAACCATTGTGACACCGCGGTAATACTCAATGAGTTCATAGTGGGTGATGCTCTCTTTTCCATCAGCAACAACTGCAAAGCGATGATCGACTTTAGGGTGTCGATCAATCGGTGCGTCAATTGTTCCTGTTGGTGGATCTATATGTCCCTGAATCATCGCGTGATACGTCTTCTTTACGCTACGAGTTCGAAAAGCTTCCTTAAGAACGGTAAAAGCGCTATCTGTTTTTGCAACAACCATTAATCCGCTTGTTCCCACATCTAGTCTATGCACGATCCCTGCACGTTCAGCAGCACCAGAAGTTGAAATTGTGTATCCGGCAGCAGCAAGAGCGCCGACGACTGTTGGACCATGCCACCCTGGACTTGGATGTGATGCACACCCAACAGGCTTATTGATGACAATAATATGGTCATCGTTGTAGACAATCTCAAGCCCATCAAGAGGTGTCAGCGGAATTGCTTCGCGCTCAATGTGTTCTGGAAGGAGAACTTCAATCACTTGAGCTGCGCTCACTCGTTCAGATTTTCCGAGAGCGACCCCACTACATGTAATGTCACCATCATCTATGAGGCGAACAATTGCAGAGCGCGATAAACCTAGTACTCGAACTAGCGCGCTATCGATTCTCTCTCCAGCAACGCCTTCTGGCACGCTGAGTATTCGCAACTCTCTTGCCATCCACGTCACCTACTTCTTCTGATCGCCCACAGGGGCGAAAGGAGGAATCTCCTTAATGATCAACACTACTGATAGAACTGCTGCACACACTATTGCCATATCTGCAATATTAAAGACTGGCCAGCGCGGTAACTCAATCCAATCAATGACATGGCCGTTGAAAGGTGATGGTTGGCGAAAGATTCGATCTGTGAGGTTTCCCAAGATTCCACCTAAAGCGAGCCCTAGAACTATTGACCACCAGCGGTTATCGATCTTGATCGCAAAGTAAGCAATACCGGCAACTGCAGCGCCCGAGAGAATCGTAAAGATGAATGTGACATTCGTGCCAACGCTAAAGGCAGCGCCTGGATTAAAGACAAGTCGCAGTTGGAGGAAAGATCCGACGATAGGAATGGGTTTTACCGGACTGACCGATTCAAGTGCCCAGACCTTGGTTGTGAAATCGATTGCCCAGATCAAAGCGCCAACGAGATAAAGGCGTTGCCAGTGAAATGCAAACCTTGTTAAACCTAGATTGAAAGGCACTTTCGAGGGCACAATTAGCGCCGCTCTTCTTTCTGCTTACAGATCATGCAGAGCGTTGCACGAGGAAATACATGAAGGCGCTCTTTTCCAATCGGGTTCGAACAATCTTCGCAGTTACCGTAACTTTTACTATCAATGCGGTCAAGTGCTCGTTCGGTCTGCAAGACCATTTCACGAGCATTAATCACCAAGGACATCTCATGTTCACGTTCAAAAGTTTTTGTTCCTGAATCAGCCTGATCATCGCCAGCACCTTCTCCAGAATCTGCAATCAAATCTTCCATCTCTGCTTCGATCAGTTCTAGCTCATGCTTTAATCGAGTAAGCTCCTTAGAAAGTTCAACCCGAATTGCTTTAAGTTCGCTCGCACTCCAAGGAGCTTCACCTGCAGCAGCAGTCACCGGCGTAGGTGCAGATTTAATTGGCTTGAGCGGTGCAACCTTTTTACCACTCTTGAGTGGGCGCGCCGGAGGTGGCATGACCAAGCGGCGCTCTTCAACCACTGGCGCTGCTACTGGTGCAACTACCGTTGCAACGGAAACTGTCTGTGATTTCTCATCCACTGTAAGTGTTGGCTTGCCTGCCTTTGCAGGAAATGGACGACCCGGTGCACTCTTCTTTACTGGTGCACTCTTCTTTAAAGGCTTAGGGGCTACTCCTTTCTTTGTTGGAGCCTTCTTTGCAGAAGCTTTCTTTGGAGGAGCCTTCTTCACAGCTTTCTTTGGAGCGGCCTTTTTCACTACGCCCTTCTTTACGGCATCCTTCGTAGCCACTGGCTTCTTCTTCGTTTTCGAAGCAGATGCGGCGGCCTTCTTCACTAGCTTTTTTGCTGACACGCCGCGCACCTTATGCGCTTTTCCCACTTCTACCAAATATGCCACTCGCTCTCAGATGAGAATAGTTGAGAAATAAGGGTTGATTCGAGCCCCTCGTAGCCAGCGCCGATCTCGCCTGCATTAGACTCTCCACCCTCATGAGTACACAATTTCGCCCACTTCCTGCGCAGATAGATCTGCCCGCGATGGAGCGTTCCATCCTCGATTTGTGGAGCGATGGGAAGATCTTTGAACGGTCTTTGTCGGCTCGGGCAGGGCAAGAGCCGTGGACCTTCTATGAGGGTCCGCCTACTGCAAATGGAATGCCGGGAACACACCACATTGAGGCACGAGTATTCAAGGATGTCTTTCCCCGTTTTCACACAATGAAGGGGAGGTTTGTCACTCGCAAAGCGGGTTGGGATTGCCATGGACTCCCCGTTGAGATTGCAGTCGAGAAAGAGTTGGGCTTTTCTGGCAAGGGAGATATCGAAAAATTTGGAATTGCCGAATTCAATGACCGGTGTCGCGAATCAGTAACGCGCCACGTTGGTGCCTTTACAACGATGACCGAGCGAATGGGATTCTGGGTTGATTTTGACAAAGCGTATTGGACGATGTCTCCAGAGTATGTTGAAAGCGTCTGGTGGTCACTAAAGGAAATTTGGAAAAAAGGTCTTCTCGTCCAAGACCATCGCGTCGCTCCCTACTGTCCGCGATGTGGAACTGGATTAAGCGATCACGAGTTGGCGCAAGGGTATGAAACTGTCACAGACCCTTCAGTATTTATCCGTTTCCCAATCACATCTGGAGACCTCGTTGATCTCAATGCAGCCCTGCTTGTATGGACCACAACTCCATGGACACTTGTTTCAAATACGGCAATCGCTGTTCATCCCGATGTTGATTATGTTGCTGCAAAAGTCACTCACGAAGATGCGAGCGAGGTGCTTGTTGTTGCAAAGGCACTGACCTCTAGCCTCACTGGAACAGTTGAAATCCTTAGAGAGTTTAAAGGCTCGACTCTCGAGCGAATGAGCTACAAGCGACCTCTGGATTTTGTTGATATTCCCGATTCACATTTCGTGGTACTTGCAACCTATGTCACTACTGAAGATGGAACAGGCTTAGTTCACCAAGCGCCAGCCTTTGGAGCAGACGATTTACAGGTATGCCGTGCCTATGGTCTACCGGTAATTAATCCAATCGCACCTGATGGAACTTTCATTGCAGAAACTCCCCTTGTAGGCGGTCTCTTTTTCAAGGATGCAGATAAGCCATTGGTAAAGGAACTTAATTCTCGAGGTGTTCTCTACAAGCACCTTCAGTACGAGCATCAGTATCCGCACTGCTGGCGTTGCCACACCGCTCTTATTTATTACGCGCAACCATCGTGGTACATCCGAACCACTTCGATAAAAGATGCACTTATAAGAGAGAATGGAAAGACCAATTGGCACCCAGAGACAATTAAAACTGGTCGATACGGTGACTGGCTTGAGAACAATATTGATTGGGCGCTCTCCCGCAATCGATTCTGGGGTACGCCTCTTCCCATCTGGCGTTGTGAGAACAAGCATGAAGAATGCGTTGCTTCGCTCAAAGAGCTAGGTGAGCGAGCAGGACTTGATTTGCTCGAACTCGACCCCCATCGTCCATTCGTTGACGACATTACCTTTGCCTGCGCGCAATGTTCGTCGACTATGATGCGAGTGCCCGAGGTAATTGACTGTTGGTTTGATTCAGGGGCTATGCCATTTGCGCAGTGGGGCTATCCACATAAACAAGGCTCAAAGGAAAAGTTTGAAGCTGCATATCCAGCGGACTTTATCTGTGAGGCTATTGATCAAACACGTGGCTGGTTTTACACACTCATGACCATTGGCACGCTGGTCTTTGATCAATCCTCATATAAGAACGTGCTCTGCCTTGGACACATTCTTGATAAAGATGGTCGCAAGATGAGTAAGCATCTCGGCAACGTTCTCGAACCAATTGCACTCATGGATCAACACGGAGCCGACGCCGTCCGCTGGTACATGCTCGCTGCAGGATCCCCTTGGTCAGCGCGACGTGTGGGTCACGAGGCCATCAGCGATGTTGTGCGAAAGACACTTCTTACCTATTGGAATACTCTGTCATTTCACTCGCTCTATGCACACGCTGCCAACTTTGATCTCGCAACTGCGCCGGCACATGCAGATCGCTCGCTGATGGATCACTGGATTATCTCGGAATTAAATATTCTTATCGAGGAAGTTGATAAGGCATATTCAAATTTTGATTCCCAGCATGCAGGTCGAGTCCTTGCAACATTTATTGATGATCTATCTAACTGGTATGTCAGACGCTCGCGTCGTCGTTTTTGGGATGGTGACCTTGCTGCAATGGCCACATTGCACGAGTGTGTAGTAACGTTGACTCAATTACTTGCCCCTATGGTTCCATTTATTACCGAGCACGCGTGGCAAGAGCTGATTCTTCCTGCAGATTCTTCCCTCATTTCTTCTGTACATATGAGTGATTTCCCAACTTCATCAAGTGCTCTCATTAATCGTAAGTTGAGCGATCAAGTTGCAATGACTCGCAGAGTTGTTGAGCAAGGACGTGCTGCTCGTGCCGAATCTGGTGTGAAAATTCGCCAGCCACTTGGCCGGGCCCTCATCTCAGCTTCGGGTTGGGATGGGCTTCCACAAGAAATGAAGGATCAGATCGCAGATGAGCTTAATGTTCTAGAGCTTGCCGATATTGCCGATGCAGATGGCGATCTCGTTGATATTTCGGTCAAAGCGAACTTCAAATCCCTCGGTGCCAAATATGGCTCTGAAGTTCAGACGGTTGCCAAGCTGATTGCCGAAGCAGATGCCACCGCTCTCGTTAAATCCTTACGCAAGAATTCGACAACCGAACTAGGAACTTTCATGATCAACCTAGCCGACCTTGTTGTCACTGAAGTCCCTAGAAGTGGCTGGATGGTGGCAAGCCATGATGGCGAATCGGTCGCCCTTGATTTAACTCTCACTCCAGAACTCATCCAGGCAGGAATTGTCCGTGAAGTCATTAGATTTATTCAAGAGAAGAGAAAGTCAGATGGATTCGAAATTTCAGATCGAATCGATGTGAAGTACAACGCTAACGCTCAGACCCATGCAGCGATCGTCTCAGAACATTCATTTATCAGCTCTGAAGTTTTGGCAACAACACTCGTGCAGGATCCATCGTTAGCGCAGGGTGAGAATGATCTTGGTATCGCTGCGGTGTTGAGTAAGAATTAGAGGACGAGTCTTACGATCGTTGAGGCAATATTAAGTGCAAGTAATATGACTATGAACGAGAGATCTAATGAGACTCCCCCAAGCCGTAATGGCGGGATGAAGCGTCCAACAAATTTCATTGCTGGATCGGTAATCGAGTAAATCAACTCAAAAATTGCGAGTAAGAAACTGTTTGGCCGCCAGTTGCGCGCAAACATTCTGATGTAATCAATAATCAAACGAGCAAAGAGAACCCACTTAAAGAATGTGAGCAGATTGAGTAAGAGCGATTGAAGCATGTGCGAATCGTCTTCTTAGGGTTAGCTCTGGTTAAAGAAACTTGCCTGAGCGAAGGCTGCTTTATCTTCAGTGCGAACCTTGACGTTGGCAGGTGAAATCAAAAACACTCGGCTAGCAATTCTTTCGATGCCACCCCGTAATCCGAATGCAAGTCCACTAGCAAAATCGACGAGGCGCTTTCTTTCAGACTCATCCATATCATCGAGGTTGATGATGACGGGATTTCCTTGGCGGTAATGCTCTCCCACTTGACGCACCTCAGAGTAGGAGCGAGGATGCAAGGTAATGATGTTGTATGAAGGTTCTATATCAAGAGTTGCTTCCCCCTGAACCGACTGGCCTCCACCAATAATTGTCACTCCTGCGTTTTGATTTGAGTTAACATCTGATACCGGACGCACTTCTCGAACGGTTTTCTTAATAACCTTCTCTTCGTCAGTTCCAGTAGCACCGACTGGGCCATCTACGAGGCCGAGATATTCCATGACTTTATTAAGTGCGGACATGGATCTATTTTATGGCGCCAGCCTTCTCGATCCCAGTATTTGGCTACCGATTCGAATGTGTGTCGCGCCATAGGCGATGGCTACTTCAAAATCTCCACTCATCCCTGCAGAGATGTATTTCGCCTGCGGGAAATCACGTTGTACGCGGTCGGCGATCGCTGCAATTGTATAAAATGATTCTCCAGGATCCGCCTCAACTGGAGGAACGGTCATCACACCCATCAATTTCAGATGTGAAGAATCAACCACTAATTGGCAGGCCCTGAGCACCTCGTCATCTGTGAGTCCGGCCCTAGAAGGATCTCCATCGAGGGAGACTTGTACGAAAATATCAAGAGACTTATCACCGATCGCATCCAGCGCGCGATCAAACTTTTGGAGATGAGAAAGATCATCCAATGAATGTACTACCTGAGCCCAGCGCGCCAATGATCCGATTTTTTTGCTCTGTATCTGCCCTTGGTAATGCCAGCTTCCCGTGACGGCGACAGACTTTTCTACACCTTCCGCATCTCGATTTTCACCGAAATCTCGTATACCTAACGAGTGAAGGATTTCAACATCGCGGATCGGATGAGTCTTTGTCACCGCTATTAACTTCACATCCTCTCTCGCCCTATTCGCCAAAAGACAGGCGTGAGCAATGCGAGATTCAACATCGGCAAGGGCGCTAGAGATCTCCTTAACTCGCTCTTGATCGCTCATATCCAAATCACACCCGCTTGTCGACCTGTTACTCCATCGCGGCGATAAGAATAGAGTGATGAATCCTCAACTGTGCATCGGGCGATAGTAAGAACGTCAATCTCAATCTTCTCTAATTCACAAGTGAGAGCTGCTGCAAGGTCTATTGATGGTGTTCCCTGAATTGTTTCTGCCGCTGCTCGTGGGAAAGGTTGGGTAATTTCGGCAAAAATCTCTGGCGAAACTTCATAACACCTGCCACAAATCGAAGGACCAATGAAAGCGCTGATAGGTGATGAATCCAACTCGCGCATCTTGGCGATCGCCCTGTGCCACACTCCATTAAGTAAACCTTTTCTACCCACATGAACCGCAGCAATGCTTCCCTGATTTGCAAGAAGCAGTGGAATGCAATCTGCAACCATCACCGCTAGCGCTATCTGTGGATTGGAGGTAACAAGAGCGTCGGCGGTCGGAGACGACTGGGTGAAATCATCGATGACTTGAACATGATCACCGTGAACCTGCTCCATAAACTGAATAGGCAAACCAATTTCATCACTGAGTGATCTGCGGTTAGATCCAACAATCTCTGGCTGATCGCCTACATGAAGAGCAAGATTGCGGGAGAGAAAAGCGCCGGTGGAATTACCTCCGGTGCTCTCTGTAAATCTAAAATTCACTCGCCCTACTTCATGAAGTCAGGCACATCGATCTCATCTTCAGCTACGAGATCTTCAAAAGTTACCTTCCTGGCTGGCTTCTTCTCATCTAAATCCATTGCAACGACCAGTGGGTCATTATCTGGAAGTGGATCAGCGACCCCACCAAGAATTGAGGCGTTGATGACGGGCACCGAAATCTTCTTTGGCTCTCCCCCATCAAAACCAGCGGCAATCACAGTGATGCGTACTTCATCGCCAAGGGCATCATCAATTGTTGTTCCAAAGATAATTCGAGCATCTGGATGGGCAGCAGCCTGTACCAGCTCGCATGCTTCATTGATCTCAAAGAGTCCTAGATCTGACCCACCAGCGACAGAGAGGAGAACACCCATTGCACCATCGATTGATGTTTCAAGTAATGGACTAGAAATAGCAAGCTCGGCAGCGCGCACTGCACGATTTTCTCCACGCGCAGAACCAATACCCATCAACGCTGATCCAGCATCAGTCATGACTGTCTTCACATCTGCAAAATCTAGATTGATCAAACCTGGTTGGGTAATGATCTCAGTGATTCCTTGCACACCTGATAGCAACACCTGGTCAGCGCTCTTGAATGCATCTACAGCGGTGATGTTGCGATCAGAAATTGCTAGAAGGCGATCATTTGGTATAACAATGAGAGTGTCGACTTCGTCGCGCAAAAGCGCAATTCCTTCTTCTGCTTGCTTAGTGCGAATTTTTCCTTCGAATGAAAATGGACGAGTAACAACTCCGATAGTAAGTGCACCAAGATCGCGTGCAATTTTTGCAACTATCGGTGCACCACCAGTTCCTGTACCGCCACCTTCGCCGGCGGTGACAAAGACCATATCTGCTCCACGTAAAATTTCTTCAATCTCTTCTGTGTGATCAATTGCAGCCTGTCTTCCTTTTTCGGGAGCAGCACCAGCACCGAGACCTTTTGTTGATGCACGACCAATATCAAGTTTTACATCGGCATCACTCATAAGTAGGTGTTGCGCATCAGTGTTAATCGCAATGAACTCAACACCTTTGAGTCCGACATCAATCATTCGATTGATCGCGTTCACTCCGCCGCCGCCAATGCCAACGACTTTAATAACAGCTAAGTAATTCTGTGGAGCAGCCACAACAATCCCCCTTATGAACTATAAATCTCGCCTTGAGAGTTACGATTCATCGTCTCTAGTGGTTCTTTAATATGCGCCAAAGTAGGCTGATACGCAGGGTGAATCAAATACCGACTCGTACCAATTCCTCATCTTCACATTGAGAGTTTTTCAACTGACTATTGGCGCATGTGGTGCAAGAAGATCAATGACCGTCACTTTTTTATTTTCTGGCATTGCTAAAAGACGGTTTACAACTGAGATTTTGAGATTCATCTGAGAACTATCGCCCCAGCGAATCTTTATATCCCGACCCTTATAACGTGTGTTGAGGATGAATGAAGAGGGTGTGGCTGCCACCATCGATGAGATAGAGCCTTGAAAGTCGGTCGGGAGATTTGTGAAGAGTGAGTTCGCTGCCAGCGCTCCTTCTGGTGAGGAAGACGAAATCACTGCCAGTTCGGTGCTGGAAAAACCTGGCAGGACAAAGAGGACTCCCTCACTATCGATGGTCTGACCGGAAACTTGGTCGGAGTTAAAGTAAGCGATCGGCTCCCGCAAGGTAACCGAGAGGACGACGCGTCCATCAATCCAATTACGTGAAATCTCAGCATCGCGGACCCATTTAATCGTCTCAATATTGCCCTCAGTTGATTGGATATTCACTCTCGCCAGTTGCTGGCCAATCTTAATTTGGCTCATCTTTCGGATATCACCTTCAGTCAGAATATTCGGAGATCCAACAACGATGATTTCTTTGACTGTAAAGATCTGTGACCAGCCGAGAACATATGCCAAAGCACTAGTGATGAAGATGAGTACAAGTGATGTTGGCTTTAACAGAATCCGCTTCACTTGTTCAGATCGATCTCAAATCGTTGCTCGAGGCCTGCCACAATGATCGGCGCTAATGAATTCACATCACCTGCGCCCAAAGTGAGGATCACATCACCAGGCTTTGCCATAGATATGATTGCATCCGATGCTTCGAGAAAGTTGGGAAGAAAAACTCCGTTAACCATTTTTGCTGCAATCAAAGAAGAGCTCACACCAGGAATCGGTAGCTCACTCGCAGGATATATTTCAAGAAGTATTGCGTGATCTGCCAAATCTAGAGTTCGCGCAAAGGAGTCAAGGAATGCCTGTGTTCGACTGTAGCGATGCGGCTGAAATATGACGAGCACTCGACCGTCACCGGCATAACGGCGCGCAGCTGTCAGAGTTACTTCAATCTCGGTTGGGTGATGCCCATAGTCATCAACCACCCTTACTCCGGCTACGCTGGCCTTTAACTCAAAGCGGCGACCTGCTCCTTGAAAGGTGCGCAATCCCTGAAGAAGTTCTGCGATTGGTTGATCCAGTGATAATCCCATTGCAACCACTGCAGCAGCATTGAGCAGGTTATGGTGGCCCGGAACCTGTAATTCCAGCGTTCCAATGGTTCGGCCTTTCCATAGCAGACGTGACTTTGAACCCATTGGAAGTAATTGAATCTGATCAATGAGTAAATCTGATTGAAGATCTGTTCCGTAAGAGACCCTCTTAGCCGATGAGTTCTCTGCAATTGCAGTCGCACTTGCATCATCTCTGCAATAGATAAGAAACCCCTCTGGGTCGATTGTCTTCACAAACTCGACAAAGACTTCGATAATTGAAGAAGGTGTGAGAAAGTAATCGACGTGGTCGTGTTCAACATTGGTCACAATCGCGCTGTAGGGGCGATACTCCAAGAAAGATCCATCTGACTCGTCTGCTTCAGCAACAAAAATATTTCCTGTTCCTCTGTGAGCATTCGATCCAGAGGCGGTGAGCGTTCCCCCGATCGCAAATGAAGGATCGGCACCGCAGGATTGAAGGGCAACGGTCAGCATGGACGATGTTGTAGTTTTTCCATGCGTGCCAGCCACTGCAACGCTCTCTGTGCCAGTCATTAATATTGCTAGCGCCTGCGCGCGCGTGAGCAAGATCGCACCCAACTCTTTCGCTCTGACAATTTCAGGGTTGCTTTGGGGAATTGCATTTGAGTAGATAACAAATTTTTTACCATCTACATTCGATGCATCATGTCCAATATGCACCACCGCACCAAGTGCCCGCAGCGCTAAGACCACCGAAGAATCTTTGCTATCGCTTCCGGAGACCTGTATGCCGTGCGAGAGTGCGATACGGGCCAATCCGCTCATTCCGGAACCGGCTATTCCAACAAAGTGGAGAGACTCTCCAATCCACTCTTTGAGCTCTGGTCGCTGCATTGAGTTAGGCATTGAGTTAGGCATTGAGTTAGGCATTGAGTTAGGCATTGAGTTAGGCATTGAGTTAGGCATTGAGTTAGGCCTTAATTTTTCTGAGAGCGTTCTCCATGAGTGCTGCAATCTTCTGCGCTGCATCGAGATCGCCACAGTCGACGCGACGCACGTTGGCGATACTCTGGTCGATCATGGAGTCAATGTTATCGACCAACCATGAAGCAGTGAAGGATTTCTGCTCCATCATCACCGCGCTTTCCCGAGCAACTAATTCAAGAGCATTGAGAGCTTGTTCGCCATTTCCCACTGCAAGCGGAATGAAAATTGTGAATTTTCCTAAGGCGCGCACCTCTGAGCAGGTGATAGCGCCACTTCGCGCAATAACTAGATCTGCTGCTACGTATGCAGTTGCCATGTCGTGAATGTATGAAACTGCTTTGTAGTACTCCTGGGCGGCTGGAAGATCATTTGATCCACCAACAGAATGAAGTATTGAAATCGACTTTGCGTTAATGCGTGGACGAGCCGCTTCGACGACAGAGTTGATTGCCTGTGAACCTTGAGAGCCACCAAAGACCAGTATCAACGGTCGCTGTGGATCAAAACCGAAGGACGTTTTTGCTTGGGCTTGAAGATCCTGCCACTTATTTCTATCGAGATCTCTATTCAGGTGAAGGAGTTGGGCAATATCGCCCCTCAGAGGAATGCCAGTGATGAGCGCCGAAGAGAATGCTCCACGAGAGACAGGTATTCCGACTGCAAGTGATTTGGTAAAAAGGGTTCCGAGACGATTAGCCCACCCTGGCTTTGCATTTGCCTCATGAATGACAATCGGAATTCTGCGCGATGCTGCCGCAAGGTAGGCAGGTGCCGAGACATATCCCCCAAATCCAATTAATACATCTGCACCTTTAAGAACTCGGCGACAATCAAAGATAGAGCGCAAAAGTTGAGCTGGAATAAGGAGCAAATTCAAAGAGAGGCTTCGTGGAACTCTTACCCGTGCAATGAGTTGCAGTTCAAATCCAGATTCGGGAATGAGTGTTGTCTCCAAACCAGTGGAGGTACCGAGAAAGAGAATGCGATCCTGGGGGTTTTCTTTTCTCCAATGGCGAGCAACTGCAAGTGCGGGTTGGATATGACCTGCAGTTCCACCGCCGGCAAAGACCACAGTGCGCGGGCCCAATTACTTACCCTTTCTCTTCGCGACTGCTCTTCTGACTTCAGCGATAATTTCAGGATTTCGAAGAGCACTGGATGCTACAAAACCTATGCCCATGTAAGTGGCGATAAGAGCCGAGCCACCGTATGAAACCAGTGGCAACGTGACTCCAACAACTGGAAGAAGACTGAGAGCCGAACCCATATTCAAGACCGATTGAATTGCTATCCAAGAAGCGATACCTGCGCAGGCAAAGCGTGTGAATGGATCAGCCGAACTCATTGAGATTCGAACTATTGAGTAAATCAGTGTTCCCAAGAGAGCGAGAATTGAGAGCGTACCGATGAGTCCTAGCTCTTCACCAATGACGGCAAAGATAAAATCGGTGTGGGCCTCTGGAAGATTTCCCCATTTTTGTCTACTGCCACCGAGACCTACTCCGAAGATTCCTCCGCTAGCAAGACCGAGCAAACTATGCGCTGGTTGCCATCCCTCGTTTTTATATTGTTCAGGATCAAATGGGTTAAGGAATACGCTCCAACGCGCAGCACGGTAAGGAGCGGTTGCGATAAAAAATCCTAGAGCGAGTGCAGCAGATGCGATAAGGGTTCCAATGAGTCGCAGCGGAATTCCTGAGACAAATAGAAGTCCACCTAAGATTGCCATGATGACAGAGGCGGTACCCAAATCTCTTCCCCACATTACGAGTCCGCTCACCACAATAAATCCAGGTGCGATTAACGCTAAAACATTTATTCGGACAAAACCAGCGTTTACGCGCGAGGCGAGAAGCTGAGCGGCCCACAGAATTAGCAAGAACTTTGCTAGTTCACTTGGTTGAACATCTATAGGGCCGAGATTAATCCAGTTTGTATTTCCATTAACAGTCTTACCGATACCAGTACGTAAGGCTAGAAGGATTACAACCGAGAGAATCAAACCAAATCGAGCAAGAGTCTTCCAGCTCTTGAGTGAAAGCCTGGTCATGAAAAAGACCATCGGGATTGAAATCGCAAGGAAGGCTAATTGTCGAAGAAAAATTGCACCTGCAGAACCCTTGGTATCCAGAGAATAGATTGATGATGCAGAAAAGACCATGATGACGCCAATGACTGAAAGAAGTGCGACACTAATAATGAGAGCATAGAAAGGTGCTGCTGGATTCTTAAGTGATCGCGAAGGAGTTAATCGTGTCATTTCAGCGCCTTTCGCACGGCATCTGCAAATCGATCTCCACGATCGGCATAGGATAAAAATTGATCCATAGAAGCGCAGGCCGGAGCCAACAAGACGGTATCACCTTCTTCTGCACATTCGCGGGCTCTGCGAACAATCTCTTCCATAAAGGAATTCGATGGAGCACCGCGCTGGTAATCCGCTGGGGAGTCTATTTCAATCACCTGAATGTGCGGGGCGTGCTCGGCAAAGGCTTGGGCAAAAAGATTACGATCTTGGCCAAAAATTATCGCTCTCTTGATTCGAGGATGTGCACTCGCAACTAGCCCGCTGACATCGGCACCCTTAGCCATCCCTCCTGCTAACCAAATTACAGAGAAGGCAGAGGACAGTGATGCTTGCGCGGCATGTGGATTTGTTGCCTTTGAATCATCAATCCACGTGATTCCATTTTTCTCTGCTACCACTTCAATTCTGTGGCGTCCTGGAGAAAATTCCGCCAAGGCTTCGCGAATCTTTTCGTGAGGTACACCAAGAGTTCTTGCTAGACCAGCAGCGGCCAAAGCATTTGAAATGTTATGTGGGACTGTCGGCTTGATCTCCAGCAGTTCGGCAATCATGGACGCTTCTTGCGGATCTGCGACAAAGGCTCGATCGACGAGTAGCTCTTCAACTAAACCAATTTCTCCTGGCTTTGGAGTTTCAAGTGAATAGAAAACCTTTCGCCCGTTCCAGTGTGATGTTCGCCCAACAACTTCTTTATCATCCCCATTGAGGATGGCAGTAAGTGATCGATCTAAAATTGAAATCTTGGCATTTGCATAAAGCTCGAAATTTCCATGCCAATCAGTATGGTCATCGGCAATGTTGAGAATTGCACATGAGAGAAATTCTGCCCGCTTCAGCCAATGCAGTTGAAAACTCGATAGTTCAACCACTAAAGCATCATAATTTTCGCTGCTATCTACACACTCGATAACTGTCTTACCAACATTTCCGCACGCGACTGCGTGAAGTCCCCCGGAACGAAGCGCGGAAGCTGTCATCTCGACCGTTGTTGTCTTGCCGTTAGTTCCTGTGAGCGCAATCCATTTTTGCCCTGGTGAGCGCTCTTGGCGAATCTCCCATGCAAGATCAATTTCATTGAGTAGAGGGATGCCTTCTTGCACCGCCTGAATAATCAGAGGGTGGTTCGCCTTCCAACCGGGTGAAATGAGAACGTAATCAAAATCAGTTGCCGAGACAGAAGTTGTTGTGAGAACTTCATAATCTGTAGCGTTACGTTCGCTGTGGTTATCATCTACAACTGTGACTTGTGCCTGGCGTGAGGAGAGCGAGTGAGCGCAGGCAAGACCCGTAACCCCCGCACCCAAAATCAATATTCTCTTCTGAGAATAAAGAGATTCGTTACTCACTTACTGCTCGCTATCGATGGCATTAACCGGCAACCCAATCGGCATAGAAAAGCCCTAGCCCGCCAGCAACGCAGAGGCCAGCGATAATCCAGAAACGGATCACAATAGTTACCTCTCCCCAGCCCATCAATTCGAAATGGTGCTGAAGTGGGGCCATGCGAAAAACTCGCTTCCCTCCGGAAATCTTGAAGTAGAGAGTTTGGATAATCACTGACATCGTAATGATGACAAATAATCCGCCCAATGGAATGAGCAGAAGCTCTACTCGCAATGTAGTTGCAATACCTGCCAACGCTCCACCCAGTGCAAGTGAGCCCGTATCTCCCATAAAAATCTTTGCTGGTGAAGCGTTCCACCAGAGGAAACCTGTGCATGCTCCAGCAAATGATGCAGCGAGAACAGCAATATCGAGAGGATCTCTGACTTCATAACAATTGATTCCAGGAGCAACGGCACAACTTTGTCCAAACTCCCACACTCCAATGAGAATAAAGGAGATGAAGGTAAGTACGGATGCACCTGAAGCTAAACCATCTAAACCATCTGTGAGATTAACGCCGTTACTGGTGGCAGTCACCATGAGCGCTACCCAGATAACTACAAAGAAAGCTCCAAGAGTGATTGATGTATCTCGTACAGTAGAAAGTTGTAGAGAAATTGGGGTGAGTCCATCCTTGTCAACGAATTGAGTTCCGAGATATGCGAAGATCGATGCAATCGAAACTTGACCTAGCAGTTTTTGCCGTGAGGTGAGGCCTAGCGATTTCTGGCGTGAAACCTTAAGCCAATCATCGATAAAACCAACGAGTCCCAGAGCAACGACTAATCCGATTACCAGCGCTGCGGAGGCGGTAACGGCATTTCCAGTAATGAGGTGGGCCAACAAATATGCACTGATTGCAGCAAATATGATAATGATTCCACCCATAGTGGGTGTGCCTCGTTTAGTGTGGTGAGAAGTTGGTCCGTCATCTCGGATGATTTGTCCATATCCACGACGCGCTAGTACACGAATCAACACAGGAGTACCAAAGAGAGAGATAAGGAGTGCAAATCCCCCAGCCATCAGAATAGTTCTCAACTTAACTCACCTCCTATCTGTTCAATCTCTCCGTGCCGAGCCCTAATAACTTTTTCAATCTCTTCTGCAATAAGTTCAAACGATTCTGATCGAGAAGCCTTAACAAGAATCACATCACCTGGTTCAACTTGCTCTGCAAGTGCGATCGCTTCCTCGCGTGTGCAGGAATGTGTCGTTGTGCCTGCCGTCAATGACTCCCCTGTTAAGTACTCCGGGGTATCAATCGCAACCAGATGATCGATACCAAGTTCATAGGCAAGGGTGCCAATGTGTTGATGTGCCACCTCAGAGGACTCGCCGAGTTCAGCCATCTTTCCTAGAAATGCCCATGATCGCCCTCCGCGCTCTTGGGCAAAGAGAATCAAGGTTTTAAGGGCCGCCTCCATCGCATCAGGGCTTGCGTTATAGGAATCATTGATCAGAACAACTTCACAGAACTCCTCAATCTGCATACGCCAACGGCTCTCGATGAATGCGGTGGAAAGTGCACCGGCAATCGAATCGAGGGAGAATTTCAATGCGGTTCCGACTGCGGCACAGGCGAGGGCATTTGCTACCTGATGCTCACCAACAATTCTTAGGCCTACTGCGGCTCGACCTTCTGGGGTGACGAGATCAAAGTGAGGACGCCCTTCGCGAAGCTCAATCTCCGTTGCGCGAACGAGATCGGAGTGTGCGACTCCAAAGGTAATGATTTGGCCATGATGTAAAGAGCTCATTGCCTTAGTGAATGGGTCATACTGCCCCAAGATCGCAATTCCATTTTCTTTAAGTGAACTTACAAGCTCTGATTTCGTCTCCGCAATAAGTTCCATCGATCCAAATTCACCGAGATGAGCCATGCCAACGCGCAGAACTACTGCGATATCTGGTTGAGCAATAGAAGCTAAATGGGCAATATCTCCTTTATGGCGCGCACCCATTTCGATGATTGCAAATTTTGTTGTCATCGAACATTCTAAAATTGTAAGAGGAACGCCGAGTTCATTATTGTAATTTCCTTGAGGAGCAATCGTTTCTCCATGCTGAGACAACATATGACGCAGGAGATCTTTAGTCGTAGTCTTACCTTGCGAACCCGTGATGCCAATGACTGTCAGGTTTGTTAATCTCTCTCGAACAAAGCGTGCTAAAGCAGTAAGTGCTGCAGTGACATCATCTACGAGAATGTGTCGTTCGTTGACCGCTTGAGAGGTAATTGCAACGACACATCCTCGTGCAAAGGCGTCGGAAACAAAGGCGTGACCATCTGATTTCTCTCCGGCGAAAGCTAAGAAGATACAACCATGAGTGGCTGTAGAAGAGTTCAGTACCGGGGCTGCAGTGACCTCCACATCCCCGCCTTCGAGAACTCCGTTAACGATTTCTGCAATCTGCGAAGCGAGTAAAGGGATCATGACTGCGCCTCTATCGCCGCTGCCAAAACAACGCGATCGTCAAAGTCGATCGTCTCACCAGCGATTTCTTGCCCTACTTCGTGGCCTTTGCCAAGAATGAGAAGGGTGTCACCTGGCCGAGACAGTGAGACTGCATGTGCAATTGCTGCTGCTCGATCACTGATTACTGCAGATGGTTCTGATACAGAAATCCCTGATGTCATCTCCTTAAGGATTTTCATCGGATTCTCACTTCTTGGATTATCACTTGTAAACACTGCAATAGTGGCACCTTCATGCAGAGCCTTACCCATGAGTGGGCGCTTGCTCGAATCTCTATCGCCCCCACAACCTAGTACAGCAATAACTCTTCCAGAGGTAAAGGCTGCTGCAGTGGCGAGCACGCTACGAACAGCATCAGGGGTGTGGGCATAATCCACTAAAGCGTTAAAACTCTGTCCTCTATCAACTATCTCCATGCGCCCCGGTGCACCATAAAGTTTGGGAGTAAGGCCTGCGCTATCCAAGGGATCGATTCCACACTCGGTTGCAATCGCAAGAGCTAGAAGTAAGTTATCTAAATTAAAGCTTCCGCGTAGAGGAGTTGATGATTCGATAAGGATTCCTCCGCTACCACGAAGTGAGAAATCCGTTCCACGAGCAGTTGGAGTAGTTGATGTGTAGTGCCAGGTAGCCTGAGGATTGCTCTGAGAGAGTGATGTTGCAGGGATCTGACAGTTGGTAAAAAGTCTTAGACCATAAGGATCATCAATATTGATAAAGGCCTGGTCTGCAAATTCAAGTGAAAAGAGTGCAGATTTCGCCTCGAAGTACTCTTCCATGTTGCCGTGAAAATCTAAGTGATCTTGTGTGAGGTTAGTAAATCCTGCGATAGCAAAGTGTGAGCCATGAATTCGGTTCATCACCATCGCATGACTTGATACTTCCATGACAAGATGGCGTAGGTGCTGCTCACTCATGGACGCTGCGAGTGCTTGTAAGTCATCAGCTTCAGGAGTCGTTCGTAAACTTTTTAGTCGTTGACGCCCTATTCGCGTTTCAACTGTTCCGATCAATCCAGTTTCACGTCCTGCCATTTGCAATAGCTGATAGAGCAAAGTAGATACGGTTGTTTTCCCATTCGTTCCAGTGATAGCAATGCTCTGCATCTCTTGTATCGGTTTGCCATAGAGATGAGAGCTCACTAGCGCGCCAGCAATGCGAGCGTTAGCAATGACAATAACGGGCAAGCCCTGTGCGATCTCAGCACCGCGTGGATCTGTAAGGATCGCACGTGCACCTCGAGAGATTGCACTCTGAGCAAATTCTGCACCATGTGAATTTTTCCCAGGATAGGCTAGGAAGAGATCTCCTGCGATCACATTTCTATCATCTGATGTCACACCTGTGAAAAAAAGCTGAGGATCTAATTCGGTCTTAACGCGGAGTAAATGAGAAATCTTCTCCACGCTAATTGAGTATTCAAGGAGTGGTCGCACGATCTATCCCCTGTTACTCGCCTGGGAAATCTCGATCTTTGCTGCCTTATTCTCAGCGCGCTTCTTTGCATTCAACTCTTTGAGATCAAGTGCTACTGGTTGAAAGGTCGCCCCTGAAGGCGAAATGTGTTTGCTTTGTAGAACAAATGTCATAACTTTTTTAAATACTGGGCCGCCCAGAGATCCACCGTAATAGGCACCCTTTGGATCTTGAATGGTTACATTGATGACGTACGCTGGAGCTTCAGCTGGTGCGAAACCGATAAAAGATGCTGTGTAACCTCTGTAGCATCCGCATAGATCGTCATATCTAATCGCTGTTCCAGTTTTTCCTGCGACTCGATATCCAGGAATTGCTGCACTTGGCGCGGTTCCATGTGCTGAGACCACGCTCTCCATCATGAGGCGCATCTTGGAAGCAGTTTCTGGGCTAACAACCTTTGTTCCTTTTTCAGATTTAAAAGGTGTGAAGTTTCCTGACGAGTCGCTAGTGCCAGCGATTACTGTTGGAGAGACTCTGATTCCATCATTGGCGATAGTTGCAAAGATGCTTGTTGCCTGCATCGCATTGAGGGAGTACCCCTGCCCAAACGCGACTGTAGGCGCTGTTGTTCCTGACCAATCTTTGACTTCGAGTAGTTTTCCAACGTTCTCCCCCGGCAGCCCTGCGCCAGTCTTTGTTCCAATTCCAAATTTCTTGAGATAGGAATAGAGTTTGTCGTTACTCATTGTCTCTGCAATCTTAATTGTTCCGGTGTTACTTGATACTGCAAGAATTCCCGCGGTTGTTAGTTTTTGAAGTGGATGAGGATCGTGATCCTTAAATTCCTCACCACCTCTTTTAATCTTGTAAGGCACGTCAAAAACAGTCTCTGGAGTGATCTTTCCCTCTTCTAGAGCCGCAGCCAAAGTCATGATTTTTCCTGTCGATCCAGGCTCATAGGCATCTTGGACAGATGGGTTGCGCATTAAATCTAAAGAAACTTTCTTAGTGTTATTTGGATCAAATGTTGGAGCGGTCGCATGGGCCAAGATAGCGCCAGTTTTTGGATCCATAACAATCACAGTTCCGCTACTTGCTCTTGCTTTTCTTACAGCCTCGGCAATTGCCTTTTGAGCAACCCATTGAATGTCTCTATCGATTGTAAGTCGCACCGTTGTTCCTGCTTCGGCGGCGACTATCTCTGATTGGGATCCTGGTATTTCTGCTCCACGACCACGGGCAAATGAATACAACCCAGGTGTTCCAGTGATCGAAGAATTCATACTCAGTTCAACACCTGATGCACCTAAGCCATCTTTGCGAACAAATCCAACAAGGGAAGAGACGAGATTTCCAGATGGATACTCTCTGACATAACCACGCTCGGAGAAGAAGCCAGAAATTCTCTTTTCAAAATCTACTGGTTCAAGAGTCGCGTTGTAACGTTCAATTGCCGCAGTAAGACGATTCCACGTGCTCGGTTGCGCACTCTCAAGAACCATCGAATATCTACGGTCTCCAGTAATCGAGAGTTCCACCTCTTCAACTGTAAGTCCTAATATAGGTGCAACAAGAAGGGCTACGCGGGCAGGATCCTTAATCATCTGCTGATCCACGACGATGTTAATTGCGGAGACGCTTCGTGCGAAGGCCACACCATTGATATCTGTTATCTCACCACGTGGAGCTGGGATTGCACGCGTGGACTCCATCTCATTGGCTGCCTTGAGCTTGTACTCTCCTGATTGGATTGCTTGAATTTGAATAAGGCGTGCGCCAAAAAGTAGAAAAATGACAAGTGCAATAACAAACAAGGTTCGAATCCGCTTAACTGATAGTTCGAAATTACCCACGCGAGATACCGTCACTTTCAGAAATTGTTGGCATCGTTGGAGAGATATCTAGGAATGTTGGGTTTTCAGAAGGGCTCATTCCCAACAAGGCAGCTTGATTTGCTAACGCTTGAGGAGAAGAGTAGAGCTCCATTTTTCTCGAAATTGCCTCGCGCTGATCGGCAATCATCTTTGCATCTGACTTCAGTTCAGAAAGCTTGAAAGCATCTTGTGCCAATAATGTGTGGACACCTAGAAGAGCAAGGAATCCAAGAGTTGCCACAACGCTCACAAATACGGCAAAAAACCTTTGGGTAGCTTGAACGCCTTCAGAGGTTTCTGGAACAAGCTTGAGAATTGCACGTGATGATTGAGTGATGACTTTCTCACGAGTTTGTTGGGCAAGTGCTGCGATCGACATTATGCGGCCACCCTCTCGATTGCGCGCAAGCGACCAGATGTTGATCGAGGATTCTCATCTTGTTCACGCTCACTGGCTTTTTCGCTCGCTCTGATTACTAAGGAAAATTTCGCAGCATATTCAGGGAGATCCATAGGGAGATTTCGTGGGCTCTTTGAAGTTGAGGCCTCAACGAAAATCTCTTTTACGATCTTGTCCTCAAGTGATTGGAAGGACATCACAACTACGCGGCCGCCCACATCAACGAGATCCAGAGCTTGGGGTAGTGCACGAGTAATTGCGCCGAGTTCGTCATTGACGGCAATTCGAAGCGCTTGAAAGGTTCTCTTTGCTGGATTTCCGCCCGTGCGACGGGTGGCTGCTGGAATACTCTCCTTAACCAATGTGGCAAGCTCCATTGTCGAATTGAGAGGTGCTTGCGAGCGTGCTTTGACAATGTTTTCAACAATACGAGTGGCAAACTTCTCTTCACCAAATGTGCGCAGAATCTTTACTAGCGCCCCTGGTTCGTAGTGGTTAACAATTTCGAAAGCGGTTATTCCTTGGGTTGCATCCATTCGCATATCGAGCGGGGCATCATGTGAGTATGAGAATCCTCGATCTTGCTCATCAAGCTGCATTGAAGAGACTCCAAGGTCAAAGAGAACTCCAGAGACCTGGGTGAAGCCATGAGCTGCGACTACTTCGCTCATCTCATCAAAGATTGCGTGAGATGTCTTAACTCTGTCACCAAAGACTGCTAAACGCTTCTTTGCTTTCTCAAGTGCGCGAGTATCACGATCAATTCCAATTACCGTCAATTGAGGGAAACGAGTAAGTAACGCTTCTGTATGTCCACCTAATCCAAGAGTTGCATCAACTACTACAGGTTGGGAATGCTTCTCAATGGAAGGAACCAAGAGGTCAACGCAACGATCGCGCATTACTGATATATGTTGCATCTTCTCCCCCACTTCTGACTTTCATTACTTTTTATTGAATGAATCTGCTCTCTCAACTCTGGTCACCGTCGGCCGACGGATCTCACAAAAGTAGGCGCCGGGGAAGGGGCGTCTGCTCTCGGCCTTAAAACCTAGGCATGGGGTCGACGGTGGCCACAATCGAGAGAGCGCTATGTAGTTGTTTTACTTTCTTGTACTGCTATTAAGTTTTTTGTTTTTTTAAAAAAGTCCTGGAAATACTTCCTCTGAAACATCAGCAAAACCTTCTTCACGATCTGCGAGATATTTGTTCCACGCTTGTGCATCCCAAATTTCAACTCGAGTGTTTGCGCCAATAACAACGCACTCTCTTTCAAGTCCGGCATATGTACGAAGACCTTGTGGAATTGTTACGCGACCTTGACGATCAGGAATTTCATCGTGTGCGCCTGCAAACATCACACGTTGGTAATCACGCGCTGCTTTTGCAGTAACTGGCGCTTGTCTCAGGGTCTGTGTCAATGTTTCAAATTCAGTTGCTGGAAAAACATAGAGACAACGTTCTTGTCCCTTTGTGATAACAAGACCTGAAGAAAGTTCTTCGCGGAATCGAGCGGGAAGGATGAGGCGACCTTTTTCATCGAGGCGGGGTTCATGAGTACCAAGAAACATCTCTGACCCCTTCCCCAAGGTTGTAAGCGCTATGCGTGAACCTGCACTCAATCCCCCACTTTACTCCCTTTTCCTCCTTTTTCAACCACCTTTCCCCACGATCTCCCCTTTCTCCCCCACTCCTACCCCACCCATTCCCAACACGTGCCCCACGGCTCCCTCTCTTCAAGGTCTAAAAAATGGGCAAGAAAAAACCCGCCTCATGGGCGGGTTCGGTCTGTGTGGATTCGGTCTGGGGGTGTGGCCCTTATTGGTCGAAGTTTCTCTGATCCCAGCGGTCTTGAAGTCGATCTCCAAAGCCTTTCTGTGAGCGTGGAGCTCGCCCTTTACCCTTCTGTGTTGTCGAAATGAGCGCGCCAGGTGCTGTGAATGCACGCAGCATGAGAACTACCCCGGTCAGGGCGACAAGGAATCCGAGCAGGCCAATGGCGGTGATTTGGGCGATTAAGCCTGCAAAGAGGGTAGCTATTCCACCAAGAAGCAAGGCGATGGCGAGAAAGACGCGGTTACGAGAAACCTTCGCAGGGCCAGTCAGAGCGCTCACAAGGCGCGGGTCATCAGCTGCGAGAGCTTCTTCCATCTGCGCTAGGAGGCGTTTTTCATGCTCAGAAAGTGGCATATGCATACTCTAGAACAACTTTTTCTCCCTGACTACTCAGATTCCCGCTGAGAAAGGGTAGGAATGGTCACTCTTCATCGATTAGGCGACCAGGTCGCACGCTATCGCCACCAAATCGCGCCTTAGCGGCATCAATCCCTCCTTGAAGTTCTCTCCAACTCGATTCCCGGCCCCCTAGCTCGAGCTGTTCGTGAGTTTCGGTATGCAAGTTTTCTAATGAGACTCCAACAAGTCGAATCCGTGAGCGCTCCAACTTCAAGCCTTCATATAAAGATTTAGCGACTTCATAAATCTCATGCGTTGTATCAATAGGTAATGCAACTGTCTTTGAACGATTAATGGTTGTGAAATCTGCAAAGCGCACCTTCAATGAGATTGTTTTGGCAAAGAGTGAACGCTCACGCATTCGCGAAGACGCTCTTTCGCACATTCGTAAAATCTCCTTTGCAATGATTTCAGGATCGTCAATGTCACGATCGAATGTCTCTGCAGCGCTGATGCTCTTATCAGGTTCTTCCGGAATCACATCACGATCATCGCGACCCCATGCAAGTTCATAGAGTGATTCTCCTGCTGCCTGACCGAGTGCTCGAATCAAAGTCTGTGGCGGTGTCTGTGCAATATCTCCGACGGTATGAAGTCCTAACTGCTCAAGGACTTCATTAGTCTTTGGCCCTACTCCCCACAGCGCAGATACGGGGAGAGGATGAAGAAAGGTAAGGATTCGATCTGTAGGAATTTCTAACATTCCATCTGGTTTACAGCGCTGTGATGCAAGTTTTGCGATGAACTTAGAAGTGGCGATACCTACAGAGCATGTAATTCCCTCTTGCTCTTTAACTTTTGCACGGATTGCAGTTGCTATTGCTCTTCCATCACCTAGTAATCGTTTTGCCTTGGTGACATCAAGAAAAGCTTCATCGAATGAAATGGGCTCAACCAGCGGGGTAAATGAATGAAAGATCTCCATAATGTGCCCTGAAACTTCACTATAACGTTTATGGTCTGGTGGAATAAAAATTGCATGCGGAGCTAATCTTTGCGCACGACCAACAGGCATCGCAGCCTTGATTCCAAATTTACGCGCTTCATAATTTGCCGATGTCACCACACCGCGCACTCCAGCACCGATGACAACGGCCTTACCCTTGAGCTCAGGATGATCACGCTCTGTGACGGATGCGAAGAATGCATCCATATCGACATGCAAAATCGTCACCTCGTGCGCACTGCTCATATAGCCACCTTACTGCCCTTGCTAATCTGCCATTTATCGTAGGCCTCACGTAGACCCCATGCCTCTGTAGCACGTATTGATATTCCGCGATCTCCTGTGCGGCGAGTAACACCGCGCACAAGGAGCAGTGATGTTGAGTAGAGAAGGGCAGCGCTACTGCTCTGCACATCGCTAAAGAAGGTGGAGTCGCTACAACCATATCCATCGTCAAGGGTAAGAAAGATAACGCGTCGCCCTGAACGAATAGGTGGTGTCTGTAAGGCAACTTTTACACCAGCAACTAAAACATCGGCACCCGAACGTTGAGTAAGAAGATCACAAGAACGCACCGCCCCAATAGCGTTAAGAAAGGGTGCATAGAACTCAAGCATGTGGTGGGTGATATCCATGCCTAGTCGCTCTACTTCATGACGCACTCGTTCATTAACGGTGATATCTGGTAGCCCACTTGAGATGAGAGTGGGTGGGGTAAAGCCAAATGTCATCTGTGCACCACCTGCGCCTTTTTTGGAACTCTTTGCAGAGTGTGATTTATCAATGTCGCTCAGGTGTAAGAGAAGGTCGCGATGATTAATTTTTCCATTATCGAGTGAATGTAATTCATCAAAGCCTCCAGTAAGAATCAGTGATTCAGTAACAGGAGTTGATGAACCACTTCGTGCCACAAAATCTGCCATATCTATATATGGTCTGCCGTGAATAATTGATGCGATCTCATGATCGCTAATTCCAGCAATTGAGGAGAGCGCGATACGGATTGATTTCTTACCCTCATTAGATTCAACACGATATGACGCATCTGATTTATTCACATCAAGTGGGGCCAAAGTAATTCCCATCTGCCTTGCCTCATCAAGAATAAGGCGTCGTGGATACATTCCCGGATCATGAGTAAGAACTCCTGCAATAAATTCAGCGGGATAGTGCGTCTTTAGCCATGCCGATTGATAGGTAGGAAGAGCAAAGGCTGCAGCATGAGCTTTACAAAAACCGAAGGATGCAAAGGCGCGTAAGATCTCCCAGACCTTAGTAACCACATCAAGTGGGTACCCCTTCTGCGTTGCTGCAGGAAAGAACCAGTCACAGACTTCTTGTTGACCCTGTTTATCCCCTAATGAACGTCGCTTCTCATCAGCGCTAGCAAGAGAGATTCCTGTCATTGTGGCGATCATGGAGATCACTTGTTCATGAAAAACAACAACGCCTTCAGTCTCTTGCAGAATGGGAGCTAAATCAGGATGAATAACATCGGCTGCGGTAAATCCATGTCGTGAATTAAGAAAGGGGGCGATCATGTCGCTCTTTACTGGCCCTGGTCGAAAGAGTGAGATATCGATAATCAGATCGTTAAAGGTTCGCGGGTTAAGTTTACCTACCAGCTCGCGTTGACCCGGACTTTCAATTTGAAAGATTCCGAGTGTCCGAGTGGATTGGATAAGTTGATACGTTGCTTCGTCTTCGAGTGAGATTGCATCAATATCAATCTTCTTCTCTTCTATCTTTTCAATCTCAGAGACTGCATATGCCAATGTGGATTGCATGCGTACACCCAAGATATCGAGTTTAAGCAAGCCAATATCTTCTACATCGTCTTTATCAAATTCAACCATCGGATATCCTCCGGCATTCATATGCAGAGGAATGCGATCTAAAAGACCGCCATCAGAGAGAACAACTGCACATGGATGCATAGCAAGATGGCGGGGTAGACCATCAAGTTCTTGTGCAAGAGATACCGTCATCGCCATAAGAGGTGCTGAGGTATTTAAAGTCTTTAACTCAGGAAGAGATTGCAGTACCGCTTGAATATTGCGTGCGCGTACATGTGGCATCGCCTTTGCAAGCAGATCAATCTCTGCCGCTGGTAGACCAAGAGCAGCACCTGTATCTCGGATCGCATGGCGGGCTCGATAGGTATCAAACATTGCAACCGTTGCAGCACGCGAGATTGCACCCGGCAGATGTAGCGATGGAGATCCATAGCGGTTAAAGACCATCTCATATATCTCAAGTCGACGGTCTGATTCCACATCAATATCAATATCGGGTAGAGCTGCCCTGAGCGGTGAACAGAAACGCTCCATTAAAAGTCCATGGCGCATTGGATCAACGCCGGAAATACCAAGTAAGTGACAGATCAGAGAGCCAGCACCGCTTCCTCGCGCTGCAACGCGAATCCCTTTATCGCGAGCCATCTCTGCAATATCTGCAACGGTAAGAAAGTAAGACTCATACCCTAAAGATGCAACTGTTGCGAGCTCGTCATCTAAACGCATCCGGGCAGCCTTCACATCTTCATTTGCCCTATAGCGCCAATGAATTCCTGCCTCTACTCGTGAACGTAAAAGAGTGCGCATCGAACTCTGTGATGTTGCGCCAACAATATGTGGTTCTGGAAGATGGATTCCTCCAAGACCAATATCTCGCTGTGGTGATAAAAGTGCGCGCTCTGCCCACTCTCGCGTCGTCTTAAGGAGTGCACGCGGTGTTGCCTCACCTGCTGCGCGCGCTACCTCTGTAGCTACTTGTGTCATCTCTTCACTATTTTTTAAATAGGCCTGGCTATTGCGGCGTTCAATATGTCTGAAATCCAACGGCACTAGTTGGCGAGCGCAATCTAGGAGATCTGCAATGGGGCCATCGCTAGGATCGCGCATTCGTACTGCATTGGTAATCACCGCATCAATATCGTGATCACGAGCAAAGATCAGCGACCTGGCAGCATGTGCGGTAGAGCCAGGGCCGTTACCTGCAATCAAATGCGAAACGCATTCAATGGCATGATCACTAAAAAATCCACGAGTGAGATTAAAGAGGTCAAGAGCTCTATCTGTTCTATGGGCTGCTAGTTCATAACTCAGCGGTGATTGTGGCCCGTGGAGAAGATGTAACTGAGTGCTATGAGCGCTAAATTTTTCTAAGAGATCGGTGGTAATGCGAACTTCGCCATCACCTTTATTCATATGGAGGCCGGTAAGAAAACGTACAAGGTGGGCCCATCCTCCATCACCATGAGCTAAAACAGTCACGCGAGGTAGTGGCTGACTCTTGATTGGGGTTGTGATCTCTATAGGAAGATTAATTCCAATAATCGGTGCGATCCCATGAGTAACACATGCCTTTGCAAAACGGATAGCACCTGAAAGGCTGGCACGATCTGTTAGAGCCAGAGCCGGTGCGCCATGCTCGCGAGCGCGCTCAACAAGATCATCTGGTTGAGTTGTTCCATATTTCATGGAGAAGGCGCTAGCAACGCGCAAATGTATAAAGCTCATAAGTTCTTATGTAGATTCTCAAATAGATCTAATAAGCCACTGCCCCGTGGCTTCATCACGTTCGATTTCAAATGTTGTCAGTGCACCAATCGGCGCCGCCTCTACCGTCCACAGTGCGCGCGCTCCATCATCAGGGCGATAGCGACCATCACTGACTCGATTCCACCAACCACCTGCTTCACACCAGCGCGAAAGAACAGCGTGGATGCGAAAGCGCTTACCTTTAAAGGTGAACTCGATAGGTGTAGCCATCGCATCCATGCCATCGGCAAGAACATCATGTGGCGGGGCTATCTCTGGGACTGACATCGGTACTGCCTGCTTTCTAGCTATGTGGAGAGGTATCAAAAAATATTCGAACAGATGTTCGAAAAATAGCCCACACCCCTGACAAGATCAAGCGGCCAACACGCCCACGCTCAGGTGACCGATAAATAGTTGAAATTTCAACTATATCCCCTATCCTGAGCGGGTAAACGAAACTATTAATTGCACCTAAGGAGAAATAATGACCATCGTTTTATTCATCGGCCAACTGCTTTTTGCCGCTCTCTTCATCGCATCAGGTATTGGCCACTTCGCAAAGCTTGAGGCTATGACCGGCTACGCGCAGTACAAGAAGCTGCCAGCGGCAAAGCTTGGGGTAATGGCAAGTGGATTCTTCTTCCTTGTTGGCGGAATCTTGATCGTGATCGGTACCTATATAGATTTCGGCGCACTCCTCATTGCCATCACGCTTGTACTTGCAGCTGTGATCTTCCATAACTTCTGGAAAGAGACCGATGCGAATACGAAGATGCAAGAGCAGATTGCCTTCAACAAGGACCTCTCACTTGCAGGTGCCGCACTCATCCTTGTCGCACTCGTTGCATCAGGTGCCGTTGAAGGTGGAGATCTTCTCGTGAATATCGGAAGCATCTCGCTCTTCAAGTGATGTAAAGCGGAAATTGTGAGATAAGAAAGCCCTCGGGAAACCGGGGGCTTTCCTCTTTTAGCAACTCACATCTGAGAGGATGGCTCTATGGAAATACTGGCCGCACTCATTGCAGGCATATTCATCGGAGCAGTTCTCGGATTTGTTGGCGCTGGTGGTGCGATGCTGGCAGTTCCAATCTTGATCTACGGCTTTGGATTAGAACCGTCAATCGCATCAACCTCAGCGCTAGCAGTTGTTGGCGCTGCCGCACTCTCTGGGGCTAGCGCAAAAATTAAAAGTAAGGAAATTTACTACAGAGATGCGCTGGCTATCTGGGCCATTGGCTTAGTTGCAAATATCGGATTCTCAAGTCTTGTTCATCGTTTACCAGAAGACTTTATCGCTATCGGATTCTCTTGTGTCATTATCTTTGCAGGTCTGAGCATGCTTGGCTCACCGCTGACAACTATTCACAAACGAATGAGTTGGCCTGTTCTCATTGGAGTCTCGCTCTTGATTGGTTCAATCACCGGCCTCTTTGGCATCGGTGGAGGCTTCCTAGTGATCCCCGTTCTAGTCCTCGGATTCGGTACATCACAATCGATCGCTGCCGGCACAGCGCTTTTAGTCATTGCAATGAATTCAGCTACTGCCCTGCTCGGACACTTTCAACTCTGGAGTGAAATCTCGTGGGAGATCCCGCTCTTGATGGGCGCTAGTGCTGTTGTCATTGCTCAAATTGCATCTCGAATTAAATTGCCGATAAAAGATGCTTTCTTGCGAAAACTATTTGCCTACCTACTCTTTTCAGTAGCCGCCTTTAGCCTTGTTGAGAGAATCTTTATTTTCTAACACCAGAGCTACTTAGTGGCGATCTTTTTCAGTTTTAATAGTTCGTGATAAAAAGCCGGCTAGAAATAGCATGATGATTGGGAAGAAAAGCGCAATTGGCAAACTTGTAACCTCTGAAATGAGTCCAGTGATTGTTGGTCCAAAGAAAAAACCTGCAATTCCAATGACACCTACTCGGGCAATAGCAACAGCAGGGGCTACGCCTGGTGTTGCACCTGCTGCAAGAATAAATGCCGGGAACATGGGACCCATTCCATATCCTGCACAAGCAAATCCAAAGTTAATGATGATGAGGGCAATGAGTGGATGTGAGTCAGAGAGTGGAACTGCAATCAAAATCGCGGCACCCCAACCGAATCCTCCGAGGTAAGCGCCGTACTTGACTGTGTTCGCTGGGCCAAAGCGATCGAGTGTCCAATCACCTAGCAATCGACTAACAATCATAGCGAGTGCAAAGCTGGCAAAACCTGAGGCGTTCACTCCCTTGCCATAGCCCATATCATCGCGAAGCAAAATTCCGGCCCAATCGCTGGCGGCTCCTTCTGCAATCAGACAACCAAATAATCCAATACCCAATCCCCACAATGAAAGAACGCTCTTTCCAAATAGTGGGATCTTCGCGCTGGTCTCCTCTTCTCCCCCGTCGTGCTCATCTAGATCTCCTGGTAGTAGGAAAAAAGCTGCAGGAATAAATGCAATTGCAGCAAATATCGCGATTGCCACAAGGTTTATTTCATAGGAAACAAAACGTGCAACAGATCCACCAATCACAGTAGTAAGAAATGCACCCACACTCCACATGGCATGCAGTGTTGACATGCAACGCTTTTTAATAATCCTCTCAACGGTATATCCTTGCGCGTTTAGACAGATATCCATTAATGAATATCCAAATCCCATAGTAAAGAGTGAGATAACAAGTGCCAGCCCAGAATTCGCAAGGCCCATTCCTGCAAGGCCCAACGGCATAATCGAAATAGCTACTTGAGTAACTCTACGTGAACCAAATGTATGAATCGCGCGGCCGCCAAGTTGCGCACCCGTGACAGAACCAAAGGTGCTTGCCAACAAGATAAATCCAAATTGACCGTTGGTGAGTCCGATTGCATCTTTGATTTCAGGAATTCGTGGAACCCATCCCATTGAGACCATGCCCATCAATAAGAACATAGACAAGAGTGATTTACGTGCCTGCCCTGCAATGGCCACAGGAGTAGTGGCTCGTAATCTCTGCGGGCTCATAGCCGCTAACGCTAAACCATCGAGAGTACTAATGCTGTTGGTTCGGGCGATGTCGTACTCTTGATCTATGGAACACATTCTTGGGCGTGCATCGGTAAAGCGTGCGCAAGAAGCGATGGATCGCCTCAATGTTGTTGGTCGCATTCATGCTTTAAGTGAAAGTGCCCGCACCGCCCAAGAAGCTGCTGACTCACTCGGGGTTGAAGTAGGCCAAATTGCATCGTCATTAATCTTTAAACTTCCATCAGGAGGAGCACTCCTGATCATCACAAGTGGTCGCCATCGAGTGGATACCGATTTAGTTGCAGCAAATCTAGGGGTGGAGACGCTCGCTCGCGTCGATGCCACCTTCGTTAAAGAAATTTCTGGGTATTCCATCGGCGGCGTCAGCCCATTGGGGTGGATAACGCAACCAGAGACAATTCTTATTGATCAAGCACTCAATGATTATGATGTGGTCTGGGCTGCTGCAGGGCATCCTCATGCGGTTTATCCAACAACGTATGCCGAACTGATTCAATGCACTGGTGCGCAACCAATGGTTGTAGGAGAATAAGTAAATGAAATCCAGAATATTTGAATGGCTTGGTGTTGTCACGGCAATCATTTATTCACTTTTAGTTGCGGCAAATATCGGTGCCGAGTTTATTGGCTTCTCCTTACTGTTGACCTCTTCGGCACTTATCGGCATCTGGGCTTACCTCGGCAAACATAAAGGCATCCTCTTCCTACAATTCTTTTATGCTGCCGCTGGAATCATTGGAATGGTTCGTTGGTTTTAGTGACTCAAGTGAATAGATATAGAAAAAATCTATGGCTCTTGGGGATTAACTATGAATAAAGTTGTCGTTGCATACTTTTGGAAGATCGAAAAAAAGAGTCTTTCTTTTGCGCTTTTCTCAATGGCGCGCGATCGCAGACGATTGAGGAATTCTCGCGGTGTTCACTTTGCAAAGATGCTCGGCACTGGAACTGGTGAGAAATTCACGCCCAGTGATGCTGATCTATCTCGATGGGGCATACTCGTTGTGCTCGATGAGGCTCAGCTAGATGCGATTGACAACAATGCAGTAGTTAAAGGATGGAAAAAACGATCAAGCCATGAAGTTCGAATGATTCTAGATCCGATTGCCGCCCACGGTCTTTGGTCTGGATCTAATCCTTTTGATTGGAGCCATACTCCTTCAGCAGATGCGAAAGTGATAGCAATTACTCGTGCGCGCATTAAATGGCTTCAGAATTTTCGCTTCTGGGCAGCAGTCCCACCGGTTTCGACAGAATTGCATCATTCCCCTGGTCTCATTGCAGCAATCGGAATAGGCGAAGCACCGGTTGGATTGCAGGGCACATTCTCATTATGGGAAAACGGAAAAGCGCTGCGAGATTTTGCTTACAAAGGAAGCGCTCATCAAGGTGCAATTGAGGCGACCCATCGCTTTAATTGGTATGCCGAAGAGCTATTTTCACGTTTTGCTCTGCGCGATATGCGTGGAGAACTCTAGTAAGGCAGACTTAGCCCATGTCTATTCGAGACTTCACGCCGCGGGCAAACCGTCGACGAGGTCAATCTCAGCGCTCCAAAATCCTGATGACCTTGGTACTTGGGTTAGCAATCTTGCTTCAAATTCCATATCCACTTCTCGATGGAAGACCTCTTGAGATTCTTACACTAGCAACCGTATATTGCGGTGCAGCAGCGATGTTTGTGCACGCATGGTTAAGTTATGGAAGTAAATTTGCATTGACATATCTTGCAATTACAACAGTCTTTGCATTGGTTATTGAAACAGTTGGCGTAAACACAGGTTGGCCTTTCGGAGTATATGAATACAGCAGCACTCTTGGGCTCTTCATCGTTGACGTCCCGCTAGTTGTTCCTTTTGCCTGGGCGATGATGACCTACCCTGCACTCATTGCAGCACGTCGCGTTGCAGGTGCTTGGGTTTTTTTATATGGTGGTGCGATCTTGATGGGGTGGGATCTATTCCTTGATCCTCAGATGGTTACTGCAGGGCGTTGGACATGGGAAGTAACGGGTGCAGCATTTCCATTCGCCCCTGAAATTCCACTATCCAATCCATTTGGATGGTTACTCTCAGGTCTTACTCTGATTGCTATTCTGCATTTCATTCTTCCAACAGAGCGACGTAAAGATGCTCCGAGCACTCTGGCTGCGGATATTTTCTTGGGGTGGAGCCTTGTCGGTGGGTTTGTCTCTCAGTTCTTCTTCTTTGATCGCCCAGGTTTGGCGCTCTTTGCCGGAGCGATTTATGCGGCAATCCTTGCACCGTATTTCTTTACTCGTTGGCTCAATCGCGCGTAATTCCTGATGTCGATTCTTCTTAGCTTTGCATGTGGAATCAATCTCTTTCTTTTCGTGATGGCATTTGTTAATTCATCGACAATGATTAGGCCACCACGAGTGGGCTCTAGGCACCTGACCTTTTCGTTATTGGTTCCGTGTCGAAACGAAGAAGAGAATGTCTTTGCCTTGGTCGAAAGTCTGGCAGCCCTTGATCATCCTCGATACGAAGTGATTTTCATCAACGATAACTCAACTGATAACACGCGTGAGCTCTTAGTGGAGGCGACAAAGAGTCTCCCCGGCATGTTAGTTATTGATGCAGAACCACTGCCACAAGGGTGGCTGGGCAAACCATGGGCGCTCTCGCAAGGGTTGATTCAGGCAAAGAGTGATTTCATTGTGACAGTCGATGCGGATGTGCGTTTATCTCCTGATGCGCTATCCAGAATGGATGCAGTACTGACTCGTACTCAGGCTGATTTCCTCTCGCCATACCCAGCGCAGATTGCTCTCACTCTCTCAGAGCGATTGATTCAACCTCTCTTGCAGTGGACATGGATGACAACAGTTCCGCTACGTCTAGCGATGAAAAGCTCACGTCCATCTTTTTCGGTGGCAAATGGCCAATTCTTCTTTATCAAAAGAAGTGCTCTCGTTACATCCGGATCTTTCGAATCAATTAGATCGAGTGTTTTAGATGATATAGATCTTGCACGAGTACTCGTACGCAATGGTTTTCACGGTGGAGTCTGCGATGGATCCTCAATAGCCTCCACACGTATGTACTCAAACTTTCGCGAGATTCGTAATGGTTATGGAAAATCACTGTCACAAGGCTTTGGAGGGGTAATAGGTTCGCTGGTAATCGCTCTCTTGATGATTATTTCGGGCCTTATCCCATTCATCTTGTCATTTACAGGTTCGACAACTGCTGCAATTGCCTTACTCCTCGTCATCGCTTCCCGCATGGTCTCGGCTCTTTCATCACGATCGTTACTTATTGACGCACTCTTGCATCCCATCTCCAGTATCCTCTTTGTGTATCTGCTGATCTATTCCAATCTATTTCGCAAGAAAATCATGTGGAAGGGTCGTTCTTTATGAGCCCTGACGCCAAAGATGTCATCGTTATTGGCGCTGGTATGGGTGGCATGGCAACAGCTGCCCGCCTTGCAAGGAAGGGTTACACCGTTCGCGTTTTTGAGGCGGGAGATCGCCATGGCGGTAAATGTCGGACTGAGTGGATTGATGGATACGCATTTGATACAGGTCCATCACTACTGACTCTTCCTGCAGTTTATCGAGATCTCTTTCAACGCACTGGTGAAGTTCTTGGTCGTGTAGTGGAACTCAAGGAAGTTGATCCATCTTTTGACTATCGGTTCCATGACGGCACACACGTGACTTTTGCCAATCTTTCACGGAAGAAAACTCTCGATTCAATTGCTGACTCTTACGGAGATGACGCCGCCCGCGAGTGGGACTCTGTGATGCGACGGGCGGAATCTATGTGGGATGTCTCGCGTGAGCCATTCATTGAATCTGAGCTTACGTCCATGGCATCTTTGTTAAAGCGGCGCTCCCTTATACGTGATTTGTTTGTAATCTCGCCATGGAAATCTATTCGCGGGCTTAAGATCAAGAGTCCGCATCTGCGAAAGATTCTTGATAGATATGCAACCTATAGTGGCTCAGATCCGCGTACTGCTCCGGCAGTTCTTTCATCTATCGCCTTTGTGGAAGAGGCCTTCGGCGCATGGCACATCACTGGTGGCGTTGGAAAACTTGCAGATGCTCTCTACCAAAGGTGCCTGGATCGCGGTGTGACTTTTGAATTTAACTCACCTGTCATTGAGATTCTCCAAACAGGTGGTGAGGTCACTGGTGTTGCTCTCTCTGATGGCCGAGTGGTAAGCGCTACAACTGTTGTAGCAAATAGTGACGCTGGGCTGATCTACTCGCAACTGATTAAGAATCCACCAGCATCTGTGCGTCGGGCAAAGAAGAAGATCGCAAAGATGGAGCCTTCTCTTGCCGGATTTTCGCTTCTTTTGGGGCTGAAGCCATCGACAGATAAACCACTTGAGCATCACACAATTCTTTTCCCGCACGATTACGACGCGGAGTTTGAATCGATATTTAATAAGAAGATTCCGGTCGAAGACCCCACCATCTATATCTGTGCCCCACACGATCCAACAATGGTGAGTAGGGCTGGTCACGAGGCATGGTTTGTTCTGGTTAATGCACCAAGGCATGGAGCTGACTCTTTTGATTGGAGTGACCGAGACTTTGCACAACAGTATGCTCAAAAAATCATCGACCTCATTGAGTCGCGAGGAATTTCAATACGTGATCGGCTAGAGCTATTAGAGATTCGCACTCCTGCAGATTTAGAAAAAAGCGTGATGGCACCTGGTGGTTCAATTTATGGAACATCGAGCAACGGAGCGCAGAGCGCCTTTAACCGTGCAAAGAATCGAAGCCCGCTGAAGGGTTTGTTCTGCGTTGGTGGATCGGCTCATCCTGGCGGCGGACTTCCGCTCGTTGGATTAAGTGCAGAAATTGTTGCAGAGGCAATTATTAAACGAGATAACCCCGGGCTGCCTTCATCACTTGATAGACACTAAATAAGGTCATTGCTGTAAAAATATAGATCGCTAGTGGCGCAAATGAAAACTCAAGTAATTCCAGAACCATAAAGATTGCGATTGCGCTGGCTCGAACTGGGCGTTCTGCAATGGTGACAACACCTATCTCTGCAAACCCCAGTGATGCCATTCGAGCACGTGCGTATTCCTGAATGAGGGCAAGAGCGAAGAGCGCTAAGCAAAATTCGGCAGGAATCCCCCATTGATAGAGAGCGATAAACCAGAGCGCTTCGGTGATCCGATCAGCTATTGAATCAGCAATGGCTCCGAGTGCACTTTCGCGCTTACCGATGATTGCAACACTTCCATCTACACCATCGCAGATAAGAGAAAGAATCAAGAGGGCAAGGGCAATCACTGTTGTTGGATAGAAGAGAGCAACAGCTGCGAAGAGAATTCCAGCAAGGGTAAGTAGGTTAGGAGTAATACGCAAGAAGTGAAGTACTCGCGCTATCGCAAAAGAGATAGTGAGCCAACCTTTGACGATACCTGAAACTTGGGCACCTAGGTGAAGGTGTGACCAGGTCGAAAAAAACTCGTCCCTCTTCATCTGCTAGCGCCGTTCTTGTAGTGAAGTAAAAATCTCACTTGTGGCTGTCGAGCTGTTCATCGTATAAAAGTGTATTCCGGGTACTCCGGCGTCAATGAGTTCGTTACAGAGATCAAGTGCAATTTCTACACCGAGTTTGCGAACATCATCAGGATTATCTTCTACTGCTGCAAATCGAGATGCTATTGAATCAGGGATTGGGGTGCCCCCGAGTTCTGCCATTTTAGTGAGCAGCTTTACATTTGTAACAGGAAGTACTCCGGCAATGATGGGGAGATCGCAGCCACGTGATTCTAGAGTGTCAACTAATCGCTTCCACTTATCTACATCAAAGAAGAATTGCGTTGTTGCAAAGGATGCACCGAGTGATTGTTTGCGGATCAGAACATCGATATCTTTACTGAAATCACCACCAGAATTTGGGTGACCGTCGGGAAATGCTGCAACACCAATTATAAAATCACTATGTTCACGCGCTAAAGTGATCAATTCATCGGCGTGTGTGAGTCCTCCATCAACGGCTGTCCACGGCGCGCGCGGTCCACCGACAGGATCGCCCCGAAGTGCCAAGATACTTTTAATTCCTGCATCTCTATAACGATCCAAAATCTCAATGAGTTCGACGCGGGTTGAGCCGACACAGGTAAGGTGAGCAACAGTTGGAATCTTGGTGCGTGCTGTGATTTCAGAGGTGATGCGAATTGTTCGATCGCGTGTGCCACCCCCTGCGCCGTATGTAACAGCCACAAAGTCAGGGGCATGAAGTGCAAGAGTTTCTAGCGCCTGCCAGAGTCGATCTTCGCCAGCGAGATCTTTCGGAGGAAAAAACTCAAAAGAGTACATAGTCTTTTCAGGTCTCATCCTCACCGCGTCAGGGTACCGTTGCCCCCGTGAATAGTCAGGTTATGGATGAACTTGTTTCCGTACGCGACCAAGTTCAAGCAGCCCTTGCGTTATATCTCGCCGATGCGCGGGTGCATCTGACAACGATCGGCTCTCAGTTAGCCCCTGTCTGTGACGGACTTGAAGAATTCATCCTTGATGGTGGAAAGCGATTTCGCCCTCTCTTTGCATACGCTGGCCATAGAGCTGCTGGCAAAGAGGTAGGACCGAATGAGATAAAAGCCTTTGCAAGTCTGGAATTTTTGCAGGCCTGCGCCCTTATTCATGATGATCTTATGGATGCATCCGATACTCGCCGTGGCAAACCTGCGATCCATCGCCGATTTGAAAACCTGCACCAAGAGCACGCATTGGCCGGGCTATCAGAACAATTCGGTACCGCCGCGGCCATCCTGTTAGGCGATCTTGCACTCGTGCAATCGGATCACATGCTTCATACATCTGGCATTTCATCGACGAAGTTACTCGCCGCGCTAGAAATTCATGATGAAATGAGAATTGAGTTAATGGCTGGGCAGTACCTCGATGTTCGCGAAGCGGGCGAGAAGAGTTTTAGCGTGGATCGGTCTCTGCGCATCGCACGCTTTAAATCTGGAAAGTACAGTATTGAACGTCCACTTCATCTAGGTGCTGCGATCGCACTTGGCAACCCAAGCAAAGATAATCCGCTCAACTGGAAGCTTTCAGAATACGGACTCCCCCTCGGTGAAGCTTTTCAATTACGCGATGATCTCTTGGGGATTTTTGGTGATCCATCTATCACTGGAAAGCCCGCTGGAGATGACCTACGCGAAGGAAAGCGCACAGTCTTGATGGCGATGGCTATGGAACGTACAACCGATGCTGGGCGAGCTGAACTACTTTCCTATCTTGGGCGGCCAGATCTATCTCATGAGATCATTGAAGTACTTCGGGGCATCATCATTGATAGTGGCGCCGTGGAAAGTGTTGAAGGGCTGATTGAGAAATTAACCTACGACGCTCTCCAGGCATCACAGTCTCATGAGATAGCACCTGATTCACAGGATTTATTGTCAGCACTTGCCGCTAGTGCAACTGCGCGAAAGAGCTAGGAGCGATCATGGTTGCACGCATTAAAGGCCCGACAGATCACGTTGTCGTTGTCGGCGCAGGTCTTGCCGGCTTGAGCGCTGCCCTTCGCCTTGCTGGCGCAGGGCGTAAAGTGACAGTTCTAGAACGAGAAAGCGTTCCTGGTGGTCGCAACGGTCTTCTCAAAAAAGATGGCTACGCATTTGATACCGGCCCATCTGTTCTCACAATGCCATCACTGATTCAAGATGCATTTTCTTGCGTTGGCGAAGATATGAAAGATTGGCTAGAACTCACTCCAGTGAAGCCGCTCTATCGCGCTTTTTATCATGATGGAAGCGTGATCAATGTTTATGCCGACACTGCAGAGATGGAAGAAGAAATTAGACGAACAGTCAGCGCAGAAGAAGCGCTCGGGTATCGACGCTATGTGGATTTTGTTACCAAGCTCTATAAGTATGAGATGAACGACTTTATTGATCGAAACATTGATTCTCCCTTTAACTTGCTCACACCGAATCTTGCTCGACTCATTGCACTCGGTGGATTTAGGAAGCTTTCACCAAAGGTAAATCAATTTCTTAAAGATCCTCGCCTGCAAAAGGTGTACTCATTCCAAGCCATGTATGCCGGCGTGAGCCCGCAGCAAGCACTTGCTATCTATGCAGTCATTGCCTATATGGATTCAGTCAATGGCGTCTTCTTCCCTAAAGGTGGAATGCACGCAGTCCCCCGCGCACTGGCTGCAGCGGCTGAAAAACATGGAGTGACCTTTAAGTACAACACCGAGGTCACTGGCGTTGAAGTTGTTAACTCACGCGCCCGCGCCGTTACGACGGTAACAGGTGAGCGCTATGAGTGCGATGCATTGGTGATGAATCCAGATCTGCCGGTTGTGTGGCGTGATCTTCTTGGAAAGACCCCACTGAACATCAAGCGTCTTAAGTATTCGCCATCTTGTGTGACCTTGCTCGTCGGATCCTCGAAGAAATATGACCACGCCGCGCATCACAACATTCATTTTGGTGAGTCATGGGATGGAGTTTTTGACGAATTGATCAATAAGAAAATTTTGATGACAGATCCTTCAGTACTCGTCACGATTCCAAGCAAAGATGATCCCGCGCTTGCCCCGGCTGGAAAAGAGTCGTATTACATTCTCTATCCGACACCAAACCTTGATGCTGATATTGATTGGAAGAAGCAGGCTGGTCCATATCGTGACCATATGATCAAAACTCTTGAAGATCGTGGCTACACCGATTTCAGTGCTGGTATCGAAACTGAAGTAATGACTACTCCTCTTGATTGGCAGGAACAGGGAATGGAACGTGGAGCGCCATTTGCCAGTGCGCACACATTTTTCCAAACTGGTCCATTTAGACCACGCAATATCGCTGCAGGTTTTGAAAACATCGTCTTTGCCGGTTCTGGAACACAGCCAGGAGTAGGCGTACCAATGGTTCTGATCTCAGGACGACTTGCTGCCGAACGAATTGTTGGACCTGTTAAGTAATGAATGAGTTAGATGCTGCAGGCATCTCTGATCCTGCCCTGCGTGCATCATATAGCGAGTGTAAAAGACTTAATTCTCTCCATGGAAAAACTTATTACTTAGCAACTCTCCTATTGCCGAAAGAAAAGCGGCCCTTTGTTCACGCACTTTATGGATTTGCGCGATATGCCGATGAGATTGTTGATGATTTAGCATCAACGCTTTCGCCCCAAGAAAAGGCAGATGCTCTTCATAAGTGGAGCTCAGGGGTTCTTAGAGATTTGGAAACCGGAAAAAGTAGTGACGAAGTAGGCGCTGCCCTTGTTGATACAGTCACACGATTTAAAATCCCCCACCAACATTTTGTTGATTTTCTTCACTCCATGGAGATGGATTTAACAGTAGGTACATACGCAACATTCAAGGATTTGAGTGAATACGTCTATGGATCTGCAGCCGTGATTGGGCTTCAAATGGTTCCTATTCTCGGCCCGGTCTCTGATGATGCCTATGCCCCTGCGGAAAAACTAGGAGTCGCTTTCCAATTGGCGAACTTCATTCGAGATGTTGGAGAAGATCTTGATAGAGGGCGCATCTATTTGCCTCTTGATGAGCTCGCCGCCGATGGAGTTGATGAAGAGATGCTCTATGCCAGGAAGTTAACCCCTGAGATAGTTCGTGCCCTTAAGTTTCAAATTGCACGAGTGCGAGAATTGCAAAGAGAAGCCGATCCTGGTATTGATTTGTTGCACCCAACGAGCCGGCCCTGTATTCGCGCTGCTAGTGAGCTTTACTGTGGAATCGTTGATGAAGTCGAGGCAATCGGGTATGACATTTTTAATAAACGCGCCAAGACCTCTACTGCCCGCAGGATTCGTGTGGCGGGTAAGGCATACGTTCAGGCGCTTTCTGCACGCCGTGCGCTAGACTAAAAACGCGGGAGCACATGCGCTTGTTACAAGCGCTGCTGAGAGGATCTCAACGTGAGATCGACCGCTAGACCCGTCCGGTAATGCGGACGCGGAAAGGAATCACTTATGTCGACCCTAGAAATAGTTGCAGCAGCTGTCTCATTTGTCGCAGTCTCACTTGGCGTAACTGGAAAGAGAATTACCTGGCCATTCTGGATACTAGGCAGTGCTCTTTACGGAGTTTTCTACCTTCAATCTGATTACTTTGCTAGCTCTGCACTTCAATTAGTTTTCATTGCAGCAGCGATTGCAGGCTGGTTTGGTTGGGGAAAGAAAGGAGCCGTTCCGGGAAGAATTAAAAACTCTTATCGCATCTATCTTCTTCTCTTAATTCTCATTCTTACCTTAGGCCTTGCCCCAATTCTTGAACGACTCGGTGCAGCGTCAACGTATGCCGATGCTGGGCTATTTTTTGGCTCAATCGCGGCTCAGATGTTGATGGTCTATCAAAAGTATGAAGCCTGGCCGATGTGGCTTTTCATTAACGTTGGGTACACAGCGCTTTTCTACTCACAAAAAGTCTTTCTTACCTCTGCTCTATTCTTTGTGTTTACAATTGTCGCGGCAGTTGGGTGGAGGCAGTGGTATGGAACTTATCGCAGCACTCGCTGAGATTTGTAGCAAATCTGATCAGCCCATCATCGCCATTGATGGGCCGGCAGGTGCAGGGAAAACTACTCTTGCTTCGACACTTTTCCTCGCTCTATCTAAGGACTTCACAATTACGGTGATCCATATGGATGATCTGTATGCAGGGTGGGACCAGGCGCTTGGAGAAAAACTCACGGAATCACTGACGTGGATCACCAGCTGTCATAAGGCAAAGAGGGATCTGATCTACTCCCCCTTTAACTGGTCAGAAAATCGCTTTGACTCTCCGTGTCTTCATGCCAGTTCATCACTGCTGATTCTCGAAGGTGTTGGAAGTTCGCAACGTGCCATTGAGGAATATCTCTCGACATCGATTTGGCTTGATCTTGACCCAACAGTTGGATTCAAGCGAGTTATAGAGCGCGATGGAGATGAGATTTCGGACTCCATGACTTTATGGCTAGAAGAGCAGAAGCAACACTTCATCAGTGATCGCACGAAAGAGCGCTCTGAATTCGTACTTTCAACCTAAAATTTACCCATGTCTGATCTCACTGGCCATCTCATCGATGGGCGCTATCAGCTCCTCCGGCAAATGGGATCCGGTGGAATGGCGACAATCTATGAGGCTATAGATACTCGACTTGATCGTCGTGTAGCGGTGAAGATCATGCACGCCCATCTTGCTCAAGATGAACAATTTGTTGAGAGATTTATTCGAGAAGCAAAAGCTGCAGCGGCGCTAAGTCACCCAAACATTGTCTCTGTGCAAGATCAAGGGTGGAATCAAAGTGGAGTTCCTGCTGTCTTTATTGTGATGGAGATGGTTGTCGGTCATACCTTGAGAGAGTACTTAACAGAGCGCGGAACAATTCCGATTGCAGATGGAATAAAGTTTTTACTCCCAGTCTTAAGTGCTTTAGGAGCAGCCCACAAGTTGGGAATAGTTCATCGTGATGTAAAGCCTGAAAACATTCTGGTATCAAAAGAAGGCCGCATCAAAATTGCTGACTTTGGCCTCGCCAAGGGCGCCCTGATCGGAAGCACGATGACGGCTGAATCAAGTGTCATCTTGGGTAGCGTTTCATACCTCTCACCAGAGCAGGTTTCAAGAGGAATAGCCGATTCTCGTAGTGATGTGTATTCGGCGGCAATCACCGCCTTTGAGATTTTTACCGGCGCTAAACCCTTTGAAGGAGATGAGCCGATACAGATTGCCTTTATGCATGTGAACTCTCAAGTCCCTCGAATAAGTTCACTTGTGGACAATGTCCCACAAGCGCTAGATGACCTCATCTACAGAGCTACGCGAGTTGACCCTGATGAGCGCCCCCGTGATGCTCAGGTATTTCATGCAGAACTTCTAGCCATTTCTCATTCACTGAATCCATCCGCACCTCAACTAAGTCTTGAACTTGATATTCCGATTGCGCCGATGAGAGAAAAAACAAAGAAGCGCTCTGAAAAGATTGCGGCGGTTCAACCAACTGCGAAATCATCAGAGACTACAGATCAGGTCAAGGCTCGTAGAAAAGTAAGTAGTCGAGTGCGCCGTAATCGTTGGATCGCGGCCGCCTTAGCACTTGTTCTTGTAGTGACAGGTTGGTGGGTTCTGGCCGGACCTGGTGCTTTAGTAAAATTTCCTTCTGTCGTTGGGGCCACTGTTGAGCAAGCTAATAGCACCCTTACAGCACTTGGATTAAGGACAACTATTGCTCAAGAGCTCTATGACGAAGAGATTCCAAAGGGTCGAGTTCTTTCTACAGATCCATCTGCTGGAGATTCAATTGATCCAGGCGGGGTTGTTTCTCTGACCGTCTCTAAAGGTGCCGAGCGCTTTGCAGTACCTCTACTGACAAAGATGACAGCTGACGCTGCACTTAAAATCCTGGCAGAAACTCCTTTACGGGCCGGTGATGTGACTGAGGTCTTTAACGCCAAGGTTCCAAAAGGATTAGTAATCTCATCTAATCCTAAAAATGGGACTCAAGTAAAACGAGACACTCTGGTTGACCTCGTCGTCAGTAAAGGTATCGAGACTTTCAATTTAGCTTCTTATGTTGGAAAAAATGGTGATCAGGCGCTTAATGAGTTAACAGATACAGGATTTAATGTGACGCCCACATATGTTTACGATGAGGTCGTCATGCCTGGCGAAGTGATATCGCAGAAACCTGCAGCAGGTGTTGCACTTCCTGCTGGTGCGCAAGTTGAGATATTCATTTCGCGGGGATCTGCTTTTGTCTTTATCCCAAATATTTTGCGCTACACCCAAGAGCGGGCTGTGGCGGTCTTGGAAGATTTAGGGCTCACTGTTGTAGTGAAGAAGGTTACGAAAACCTCAAAGATAGTGATAGGCATTAATCCGAAGATAAATACGAAGGTCAAGCGTGGAACTACGGTGACGATCACAGTAGGGTAAGCCCGTGCCTTCAAAGTCTTCACAATCAGAGCCCCGCCCACGTATCGGAGCCCACACCCCAACAAGTGGTGGAATGGCTAAACGCTCCATTGAATATGCGCACATCACCGAGGCCGAAGCGATTCAAGTCTTTACATCTAATCCACGCGGGTGGGCAATGCCTGAAACCAATCACGAGGCTGATGCACTTTTTCGTGAGCGTGCAGATGAACTTGATCTTGAGGTATACGTACATGCACCTTTTCTCATTAACTTAGGTTCACCCACCGAAGGCACATATAAGAATTCATTGGCATCAACGCACTATTCACTTAAACGTGGCAAAGAGATTGGCGCATTGGGCGTTGTTGTCCATACCGGCTCTGCAGTTAATGAAGATTTCATTGAGAGTGCTTGGAAGCAGATACATGAAGGCATGATGCCGATACTTAATGAACTTACTGAAGATGCTCCATACCTTTTGCTGGAGCCAACGGCAGGACAAGGTCAGTCTCTGGTCAAACGATTAGAGGATCTAGAGCACTACTTAAAGGCGCTGGAGTATCACCCTAAAGTTGGAATCTGTCTCGACACTTGTCACGTATTTGCCGCAGGCCATGACATTGCTACAAAAGGTGGGATGAAAAAAACTCTTGATCTCTTGGTTGAAGTGGCGGGCGCTGAACGAATTCAACTTATTCATGCCAATGACTCCATGGATGTGTGTGGGGCTCTCAAAGATCGCCACCAAAATATCGGCGAGGGATTTATTGGAGTCGACCCATTTAAGGAGTTATTGGCACACCCTGCAGTCGCAAATGCACCACTGATTCTCGAAACTCCCGGCATGGAACCCGAGCATGGAAAAGAGATCGCACTCCTCAAGAAATTGCGCAAGGGTTAGATCTTCCATGTTACAAAAAAGCGCCAATCCATTACGTCTTGCCCCTATTGCGCTGATTTCCTTGGCTGCAGCGTGGGGGCTGGCATTTGTCATTATGAAAGATTCGATTGAACGCCAGAGTGTGAACAGTTTTCTCTTCACCCGTTTTGGAATTGCCACACTTGTCTTGCTGGCAATTCGTCCGATGATCCTGCGTTCGATTACTAAGGATCTATTCATTAAAGCTTTCTCGGCTGGCTTACTTTTAGGAGCTGGCTTCATCTTTCAAACTGAAGGTCTTGCTCGCACGGGTGCAGCGATTACAGGCTTCATTACTGGTCTCTACGTTGTTGCTACTCCGTTGATTTCAGCGCTCTTTCTTAAGAAAAAGATATCTCTCTTCACATGGAGCTGTGTAGCACTTGCAACCGTTGGCCTTGCACTCTTATCTCTACGCGGTTGGTCGATGGGATTTGGTGAATTCCTTGTTCTTCTCTGCGCCATCGCCTTTGCTGGACATATCGTTGCATTGGGACAGTGGAGTGCAGGGCGAGATGTCTATGCGATGACAATTGTGCAGCTCTTTGCAGTCACAGTTCTTACCGGAACTTTTGCATTTATTGAAGGGTATGAAGCTCCACCCGATAATCAAGTCTGGGCCGTAGTTTTCTTTACTGCCATAGTCGCGACCGCACTGGGCTTTATCATCCAAACGTGGGCCCAAGCACATATCGATTCAACCAAGGTGGCTGTAATCCTGACTCTTGAAGTTGTCTTTGCTGCATTCTTTGCCATCACAATTGGCCGTGAAGTGATGACTCCACAAGTTCTTCTGGGTGGCATCATTTTACTTATTGCTATGTATCTGATTGTTGTCAAGGAGCCAAGCTCGTGATTGATCTACGTTCAGATACTGTAACGAAGCCAACGCAAGCGATGCGTGAGGTTATTGCACAAGCTCCCGTAGGTGATGATGTTTATGGCGCTGACCCTACAGTCAACGCTCTTGAAGAACGCGTTGCAGCACTCTTTGGAAAAGAAGCGGGGCTCTTCACACCGACTGGTTCACTTGCCAACCAATTGATGATGCGCACACTTGTGCAACCTGGACAGGAATTACTTGCTGAAGTTAACTCTCATGTCGTACGCGCTGAACTTGGCGCTGCTGCAACCTTTTCTGGAATCACAACGCGGACATGGCAGGCTCCTTTTGGGTTGTTGGATGCGGCTCAACCATTAGCGATTGCGGCGCCGAACGCAGGTCCTTATCTTGTTTCAACAGCTGCGATTGCCATTGAAAATACGCATAACTTCGGTGGAGGCACCGTACAACCCCTTGATCAAATGAAAGCTCTCTATGAAGGTGCCACCAAAGAAGGTATCGCGATACATCTTGATGGGGCGCGAATTTGGAATGCTCACATTGCAAGTGGTGTAGCACTTGATCAGTATGGAAAGTATGCGCAGACAATAAGTGTCTGCTTCTCCAAGGGTTTAGGTGCACCGATCGGCTCAATGGCACTCTCTACTCGTGATCGAATCGCAACAGCCCGTGTATGGCGAAAGCGCTATGGCGCTGGAATGCGCCAGGTAGGAATTCTTGCTGCCGCTGCAGATTATGCGATCACGCACCAGATGCACGATCTTGCCCATGATCATCGCCGTGCCCAATTACTTGCCACTGCAATCGCCTCTATCGATTCGTCACTGATTGACCCTGCAACGGTTGAGACAAATATCGTTGGGCTGAATCTAAAAAGCTTAGGTATCACTGCCGCCGAACTTGCTGATCGTACAAAGAGCGCTGGTCTGCTGATTGGAGCACTTGGCCCACATTTTGCTCGCCTTGTCACTCATCGCGATTTTGATGATGCACAATGCGATCAGGCGATTCAAATTTTACGCAAGACTCTCGTGGGCTAAGAGCCACTCTTTCTTATCTATGCCGTAGGCATAATTACCGAGTGCGCCACCAGTTTTTACGATGCGATGACATGGAACAACTAAAACGATTGCATTCTTGGCACATGCACTTCCTGCTGCCCGAACTGCTCGCGGGTTCCCCGATTTCTCTGCCAACTCTGCATATGAAATCACCTTACCTGCACGGACTCGACGCATCGATTTCCAAGCAGCTTGAGAGAAGGCTCCTCCTGGTTGGCTCGTCTTGATTGCGCTGATTGCGCTGAGATCGCCATCGAAGTAGTCGTTAAGCAAAGTTGAGATCACTCGTATTCTTCCCACTGTTGTAACTTCAGATTTTTGATAGATGGGATCTAATCCCTCTCTGAGCGCCTTGATGGACGAGAAGTTTGCGCCAAGAAGAATCTCTTGATCTGCAATCAGATTAAGAGTTCCGATGGGGGTTTTGAGCGATGATATCTGCAGAGCCATAGTGGAAACGTTAGCGATCGCGCAACATTTCCGCTACAAGAAATGCTAGTTCAAGTGATTGAGAGTGATTAAGGCGCGGATCACAGGCGCTTTCATAGCGTGAAGCGAGATCAGATTCAGAAATCTTTTCGCCGCCGCCAAGGCACTCGGTGACATCATCGCCAGTAAGTTCAATATGGATACCACCAGGATGGGTGCCTAAGACTTTATGAACTTCAAAGAAACCCTTTACTTCATCCATCACATCATCAAACTGACGTGTTTTATAACCTGTCGCAGTCTCAAATGTGTTTCCATGCATGGGATCACATACCCAGAGAACCTGTGCACCAGATTTTGTAACGCCATCAACCAGAGTGGGAAGTGATTCGCGCACCTTTCCAGCACCCATGCGAGTGATGAATGTCAGGCGACCTGGTTCGCGATCAGGATCAAGTCGATCAATCAGGCACAAGGCATCATCGACAGTTGACTTTGGTCCAAGCTTTACACCTATCGGATTTTTAATCTTGGATGCAAAATCAACATGTGCTCCATCTAATTGGCGAGTTCTCTCACCGATCCATAAGAAATGTGCTGAAACGTCATATGGATCTCCTGTACGAGAATCAATTCTCGTAAGTGACTTTTCGTACTCAAGAATCAACGCTTCATGGCTGGAATAGAAATCAACACTCTTAAATGATTCAGGATCGACCCCTGCTGACTTCATGAAACTTAAGGCGCGATCAATCTCTTTCGCCATCGCGTCATAACGTTCGCCGACACTTGAATCACGAATAAATCCCTTATTCCATTCATGAACACGTCGCAGATCTGCAAAACCACCTTGAGTAAATGCTCGCACTAAGTTAAGGGTTGCCGCCGAAGTGTTATAGACATCGACTAAACGTTGCGGATTTGGAGTGCGTGCCTTTTCGGTAAATTCGAGATCGTTGACAGCATCACCACGATAGGCAGGAAGAGTGAGATCACCGCGGGTTTCCAGATCATTAGAGCGTGGCTTTGCAAATTGTCCAGCCATACGACCAACCTTGACTACAGGAATGCTGGAGTAGTACTGCAAGACCGCAGCCATCTGCAAAATAGTCTTGATTCGATTACGGATTGAGTCCGCAGTGGCTGCAGCAAATGTCTCTGCACAATCTCCACCTTGCAGCCAGAATGCATTACCACTGGCTGCTTGTGCAATCTTTGCCTTGAGGTCATCGCATTCACCAGCAAATACCAGAGGTGGGAGAGATTTTAACTTTGCAACGGCTGCCTGCACCGACTCTCCATCTTTTCCACCAGGCCATTGGGGCTGTTGAGCAGCGACAAGGCTTTCGTCAAAGAGTGAATCAAGTGAGGTCATCATGGTCCTAAGGATAGAAGGTGGGGAGTGCTTCTCGTAGACGAATTATCCGAAGAAGATTTCAGACTCTTTGTAACGCTCCAGCGGGACCGTCTTAAGTTTTTCAGTGGCTGTTGCCAGTGGAACGCGGACTATGTCGGTTCCGTGAAGTGCGACCATCTTGCCCCAGTCGCCTTCAGAAGCGGCAGTGATTGCCTGCAACCCAAAGCGAGTAGCAAGAACACGGTCAAAGGCAGATGGAGTTCCACCACGCTGAATATGTCCAAGGACTGATGTGCGCGCTTCTTTACCTGTTTTTTCCTCGATCTGCTTCGCTAGCCATTCTCCGATACCTGAAAGTTTTACATGGCCAAAGGCATCAAGTTCACTATCTTTGGTAATCATGTCGCCATCTTGTGGAATCGCACCTTCTGCAATAACAATGATTGGCGCATAGGAAGATTTAAATCGTGACTCAACCCATTCACAGACTTTATCAACTGAGAATTTCACCTCTGGAATCAAGATACATGAAGCTCCTCCTGCGATTCCTGCATGGAGAGCGATCCACCCAGCATGACGTCCCATTACTTCAACGATTAATGCACGGTGGTGAGACTCGGCTGTGGTGTGAAGTCGGTCAATCGCTTCGACTGCAATATTTACGGATGTATCAAAACCAAATGTGTAATCGGTGTTGTTCAGATCATTATCGATCGTCTTTGGTACACCGATGACTTTAACTCCGAGCGCATCGAGTTTGGTAGCAACGCCAAGAGTATCTTCTCCACCAATTGCAATTAGGGCATCAATTCCTTGATCTGCAAGATTCTGTTTAATGCGCTCAACGCCGTTTTCAATCTTAAATGGGTTGGTTCGTGAAGATCCTAGAATTGTTCCGCCGCGAGGCAAAATTCCTCGTGTGCTCTCAAGAGTGAGCTCCATTGTGAAATTCTCTAGTGGGCCTCTCCAACCATCTCTAAAGCCAACAAATTCATGGCCGTATTCCTTAACGCCTTTGCGAACTATCGCGCGAATAACCGCGTTAAGTCCTGGGCAATCTCCGCCGCCTGTAAGTACACCAATACGCATTTTTCTACTCCAAGAATGTGAAAACGGGCTTATTGCTAAGCCAAAGAGTGGTCAACGTTGACGGGCACAGTCTAGCCTTGCCTCATGGCCAATCAACTCATCGCAGGCGTAGATTCTTCGACCCAGTCGGTAAAGATCGTTATTCGTCAGGCAGAAACTGGTGAGTTAGTGAGGCAGGGACGAGCAATTCATCCCGATGGAACCGAGGTTGATCCCGCTCATTGGAAGAGCGCTTTTGATAGTGCTGTCAAAGATGCCGGTGGAATTGATGATGTTGCCGCAATTTCTATAGGTGGGCAACAACATGGAATGGTCGCACTCGATGAGAACGGTGCTGTGATCCGTCCAGCGTTGTTGTGGAATGACACACGATCGGCAAAGCAAGCAGAATCTCTTAACTCTGAAGTCGGCGGCAACCAAGCGATTGCTGATGCAGTAGGATCTCTTCTTGTTGCATCATTTACTGCCTCCAAGGTGCGATGGATGGCAGAGAATGAAAGAGCTCACGCTGATCGAGTTCACGCAATCGCACTCCCCCATGATTGGTTATCGTGGCAATTGCAGGGTGGAAAAGACTTTGCTCAACTCTTCACTGATCGAAGTGATGCTTCTGGAACCGGATACTTTGACCCAACAACATCTTCCTACCGCCGCGACATTCTTGCTCGCGCACTATTATCAGAGCGCAAGATCGTGCTGCCAAAGATTGCAGACCCTGCTACATTTGCAGGGATAACGACCCAAGGTATTCCACTTGCTGCAGGTGCCGGTGATAACGCCGCTGCGGCGTTGGGCGTGCAAGCAGAGCCTGGAGATGTTGTGATCTCACTTGGCACAAGTGGCACCGCATTTGCTGTCTCTACAACTCCTACCCATGATTCAAGTGGAGCAGTTGCCGGGTTTGCAGATGCGACGGGGCGCTATCTACCTTTGGTCTGTACTCTCAATGCTGCGCGAATATTTGATGCAGCAACATCAATTCTCGGTAAATCCCATGATGAAGTCGGTGCGCTTGCTCTCTCTTCAGTACCTGGTGCACATGGCCTCTCACTTTTGCCTTACTTTGAAGGTGAACGCACACCAAATCGCCCGGGTGCAACAGGAGTTTTCTCAGGAATGAATCTCTCGAATTCAAATCCTTCTGATATCGCACGAGCAATGATCGAAGGAATGTTATCTGGACTTGCAGATGCTGTTCAGGCACTGGTTGATCTCGGGGTTAATGTAAAGAGAATTCTGATTATTGGCGGAGCAGCAAAAAATCCAGCAGTTGGTCAAATTGCCTCCGCACTCTTTGGTCGTCCTGTTCTGATCCCACCAGCAGGTGAATATGTAGCCGATGGTGCCGCGCGTCAGGCAGCATGGGCGTTGAGTGAAAGTGCAAATGCACCAGTATGGGATTTAGGAAAAGCAACTCTCAGTGAAGCAAAGCCAACACCGCATGTACTTGAGCAGTATCGAATTCTTCGCGATGCGACAGTTAATTGGTAACTCGTATACCTTTACCAACAACGACAACGCCACCATCTGAAATTGTAAAACGTGCACGATCTCGCTCGAGATCCACTCCAATCTGAGCGCCAGGATCTACAACAACGCTCTTATCAAGAATGGCGTGGCGAATAACAGCACCGGGACCGATTTTTACCCCAGGCATTAAGACGGAACTGTCAACGAATGCGCCTTTGCCAACATGAACGTCATAACTGGTCACCGTACGGTTGACATGGCCACCTGAAATAATCGTTCCAGCGCCCACAATGGAATCCTGCGCTATTCCTGATTCACTAAATTTTGCAGGTGGAAGTGATGGCGGATTTGTTAGGAGCGGCCATTCACGGTTGTAGAGATTAAAAATTGGATGGATAGAGACAAGATCCATATGTGCGTCGTAGTACGCATCAATTGAACCCACATCACGCCAGTAACCACGATCACGGTCGGTGGCACCTGGTACTTCGTTATCCGCAAAGTCATAGACCTTTGCCTCGCCGTTTTTGGTGAGCATGGGAATGATATTGCCACCGAGATCATGACGGCTCTCAAGATCTTCGGAGTCAAGAATAAGCGCTTCTTCCATCACATCTCGTTTGAAAATGTAATTACCCATGGATACGAGTGACAAATCTGGATGCCCTGGCATCGCTGGTGGGTCAACAGGTTTCTCATGGAATGCTTTGATTGTGATTCCATCTTCTGCTAATTCGATGACACCAAAGTCATGCGCCTCTGCACGTGGCATACGAATGGCGGCGATAGTTACTCCTGCGCCGGTGCTCAAGTGAGCATCAAACATTTGACTTGGATCCATTCGATATACGTGGTCTGCACCAAAGACTAAAACGTGCTTTGGATCTTCATCGTGAATCAAATTGAAGTTCTGCAAGATGGCATCGGCCGATCCCGTATACCAACGTGGGCCAAGACGTTGCTGGGCTGGGACTGGAGTGATGTAATTTCCAAGGAGTGTTGACATACGCCAGGTAGTAGTGATGTGGCGATCGAGAGAGTGTGATTTGTATTGTGTGAGAACAGCAACTCTTCGCATTTCTGCATTAACAAGATTTGATAGCACAAAATCGACCAGGCGATAAGAACCCCCGAAAGGTACTGCAGGTTTTGCTCGATCTGCGGTGAGTGGCATGAGGCGCTTGCCTTCGCCACCAGCGAGAACAATTCCTAGGGGTAATTCAAAGCGTGCCATGTGGACACGATACCCTTAGCCTGCTAGTAAACCTATAGAAATTTCTACTGGTAATGCCTTCTTTGAGATTAAGGTGCAGATGTGAGTCAGTTGAGAGTTGGTCTTGTTACCAAAGAGTGGCCCCCATTTGTCTACGGTGGCGCAGGCGTACATGCCGTTCAACTGACTTCAGCGCTACGATCAGCTGGAAATGTCCACGTTGATGTTCACTGCTTTGGTGGCTCCCGAATAGATGGCTCCTTTGGCTATGAAACTCCTCAAGAGTTTGCTTCGGCTAACCCAGCGCTACAAGCCCTTGCAACGGATATGTTGATGGCCCACCATCTCGGTGATGTTGATGTCGTACATTCACATACCTGGTATGCGAATATGGCTGGGCACACTGCATCACTTCTTTATGGCACACCACATATCGTGAGTGCACACTCACTTGAACCATTGAGACCATGGAAAGCTGATCAACTCGGTGGTGGATATCAGATCTCTTCCTGGGCCGAAAAAACTGCCTATGAATCTGCTGCGGCAATTATCGCAGTCAGCGATGGAATGCGTAGAGATGTTTTAGCAAGTTACCCAAGTATTGATCCGGGAAAAATTGTCACGATTAGAAATGGTGTTGATACCAATCAATGGCACCCTATCGATGACCCATCTATTGCTGCAAAATATGGAATCTCGGGACGCTATGCGATCTTCGTTGGACGCATTACGCGCCAGAAAGGACTTGCTCATCTGCTTCGCGCCTGGGCAAATGTCCCTGATGAGTACGGATTAGTCCTATGCGCTGGAAGTGCCGATGAAGTTGGTATCGGTGCAGAATTTGAAGAGCTTGTGCGAGAACTCCAAGCGCGACGTAAGAATATTTGGTGGATTAAAGAGATGCTGCCACAACCCGAATTGATTCCACTTCTTACCGGTGCTGACTTATTTCTATGTCCCTCTATCTACGAACCTTTAGGTATCGTAAATCTTGAAGCGATGGCCTGCGAAGTTGCAGTCCTCGCCTCACGGGTGGGTGGAATTCCAGAAGTCGTCGCAGATGGATTGACTGGCAAACTTATTGATTACACCACCGAAAGTACAGAATTTGAATCTCATCTCTCAGATGGAATCATTGAAATGATGAGTAATCCAGAGAAGTTACGGAAAATGGGTAGTGCTGGGCGCAAACGCGCGATTGATGAATTTGGGTGGGAAGCGGTAGCAAGGACTACTATCAGCCTCTACCGCAGTGTGCTCGCTTAGCACTTGCTTCATTAAAGGGACCACAATCCATGACACGTAAGAGCGCCTTGATCTTTGCCCTTGTCGGCATTTTATGGGGAGTCCCTTATCTCTTTATCAAGGTCGCAGTCGAAGAGACAGATGGTTACCCTCCAGCAATTGTTGTCTTTGGTCGAGTATTTATTGGCGCTCTGATTCTGATTCCTCTGGCGCTGCGCGATAAATCTATCTTCGCTGCCTTGAACGGAATCAAATATGTAGCATTCTATGCAGTGCTTGAGATGATCATTCCTTGGCTACTCATCGGAACAGCAGAGCAGAAGATCTCTTCCGGCTTAGCAGGACTTCTTATCGCCACTGTACCAATCTGGTCGACGCTGATTACATATTTCCAGGGCGATAAAGAAGCGCTGAGTTTTAATCGAGTGCTTGGAATTGGAATTGGATTTATTGGCGTAGTACTCATTGTGGGTATCGAGAGCCTGACCGGATCATCCGATGCGCTCTCAATCTTGATGGTTCTCGTTGCAGCATTTGCTTATGCCTATGCGATCATCATGATCCGTGAGAAGTTACCTGATGTCTCTGGAATTGCTATCAACGCAGTGGCGATGGGAATCACAGCTATCTTCTATCTTCCAATTACTATCGCGCTCTGGCCAGATCGCGCCATTTCCACAGATGCAACGCTCTCAGTGATCGCACTCGGTGTCTTCTCAACCGGAATCGCCTTCGCCATCTTCTTCACACTCATTGAAGAGATTGGGCCGACTCGCGCATCTGTTGTCACATATTGGAATACAGCGATAGCAGTGCTTTTGGGCGTACTCATTCTCAATGAAGCACTCACCATTGGCATCAGGGTTGGTCTACCACTTGTTATGATCGGCTCATACTTAGTAACTCGCCGCGAAAAGGTCTAACGCTTACTACTCTGCGAAACCTAACCGCTCGAGTAATTTAGGATCACGTTGCCATGCTTTTGAAACCTTCACGTGAAGTCCTAGAAAAATTCGCGCACCTAGCTCTCGCTCAATATCTGCCCGCGCGCGCATTCCAATATCTTTTAACTTTTGGCCTTGATGTCCGAGCAGAATTCCTGTCTGTGAGTCTCGCTCGACGTGAATAGTTGCATGGATGTCATAAAAAGGACGAGAGCCCTTCTCTTCACGCTCTGCCATCTCATCAATGGTGACCATAATCGAGTGAGGTAGTTCTTCTCGAGCATCCCGCAGAGCAGCCTCACGAATAAGTTCACAGATCAATTGTTCCGCGCCTTGATCACTCTTCATATCGGTGGGGTAAAAGGCTGGTCCCGGAGCAAGACTCTTTGAGATCAGTGTTGCAAGTAGATCAATCTGATCATGAATGGCGGCTGATATCGGAACAATCTCGTCCCAAGTAAAACCCACTGCAAGTTCATTAATTCCAAGCAGGCGCGCTGCCACGTTTTTCTTAGAGACGAGATCTGTTTTAGTCACCAGAGCAAACTTCTTCGCACGTGGATGCTTTGCAATCTCTTGTGCAAGAAAAACATCCCCAGCACCTGAAGTCTCATCTGCCGGTAAGCACATCAAAATAATGTCCACTGAATCAAGGCTTTCACCAACAACAGCGTTGAGGCGATGGCCAAGAAGTGTCTTCGGCTTGTGAATTCCTGGCGTGTCTACAAGAACTGCTTGAAAATTGCTCCCGTTGATAATTCCGCGAATGGCATGGCGCGTGGTATTTGGATGGGGAGATGTGATCGCAATCTTTGATCCCACAAGAGCATTAATCAGAGTTGATTTCCCAGTATTCGGGCGGCCAACAATGGCGACAAAGCCCGAACGAAATTCACTCATGGAAGTATTCTCCCATTAGCGCAAGGGATTTACCTAAACGAATCCTCTAATGAAGAGATAAGCTCTACGGCATCCGCTACCGATGTCACAATCTCTGCCACTCGTTCTCCAATGAGTCGATGAGTTCCTTCAGAAGTTGGCGAATTAATTGGTCCAGGAATTGCCATTACGGGGCGCATTAACTCTGCGGCATCTCGCGCTGTGCGTAGAGATCCACTACGAAATGCCGCCTCAACCACAAGGGTGCTCACGGAAAGAGCCGCGATTATGCGATTACGTGTGAGAAAGCGAGATGGAAAGGCTGGAGTTCCTGGCATTACTTCACTGACTATTGCTCCGAGTTCTGCAATTTCTGCAAATAGCCTCTCATTGCCGGCTGGGTAATTAATATCAATTCCACTTGCGATCACAGCGATAGTCACGCCCTCTGCGATGAGTGCACCTTTATGAGCATGTGTATCAATACCATAAGCGCCGCCACTAACGATCAGCCATTCACGATCTACAAATCCCGCAGCAAAATCACTAGCAATTCGCGCACCATATGGAGTTGGATTTCGAGTGCCGACGATAGCGATTGAACGTTCATTTAACGATTCAACTTTTCCTTTCACGATTAACCCAATGGGGACGGCAGCTAGATCATTAAGTAAAGGCGGCCATTGCGGATCATCAGGAGTAAGAAATAATCCTCCAGCACCTTCAATCACTGCAGAGTGCGCCTCTGCTCCCCCTGGATGAATCTGGGAAAGAGTCTTCTCCCCTTTACTCGATCGGTAGAAACCATCTTTAATCAGTTGCAGTGTTTGAACTGGGCCAAGAGTGTGAATCTCGCTGCTCCAGAAAGTACTGCCACCTTCAATTGCAGCGAAGAGTTCAAGTCGAGCAGCCTTCTCGGTATTCACGAGATACCTCCTTCTCGTAAGGCAAATGCCTGCATGACATCTGCAAGAGTCGGCTGATTACGACCTGCTAAATCGGTCAAAGTCCAACTTAAGCGAATTACTTTATGAAGACCGCGCGCAGTTAAAAGTTGTCGATCAAGGTGATCGTGGAGAAAATTCATCGCAGCGCGATCAGGTTTAAATTCAGTGCGCAAGGATCTGGCAGGGATCGCACTGTTGAGTTCAAAGCCCTTGCCCGAAAAACGTTCACGAGCAATAATTCGTGCAGCCAGCACTCGCTCTGCAATAACGGCACTGGATTCTCCGAGTTCTGGTGAGGCAATATCTGTTCGTCCAACTGGCTCAACGGTAATGCGCATATCAATGCGATCCATTAACGGTCCAGATAGTTTGCCGAGATATCTGCGCACTTGAAGGGAAGAGCAACTACATCCCAGTCCTCGTCCTGTGAATTTTCCGCAAGGACAGGGATTTGCAGCGAGAACCAAGAGAAACTGAGAGGGGAAGGTGATGTTTCCAACACTTCGCGCGATTGTGATCGTGCCAGATTCAAGAGGTTGCCTCAATGAATCTAAAATCCCAGCAGCACATTCAGGCGCTTCATCGATAAAGAGAACCCCATGGTGGGCAAGTGAGCACGCACCCGGACGAATACTGTGTGAGCCACCACCAACCATTGATACGCGCGTTGCGCTGTGGTGAGGTGCAACTATTGGTGGCATCCGTGACATCGGCGAACGTCGCGAGAGAGTTCCAGCAACAGAGTGGAGTGCAGTCACTTCCAGCGTTTGATCACCTGTCAGTGATGGCAATATCGTTGGAATACGCGAGGCGATCATTGTCTTTCCCGCACCTGGTGGCCCAATAAGTAACAAGTGATGTCCCCCGGTTGCAGCAACCTCAGCACCAAAACGCGCGAGTGACTGACCTGCTACATCTTCAAAATCAAGAACGGTTTCGTTCTGCTCGCAAATACTCGCTGCCTTTGCACTCTCTCCGACCCCCGTTCGAAGAAAGACCAGTAGATCCGTCAGTGTATGGAAAGCAAGGACGTTCATGGTTTCTAGCAACGCACCCTCACCAATATTTGCCACTGGAATAATTGCGCGCGCGATTGCGTCCCGATGGCCGGCGATAAGGGCAGGAAGTACTCCGTTGACTCCGCGGATGGTGCCATCAAGTGCGAGTTCACCAAGGATGAGAGTTGAGTCGATTCTTTCTTGAGGTAACTGCCCGTGCGCCACCAGAATTGCTAACGCAATTGCCAGGTCAAAACTTGATCCACTCTTTGGTAACCATGCAGGTGAAAGTGAGACGGTGACTTTACGATTAGGCCAACTTTCACCGCTATTTGTTAGCGCTGCTCGAACACGATCGCGAGATTCATTCAGTGCCGCATCTGGTAACCCAAGTAAGTTGTAATGCGGAAGACCATCGCTGATATCTACTTCGACGATCACTGTATTTCCAGCTAATCCAACGAGCCCCATCGAAATCGAACGGCCCAGGCTCATAGGATGTTCTCTCGGTAGTCAATGGTGTGTGTTCCATCTGGTGCCAAGAGAACAGCTGCAACATCGATGAAGTAGTCACTTCCGAAATGGTGATGTGTTGCCAACCAGGCAAGTGAAAGTCGTTGCAATCTGCGTGCCTTGCTGCGGTCAATCGCTTCGAGTGGATCACCAAAGGCGAGAGAAGATCGCGTTTTCACCTCAACAAAGTGGATGACACCATTGGCATCAAGGGCGACAAGATCGATCTCACCTTCTTTAATCCGCCAATTACGTTCGATGATGTCGAACTCACGGGATTGAAGATATGTAGCGATAGTTGCTTCGCCGAATACTCCAACCTGGCGATTCCTACTTTTTCTCTGCTGCGTACCAGTCATGAGGGCAGAGTAGGCAAAGGGTTCTATCGCATCGACACAGAGCAACCGTCACTGTGGGTAAATTACAGAAGGGCTGCAATATTTGAAAAAGATCTGCGGTGCACCGGAGAAACCCCATGGTGTACAAGCGCATCAGAATGCGCCTTTGTGATGTAGCCCTTATGAGATTTAAAGCCATAGTCAGGATAGGTAATATCTAGTTCTCGCATAATGCGATCTCTCGTTACTTTAGCGATAATCGACGCGGCACTGATGCAGGTGACTACTTGATCACCTTTCCAGACTGCCAGGCTGGGAATTGCCAAGCCATCAATTGGATATCCGTCGGTAAGAACATAGGCGGGCGAGACGTCTAGACCCTGTACCGCTCGTCGCATCCCATCAAGATTGGCGGCATGCACTCCGCGAGAATCAATTTCATCATGTGAAATCACGATGACACTTATTGATTGACAGGCGCTACGAACCACATCAAATAGTTCTTCGCGCATCGACTCTGATAATTCTTTCGAGTCACGAACCTTTTGTAGTTCGCTGCTCCGATGATCTTTGAGAATAACGCTAGCCACGACAAGAGGGCCTGCACATGCTCCGCGACCTGCTTCGTCAACTCCTGCTAATGGTGAAATCCCGGCAGCAAGGAGTTGATCTTCGATTACCTTCACATCAATTACGCTGTCGTCACTCACTTTTTCGCAAGTGGATCTTGAGATGAGATCAAACCAATTTGGCTGAGTGGCCAGATTGTTGCGACCACTCGTCCTGTGATCTTATCGACTGGAACCATTCCATTATTAATATCATCTTGATGCACGCGAGAATCTCCGCTTGCCCCACGGTGATCACCCATTACCCATACTTTTCCTTCCGGAACAGTGACGTTGAAATCTGTATCGCTTGGTGAATTTCCAGCAAAAATGTACGGCTCGTACGTTTTTTCCCCATTGATTGTTAAGACTGAATCTTTTGCAATCACTTGATCACCAGCAACTCCGATGACGCGCTTGACCAGATATTGCTTGGCAGGGTTTGGTACTACGCCAACAAGGACAAGACCATCGCGGATTATGCTGATGATTCGATTCCCTGAAGGCTCACTTGCTTCTGGAAGCCACCCTGCTGGATCGCGGAAGACAATGACATCGCCACGCTCGATCGTTCTATCAATAAATGGGATGCGGTTTACCGCAACGCGATCTTTAATCTGCAGAGTATTTTCCATTGATCCTGAAGGAATAAAAAAGAATTGCACCACGAAAGATTTAATGAAGAGAGAAACGACAAGTGCAAGTACGACCAGAATTGGAAGTTCGCGAAGGATCGAACCCTTACGCATCATCTGTGTGGAAGCAGCTTGAACTATTCAGGCTTTGGATCAACTGAAGCGTCATCGGCAGGAGCCTCAACTTCGGCCACAGCTTCTGCAACTGGTGCTTCTACAACTGCTTCGGCAACTGGTGTTTCAACAACTGCTTCGGCAACTGGTGTTTCAACAACTGCGTCAGCTACTGCTTCAGCAATAGGTTCTGGTGTCGAAAGAATTCCATCACCGTAGCCTTCAATTCCATCGCGCTTTTCGCGAATCTTTGCAGCTTTACCGCGAAGGTCACGAAGGTAGTAAAGCTTTGCGCGTCGAACATCGCCCTTCTTGACGAGTTCAATCTTTTCAATAACTGGAGTGTGTACTGGGAAGGTACGTTCTACTCCAACACCGTATGAAACTTTACGGATCGTGAAGGTCTCGCGAACTCCATCACCTTGGCGACGGATAACAATTCCCTGGAAGACCTGAACACGGCTCTTAGAACCTTCAATAACGCGGACATAGATCTTAAGCTCATCGCCAGCGCGGAACTGTGGGATGTCCTTGCGCAATGACTTGGCATCAACGGCATCAAGAATGTTCATACTCGTCCTCAGATTTCTTCGTATCAATTCGGCACCGGCTTCTTAGCGGCGCAGACGTCCTATCTTGCCATATAAGGGGCTGTGAGCGTAAATCGGGTGCGAGCGTGAGATCGGGCTCAATTGAGTGCGCCTGCGAGCGCTTCCTGAAGCGTCTGGAAGAGGCCAGGGCCGGCAGCTACGGTGAGCTTTCGCGCCCCATCTCCAAGATGAGCAACGTGCGCCCCTGCCTCGGTAGCAACGAGGGCCCCTGCTGCCCAATCCCACTCTTTGAGGCCGCGTTCAAAATATCCATCGAGTGCGCCCATACCAACATGGCAGAGATCAACGGCAGCTGACCCCATTCTGCGAATATCGCGGGTGCGTGGAAGAAGTGTGGCCACCATTGCAATCTGCTCGGTGCGCTCTGCAACGTCATAAGCAAATCCCGTACCTAGTAGCGCGCGATCGAGTGAGACCTGCGTAGTTGAACGAATCTTTTCTCCGTTGTGAAACGCGCCAGCCCCGCGCACTGCATGCCAGAGAGAATTAATCGTTGGCGCATTAACAACGCCTACAAGTGAGCCTTCGCTATCTCGGGCTGCGATGCTGACATTCCATCCGGGCAATCCATAGAAATAATTCACGGTTCCATCTAGTGGGTCAATAACCCAGGTAATTCCTGAAGTACTTTTGCGGGCCGCACCTTCTTCACCGATGATTCCATCATCTGGCCGGGCAGCGAGAAGGCTCTGGACGATGAGGGTCTCTGCCTTGAGATCCATCTGGGTGGCAAAATCGATTGCAGTGGACTTCTCGCTTAACTTAAATGAGGAAGGGCGATCCATAAGCAAATCCCCTGCTGCGATTGCCACCGATTCGGCTATTTGCTGTAATTCTGAGGCGAGCCTAGAAGTCTCTGGGGTCATATCCTGACTTTATCGGATATTCTGCCGCACATGAGTGATCTGCGGTTAACGGGTAAGAACCCTGAGGGCACCCACCTCATACTTGCAGATGCACAAGGCGAAGAATTCACAGTTCGTATCAGCGATACCTTGCGCGCCACTGTAAATCAACCGCGCTTAACCTCTGTTGCATCCCCTGAAGATTCAGAGGTGATGAGCGTCAGAGAGATTCAACGCCGCCTACGTTCGGGTCAGTCTATGGATACCATCGCACGCGACGGTGGAATCAGCATTGAAAAAGTCGAACGATTTGCTGGCCCAATTCTGCAAGAGCGCGTCTATATTTTAGATCAAGCATTTCTTGTCGTACTTCGCAAAGAGAGTTCGCGCGAACAAGAAACTTTTCTGGAATTGGTAACAGCGCGCCTTACACCACGTGGAATTGACAGCGACTCATTGTCATGGAATTCCTGGCGACTCGATGACGGAACGTGGACCATCGATCTTTCCTATCCCAACCGCGACGGTCAGGGAAATGCGACGTGGAATTTTGATCTTAACCGTAGATTAATTGTTGCAACAAATGAAAATGCTCGCTGGATGCTCGGACAAGAGCCAGCGACGCGTCCGCATACTCCAGGACTTGTTCACTCAGAACCTACCCATCCATCGCGTATTGTCGATTCGATTCCAGAGCCAGAACAGCCGCGCGAAACTCCGCGCCTTGTTGCCATCCGCGACACTCCACGCGAAGAAGATCAGGCTGAAGGAATTGCAGGACGCGCCAAGGTTCCATCATGGGATGAAATTATGTTTGGACGAGCTGCAACATCGACAACACCGGCTTCTGAGGATTTAGATTTTGATAACGTTCCAGAGGAAGATCTCTTTAAGTAAGGCTTGCTGTAGTCCTGGTTAACAGAGCAACTGTTGATTCAACTACGCTCACCCCACCATGATGGCCAACCATCGAACCTTCTTTATCTGCGCGCTCTTTATCAAGAAGTACAAGTCCCGCAGAAGGAGTAGCAATAATGTCACCCATGCGATCAGATGCATCAGCGCTCACGACGCCTCCAAACAATCCATCTGTAATCGCACCTTCTCGTGTGTGAATGAATGCTTTATCACCAAAGAATTCACGCCAGCGACCTGCGACATCTTCTCGAGCCGCGACAGAATCTAGTGATTCATCTAGGTAAATATGGCGGGCTCTAGGCTCGCCCGCAATCATTTGAACACCCTCAAGCAGATTGTTCTCAACGCCAAGAATAACTTTCTCTTGCACGTTAATCATTCCGTGATCTGCTGTCAGCCAGAGCCTTGTTCCCCGTGGCAAGGCAGGTATGAGATCGGATAAAAACTTATCGATTCCAACGAGTGCAGCCAGCCATTTATCTGAACCCACACCATCACTATGACCGGCTGAATCAAGATCATTGAGATAGAGATAGAGAAATGATGGAGTTGCCTTCAGGCCGGCAACAGTTTTCTCAATGAGATCTGGCGCAATATTGGCACCGCTATAGGTAGCACCACGAAAGACGGCTTGCGTAAATCCAGTGACCTCATAGCGTTTAGCGGCAACGTGTGTAACGCTAATGTTTTTTCGAACTGCCCGTTCAAATAGAGTCGGAAGTGGCTGCCACGTCATGGGATCCACTCGTTCATCCCACTTAAGTGCATTAAGAATGCGGCCACCACTTCTTGGAACACGCACGGCATAACCAAGCATTCCGTGAACGCCAGGTAACGAACCTGTCATAAGCGTTGCAAGACTTGTTGCCGTTGTTGAAGGAAAGGATGTCTGCACAGTTCCGAACACAGTCAATGAAGAAATTGTCGGAATCAAGTCTCGATATTTTTCGATGACATCAGCACCCAATCCATCAACGAGAAAGAGTAATTCACGACCCGAAGGACTCTGCCCAACACCAAGTCGATCATCTGCATCATTGAGCCCAAGGGAGGCAAAAATTGAGGGCGTAATATCGGCTAGATGCACGGGTATATGTTCTCACGGGTATTGTTACCGTTGTGAGTATCCAGTATTCAAAAGAGGTAGCAGCGTCGCTTAAATCAGGCGCACCAATCGTTGCACTTGAATCAACGATTATCAGCCATGGATTGCCCCGCCCCTCAAACCTTGCCGTGGCGCAAGAAGTAGAAGAGATCGTCCGCGCATACGGTGCAACACCTGCAACCATTGCGATTCTCAATGGCGTGGCTCATATCGGTCTTGAGTCAGATCAATTACATGAGATTGCCAATCGTGATGATATCTCCAAAGCTTCAATCCGCGACCTTGCAATTATTAGTGCGAGTGGATTAAGCGCTGCCACAACAGTCGCAGCAACTTCACATATTGCTCACCTTGCCGGCATTTCAGTCTTTGCAACAGGTGGACTCGGTGGAGTTCATCGCGGTGCCATTGAAACATTTGATGAATCCGCTGACCTTGGCGCGCTAGGAAAGCTCGATATCACCATTGTCTGCGCAGGAGTCAAATCTATTCTTGATGTTGGGGCGACCCTAGAGCGTCTTGAATCACTTTCAATAGGATTAGTTGGATATCAGACCAATGCCTTCCCTGGCTTCTATCTGACAGATTCTGGATTTACCCTCGAGCATCGAGCCGATAGCGCGGAGCAAATCGCAGCGATCATCAAGGCTCGACGAAAGTTGAAGACAGATTCAACATCGCTAATCGTCGCAAATCCTGTCAAAGAAGAGATGGATCGAGGTCGCCATGATGCGATCCTGGCTAGCGGATTAGCCAGTGCTAGCGCGCAAGGAGTCACAGGAAAAGATGTGACCCCGTTCTTGCTCGAACATTTCCACACCGCTAGCAAAGGCGAATCACTGAAAGTCAATATCGAAATCATTAAATCAAATAGCGCTTTGGCTGCAGATATTGCAGTGGCGTTAACTAAGTAGACCAACGATGAGCGCTAAGGTCTTTTGTATAGGTGATCTTATGCTCGATATCGTGGCGCAAATTCCAACCTCGCCACACGATCTTCATCTAGGCAATGACACACGCACCGTCATCTCAACTCATGGTGGCGGTGCAGGTGGAAATGTCGCATCGTGGCTCGCTATTCTTGGAAACGATGTCACGATGGTGGGGCGAATCGGTGATGATGCCGCCGGCGCTGCGATCACTGCTGAATTTGATGCCCTGGGTATTTCATACGCTGATATCGTAAAAGAAGGTCTACATACCGGTGTTGTTATTTGCCTGGTTGACCCTTCAGGTGAACGCACCATGCTGGCAGATAATGGAGCAAACGCTGGTCTTTGCCTCGATGATCTCCCCGCGCTAGATGGCGTCGATGCTATTTACATTACTGGCTATGCACCCCTTGCTCCCCTTTCGCGTATTGGCGTTCTTGAAATGGTACGCACTATAAATGCCCGTGGCATTCCTATCTTCTTTGATCCAGCAACTGTTGGTGGAATGAAAGATGTACCCATTGATGAAATTCTTTCGTGGTGCGAGCTGATGAATACGTTGATTATGAATGAAGAGGAAGCAATCTACTTAAGTGGATCAAGTGATCTCGAGTCAGCGCTGGAATTCTTCTTAGAGTATGCCCAACGAGCAATCATCAAACGTGGATCACAAGGAGCGATCGGTCTAGAACGTGGCGGAGAAATCATCACCGTTGGCACTCGTGCAATACAGGTGATCGACACCACGGGTGCCGGAGATTCATTTGCCGCTGGATTTATTGATGCAATTACATCAGGGAGTAATTTTGCCCAGGCAATCGAGCGAGCAAGTGCCGTTGCCGCCCATTGTGTCGCAATCGTTGGTGCTAGAGGGCGTGTAGGTACACAGATTTAGCCCAACCTATTGGCACAATTCACGCCATGGCTACAGCGAAGAAGACGACAGCGACCAAGAAGGCCGCAGACGGTCCAAAGCCTGGAGAATACGCCGGCAAGATTGTTGATATTGATGTCTCATCAGAGATGTCTGAATCATTCCTGGAATATGCATATTCGGTGATCTATTCGCGCGCACTTCCTGATGCGCGCGATGGCCTTAAGCCAGTTCACCGTCGCATCCTTCACCAGATGGCTGATATGGGACTACGTCCCGATCGCGGACATGTAAAGAGCGCGCGAGTAGTCGGTGAAGTAATGGGTAAATTGCACCCACACGGTGACGGCGCGATCTATGACGCACTTGTGCGCATGGCGCAATCATTTTCAATGCAACTACCACTTATCGATGGCCATGGAAACTTTGGTTCACTTGACTCAGGCCCAGCGGCAATGCGTTACACCGAAGCGCGGTTAGCATCGGCTGCCCTTGCGATGGTCTCTGAATCTGATGAGAACACCGTTGACTTCGGTCCAAATTACGATGGGCAGCTCTCTGAGCCGTTAGTCCTTCCTGCTGCGTATCCCAACCTTCTTGTAAACGGTGGCTCAGGTATCGCAGTCGGTATGGCGACAAATATGGCGCCTCACAATCTAGGCGAAGTAATTGCTGCCACTAAATACCTCATCGACAATCCCAAGGCGACTCTTAATCAGTTGATGAAACATGTTCAAGCACCTGACTTCCCAACAGGTGGTGAGATTGTTGGCCTTGAGGGTGTGCGCGAGGCATATGCCACAGGTAAGGGATCATTTAAGGTCCGTGCAACTGTTGAGATCGCCAAAGTTTCTTCTCGTAAAATGGGAATTATTATTAAGGAACTGCCCTTTAACATCGGTCCAGAAAAGGTTGTTGAACGAATCGCAGATCTTGCAAAGGCGAAGAAGATTCAGGGAATTTCAGACATTATCGATCTGACCGATGGCCAGATAGGGACTAACGTTGTCATCGAACTTAAAAATGGTTTCGAGCCAGAAGATGTACTTGAAAAGCTATACAAACTCACCCCAATGGAAGATGCCTTCTCGATCAATGCTGTCGCTCTGGTTAAGGGCCGTCCGCAGACACTTGGGCTCAAAGAATTGTTGCAGGTCTTTGTAGATCACCGAATCGAAGTTGTTACCCGCCGTTCAGAGTTCCGAAAGGCCAAGGCGACAGCTCGCTTATTGATGGTGGACGGTCTACTTAAGGCAATCATCGATATTGATAAGGTCGTCAAGATTATTCGCGGTAGCGATGATGCAGCCGCTGCAAAGGCGTCTCTGATCAAAGATTTCAAACTCAATGACGAGCAAGCAACTTACATTCTTGATATGCCACTTCGTCGCCTCACCAAGATGAGCAAATTGGAACTTGAAAGTGAGCAGAAAGAACTCAAGGCCATTATTGCTGAGTTGACCACTCTTTTGAAATCAGAAGAGAACATCAGAGCGCTCATCTCGACAGAACTCACCGCTGTCGCCAAGTCATTTGCGACGCCACGTCGCACTCGAATTGGTGCATAACTAGTCAATTTCCTTCCTGCTCGTACTGTGTGGGAGACTTCGTCAAATGATCTCAACTTCCGCCCTCGAGCTTCGTGCTGGGGCCAGACTCCTTGTTTCTGGGGTCAACGTTCGAATCAATCACGGCGATCGCATCGGCTTCGTTGGCCGCAATGGCGCGGGTAAATCAACTCTTGCAAAAGTATTAGCAGGTGAAACTCTTCCTGCAGGGGGCGCAGTGCAACGCACCGGCAAGATCGGATATCTCCCCCAGGATCCACGCACGGGAGAAGATCAAGGAACTGTCATTGAACGAATTTTATCTGCCAGAGATTTGGATCAGATCGCACACCGTATGAAGATGGTGGAAGAAGAGATGGCAACGGCTGAAGGTGAGGCCCTTGATAAAGCGCTCGATCGTTACACGCGCGTGGATGCAGAATTCACCGCCGCTGGAGGCTATGCAGCAACTGCTGAAGCCGAGGCGATTGCGACTTCACTCGGAGTCTCAGAGGCAGTCTTTGGAAATCAATTAGACACACTTTCCGGCGGTCAGCGCCGTCGCATCGAATTGGCGCGCATTCTTTTTTCAGGCGCTGAAACACTTCTCCTTGATGAGCCAACGAACCACTTAGATGCTGATTCAATCATCTGGCTTAGAAATTACTTGACCAATTATTCAGGCGGCCTTGTCATCATCTCCCACGATGTCAATCTCATCGAGACAGTTGTCAATAAAGTCTTCTATATCGATGGCAATCGCAATGTCATCGATGTCTACAACTTGGGCTGGCGTCAATATCTCTTGCAGCGCGAACAAGATGAACATCGCCGCAAGAAAGAGCGAGCTAACGCCGAGAAGAAGGCTGAGATCTTGCAGAAGCAGGGCGAGAGAATGCGTGCCAAAGCATCTAAGGCAACTGCGGCTCAAGGGATGCTTCGTCGCGCTGAAAAGTTACGCAGCAATCTCGAAGACGTGCGCGTTAAAGATAAGGTCGCCAAATTGCGTTTTCCTACCCCAGCACCGTGCGGAAAGACTCCCCTATCGGGTGAAGAGCTCTCCAAGAACTACGGTTCACTTGAAATCTTTACCGATGTTTCTTGTGTGATTGATAAAGGCTCCCGCGTTGTTATCTTGGGCCTCAACGGCGCCGGCAAAACTACTCTTCTGAAAATTCTGGCTAACCAACTTGAATCAGATACCGGCAAGGTCGAACATGGCCATGGATTAAAACTTGGTTACTACGCCCAGGAACATGAAATGCTTGACTTTGATCGCACTATTCTGGAAAACATGATGTCCTCTAAAGATGACCTGCGCGAACCTGAGGCACGTAACGTACTTGGTTCATTCCTTTTTGTTGGAGATGATGTACATAAGCCAGTCAAGGTTCTCTCAGGTGGCGAACGAACTCGTCTGGCACTTGCAACCCTTGTTGTATCGGCTGCAAATGTACTTCTACTCGATGAGCCAACAAATAACTTAGATCCCGCATCTCGTGAAGAAATCTTGGGCGCACTCGGTGAATATCAAGGCGCGGTCATCATGGTTTCTCACGATGAAGGCGCGGTTCAGGCCCTTAAGCCAGAGCGCGTGATCTTGCTACCTGATGGCGATGAAGATATTTGGAAAGAGGAGTACTTCGATCTAGTCGCAATCGACTAATTAAGCGTCGATGCGGTCGCGATCAATCTCAGCGGTAGAGATAAATTCCTTACGCGGTGCAACATCATTACCCATCAAGAGTTCAAACATCTTTTCAGCAGCTGAAGCATCTGAGACTGTGATGCGACGGAGCGTTCTTGCATCTGGCTCCATCGTGGTCTCGCGAAGCTGATCAGCATCCATTTCACCTAGACCTTTATAGCGCTGGATAGGCTCTTTCCATTTCTTTCCAGCCTTTGTCAGTTCAGCGGTGACTTTCTTCATCTCATCATCTGAGTAGGTGTAGATGTACTCGCCCTTTTTACCTCCACCACCCATTGTTTCAATGCGGTGTAGTGGTGGAATAGCGGCAAATACACGTCCAGCATCAATCATTGGACGCATGTAGCGATAGAGCAAGGTCAGCAAAAGACAACGGATATGTGCGCCGTCGACATCAGCATCTGACATTAAAATCACGCGACCATAACGAGCGTCATCGAGTTCAAAGGATTTACCCGAACCTGCACCTAGGACCTGAATAATCGATGCGCACTCGGAGTTATCAAGCATCTGCGAAAGCGATGCCTTCTGCACATTAAGAATCTTTCCTCGGATCGGCAAGATTGCTTGGAATTCTGAGTTACGAGCAGCCTTTGTTGTGCCTAGTGCTGAATCGCCCTCAACGATAAAGAGTTCTGTACGGGTGACATCTTCTGAACGACAATCGGCCAATTTGGTTGGCAGAGATGATGATTCAAGTGCATTCTTTCGACGTTGCAGGTCCTTGTGGGCGCGCGCTGAGATACGAGTGCGGGATGCGCCAACGACTTTTTCCATAATCAACTTGCCATTGGCTTTTTCAATGCGCTTTGAGGTTGCGAAGAACTCTTTCAGCTTCTCGGCAACTACTGCCGAAACAATTCTGGTCGCAGCCGCTGTGCCAAGGACTTCCTTGGTTTGTCCCTCAAATTGTGGTTCTGACATGCGAACGGTGACAACTGCTGTCATCCCCTCCATCACGTCATCTTTAATGACATCTGCTTCGTTCTTCTTTAAGAATCCAGCAGAGCGCATCGCTTCATTAAATGCCTTCGTGATTGCTCGCTCAAAGCCAAGAACATGTGTTCCGCCCTTGGGGGTAGCGATGATATTTACAAATGATCGAAGCGTCGTATCAAAGCCCATTCCCCACTTCATTGCGATATCAACTTCCATATCGCGCTCAACCTCTGTTGAAACCATATGTCCCTTGTCATCAAGAACTGGAACAGTCTCTTGATAGTGACCGGTGCCGTAAATTCGAATGACGCTGCCGACTGGTTCATCTGGCTGCAAGAAATCACAGTATTCAGAGATGCCGCCTTTATGGAAGAAGCTCTGCGTTGTTGGAACCTTGCCACGATTATCGTTAACAATAAGTGTCAGGCCTGGTACTAAGAATGAGGTTTGACGTGCGCGAGCGTATATATCTTCTATATCTAATGTCGCTTCCTTGAGGAAGATCTGCTTATCACTCCACCACTTAATACGCGTTCCCGTGACCTTTGCCGAAACTTTTCCGATTGTGCGAAGTCCTGATTGCGGAGTGAAATCTGCCTTAGGTCCTTCACCATCAAAAATCCCTGCTTCGCCACGACGAAATGACATCCAGTAAATCTTGCCGTTGCGATCAACTTCAACATCAAGGCGTTCAGCGAGAGCGTTCACTACTGACGCACCTACGCCGTGAAGTCCACCTGAGGCTGCATAGGATCCCCCACCAAATTTTCCACCTGCATGCAATTTGGTAAGTACAACTTCAACTCCCGTGAGCCCAGTCTTTGGTTCCTTGTCTACAGGAATACCGCGACCATCATCATGAACTTCAACTGAACCATCGGCCTCTAAATTAATATCAATTTTCTTACAATGACCTGCGAGAGCTTCATCGACTGCGTTATCAATAATTTCCCACAAGCAATGCATTAACCCGCGTGAATCAGTTGAACCGATGTACATACCGGGACGCTTACGTACTGCGTCAAGGCCTTCAAGGACTGCTAGATCTTTGGCGGTATATGAGTCGGTCGCATCAGTTGGGGCGCTGAGATCGAGTTCATCGCTAGAATCTTTTTTTGTGGCCACGGGGGCAAAGATTAGCCAGCCAATACAGCAGTAGAGTGCAAGCGCGCCGAGGCCGGTACATTTACCGCCAAATCCCGCCTCACTATGTGAGATATCTATCGATTTGGAAGAAATTTCTTCTTAATCAACAGGCGGGGAATATTTCTAGGTGGCATGATGTTCCATACCAAGAAGCACTAGATCGCCACCGCGGTGATCTTTAGGCAATGCAAGGAGAGCGCGATGACCGAGCAAGTATTCCTCGAAACCACACCTCTAAATGCTCTCGATCGTTGTGATCGATGTGGAGCACAGGCCTATGTACGTGCGATTTTGTTAGCTGGTGGAGAGCTTATGTTCTGCGCACACCACGGTAAGGAATATGCCGAAAAACTCAAGACAGTCGCGGCAAAGATTCAAGATGAAACGCAGAAGTTAGTAGAAAGTAAGTAATTCTCTCTTCCCGTTTAAATCTTGGTAGTCGTTTAATCTAGATAGTCGCGTAGTGATTGCGAACGTGATGGGTGACGCAACTTCGACATTGTCTTTGATTCAATCTGTCGAATACGCTCACGTGTTACACCGTGAACTTTTCCGATCTCATCAAGTGTCTTTGGTTGTCCATCTGTCAGCCCGTAACGAGCCTTGATCACATCTGCTTCACGTTGTGTGAGGCCACCAAGGACCTGCATCAACTGCTCTTGCAAGATTGTAAAGGTGACAGATTCTTCAGGCTTGACTGCCTCTGAATCTTCGATGAGATCTCCGAACTCAGAATCTCCTTCTTCACCTAGTGGTGTGTGAAGTGAAATCGGTTCGCGGCCATACTTTTGAACTTCAACAACCTTTTCAGGTGTCATGTCAAGTTCTTTAGCCAACTCTTCTGGCGTCGGTTCACGACCAAGATCTTGCAGCATCTGACGTTGTACACGAGCAAGTTTGTTAATGACTTCAACCATGTGTACTGGAATACGAATGGTGCGTGCCTGGTCGGCCATCGCACGAGTAATCGCCTGACGGATCCACCATGTGGCATAGGTTGAGAACTTAAAGCCCTTTGTGTAATCGAATTTTTCAACGGCTCGAATGAGTCCGAGGTTTCCTTCTTGAATCAGATCAAGGAAGAGCATTCCGCGACCGGTGTAGCGCTTTGCAAGAGAGACAACCAGACGAAGGTTGGCCTCTAGCAGGTGGTTCTTGGCGCGCTTTCCATCTTCAACGATCCATTCAAGTTCGCGCTTTAACTTCTTATCAATCTTCTTGTCGGTTGCTAATTTCTCCTCGGCAAAGAGTCCGGCTTCCATACGTGTTGCAAGTTCTACTTCAAGCTCTGCGTTCAAGAGAGCAACGCGACCAATCTGCTTCAGATAATCCTTGACTGGATCTGCCGTCGCACCAGCGGTCATCACCATCTGCTCAGGTGGAAGGTGCTTGATCTCTCGCTGAATACGACGAGCTTCAGCATTAAAGACATCGTAAAGCTCTTCAACATTGGTGAGATAACCCTGAGTGATTGCCTCAGCAATGACACGGGCACCCTTTTCGGTGAAGTTATTCATCGACAGTTGCTGTTGTACTTGGCGGAAGGTCAGAGCCTTTGCATCGGCAGGATCAACATTTCCTTTACCGATATATGGGTGGTTCGCCTTCTTCGCGCTGATCGCCTCGAGGACGATATTGACGTTGGCAAGATCCTTTTTATGCTTTGCGCGTTCGGTCTTTTCGCTCTCATCTTCTTCAGCATCAGAATCTTGAAGAATAAATGATCCATCTTCAAGCTTGACATCATCTACCAGGTTTACGACGCGAGCCTCTATTTGCTTGGCGCCTTCTTCTGCTTCAACAATTTCAAGTACATCTGCAACAAGCTTGTCGACATCTTCGAGTTCTACTTCTTCGAGTTCAACTTCTTCACCATCAATATTGGTGACAACAGTTTTTGGTGTAGCAACTGGGACGACCACCTCTTTAGGCTTGATTAGTTCCCATTCAACCTTTTTCAAAATACGGCTTGGAGAGCCTAGACCTTTCTTACGAAGAGTCTCAGTAATTTGTGGAACAGTAATTGCGAGCGCACGCGCTTCATCAACTAAATCTTTATCAGCCTTCTTTGGGATGCGACCAAGGGATGTAACGCCACGAGAATCAAGCTCTGCAAGAATTTCCTTCTGGCGCGCCACAGCGTTCTTAGCATCGGCGATTAACTGCACATCTTTAGCATCAAGAACTTTCTTCAACTCAATCTTGGCTGCTACCTTCTTCGCCGGAGCTTTTCCAGCCGGAGCCTTTTTTACTGGGGCCTTCTTCGCAGCAACCTTCTTTACTGGGGCTTTTTTCGCTAGAGGCTTCTTGGCAGGAGACTTTTTCGCTGCAACTTTCTTAGCAGGAGCCTTCTTCGCCTTGTTTTTGCGCGCAGTAAATACAGCCACAATTGTCCTTTGTTTTTGTCGCAAACTCTAAAATTTTCTTTTTAGGGCCGCGCGAAGTGATACCTATATTATACCGCGAATTGCCGCCGTCATCGCCTCAGATTCCACCAAAAAGCCGTCGTGGCCAAAATCTGACGAGATAACCACCAGTTTTTTTGCCTGCGGTACTAGATCGGCGATCTCAACCTGCAACCGTGGGGGAAATAATCGATCGGTATCAATCGAGACCACCAGCACCGGAATGGTAATTGCGCGTAAAGCCTCAACTACTCCTCCACGGTTTCGCCCGATGTCATGGGAGTTCATCGCCTCTGTCAGGGCGATATACGTATTGGCATCAAAGCGCTGGGCAAGCTTTGCCGCCTGGTGGTCAAGATAGGACTCCACGGCATATCTCCCGGTGTCATCCCCTTGGAGTTCACGCCCAAAGCGCACATCCATCTCAGATTCGGTTCGATATGTCAGGTGAGCGATTCGGCGGGCAATACCCATTCCTTCAATGGGGCCGCGGGGCGCTTCGTAGTAATCCCCGCCTGCAAAATATGGATCGCTCTTGATTGCTCGAATCTGAATGGATGCGGTGCCAATTTGATCTCCGGTGGCAACAGCAGATGATCCAATCGTGCAGATCGCTTCGACGCGATCCGGGTGTGCGATCGCCCATTCGAGCGAGCGCATACCACCTAGAGACGGCCCCACCGCTAATTTATATTTTTTGATTCCGATCGCATCGGTAAATGCTATTTCGGCAGCGACCATATCTCTGATAGTCAGTGCCGGAAAGCGAGAACCGTATCGTTTTCCATCGGGTGCCAGACTCGATGGTCCAGTACTCCCTTGGCACCCACCAATAACATTGGGGCAGACGATGAAATATTTATCGGAATCAAAGGCAAGTCCAGGACCGACCATATTGGGCCACCAACCTGGAACGTCTGACCACCCAGTCATCGCATGCTGAATCAGAATTGCGTTATCACCTGCTGCGTTGAGAGTTCCCCATGTCTGATACGCGATAGTGATATCAGGAAGAGTCTGACCGTTTTCTAAGAGCAGAAAACCGATATCAATAAATTTACGATCACCTGGATCATAACTTTCCAGCCATGCACCAGTGACTTCTGGTGAGAGAACATTCTTTGCAGATGGGGCACTCATAGGAATTCCTTCACGCACTTGCACAGATAGGTACTGTGCCTGGTCGTCACCCAGAAGCACCCCACCGCGGTGGAGGGTTGCCGTCTAGAAAGCCGGGGCTTGTAATTACCGATGAAGGTAACCGTTCTAGAACTCGTGACCTGCCCATATTCTAGCCCACGATATGCAGTGACATCTAGTCACCAAAAATCCCCGCGGTCACCTTTGGATGTAACTCACTGCGCATGCCAGCAAAGGATTGTGGAGGCCATCCAGCGCTAAAGACTCGTTGTAATAAGGTGGCAAGAGAGTAGGAGGGACAGTCATCAAATGCCCGTGCCAGTGCGGCTCGTGCCAGAGCGCCCTCCCCTGATTCGTAAGCGATCGCAGCGGTTAGCGTTGCTACGGGTGCTACATAGCCTACGGGTGCAGATCGAAGCAGGTGCAACCACATCGTTTTATATGCCGTGATGCTCTCGTCATCATGGCTGCCCAGTGCAAAATCACGCACTTGAATATCACTAAGACGCCCGAGCACATGAGCAATCAAATCTTGATCGGTAGAGAACCCGTGAGTAATAAAGTCATTAGCTAAATCAATGACTGCTGTCGCGCCATCTCGTTGACTGTGGTTAAGGTCAGGTGATGCTGGATCGACTGCAGATTTACTCACACGCTCAAGCCATAAAACTTCATGTGCAAGAAGGTTAGATCGCACTGATCCATCCAGGTCGGCGTAGGTTGCAAAAGGCATGGGGTGTCCAGCAACGACGCTCTCTGCTGCGATTCGAGAAGAATCAAGAGGTGGAACTGGACGCCCTTCAATTGGACAACATGTGATGTCATGGCATAACAAGGATCGGAAAAGACCATCTGCGATGAGAATTGATTCGTAAATAGCAATACCTGCTCGCGATAGCGCAGCCGTTGCTTGTGCCGCGACGCGATCACCATCGAGTGAATCTAACGGTTGATACACGACGATGAGCGCACCCTCTGCGCCATCACTTAAACAGTGATGTGCCATCGCATCAAAGAAATTTTCATCCTGCAGGATTGGATAGTCCACTCTCATCGCCATCCCAACGCTCTCCTCTTTTATCGAGACCACCACTAATGAATCGATTGGGTGATAGCCGATAAGAAATGGAATAGCAGCAAGCAGGTCATGTGGACTTGTAAGTGTTGTCATCTGAGCTCAATTCTTAAAGCGGGTTGGGGAATTTACTACTGTGATGGAGACAATTGATGTTGTCTTTACATTGCCTGTGATTGCACGAGTTTGTGCGTTATGCGTGTAAGTGCCATTCCATGTGCTGTTGAGTGTGATCAGATATGTACCTGGCTGGCTATAGGTGTGTTGAATTTTTCCGTCAGGAAATGGCCCACCAAGATCTGTGGTGGATAGGAATGTTCCATCACCAAAAGACCATGTAAAACTTGGTCTCAACGCAACATCGACAAGCTCTCCAACAATTTTCACCTGAGTCATAAATGTTGTTGCGACATCAGTCCACATGTAGACGGGTACGCCAACTAGCGGCTCATATTCAGGTTGATATGCAATCCCAGCAGTAGGCAGAGCCTTGATCAATCGATCGGTGAGAGAGGCGGTCTGCGTTACCGGTGGTTGTGGAGTTGGAGTAACTTTCTTTGGTGCCGCCTTCTTAACAACAGGTGGCTTTGGTTTCACCGGAGCTGGCTTCTTAGTGACAGGAGGTACGGGCTTCTTAGTGACAGGTGGCGTAGGTTTCTTGGTGACGGGTGGAGCCGGAACCGTCGTGGATTTTCCGCCACTGCCTTTTCGCCCTTCAATAATGATTTTGCCGTCTTGGGTATAGACATCAACACAGGCAGTTGCTTCGCATTCATTTGCATAAGTTGCAATGGGTGAGATGAGCGCGAGAGAGAGGGAGGCGATGGTCAATAACTGTAATTTTTTCATGTGGGCACGCTAGAAGTGTCGACTGTCAACAATGAGTTCTCGTGAGCGATCTGTGGATGGATATGGCAATCTAGGGACATGGTTGCCCGCGATGGAGATGGTTGGATTCAGTGTCGATGCGGCGGCAAGCATTGGGGAAAATATGGCGCTGCTGGGATCCTTATCTTTAGAGAAGGTGTGAAGCACGAACGCGAGATATTTCTACAACATCGTGCGCCATGGGTTCATAACGGAGATACCTGGGGCATTCCAGGTGGTGCACGTGATTCACATGAAAGCATCACTGAAGCGGCTTTACGTGAGGCGCATGAAGAGACGGGCATCAACCCGGCCCACCTGACTCCGCACTCACTCTTTACAGATGATCACGGTGATTGGCGCTATGACACAGTGATTGCATCTGCTCACTCAGATATTTCTGCTGACTCTCCCAATGATGAAAGTCAGGAGATGCGCTGGATTGCGCTGAGCGAGGTGGAGCTTATGGATTTACATCCAAGCTTTGCAAAGACCTGGTTTGATCTACGCCAACTTCTCGATGATGTGATCACACCACTCTAAATCTCCATCAGCCAAATGAGCAATAATGACAATTGTTTTTCCTTGTTCTCTTAAGCCACGAAATATTTCGATGAGAGCTTTACGTGATTCGCGATCTTGCGAAGCAAAGGGTTCATCAAAGAGATAGATCGGCGTATCTCGCACCAGAGCGCGTGCAATTGCCACTCTCTGTCCCTGTCCGCCTGAGAGCGTGAGCACCGATTGTCCAGCAATCTCTGTAATGCCAAGTTCTGACATCACCTGATCAACTCGCGCCAGTGATGGCCCATCTTGACCCATTTCAATTACTTCTCGTACAGAGTAGGCGAGCCAAAAATTCTGATGTTGTAAAACAACACTTCGCATAGCTGCTAGTTCACGCAATGAGAATTGTTGTAAATCTTTCTCAAGAAGTTTCACTGACCCTGAATCTGGCGTGAGATCGCCAGCTAAAACTGAGATGAGTGTGCTCTTTCCGCAACCATTTGCGCCAACAATGGCAGTGATCGCTTTTTCTTGTATCTCTAGTGAGAAATCAGAGAGAACGCGGGCACTCCCCCGCTGTAAGGAGATCGAATCGCAGGTCATTATCGCCATTGCATCGCCCCTTTCTTCAAGGCCAGAATCAGAAGTGGCGCAGCACAGAGCGCGATAAGAATTCCAATCGGAAGATCTTGCGGTGGCGCAACTGATCTGGCGGCAGTGTCAGCCAATAAGAGAATGATTGATCCAATCACCGCAGACGCGATAAGCAGATTGCGATGGCGCGGGCCAACAATGAACCGTGCGATATGTGGGGCAGCTAAGGCAAAAAATGCGATAGTGCCGACTGTACTGACACTGGCAGCTACGGCCACAGAGAGTGTGAGGAAAGCTTTAAGACGAATGCGTTGAGGATCTCGCCCAATATGTCTGACTGCGCTATCACCGAGTGAGAGCAGATCAAGTTGCGGCGATAACTTGAGTGCAACGAGAAGAGCTAGCGCTGTCACTGCAATGAGTATGAACAAATCAGAGGATGCAATCAAGGCCAGTGATCCCAGTGACCAGAAGGTAATCGATCTCAGATCAGAGCGATCAATCAGTGAAATAGCGATTCCAACCAGTGCGGTCAATATTGCAGAGACGCTAATTCCCATAATGATCAGCTGTAAGGCAGAACGTGCCAACCAGAATGTGAATAAAGTTGCCGCCATCGCACCGATCGCCGCTGCAATAACTGCAGTGAACGAACCGAGTGAGACGAGGTTAGTGGCCACACCAATCACCACTCCCGCCGCCGCCCCTGCAGTTGTTCCTAGGAGAGCAGGGTCTGCCAGTGGATTGTTAGTTGCCGCTTGTGATAGCGAACCTGCGATTCCAAGAATTGCTCCAATTAATATCGCTGCGATCACTCGTGGGGCTCTGATTTGCCAGATGATTTGGTCATCAAGTGATTCTGAGTTGAAATCAAAGGAGAAAATCGAACTCCATACGTGATTCACCTCCGTTGCACCTATCGCCAGGGCGATCAGAAGTAATAGTGGGATGGCACTTGCGAGTAGGTAGATTTTCTTCACTAGTTCAGAACTCTCTCAACTGATTGCGCTAACTCCGTAATCAGCAGGGGTGTACGTGGGCCAAATGAGAGAAGGAGCGAATCATCAACTGCAATCACTGCGCGATTTTTTCCGGCTGTCGTCTGGGCGACTCCGGGTAATTGAACAAGACCGTCGACTCCCCCCACAGAATCCAACCCCTTGCTCATGACAATGAATACGTCGGGATTAAGACGTGCCAACGCTTCACTGGTCATCGGGTTAAATGGATTTGCAAGAGACTGCGCACCTACATCTACTGCCCCGATTGCACTTATCAGAGAATCAGCACCAGAGCCTTTGCCACCAATAAGATAAATGGCGCTGGCTCCTCGAAGATAGAGAAATGCAATCGTTGTACCCGCTGGGATTGATGCAACGTTAGCGCTCTGCCCTGCGATCGCTTCCTGCAACATCACACCACTTTCAGGTGCACCAATTGCTAGTGCTACCTCAGAAATTTTCTTATCGATCTCACTCAAGGTCCATGCTTGGCTAATCATCACTATCTCGATATTGGCAGCCTTGAGAACATCAAGGGCTGCTTTAGGCCCTGTTGAATCATCAATAAGAATCAGGTCGGGCGAGAGAGACAATATTTTTTCAGGAATAATTTGATGACCTGAGGCAACAATCTCAACTGATTCGAGCGCAGGATCAGAGCTTGCAATATCTCGGCCGATGAGAATATTTCGATATCCCATCGCAGAGATAATCTCAGCGCTGCCATTTGCAAGTGCAACTACTCGTGCGACCTTAGGAAGTGTGCTACCAATGATCGAAATGGATTGCGCTGTAGAAATTTCTTCTACCGCTGTGATCTGTGTTGCACAACCACTGACCAATGTGAGGGCCATAACAATCACTGCCATTTTCAGCTGCGCTACTTTCACAGCGGTATCCTCTCAAATTGATACCGACATTTCTCAACGCGTTGTCGGATAAGTTTTTCTTGCCCGCAATCTAGATTTACCTCATGCGCAAAGTGATCCTCTTTATTATCTCAACCGCCCTGGTGCTCCCGCTCGCGCCTGCGCAGGCTGCAGTAACCGTGAAAGGCGATTACGGCCAAGTGCTCTCAATTAAGAGTCAACGCGTGGCAGCTGGTTCGATCATTAAAGTTTCCGGGCGAGGTTTTGATGAAACGATAGGAATCTATCTCGCAATCTGTGTTATTCCAGAAAAAGGTAAAAAGCCAACTCCATGTGGTGGTGGGGTGAATAAAGCCGGCTTAGGGGAAGCATCTGTCTGGATTTCTTCAAATGCTCCAGCGTATGCGGTGGGCCTTACCGATGAATTTCTTCCAGGTGGTCGATTTACTCACAACTTAAGCGTCTCTGCGAAAATTGGAAAATTTGATTGTAGGAAAGTTCGTTGTGCCGTCACTGTGCGCTCTGATCACTTAAGAACTGGTGATCGCACTCAAGATCTCTTTATCCCAATAACGATAAGAAAGTAGTGAAAAGAATGAGAATAAGAAAGAGCTCGATTATCATTTCAATAGCTGGGCTATCTATGGCGATCTTTTCAGCACCAGTTGCCAGCGCCGAAACATTTGTTTTCTCTAGCGGTCCGCTGACTAATCTCAATCCAGCCACAGCCACAATTAATGGTGGTTTCACAAAGTTCCCGGCCGGTAAAGGTCTCTACATCCAGCAGTGCAACGAGCCCGTTGGCACTGCTCGCCCGACAATTTGTAGCGGAACAATACAAGTCTGGGTCTCGGATACGGCAAGAGGTGCGGCGAAATCAACTGACCCAGTCACGATAAAGCCAACGACAACGATCACTGGACCTAATGGAACTGTTGATTGCACCAAAGTAACGTGTGGTCTCTTCTTTCAAGTAGATCGATTTGGACCAACGGATACGTCAGAAGATAAATTTATGCCTATAACTTTCGCCGAAGGAACGGCAGCACCATCTCTTGCGCCAGATGTCTTTACAGTGACGGCAAATGGAGCGCCCCTAGTGCGCAACGCACCATCAAATCTGACCTATCGCAGTGAAGTCACCATTGTTGCAACTGCGCTATCGGGGTTGGCCACAGAGGTAACCTCATTAAATGCCAATTGTGTGATCCGTGATGGAAAAATTAGTGCCTTGAAAGGTAGCGGAGAATGTGCAATTAGCGTAAAGACTGCAGGAAATGCAACTGTGGCACCAACGTCTGCAATCTATCCATTTATCCTTGGTTTAGGTGATCAATCTATCGCCGTTTTCCCACTCAAAGTGAAGGTAAAGGCGAAGTTGTCACTACCTGCACAAACTTCTTTCGGAGAGAACATCAAGTATGTAACTGAAAGTAAGAACTGCCGGATTACAAAAAATACGGTACTGGGCGTTAAGAAAGGCTCATGCCGTGTTACCGCATCCGCTGCAGGTCAGGATGGTCTATGGAAGGCCTTCGTCCGAAATTACACAATCAAGATCGGCTAATTCAATTTAGCCACGTGAAAGTGTGGAGATACCCGCAACGATAAAGTTGCGGGTATTTTCAATTTCGCGCGCAGATTCAGCACCTGATTCGATTCGGGTGGTTGCAGATTGAGTCGCGCTATGAATCAAAGAGAGCGCTTGAGCGATATCTTCGACGCCAAGCTTTGCCAGTGGCCCCGAAAGAGAGAGAAGCATTTTTCTGTGGGCTATGCCGATCACAGCAGATTGATCACGGGAAATTTCGATTGCACTTAACGCTTTTGCTAAGAGATGTCGACCATCGGCAACGTATTCCAAGGAACTCGAAACCCAAATCGAGATCGCCTGGATTGGATCGGTGACGTCTCGGACTTTTTCTTCCAAGAAGGCTGAGAAAGCTTCAAGTTCTTCAGTGATCAACTCTGCAACTATGTCGCTGCTACTTGCAAAATACTCATAGAAGGATGTGCGAGAAAGACCTGCACGAGTGGCAACTGTGGCAACGCTAACGCGATGTGCACCATCTTCAAGAGCGATAGAGGCGGCTGCATCCATCAGTTGGGAACGACGCCATTGGCGTTGCTGGCTAAGAGTTGGTGCGCTGATCTTTGGCATCTATGCGCCACCCCCGTTCCGCTCGATTATTGCTAACAGGCTACAACAAGTGAAGGTTAGATGCAGAAGTTAATCGGGCAGGCTAATCGGGCAGGCCATTGCGCAACCGGTTAAGTGAGTCACAGACCACGGCCTTATCTGAAGTCCGCCACAGTGGTGGCATCGAATTCAGAAGAACGCTTCCATACCTTTTTGTCACAATTCGAGAATCTAGAATTGCAACAACCCCACGATCTTCAACGCTACGAATCAGACGCCCCGTACCTTGGGCCAATAACAGGGCAGCGCGTGGCATTGATACCTGCATAAAGCCACTGCCACCTGCTGCATCCGCCTGTGATGATCGCGCCGCCATTACTGGTTCGTCAGGGCGCGGGAAGGGAATGCGATCAATGGCGACAAGAATGCATGAGTTTCCTGGAACATCAACGCCCTGCCAGAGCGACATTGTTCCTAGCAAAATTGATGTTTCATCTTTTGCAAATCGTTCAACTAGTGGCCCAACAGCATCACCTCGCTTTTGGGTAATCACTGTGATGGGTAATTCCTTTAAGACATCCCGCAGGTGAGCATCTGCTGCTTCGACACCACGCCATGAACTAAAGAGCGCGAGTGTGCGACCTCCGGCTGCATCGATGAGTTCACCCAGTTCTGTCAGAACCTCTTTGCTAGGGCCATCACGGCCTGGCTCTGGCAGATGTTTTGGAAGATAGAGAACTCCTTGTGCCGCAAAATCAAAGGGTGAACCGACATCAAGAGTTTGATAATTCGATGGATCAATCTCGCCTTCAGATTCATCGATCTCATCTTCACTAGTTGGACTCTGTGTAAGAAATCCCAGTGATCTCGCCATGGCATCAAAGCCACTGCCGACAGTCAGGGTCGCAGATGTTGCAATCACGGGTGTCTTGGTCAACAAATTTTCACGTAACACCTGAGAGACAGAAAGTGGCGCTAGATAAAGGGAAGAAAAGGTTGGCTCATACCAGAGCACATGTGAGGTACCCATCTTGAGTAACTTGCCCACAGTTGTCGTAATCTCAGTAATCGCACCTTTCACACGGGCGCGCTCTGCAATTGAATCTGGATCGATAATCTCTTCATCTGCGCGCAGGGCATCGGTTATTGCCGCCCCTGCCTCGCGCACCTTTCGTACAGGTGACTCGAGAATACTTGGAATCTCTTCTAGGCGACCAAGAGAAGCGAAATCGCCCTTAACGCTATCTCCGTAATCAGCCATTGCATCATGAAAATCATCAGCAGCCTTTGTAAAAGCGTCACTGAGTTTGCCAGGCATGTATTTACGAGCCATCGCCGCAGCCCGTTGTACGCGACCTGAGGTTAACTCTTCTGTCACCGCTTGGGTTGTTCGATCCATGAATTCGTGTGCCTCATCCAAAATCACCGCATCGCGTTCAGGTAAAATTGGATGTGAATCAACAATCTCAATTGCAAGAAGTGTGTGGTTGGTTACGACAACATCGGCTAATTGCGCCTTGGCTTTTGCGTTGACTGCAAAACATTGTGAGCCATATGCACAGGCATCTGCTCCGACACACTCGCGTCCTGATGTTGAGTTCGCGAGCCAGACTCTGCGATCAACATCCGGTGCGTCATCTCGGTCGCCAGATGCGCCTTTAGATTTCGCCCAAGCAATAAGGCGCTGTGCATCTTTTTCTAGATATGACGTTTCAAGAACGATTTCGTGATCAGGGTCAACTTCTTCACTATTCATCTTCTGCAAGCAGATGTAATTTCCAACGCCTTTATAAATTGCGTAAGTAACTTCGCGACCAAGCTCTTTCTCAAGTGCTGGAACCACTGCTGGGAGATCGCGCTCTACGAGTTGGCGCTGCAGGGCAAGGGTTGCAGTTGCAATCAAGACTTTGCGGCCATGAACTAAGGCCGGGATTAGATATGCTAAAGATTTTCCAGTGCCTGTGCCGGCTTGAACCATGAGGTGATGGCGATCAGTGAGTGCACTTGATACCGCCTCAGCCATTTCAATCTGGCCTTTACGCGGTGCCCCCCCAATGGCGGCAACGGCTACATCGAGTGCTGCCCGTGTTTTCGCCGTGAGATCGCTCATGTTCGCACCTTAGCGAAATTTCCTCGCCATTCAGTCTGGAATGTGGGTAAAAAATCGTATAGGATTTGGCAATTATCTCGACGAGTGGAGCAGTAAGTGAAGAAGAATGTGAAGCGCCAATTTCCTAAAATTGGTGAGCTCGCCCCCTTGCTCCGATTTACCCTTCCAGGGCTCCCTACCCGCAAGAATCGTCTGGCTAAAGCGCTCACCATCTGGGATCTGCGCACTATTGCAAAGAGGCGCACACCAAAAGGTCCCTTTGATTACACAGACGGCAGCGCTGAATCTGAAGTCACTCTAGAGCGTGCTCGTCGTTCTTACCTTGACCTAGAATTTAGACCAAATATTTTGCACGATGTAAAGAACGTTGATACTTCTTGCGAAATCTTGGGTGAAAAGTTTGCAATGCCTTTTGGAATTGCTCCAACTGGATTTACCCGGATGATGCATACAGAAGGTGAAATCGCTGGTGCACGTGCTGCGCAGAAGTATGGAATTCCCTTTACTCTCTCGACTCTTGGAACTACAACGATAGAGGACGTCGTTAAGGCAGCGCCAGAGGGTGTTAATTGGTTCCAGTTGTATATGTGGAAAGATCGCGAAGCCAGTATGGCACTTGTTAAGCGCGCACAAGATGCTGGTGTAAAGCACCTAATGCTCACCGTCGATGTTCCTGCTGCAGGTGCACGCCTCCGTGATGCACGCAACGGTCTTACTGTTCCGCCACGATTGACTCTAAAGACTTTACTCGATGCCGCTCCACGTCCAGAGTGGTGGATTAACTTCCTTACAACTCCGGCGATCACATTTGCATCAATGTCTAACTGGGAAGGCACAGTTGCAGAGCTCTTAGACTTTATGTTCGACCCAACAATGACATTTGATGATCTCGAATGGATTCGCGCGCAATGGGATGGAAAGTTATCGATCAAGGGCATTCAGACTGTTGAAGATGCCAAGATCGCCGCTAAATATGGCGCAGATGCAATCATCCTTTCTAACCATGGTGGTCGCCAACTTGATCGCGCACCAGTTCCGCTTCATATGCTCGCTGAGGTAAAGAAGGAGCTCAAGAACGATCTTGAGATTCATATCGATACTGGGATCATGCACGGCGCTGATGTTCTTGCCGCACTGGCACTCGGTGCTGACTTTGCCTATATCGGTCGCGCTTATCTCTACGGACTTATGGCTGGTGGCCAAGAAGGTGTAGAAAAAACGCTGCAGATTATGCAGGGTGAAATGATTCGCACGATGAAATTGCTCGGCGTTAACTCGCTCAAAGAACTTGAGCCAAAGCATGTAGCAATCTTGCAGACTCATGCCGGCCTAGGCCGCTTACCCGGAGGGAAGTAAATCAATGCGTATTGCGCGAATTGGTGATGTTGGAAGAGAAAAACCTGCCGTTGTACAGGGTGATCAGTACATCATGGTTGATTCACTCATCTCAGATTGGTCACGCGAGACTTTAGAAGCGGGTGCGATGACCACAGTTGCCGCGGCAGATCTAGCATCACTTCCGCGAGTCGCTAAAGGTTCAGTGCGTATCGGCTCTCCGATCAACCGACCAACAAAGGTAATTTGTGTTGGCCTTAACTATCTCGGCCATATCAAAGAGACCAACGCTGATACTCCTGCTGAGCCAGTGATTTTCATGAAAGCCCCAGATAGCGTTGTAGGACCAAACGATGACGTTGTGATTCCACCTAACAGTCTTGCTACAGATTATGAAGTTGAACTTGCTATCGTCATTGGAAAGCGTGCTCTCTATCTTGGCTCGCCAGATGAATCTTCTGCACACATTCTCGGTTATACAATCTCTCAAGATGTCTCAGAGCGCCACTGGCAGATAGAACGTTCTGGCCAGTGGGTCAAAGGAAAGTCATTTCCAACATTTAATCCGATCGGCCCTGAAATTGTTACAGGAGATGAGATTAATCCCAGCAACCTTCGCCTCTGGTGCAGCGTTAACGGAGTCATGAAGCAAGATTCCAATACAGATGATCTTCTCTTTGGAATCAACCACATCGTTTGGTACATCAGCCAATTTATGGAGCTATTCCCAGGTGATGTCATCAACACCGGAACACCATTTGGTGTGGGGCTTGGATTTAAGCCACCTGTCTATTTGGCCGTGGGAGATTCGATCAAAACAGGTATTGAAGGAATTGGCGAGATTTCAAATAAATGTATTGCTTATCGCGCCTAAATCTTTTTGCTTAATTTTTAGGTAGATCAAAGATTGCTAAGGTGCTGGTAAAGCCACCATCGATTTGAATATCTGTACCTGTCACAAAGTCACTTGCCGAGGATGCAAAGAAAGTTGCGATACCTTCAAAGTCAGCTGGACTCCCCCAACGACCTGCAGGTGTTCGCGATAAGACATGCTCAGGTAACCCTGGAATTGCGCGGGTCACAGAAGTCATCTCAGTAACAATCCACCCCGGCAATATTGTATTGACTTGAATATTTTGGGCACCCCATGCAGCGGCCAAACTCTTTGCTAACTGCACGACTGCGCCCTTTGTCGCTGAATAAACTGGTGCAACTCCTAGCCCTTGCACACTGGTGAGCGAACCAATCAGAATTATCTTTCCACCACCGCGAGCAGTCATTGATGGATAGACGCTCTGACAGCAGTGAAATACCGCCTTGAGATTGACATCAATGATCTGATCCACAATATCTTCTGTGTACTCTTCTGGACGCATGCGAATATTGACGCCGGCATTTGCAAAGAGAATGTCAATCCCACTACAGAGTTCAATGGTGCGGGCGGTAGCGCTTTCAACGCCAGCACGATCAGTAACATCTACCTCAAGTGTGATCACTGTGGCACCGAGTGCTTCCAGTTCACTCTTAGCCGCAGCGTTTTTTGCGACATCTCTAGCCCAGATAACAATCGTTGCACCGGCGCGAGCCAGGCCGCGTGCGCAACCCAGACCTATTCCCCCGTTGCCTCCAGTAACAACTGCGACTTTTCCCTCAAGGCTAAAGAGTGAAGTGGTTGCGTTAGAGGTCAACGGATTTGCCTGAATCCATAGATGCGTAGAGCGCTTCAACCATCTTGAGAGTTCCCACATTCTCTTCAACCGAAGAGCGAAGAGGTGCACCCGTTGCGATCGATTGCATCACAGATCCCATCGTTCCGATAAATGCATCAGGGAACCAGCGAGTAGTAACTGGATAAGGAAGCCAACCATCGGTGGGCAGAACCTGGGAGTTAATCTCAATCGTATCTACTCGACCATTGGGATAGTCATAGAGAAGACCGAGTGTTCCGCGGATCGATCCTTTATCTCCATCAATGCGATACTCGGCATAGTTATCGCCTCCGCGATTGACATGGTTTGCATGTACGACAGAGGTCACACCGCTCTTGTAGAGAGCCGTTGAGATAGTGCGCGTCTCACCGATTGGAAATTGCCCTGCTGTACGCCCTGCGGCGCAGAAAACAGTGGAGGCATCCCCTAAGAACCAGCGAATGAGATCGTGATAGTGAATCGAATGCAACATCACTTCCAGGCGCTTAAGGTCTTTAGCCCAAGGCCATAACTCCCATGGTGTCATGAGATTGACGTTGATTGAAAAATTACTGACGGTTCCGATCCAACCAAGTTCGACCATCTTATGTGCTGCTGCAACACCCTCTTCAAAGCGAAGTTGTTGATTAACCGCTGCAATAATCCCAGCGTCCTTAGCTTGTTTGACCATTAGCTCACCTGCGGCAACAGTTGTGGCGAAAGGCTTCTGGGCAAGTATGTGCTTCTTTGCAGCGGCGACCTGAGCGAAGATTTCTGGCTGCGCATCTGCTGGAACCGCGATATCTACAATCTCCACCTGAGGATCGGCCAGTAATTCAGCAAGTGTTGTATAGACCTTAGAAATGCCATGTCTGTTTGCCACATCTTTTGCTTTAGCGTTATCAACATCAAAGATTGCGACTACTTCAAGTCCCGCTTTTTTATACGCGGGAAGATGTGCTCCATCAACAATTCCACCAGCACCACAGATGCCGATTTTCTTTCGGTGCTCAGGTTTTACTTCAAGACGAATAGCGTCTGCGATTACTTGGAATTGTTCAATCATAGCGTTTCCTTACCCTCAGCCTTGAGATTTTCTGCTTGTGATGTGCGATAGAGCACGGTCTGAAGATGTTCGGTGTAGAGAACTAACTCTTCGTTATCGGCTCTAAAGATTTCGTAACTGACTTTAAAGAGCCCCATATTTTCGTACTTAGGAGTCTTCTCTAAAAGGGTACGCATCCCATAAATTGTGTCACCAATAAAAGTTGGCTTAATGAAACGTAACTTGTCATATCCATAGCTAAATGTGTTGACGTTATTGTGTGCAAAGAGCCCAAGTCCATAAGAAAAGACCATCGCGCCAGGTACTAAACGCTTCTTAAAGAGGCCATGCTCACGTGCCCAGATGTCATCTCCCACATATGGGTGCATATCAAGAACGAGTGAGTTAAAGAGCATCACTTCGCCCTCTGAGATAGTGCGACGAAGTGAGCGATCGACCTCTCCCACTTCGTAATCTTCGTAGAGCTTGACGTCCTGATTCCATACAGGAATGTCATATCTCTTATCTTTATCTGGATTTGGATTCTTCATGATCTCCCCTATATCCCGAACTCTTTACGGATCTTTTCAGTATCTTCACCCACGTGTGGCGCACCCTTTGTATGTTTAATTGTCTTGCCATCAATGCGAACTGGTGAACGCGTAGTTGGGATTGAGACCTGCGAACCATCTCTGCCGGTGCGCGATGTCTTCTGAGTCATATCAATTGCTGCAAATCCTTCATGTGAAACAAGCTCAGGCAAGGTGAGAACTGGAGCGCACCAGATATCGGCCTTATCCAGAATTGCTAGCCAATGATCTGTTGAGTTGGTAGCGAGCATTGCGCTGAGTTTTTTCATGATCTCTTCTTGATGGCTCCACCATGACTTGGGATCTTCATACTCGTCAAGATTGACCCCAAGGAGTGCACCCAGTGCTGGAATCGGAGTCATAGCAATTGCTAAGTAACCATCGCTGGTCTTATAGAGACCATATGGTGCTGGTAAGAATGCATGCGCTGAATTTCCAGCCCCACGATTAACAACAACACTCGGATCAAAGAGATTGGCCGAAATCAATTCAAATTGCAGATCAAGCATAGATTCAAGAAGGCTTGATTCAACCATTCCGCCTATACCTGTTCGTTCACGACGAAGAAGGAGCGCGATGACACCAGAGGCTAAATGAGTTGATGTAAAGATATCTGCAACGGCTAAACCAACTGGAATTGGTGGATCGCCTGCGCGACCGTTGAGCCATGGCAATCCGGAGATTGATTGTGCAAGTAAATCCTGACCAGGACGATCTTTAAATGGGCCTTCTGCGCCATATCCGGTTGCACTTGCATAGATGATTCCTGGATTAACTTTTTTGACATCTTCATAACCAAGTCCCAGGCGTTCAATTACACCAGGGCGAAAATTCTGAATAATGACATCAGCCTTCTTTACAAGTTCCCAGACTTCTTTCAGGCTCTCCGAGTTCTTAAGATCTGCTGCAAAACTCTCTTTATTGCGATTCATAATATGGAAAGAGAGTGTGTCTCCATCTTTTTCAAGTCCAGCAAAGGCAAGGGTTCGTCCAATATCTCCAGTGCCAGGACGTTCAATCTTGATAACACGCGCACCCAGATCTGCCAGTCGCATTGCAGCGACAGGACCTGCCAGAAACTGTGAGAAATCGAGAACAAGTACCCCATTAAGGGGTAACTGCGATCGATCTAACGAGCTAGTCGACATGGAATACCTCAGGAATTGATGCCCACCACTCGCCATCGGCGCGATCACTCACAGGGCGCTGCAACGGCATGCACACATCCCACCACTCTTGAGTCTTTGGATCTGCTGCCATCTTTGCCATATCGGCATCAAAATCATCGCCTACATATTCAAAGTATGAAAAGAGAAGTTCGCCGTAACGATAGATCGAATAGTTTTGAATATTTACTTCTGCAATCTTGGCGAGAACTTCTGGCCAGACAGCTGCATGAAGGCGCTCATACTCCTCACGATTTTCATAAGGCATTCCAATAACTGATGCATACCGTTGCATGATCGATCCTCTCGTTTGTTTACGTCTTAAAGGTTGTAGAAGGCCTTAGCTGTCTTATGTGTAATCCAATCTTGATCTTCATCGCTATATCCGCTGATGACCTCAACCTGTGCCTTCCAGATTTCAACATATGTATTACCTAGAACGATGACCGGCCAATCTCCGCCCATCATGACGCGGTTTGCACCGTATGTCTTGACCATAAAGTCAACGTAAGGTTGCCAATCGGCAACGCTCCAATTGGCTAGATCAGATGCGGTGTTGAGCCCAGATAACTTCGCATAAACATTTGGAAAGGCTGCGATCTCAGCCATCGACGAAGCCCATGGCTCCATCTCTTTGGCAGCAATTGGCGGCTTAGCAAAGTGATCAACTACGATCTTTAGCTTAGGAAATTTCTTAGCTAGGGTCACAATATTTTTTGTATGCTCTGGCTTTACTGAGACATAATCAAGACTAAGGCCCATCTTCTCAACATGCGCCAACGTCTCAAGGACTGCTGGCCGAGTAATCCACGCATCATCTGATTCATACTTTGGATTTGAATAATCATGAGTCAAATTACGTACACCTTTAAAATATTTATTCTTAGCCAGCGTTTCTAGCGCAGTGCGTGATTCATTAGGACGCTCAAAGGGAACCCAACCGACGACACCCTGAACAAAATTAGAATGTTCTGCAACATCGAGCATGTAGAAAGTGTCGTCGTAGGTATCTGCTGCCTGAACTAAGACAGAGCTGGTGACTCCAGATGCTGGAATTTCAGGTGCTAATCGCTCGGGGGTAAAGTCATCATAAAGCGGGCCATATGCGGGCTCAATCCAGCTATATGCTCGCTCGCTCATCACCCAGAGGTGTTGATGTGTATCAATGAGTTCTCTTGCCATTGTTCTCCCCTTTTCCTACAGAACGCCGTAAGCGTTCCATACCTCTCGGACACTTTTTCCTGATAGCAAATCTTTTAAAACGGTCTTTTCAGTTGCGGCTCGAGCATTGGCTAGCTCACTCACCTTTTCTAGATTCGCCGATGGCACAACAACGATGCCATCGCTATCTGCAATCACTCCGTCACCTGGATGAATTTCAACGCCACCGCATATCACTGGGATACGAATTGCTTCAATGCGCATTCGTCCCTTGTAATCATAAGGTCTTGTTCCCTGGCCAAAGGCTGGAAAATCTAAACCAACAACTTGTTCGGTATCGCGTAACGGTCCATCTGCAACAACACCTGTTGCACCTCGACCTTTGGCCGCCGCTGAAAATAGTTCGCCCCAAAATGCTGAGAGACAATCACCACCGGTTGCAATAATTGCGATCTCTCCAGGTTGCAAAGTGTCGAGGAAATCAATTCCAGCACCATATGGATCTTTCTGGTCATACTCAGATGCTGGCACAAATTTCACGGTTGCCGCTAGACCTACTGCCCGCATACCGGGACGTAGAGCGCTGACACGAATATCCATCGCATTATTACGCACTCCGACAACGTCGAGAGAGTCTGAAATCATGGCGCTACGAACGCGCGGATCTAAATTCCAAGGCATTATTTCTTCCTCACCATATAGACGTGTACAAAGGCGATTACCGTTTCACCACGCTGATTTGTCACAGTTACCTGTTCATCAACAATTCCATACTCATCGGGCTTCTTCGCATGATCCTTCTTGGCGACGATGGTTGCCGTTGATGTGATTGTGTCGCCAATGAAAACTGGCGCAATAAATCGCACCCTGTCATAGCCATAACTAAAGGCTGCTTCATTGATCTCCCCTGCCAACATTCCAACAGATACAGAGAGGATCAGGGTTCCATGTGCCACCCGCTGACCAAACTCTTGGGTCTTGCACCATTCAGCATCCATGTGGTGCGGATAGAAATCACCTGTTTGCCCTGCATGTAAGACAATATCGGCCTCGGTGATTGTGCGACCCGTGCTTGTGCGCGATGATTCAAGAAGATACTGGTCAAAGAGTTGCTCCATCACTTACTCCTTCACATATCTTTGATAGTTAGATGCGATCTCTTCGACATCTTTTTTGCTTACCTTCTTCTCAATTAAACATTTGTGAATCACTAGAGAGCTCTGGTACTGCACATCTGGCCATCCCAGAACACGTGGGCGAACCCAAGCATTCTCTAAGGTACGTAGAGTATTTCTAAAGAAGTTATGGCTGGCATTATTGAGAACGTTATCTTTCCATGCCACCAGGTTTCCTGGCTGTCCCCCACCAAGACCATATGTGGTTGCTTGAATCTCTGGCATCGAGAGCAAAATTGCCGCCTCAGCCGCCGCCTTTGGATTCTTGCTCTTAGATGAGATTGCAACCCCTGCACCACCCAGTTGAGAGCCCGTTGCGCGACCATCAAATGATGGAAGATCATCGTAAATCAGTGTCTTTTTTCTAAATCCATCGCGTGAGTAATTACTGTAGCCATACATGCACACTCCATAGGCAAAGTCATCGCTACCGCTCAAGACTTCAGCAATATCAATAGGGTTACTTGTCGCACAGAATTCAGGGACAAGACCCGCGAGTTCAACCATAAACTCTAAAACTTCTAGCGCCATCTCTTGGTTGATGAAGTGCGCATTACCTTCGAGTGGCTTTCCTTTTTGTGCCATCAGCGTTGCGAAGGTACTAAATGCATCGACTGGCTTGTGCGCCCAGAGCAGCTGCTTCTTCTTTGCTAATTCAAAAACCTCGTGCCAATACACTGGTGAACGATCTGCCTTATCGGGGCGAAATGCACTGACCTGCGCTGCGGTATCAATTGCAAGTGCCCAATGTTTTCCTTGATAGAGATATGAGTGATGTGATTGCCCGACACTCGTTTTGGAGAGAAGCTCAAGCTGTGAAGGGGTTGCTAGATCTTCGAAAGGAATCACGGCATCAGCATGAACCGCATCAGGAACGTGCGGGTGATCAATAATCATGAGGTCGTAATCGTTGTAAAATTCAGAGATATGTTGGTCGCCAAAGGCTAAAAGCGAACGTGCATCCCATGTGACCGAGATGCCACACTTTTCAATAAGCAGATCATTGGATTGAACCAGGCAATCAAGACCGCGAACGTGATCCCAAGTCATTCCTTTGAGGTAGGTGAGAGACATTACTTGCCCACAACGCGCAGAATGTACTCTGCAAACCAATCTCGAATCGCGATGCCCTCATCAATGTACTTTCCAAGATTAAAGAAGCCATGAATCATTCCCGGGCAATCCTTATAGACCACATCATTTCCAGCAGCCTTAAGCTTTTCATAATATGCAACACCATCAGCCTTTAGAACGTCATATTCGGCTGTGATCATAATTGTCGGTGGGAGGCCTTCAAAAGATTTCGCAGCATGTGGAACGGCGTAAGGATTACTTCTATCGCTCTCACCGTTGAGGTACATCTCCCATAGCCACTTCATCCCGCGTTGAGTCAGACCATAACCATCAGCATTGGGAACATCAGGAGCGTCGACAAATTCAGGGCCATTACATGGATAGACCAGCCATTGATATGCAATTTTAATTTTTCCACGATCACGAGCAGCTAGCGCGACAGCAGATGCGAGATTTCCCCCAGCGCTATCTCCACCAACACCTAGGCGTGTGATATCAATTCCTAAACGATCAGCGTTAGCCACGGTCCATTCAAGACCTTCATAGCAATCATTAAATGGGATCGGAAATTTATGTTCTGGGCTTTTCTGATAATTGACAGAGACAATAATCGAATTGGTCTTGATCGCCATCGCCGCCATCTGTGCGTGATATTTTGCAATGTAATTAATTACCCAGCCACCGCCGTGAAAGTAGACAAGCCCTGCTCTCTTTGCCGCAGATGATGCTGGCGGTGTATAGATTGCAACTGCAATATCTGCCGTCGAACTTGTAAAGAATTCAATTGAGATATTTACTGAAGGATTAATTTCACCACCTAGATCAGGTTGGGCGTGAGAATAACCTCGAGCAACCGTTGGACCCTGAACGCTAATGTCAGGAAGGTTTGCCGCCTTTGCCATTTCAAGAAATGCAGAAACTTGCGGGTGTAAGGCCATGAAAATACTATAGGATATTTAAAGAACGCTGACAAGGTCATCCCAGACCTTATTTTCAATGGGCAAATTAAATGCATCAATATTTGTTTTTACCTCTCCCGCGCTGCGACAACCCACAAGAACTGATTTCACCGCAGGGTGGCGAAGTGGGAATTGTAGAGCCGCACTGGTGAGTGATACCTGATGCCCATCGAGTACCTCACGAATTCTCAATGCTTTTGCGAGGAGTTCATCACTTGCCGGTACATAATCATAGGTCGCACCTTTTACCGGATTGGCAAGAATTCCTGAGTTAAAGACACCGGCTGCGATGATATCGACATTGCGCTCTAAGGCTGTTGGAAGCAATTCAATAAGTGCTCGTTGATCAAGAAGTGAGTATCGCCCAGCGATCAAAACCATATCGATATCAGTTTCCTTGATGACCCGAGTGGGTGTTTCGCATTGATTCATACCCACACCAATTGCCTTAATGATTCCTTCAGATCTCATACGGTCTAGCTCTGGGTAGGCTTCGATGATTGCCGCATCTGCATTTTCATCTGGATCGTGAATAAACAATACTTCCACACTATCCATACCAAGACGCTCGAGTGAACTTTCAAGAGACTGACGAACTCCGGAAGCGCTGAAGTCAAACTTTCGCTCGACTGTGTTATCGGCATCCATAAAGAAATCATCAATATCGGTAGTCGATGGAACTAATAGGCGACCAATCTTTGTCGAAATGACAAAGGTGGAACGATCACGGCCAGCAAGTGCCCGCCCGATTCGTCGCTCGGATGTTCCTTTGCCATAGTGAGGCGCGGTATCAATAAAGTTAATACCGTTATCAACTGCAGTGAGAATTGTCTCTGTGCAGTCCTCATCGCTGACCGATGTGTAGAGTCCGCCAATGGCTGCTGTTCCAAGTGAAAGGCGCGAAATCTCAACGCCGGTGCGAAGTCTGACCTTCTCATCGTGCCTCACTATGCACTTCCTGTCGTGGCATGGTTGCTGACTGCAGCGCGCCCAGCCTCAAGTCGCGCGACAGGTACTCTAAATGGTGAGCAAGATACGTAATCAAGGCCCACATGGTGGAAGAAATCAATACTGCGTGGATCTCCACCGTGCTCGCCACAGACACCAAGCTTCATCTCTGGGTTAACAGTGCGCACCTCATCACAGGCAATCTTTACCAAGAGGCCAACGCCATCTTGATCGAGTGATTCAAAGGGGCTAAAGGGAAGAAGTTCAAGATCAAGGTAGCGCGGTAGGAATGATGATTCAACATCGTCGCGGCTAAATGCCCACGTCAACTGAGTGAGATCGTTGGTACCAAATGAGAAGAAGTCAGAATAATCTGCCAACTTTGCAGAAGTAATTGCAGCACGTGGAGTTTCAATCATGCTTCCGATACTGATGTGCATCTGTTCCCCTGCATTTTCAAGAACACGAGCAACCTCAGTTTCAAGGGAAGATCGGAAGTAGAGGAGCTCGCGTTGGGAAGCAACAAGTGGGATCATGATTTCGGGTTGCGGATCATAACCTTGGGCGCGCACATGAAGTGCTGCGCGAGTAAGAGCGCGTACCTGCATTGAGAACAAATCTGGAATTAATACACCAAGTCGGACACCGCGAAGGCCCATCATCGGATTAGATTCATGTAGGCGATTTACTGCACGGTTAAGGGCTAACTTTCTTTCATCGACTGCTTCACCACGCTCTTGCGTGAGTGCGATATCGACAGCCAAACTTGCTTGATCGGTAAGAAATTCATGAAGAGGTGGGTCAAGAAGTCGGATCGTGACAGGTAATCCTGTCATCGCGCGCAAGATACCGACGAAGTCACTGAATTGAAGTTTCTCCATCTCTGCAAGAACCTCTGTGCGTTCCTCATCAGTTGTTGCAAGAACTAATGTTTCAACGAGAACACGACGATCTCCCAAGAACATGTGCTCAGTGCGTGTGAGTCCAATACCTTGTGCGCCCATACGTCGTGCAATTTCAGCATCTTCTGGAGTATCGGCATTGGCTCGAACAGACATACGTCTGACGCCATCTGCATGAGTGATAATGCGATGAATACTCTTAATCAGTGCAGTAGATGTTGCCGCACCAGGATCTACGATTCCCTGTACATATTCAGTAACAACACTGGGAACGACCGCTACTTCACCTAAGAAAACTGCCCCGGTTGTTCCATCGATTGAGATGAGATCGCCTTCATGAACTGTGACATCACCACAGGTAAAGAATTTCTCGTCCACATTGACTTCAATGCTCTCTGTCCCACAGACGGCTGGGCGACCCATTCCGCGAGCAACCACGGCAGCGTGTGATGTCTTTCCGCCACGAGCAGTCAGGATGCCTTGTGCGGCAACCATTCCAACAAGGTCATCTGGGTTAGTCTCGCGGCGGACAAGAATGACTTTCTTTCCAGACAGGGCTTGGTCTGCAGCATCTCGTGGGTCAAAAACTACCGAACCTACTGCTGCGCCAGGAGATGCTGCGATTCCGCGAGTGAGTTCTTTAGGTGCAGATGCTTTATCAAATTGTGGAAACATCAATTGGGCGAGTTGTTCACCGTTGACGCGGGTGAGCGCTTGATCCATTGTGATTGAGCCTTCATCAACAAGTTGCGTAGCAATTTTAAAAGCCGCCTCTGCGGTGCGCTTACCAACTCGAGTCTGCAAGATCCAGAGTTTTCCTTGTTCAACTGTAAATTCGATATCACACATATCTCGATAATGATCTTCCAATAACGCCATGATGCGATTGAGCTCTGCAAATGCTTCAGGGTTTACAACACCAAGATGCGTGAGCGGAAAAGCGTTGCGAATTCCAGCAACAACATCTTCACCCTGTGCGCGTGGAAGATAGTCACCGTAAGCACCCGGTGCGCCACTTCCAGGATCGCGTGTGAAGCAGACGCCTGTACCTGATGTTTCTCCAATATTTCCAAAGACCATTGCCTGGACATTGACGGCAGTACCAAGGTCAGCGCTTATGCGTTCGCGGCGGCGATAGAGCTGGGCACGCTCTGAATTCCACGAGTGAAATACTGCTTCGATCGCTCTAGTTAATTGTGAGCGGGCATCAAAGGGAAAGTCAGATCCCGTATGTTTTTCAACGACCTGAATAAAGGCATCCCCTGCAGCCTTGAGTCCTGGGCCATCAAGATCGGCAATTGTCTTTCCGCCTGCTGCTTTTATCAATGGCTCTGCAACTTTTGCAAAATTCTCAGATGGAATTTCACAGACTGTTTTACCAAACATCTCAATAAATCTACGATATGAATCCCACGCAAAGCGACTATCACCAGTGATCTTTTCAAGAGTTGCCGCGACTTCAGGAGACATTCCCACATTAAGAACGGTTTCCATCATTCCCGGCATGGAAAACTTCGCACCTGATCGCACTGAAACTAAGAGTGGATTAGTTGGATCGCCAAATGATTTTCCAATTTTCTTCTCTAAATCAATGATCGCCTTATCGATCTCTTCGAGAAGATCATCAGTGAGACCGCCAGTACGCAAATACTCCTGACAGACACGAGTGGTGATCGTAAAACCATCAGGTACTGGAATGCCTAAATTTGCCATCTCTGCGAGATTGGCCCCTTTACCGCCCAAGAGATCAGACATGGTGCGGTTTCCTGCGCTAAATGGATAGACCTTTTGGTCCATCATCAATACCTACTCTTTGATTGAGCCAGCGAGCATTCCTCGAACGAGGCGCTTCTGGGAGATTAGGAAGACGATCATGATCGGCACAGCGATCAATACACCCGCAAGTGCAATTTCAGGTTTGTAGATTGGCACAGATGTTGCACCTACCCCTGGGTTGATTGCCGGAGTTGAGTAGAACAAGAAGCCGAGACCAATCGGCAACGTGAAGTTCTCACTCGATGGCAAGAGGATGTAGGGAAGAAAGTAATTTGCCCAGTTGCCGATAAAGGCGAAGAAGGCAAGAAGTGAGATCAATGGCCATGACAGTGGCAAGGCGATCTTTGTAAAGAGGCGGAAATCATTACACCCATCTAGGCGAGCAGATTCATATAGCTCTTTCGGAATTGTTGTTGAGTAGTAGATATATGAAAGGAAGACACCAAATGGATATAGGGAAGAAACCAGAATTACTGCAATTGGTTTATCCATCAGCGAAATAGCATCCATCAAGACGAAGATGGGAACTACAAGTGCCATAGGTGGCACAAGCATGGTGATCAAGGTCGAGATAAGGAATGAACGCTTAAAGCGAATATTGGATGCAGAGAGCACGAAGCCAGCCATTGAGGCGGTTACTGTCGCAAGCACGACGATCGACGCGGTGTACCAGAGTGAATTAACGACCCAGGTAAACATCACACCGTTATCAAAAAATTGCAGGTTATTCCACGCCTTGACGTAATTTCCAAAACTTCCGAAAGCTAGCGGATGGCGATTGGTGATATCTGCATCTTCCTTGCTTGGTGCAAGGAGCAACCAAATCATTGGAATGATGCTGACGATGGCAAAGAAGACGAGCCAACCGTTGACAATGTATGTCCAGAAACGGCTCTCCTGGCGAAGTTTTGTCTTTCGCGACATAAGTTCAAGATTCTTCAACATTGATTACGCCTCAACCTTCTTGTTGCTATTTACTTCTGCCTCTTCAAACATGTCAGTCTTAAAGATGACCACAAGGGCTCCGAGCAAGCTAGGAATCAGGAGCATGAGAGAAAGAGCGGATGCTCCACCAAAGTCTCCAGTGGTGAATGCAAGTTCAAATGCCAATTGATCTAATGACCATGATTCTGCGATACCAGAGTAGATGCCGCTATCGATCAGTTGTGGCTCAACGAAGATTTGAAGGCCGCCAGCAAAGATAAGCACGCCCATGTAAACAATGTACTTCTTAATGAGTGGCAATTTAATTTTGAGAGCAATTTGAAAAGCTGAACATCCATCTACGCGCGCAGCTTCAATGACTTCTCCAGAAATCGATTGTAAAGATCCAAATTGAATAAGGATCCAGTTACCGGCAATTGCAAAAAATGCCATGGCGGCGAAGATATAAACCAATTTCTCGGTCTGCCAAATTTGATCACTCGTGGTAAGTCCGAACCACGAAAGCGGCTCTTTAATAGGTGAGAATGCTGGCTGCAAAAGTGCATACCAGACAAGAACCGCCACAGCGCCCGAGATTGCAGCAGGCACGATGTAGGCCATGCGCAGCCACTTCTTCCATTTAGTTGGATTCACATCGAGCATCAACGCCATAACGATTACGAAAAGAATTGTTGTTGGCACGAAAATTGCCATAAATCCAAGAACGTTACGGACTGCAGGTAAGAAGCGGAAATCTTGGAGGACGATGAGAAATGCATCCCACCCGCCATCTGGGTTCACACGCGACTCATGCGGAACCTCGAGAATGGCCATAATGATTGGGATGAGACCAAATGCTATGAGTAAAAACAAATATGGGGAGAACATCACCCACATTGCAAAATTATTCTTGCTTTTAACTTTTTTCTGCTTAGCCATGTGAAGGCTTCTCCTCAAAATCACATTTCAATTGATACTGCTAGGACATCAGACTCTTGTAAGTCAGAGCGCGTTGGCCAATTGTGGTTGGCCAACGCGCTCTGCCATTACTTATCTACTTACGAAGTAGCTACCTTGTAACCGAGCTGCTTTGCAAGGTTTGTTGCATATGCTGCAAATGCCTCAAGAGCTACTTGAGCATCTTTCGACTTCTTGAGTTCGTTAGAGAATGTTCCCTCCATCGCGCTATTTGAGTCATAAGAAACTGGCTTCTCACCTGAGAAGATCTTCTTTGACGCATCTAGCATCGCTGGATATGGATCTGCGGCATAGTACTTATCTGATGAGACCTTAGCCTTCCAGAGTGCATTTCCCTTTGCTGAAGCTGGGAATGTTGGTGCACCGTTTGAGCCATCTGGGTTCTTTACATCAACTACGTTGCGCTTATCGCTCACCATAAAGATTGCGAATGCAAGTGCTTCCTTAGGGAACTTAGAGTGAGGTGAAACGGTGTAAATTCCGCCGCCCCATTCACCTGAGTAGTTGATCTTCTCCCCAGCCCACATTGGCATTGGAGCCGCTGTGATCTGACCTGCTGGAACAGCCCATGAACCTGCAGGGCGGATTACGAACTCACCAAACCATGATGGTCCGATTGTCATAACAACCTTGTTTGGCTTGCCGTATGTCTCTAGGAAGTCAGCATCCCATGGTGCAGATGTTGACATAACCCCAGCTTCGAGAAGCTTGTTGATCATTGTGGTTGCTCGTGTGCACTTAGGTGACTTTGGAGCAATCTTTACCGCTGTTGCAGAAGTTGCTTGGTTCACTGGGCACTGTGATGGCCATAGCCATGATGAATACGCACCCTGAGCACCAAGTGCTCCGACTGAATATCCTGGGTGATTCTTTGCAAGATCAAGACCAATCTTTTCGAAATCAGCCATTGTCTTTGGAACTGTGTATCCAAAGTCCTTCATCAACTTTGTATTGACCCAAAGAACTGTCTGTGCGAGGTCGTTCTTTACACAGTAGTACTTGCCATCTTCACCAAGACACCACTTGTTACCAGCTGCCATATCTTTCCAGAATGATGCTGGTGCAAGATCGTTGAGTGCGCGAGCATTATCAGCATCGCGAAGAACTGAAACGTCATTTGGTGGACCGAAAACTACATCTGGCCAACCCTTTTTAACGCGGTTAAAGAGCGCAACTTTCTGTACGAGCTCTCCTTGAGCCTTGAGTTCAACTTTTACATTTACTTTGTTCTTCATGATTTGCGCGTACAACTTCGCGCCTGGTAGACGTGGTGCATCTACCCAGATTGTGATTGATGGCTTGGCAGCTTGCGCTGGCATCGCCATCACTGTTGTACCTGCAACTGCAGCCGCAATAGCGATTGCAATTAGTGAGTACTTCTTCTTCAAGGTATTCCCCCTCTGTAAGTCTGGCGACGGCGCCTTGTAGCCGGTCGTACCAGTTGCCAAAATACTAGGGGCGGGAATACTATTTCGTATAGTATTTTCGAAGTTTCTTTTGAGAGTTTTGCTCCTTTCTAGGCGCAGATCCTCCATTCGTTACAGACTCGTTATAAAGAATAGGAAGGTTGGCCCATGAAGATCACCAACGTTGATGTGGTCCTAGAAGAACGAGCTGGATTCCCACCGGGCACTCAGTGGCGAAAAAACATCCCCGGGCCGGATACTTCCACAACTGGCGCTTGGCTCGTCGTTGAAACAGATGCTGGAATTACAGGTTTTGCATCTGCTCCTCGTGGAGCAATTTTTAAAGATTATGTAGACCGTAGATTTAGAGCAGAATTCATGGGACAAGATCCATTAATGCGAGAGCATTTATGGGAGCGTGTCTGGGAGCTCGATCGCATCGAACGTTTTGCACCAAACATGACCCACATTTTCGATGTTGCTTTGTGGGACATCGCGGGAAAGCAAGCGCAGCTTCCCGTTTATAAATTACTCGGAGGCTATCGCGAATCGATTCCTGCTTATGCATCGACAGTTACCTATTCAACAATTGAAGAATTTTTAGATATCGCTGATCAAGCCCTTGCTCTTGGCTATCCAGCAATTAAATTACATGCCTTTGGCGATGCAAAAAAGGATGCCCTGCTCGGTGAGAAACTTCGTGCACATGTTGGTGATGATGTTCCGTTGATGTATGACGGTTCTGCAGGATTTGACCTTGAGGATGCGGTTTATCTTGGTAATGCTCTTCATGACAGTGGCTTTGCTTGGTATGAAGAGCCAATGCGTGAATTCAGCGTTACTGCCTACAAATGGCTTGGTGAAAGAGTCAGAATTCCTTTGCTCTTGGGTGAAGTTACAGATGGCGCGCATATGAGCGCCGGTGATTTCTTGGCAACCGGTGTGGCAACCTCACTTCGCACCAGTACTTTCTTGCGTGGTGGATTTACCGGAGCTATGCGAATTGCGCATCTGGCCGATGCCTATCATTTACGGGCAGAAGTTCATGGTTTCGGACTTGAAAGCGCACATCTCTGTATGGCGATTAAGAACACGACTTATTACGAATCCTTGATCTGGGGTAACCCAATGAAGCGTGAAGCGCTCGTTGATGCTCAAGGAAATGTTCACGGACCAAAGGGGCCAGGTGTCGGTTACGAAACAATCTGGGCACACTCTGGCGTTCCTAAGGGTTTAGAAAAGTATGTGAAGTAATGCCAAAAATTACCTCGATCGAATCTTTTGATGTTCGCTTCCCAACTTCGAAGATGCTCGATGGTTCAGATGCGATGAACCAAGATCCAGATTATTCAGCCGCTTACCTTCGTATCACTACTGATCAGCCAGGACTTCATGGTGATTCACTTGTCTTTACTATCGGTCGTGGAAACGATGTGCAGATAGCAGCAATTAATATGTTGACTCCAAAAATTGCAGGCCTCAATGTTGATGATGCTTTTGCCCGAATTGGTGAGATCACCCGCGAACTCAGTGGCGATAGCCAAATACGCTGGTTAGGTCCAGACTACGGCGTCTTCCATATGGCAGCAGGTGCTGTCCTTAACGCGCTTTGGGATCTCTTTGCTAAAGCTAAAGGCGTTCCGCTTTGGAAATTGCTGAGTGATATGACACCAGAACAAATCGTCGATGCAATCGACTTTAGATATATCACTGACGCACTTACGCGAGAAGAAGCCCTCGATATTTTGTACCGCGGGAATGATGCGAAAAATAGCAATGAAGAGATTTTGCGGAGCAAAGGTCTTCCCGCTTACACCACCTCCCCTGGATGGCTTGGCTATAGCGACGAGAAGATGCTTGATCTTACAAAGAAAGCGATGGACGATGGCTTTAGCCTGATCAAATATAAGTGTGGAAAATCAATCGCCGATGATCAGCGCCGTCTAGGAAAAGTTCGAGAACTTGTCGGACCCAATTTCCCCATCGCAATAGATGCCAACCAAGTGTGGGATGTTGACATAGCCATCACCTGGATTAACGCTCTGAAAGAGTACAAACTGCGCTGGGTTGAAGAACCAACAAGTCCAAATGATGTGTTGGGCCATGCCAAGATTGCAGCAGCAGTTGCGCCCACACCTATTGCAACTGGTGAGATGGCGAGTTCACGCATAATTTTCAAGCAGTTGCTGCAAGCAAAAGGGTTTTCGGTCATGCAAATTGATGCCACTCGAGTTGCGGGAGTAAATGAAAATCTTGCAAACATTCTGATGGCTGCCAAATTCGGAGTTCCAGTGTGTCCTCACGCTGGAGGCGTTGGACTATGCGAAATGGTTCAGCACCTAGCTATGTGGGATGCCGTTGCTGTTACAGGACATCACACCTCTCGCGTGGTTGAATTTGTTGATCATCTGCATCAGCACTTTCTTGATCCTGTAAAGATTTCTGGCGGTCACTACATGGCGCCTCAACGTGCCGGTTCAGGGGCAGAGATGCACCAATCGAGTATTGATGAGTACTCTTTCCCAAATGGCACCTACTGGAAGAATGAGGCTGGCTCATGAGTAGTGAATTCACAGGACTAGTTGCAGTAGTCACTGGCGCCGGATCTGGAATCGGATTAGCCGTTGCTCAACACTTTCATGACAATGGTGCAAAGGTCTTTGGCTTTGACCTAGCGGAAGGATCAATGAGTCCTTATGCGCAATTTATTTCATGCGATATTGGTGATCCGGCAAGTGTGAGCGCTGCCTTTGCCGAGCTTTCAAAATCATCTCAGGTCATAGATATTGTGGCAAACAATGCAGGCATCGGGGCAACCGGGACAGTTGAAGATGCGAAAGAAGAAGAGTGGCAACGTGTGATAAATATCAACGTTGTCGGAACTTCTCGTGTCAGCGCAGCGGCAATGCCGTTTCTGCGTAAAAGTAAATCACCAGCGATAGTGAATACCTGTTCGATTGCAGCAACTGCAGGCATTCCAAAGCGCGCCGTCTACAGTGCGAGCAAGGGTGCGATCATGTCGCTCACTCTTGCAATGGCTGCCGATCACGTGAAGGAAGGCATCCGTGTGAACTGCGTAAACCCAGGCACCGCTGATACTCCGTGGGTAGGACGCCTATTGTCGCAGGCAGCAGATCCTGCTGCTGAGCGCGCGGCTCTTGAAGGGCGCCAACCGATGGGGCGTTTAGTAAGCGCAGATGAGGTTGCACGTGCAATTGCATACCTCGCAAGTCCCCGTCAGGCCTCAACTACTGGCACAATTCTCGCTGTAGATGGTGGAATGCAAGGTCTTCGACTTCCGAAGTAGCCCGCTCCCCCTCGGCGAGAGGTAGGTCTTACCGATGGCAAAGAAGAAGACTGCAGCCAGCGCCAACAAGCGCACCCCCCGTCGCTCGGTTCTCTCTGATGAGATTTACGAGATGATCAAAACCATGATCTTTGATCATGAGATCGCACCTGGCTCACGCGTCAATATTGATGCTCTATCGGCGCAACTTGAAGTTTCTCAAACACCCGTACGCGAGGCGCTCGCCCGACTTGAATCAGATGGCCTTATCGCAAAAGAGCCACTCAAGGGTTATAAGGCGACAGAACTTCTCTCGATCAAGCAACTCAATGATCTCTTCCAATTTAGATTGTTAATCGAACCGTGGGCGGCAGAGCAGGCAGCAAAGCTCATTGATAACACTGGTAAGACCGCCCTTAAGGCAGAGATGCAAAGTGCCAAGACCGCCCTTAAATTTGCGGGCGAGAATCAATTCCAAGCACTCTCAGAGCATGACTCACGTTTTCATACGTTGATCTCAAGTATTTCAGGCAACCAAACAGTTGCAGATTTCTATGATCGCACTCACTGCCATCTCCATTTATTTCGCCTCTACATGGCCAATAAACTTCACCGCATCGATGGTGAATCACGTGCTGACTTTGTACAAGATCTCTTTGAGCAGTACTACCAAAGTGGATCTGGCCAATTAGCAATTAAAGAACATGAGGCAATCGCAAAGGCAATTTTGGATCAAAATGCAAAGGCTGCAAAGGCGGCTATGCATACTCACATTGAGTCATCGCTTAAGCGATTCTCACCGGCAGCACTTGCCGCAAATAAATAAACACCGCAATGTCCTTGCAATTTCCTGATTCTGCCTCTACTTTATCCTATAGGATTTTCTAGAGAGGGCGACACCGATGCTGTCCAAGATAAAAAGTATTGAGATTCGTGCTTGTCGCGGTGGCGATGAGTTAGAGGAATTCGACACGGTTGCAGCAGTCAAACTTCCAGGTGGATCACGCCCTGACTTTACAGTTGTCACTATCACTACCGAAGATGGCGTGCAGGGAACTTCATTTGGTTTTGGCGCACAAGATGCCAAAGCAGCAGCGGCAGCCATGTCACAGGTCAAACCATTCTTTATTGGTCGTAGCGCACACGACTCTGCGAAGAATATGAAAGATTTTGAAATCTATGACCGCAGATGGAACCACGTTCCTATCTACGCCTATGCACCTTTTGATAATGCATGCTGGGATATCGTTGGAAAGATGGCGCATCTGCCTGTCTATAAAGTTCTTGGTGCTGCGCGTGAGAAAGTACCTCTATACGTATCATCCATGTTTCTCGATGGCCCAGAGGATTATGCACGTCAAGCACTTGAAGTAAAAGCAAAAGGCTACAAAGGTTACAAGTTGCATCCACCAGGGGGTCTTGATTTAGATATCGCTTGCTATCGCGCAGTACGCGCTGCAGTCGGTGATGACTTCACATTGATGGCAGATCCCGTGATTATGGCATCCTATGAAGAGGCCCTTAAGGCCGGACGCGAACTTGAAAGACTTGGATACAAGTGGCTAGAAGAGCCATTACTCGATGTCAATCTCAACGGATTGAAAAAGCTTCGCGAAAAACTTGATATTCCAATTTGTGGAACTGAAGTAATCGCTGGTAATCAATACAGCGTCGCTTCCTGCATCAAGGATGGCATCGTCGACATCGTCCGTACTGATGTCTCATGGCGTGCTGGAATCACAGCGGTCATGAAGACTGCCCACTTGGCTGAGGCTCATGGCGTCCAATGTGAGCTTCACACAACGATCTATCACGGTCTTGAGCAGGTACAGCTTCATCCATCACTTGCTATCAGTAACTGTGAATTCTTCGAAACTCTTTATCCATTTGATGATTTCCTCTTTGGAACAAAGACTCAACTCAATATCGTTGATGGATATGTGATGGCACCGGTTGGTGAAGGCCTATGTATTGAATATGACTGGGACTTCATCGATAAGCATACGGTCGCTGTTCTTTAAGCGACCTGACGAGATGGTCGCTGTTCTTTAATAGTTACTGAGCAACAATGTGAAGTAGTGGTTGGCCAGATGCGTATCTGGCTAACTGCTCTTCAACTAACTTTCGACCGCGTGGAATAAATGCCTGACTATCTCCCCCAACATGCGGGGTGATAATCACATTCTTGGCGCTCCACAACGGATGACCCGCAGGAAGCGGTTCTGGATCAGTCACATCTAACCCAGCTGTAATGCGCCCGGAATTGAGTTCGGCAATGAGCGCTTCTGTTTCAACAACCGGCCCGCGTGCGACATTGATCAGCGCTGCCCCATCTTTCATTGCGGCAAGTCGCTTAGCGTTCATCAAATGATGGGTCTGCTCAGTCAACGGCACGATCAGAATAATTACATCAAAGGTGGGAAGTAATCGATCGAAGTGATCAAAGGTAAGAGAACCATCGCTACCTGATCGTGTGAAAGCAGTGATTGTTACCTCAAAATTGCTGAGCATCGCAGCTATGGTTTTTCCGATATTTCCATAGCCCACAATTGCTACATTGGAATCAGCCAGAGATGGCTTACGCACGTGAGCCCAACGTCCTTGTGCTTGATCAGCAGCAAAATCTGCAAAACCTCGACGAGATGCGATCGCTAAAGCAACCGCTAATTCGGCGGTAGATGCATCATGTACACCTGCTGCATTGCATAGCATCACACCTTCTGGGCGGATTTTAAGAACATCATCTACGCCCGCATTCGGTGATTGAATTACCTTAAGGCTCTTCATCTCTGGAATGATCGCAATTGCTGCTGGGCCACCCATGTAGCGCGGCACAAAGAACTCAATAGAATCCAAATCACTGGCAGCGGGTGCTATTCCATCTGTTGGTAGGTGAGTGATCCCAGATGGCAGATTGAGATCACCCCATTGCGTCCAGACAACTGTCATTGATTGCGGCCAGTGATGATTGGATCCCAATCGCTACGAGATGAGTAAGGAGTCTCATACGTTGGTTTATTTACATAACGTGAATAGGTGAAGTTCAAAGTCGCACCTGATCCAGCAGCGAGATCTAAGGTGAGCCATTGTGATTTCACATCGTGAGTTGATGAACTTCCATCATCACCGGTGATTGTCACTGTATCGAAACGGTTCTCACCAAAACTTCCCGCCTGCAGAGTTAAGACGCGCGATTGGTTTGTATTCAAGTTAGCAACAACGACGCGAAGTGCATCAGCGCTGACTTGGTCAACCATTGCCGCTACATCATCAGGTAGTCCTGGGCGTGATTTCTGCCCATCAAAATAACGCACCTTGCCATGTTGTAAACCGCCATGAGAAATGTGCATCGGGGCCCCGAAGAGCAGTTGAGCTAAACCTTCAAAGTAGACAGGATTAAATTCTTGCCAGGCGTGGATGTTATATCCAGGTACGCGCAGATCAAGACCCACAACTACATCTGCAGTCGCTGGATCGTAGGTATCCCAGTTGCGAGGATTTCCAGTATTAGAGCGCATCTTATGAAGCTGAATCGCAATCAGCTCAAGATTGGCCTTAAGAATTTCCACTGGGTAATTTGGAAGGTGTCCATGTACGAATTGAAACCATGGCAAAGTATTTGCGATGTAATGCTTGGTATCTCGCCCGGTTCCTTTCTCTCCCCCAGATACACCAGGAACATAGATCGCATCCCAATTGTTATCACGTGGCAGGGCCATAATGCGATCGAGATCTTCCTGTGCCATTGATGTCGTCCAGATATAGATCATGTGGCGAGCAGAAGGAAGTCGATAATCTGCCCAGCCTGCATCAAAGTGGCGGTGTGGAACCTTGGTAACGCCATCTACTTCTTTGCGAAGTGACCAGATCAAATCAAATTGGGAACGTGGAAGATCAAGATAGCTGTAATCACCAGTCATCAGCACTGCATTCATAGCAGCGTTGGTAATTGGTTCCATGATGGTCATAAAGCCGTGCGGCCAGCGCCATCCGTAATATCCGCCCCACCATTTACCGTCGTTAAACTCACCAATTTCACCTGATGTTCCGATGTTATCGGGCATGATGCCGCCATTTTTGTCGCGGCGATCCATCCATGCCTTAATGTAATCAAGAGCGATTTCTTTCGTTGATTCATCGTGGGAGTACATATATGCATGGGTGAGTAATGATGTTGAGTTCAGATTTAGCGGAACATCTCCTCGATTCATTCGCTCATTCATTTTCTTAATTAGATCGTCATAGACCTCTGGGTCAGACCAGTGGCAGAGCATTGATGAGAAATCCGTTTTCACAATATCTTCATACGGTGCTAAATAATCATCGAGAACGGTGCGATGAGTCTCCCAATCTTCATGGGTGACAACTTGGCGTGGACCTTTACTACCGGTCAGTGGTGAGAGCATCTGCTTCTTTACAGGGTCGTAATTCTTCGCCTCTTTATCAGCTCCAGTATAAAAACTTGCAAAGCGCGCTGCGCGTTGGCGATCAATCAGTGATTCTGGTTTAGTCAAACCAAAGAAGTAGTGATAGAGATATCCCTCACCGTGATGCATCCAGTCGTAATACCCATCAAACTCACGATAGATCTGTCCGTACTCAGTCCACTGCAACGTGATTGCATCCCACATTTTTCGCGCTAATTGATAAACCTCTTCACTTCCACCAATACTGTAGAAGAGCGCTAAATTCATAAACGCTTCATATGGATCATCTGAGCCATCCATACTTGGCCAGACATCACGCCAAATAAGCGAGCCATCACTACGCGTATAGCGTGCGACAAATTCAGGCGCTGCCGCATTGAGCTTGTCGATGATCTCTCGCTCTAAATGAGCCCACTCCCCTGGAGTTGATGGTGTTGTAATTGAAATACGTGGATGGTTCGATGACGTCATTTCAAAATCGTATAGGATCAGAAGGCTGCAATCAATGGTTAAAAGCTCTTGCCAACCCTTTTCCCGCCTCATATACCCAGTTTTCACATTGGCTGATAGCAGAATCAATGTCCGGGGCGAGATCGATAAGGCTGATGGTCTTCTCATTCGATTCGTTCTTATTTATCCCGCAGACAATCAGAACTGGTCGATCATGATGGGCCGACACCTTGATTAAGTAGCCAACCGCCTTGCCACTAAAGCTCTGCGAATCAAAAGATCCTTCACCTGTAATCACGCAATCACTCGCCTTTATCTTTTCTTCGAGTCCGATGAGTTCTGCAATCATTTCAACTCCGCTCACAATTGTGGCGCCAAGAAAAGTAGAGAGGCCAAAAGAGACTCCGCCCGCTGCGCCAAAACCTGGACGATCATCAACTCCACTGACATCAAGAAGATGCGACAACCCATTATCAAGTAATTCTACCTGCTGCGCATCGGCACCTTTCTGTGGGCCGAATACATGAGCCGCTCCAGCAAGCCCGACCAACGGTGATTGCACATCAACTAATACTTTAATTCCGCGAAGTGGAAGATCAAGATCTTTTGGTTTAACGATTGAGACAATCTTGGTGAGTGATCCCCCACCAAGTGTCACAGTAACACCATCTTTATCAAAAAAATCAAAACCAAGGGCTGAAAGTGCACCGATGCCACCATCTGTCGAAGCCGATCCACCAACTGCAATTAAAATCTCATCAACACGCTGATCACCCAGGGCGGCTTTTATCGCCTGACCTAATCCAAAAGAATGTGCGCCTAACGGATCTAACTTCTCTACTGTTGTAATTCCACAGAGAGCAGCCATTTCAATCACTGCTGTATCACCGTTTACTAGTAACCACATTGCGCCGCGTTCGATACCAGTTGCACCCTGCACACGAATCGGCATGCGTATTGCGCTATCAACAACTTCTTCAATGCACTCTAATGTTCCTTCTCCACCATCGGCAAATGGTAGGCAGTCGACCACATCATCGCCTCTGACTTCATGCCAGCCGCGTGCTAATGCTTTTGAAACTTGGTGACTTGTGGCACTGCCCTTAAAGGAGTCTGGAGCAATAAGTATTCTCGCCACAGCGACACTATAGAGGCGGGACTTAACCTTTTGGAGGCTTGTAGCTAGCTTTCTTAATTCCAGGCTTTGGAGCCGGTGTTGGCTTTGCTCCCTTTACAGAGACAGTCTTTTTAACTGAAATTCCAGTTATTGCCTGCTTAATCTCTGTGGCGCTAGGGAACTTTTCATCGTTCCCCTTGTCTAGTGCAGTGATTCTGCACTGTCCGTTTGAGATTCCTGTGACGCTGATTGAGTACTTTCCGGTTGCTTTGTTAAATGTTGCTGACACCTTGCAGACTTGTGGCGTCTGTGAAAAGACTTTCAATCCGATTGCAAGTTCAGGATCTTTGATTGCTTTCGAATCTTCTTGATCGAATAATGCGACTGCAAATTTGAATGGACCCGTGCCTTTAAACGCAGCAAGCTTAGGCACGCTAATTTTTGTCAGCACCTTATCGGGAGCAGTTTCCACAACTGGTGCATCAATAACCTTCACCTGCTTCTGGGTTGTGAGATCTGCAGGTGCTGGCTCTGTTGGTTCAGATGGTGGAATAACATCTCGGATAACAATTATGGCAGTCACGGTTTCAAGCTGCTTCTTCTCTTCAACTACTGGTGCTGGAATAAAGACAGGCACTGGAGCTGGCGCAGGATTAAAGACTGGTGCTGGAGCTGGCGCAGGATTAAAGACTGGTGCTGGTGCTGGCGCAGGAACGAAGAAGATCACTGGGGCAGGTGGCGTAACAACAATCGGTGCTGGTTCCGGAGTTGGTGTCGGAGTTGGTGTCGGAGTTGGTGTCGGAGTTGGTGTCGGAGTAGGCGTTGGAGTAGGCGTTGGCCCAGAGTCTGGAACTCTCACTTCTGGCTCAGGCGTTGGTGTTGGCGTTGGTGTTGGCGTTGGTGTTGGTGTTGGCGTTGGTGTTGGTGTTGGTTCCGGAGTTGGAGAAGGTTCCGGAGTTGGAGAAGGTTCCGGAGTTGGAGAAGGTTCCGGAGTTGGAGAAGGTGTTGGCGTTGGAGAAGGTGTTGGCGTTGGTGTTGGTGTTGGTGTTGGTGTTGGTGTTGGTTCCGGAGTTGGAGAAGGTTCCGGAGTTGGAGAAGGCGTTGGCGTTGGCGTTGGAGAAGGTGTTGGTGTTGGAGAAGGCGTTGGCGTTGGCGTTGGAGAAGGCGTTGGCGTTGGAGAAGGTTCCGGAGTTGGAGAAGGTGTTGGCGTTGGAGAAGGTGTTGGCGTTGGAGAAGGTGTTGGCGTTGGTGTTGGCGTTGGTGTTGGCGTTGGAGAAGGCGTTGGTGTTGGCGTTGGTGTTGGCGTTGGTGTTGGCGTTGGTGTTGGTGTTGGCGTTGGAGAAGGCGCTTCAGCAACGACCGGAGCTACACCTGTTGTAGTAAATGATTGCGTGGTCCCGTATAGATACTTTTGAGTATAAAGCGGCCCACTCAGACCCTGGAGTCGAGTTCTGTAGTAGTAAGTAGTACCAGGAGTTAGTCCTGAAACAGTTGCTGAAACTGTGGTGTTTATTCCGCTTCTAACTGTTAGCGGCGAACCATCAACGACTGTAAATGTATCAAATGTTGATGTCTTCGAATGTTGGTAGGCAATCTGAACACTCCCACCACCAGCATTAATCGAGGAAATAAAGCGAGCACCAGTGTTGGTAATTGATGAATGAGCTTGCGAATGAATTACTGGCATGATCATTTCACCGGAAGCAATAACGGTATTACCGATTGCTTTACCGGAGTCATTAACCGCGTCAAATCTATAGTTATAGACGCCGCCAGGGATTATTCCTGTCACCTGAACAGAGACAGCAGTGATTGTGTCTGAGTTAATGACAGGAAGGATGATATCTCCTCCATTAAGTGTGAAGGTTGTATTACGACCATATCTAAAGATGACCGTTGTGGGTTGAGATTGAGGATGCACGAAGCCTGTGAATGTCTGTGAGACAGTACTCATTCGAGAAGTGAGTGCGACCGTGGATGCGGTAGGTGCAAGTCCTGGGGCAACAAGTGTCTTAAATGATGATGTTGCAGACTGAGAGAATCCAGCAGAGTTGAATGCACCGACTTTGTAGTAGTAAGTGGTGTCTCCTAGAAGATCAATTGGAGTTGAACTTAAATTGAATGCTGTGGTTCCGCCAGCAGAATACAGCTGACCACTGATTGTCTTAACATTTGAGCTGAAGGTTGAATCAGGACTATAGAAAATCTGAATTTCAGTGGAGAGTCCATTTGGATTAACTGTGCCGTTGAGCTGTGCGCCATAAGCGGTTACCAACGTCGCACCGGTTGCAACCACAGTTGGAGCAGAGTTTGTCGCACTTTTAGTTGTGAAGGTATAAGTAGGAGATACGAAAGTCTTAGATGAGTTAACCCCGACAACGCGGAAGTGATACCTGGTGTTTGCTGTCAGTGATGTGAGTGAGACATTTGTGGCGATCACATCTGTGCCTGAAAATGCTGGCGTTGTGGGAGACGCGGTGCTGATCGTGGTTGCAAATGTTGGACTAGTTGAGAATTCAACGCGAGTCGTCGTGTTCAGGTTCTCTGGATTGACCACAATGTTTACTACGGCGCTAGAGCTGGTAATTCCTTCAAGTGACTTAAATTCAACAGTTGGCGCTGCATAGGCTGGCCATGAGTCAGTAGGCGAGACGTAGAGCATTTTGTTCGGTGTACCAACGTTGAGGTTAGTGATCACATCTGGAGTCGCAGTTGAAATCAGCGCTGAAGTTACTTGCGCTACGGTCGCAGTTGGGTAAAGGCCACGGTAAACAGCTGCAGCACCAGCTACGTGTGGTGACGCCATTGAAGTTCCGCTTGCAACACGGGTGTGCGTGCTTGAAAAGAACCATCCTGCCGTGATGCTAGATCCCGGTGCATTGATATCAACACAGGTTCCATAGTTTGTGTATGACGCCTTTATATCTCCGAGATCTGTAGCACCCACAGTGATCGCATTAGTGGCAGATGCTGGAGACTTTGTACATGCATCGGTGCGCTCATTGCCTGCGGCGACAACAACTGCGATGCCTTCATTGACTAGGCGTTCAATTGCGTCATTCAGCGCATCTGACTTTGGACCACCAATACTTAAGTTAAGTACTGCCTGTGTCTTAGGATTTGGATTTGCAGGAGAGAGAATCCAGTCAAGGGATGCGATGACTCCTGAGTATCGACCACTCCCTTGGCAATCAAGAAGGCGGATAGGAACAATCGTTGCGTTCTTGGCAACGCCATATTGGGTACCTGCAGCCGTCGTTGCCACATGTGTTCCATGTCCATTGCAATCGACTGTTCCGCGACCATCATTAAAAGTCGTATACCCAGATGGTGAAAGGCGCCCAGCTAAATCTTGGTGTGGAAATACTCCCGAGTCACCGATGTAGATCGTAGTTCCAGCGCCGGCGCTTTGATATTCATAACTTCCGATAGCACCGCTAGCGATTCTTTCACGTTGATCAATACGATCTAGACCCCATGATGGTGTCGGACTCTGTGTTGTAGCCAAAGTGACGATGGCATCTTCTTCGATTGCTTTTACATATTCAAGTGATTGAACGTATGGAAGTTGATAATCGGATAGCTCGACAACGAAACCATCGAAGGCATATTCGAACTCGTCATCAATGGAAATGCCAGCATCGCGCAATTGACCGCGTACTACATCGTTGAAATCCCCATCAACGGTGACGATGTAGGTGGAACTGGTTGAGATGATCTCAACGGCCTGAGCCACCGCGGTATTGACCATGGCAATGACAAGTCCCAAGGCGATCCCCGCCCGAGCCCTGCTCCATGCTCGCTTCATACCTTGCCCACCGTATCTATTCAATGAAATTATGCGCCACTTCTCACCTTTTAGACGTACGAAAGCCCCCCAAGGTTCCTCGGGGGGCTTTCGATTACAGGCTATCGATACTTTTTATGAGCAACCTGATGTGTTGCCGCAGCCTTCGCATACAAAGCAAGCACCTGACATACGCATCTTCACGCCGCAAGTCATACAGAGCGGTGCATCAGATTTGATGCCCATTGACTCTAGAAGATCTGAGGATGAACCGATTGTCATTGCCGGTGCTGCTGGTGCTACTGGTGCAGCTTCGATCTTGACATCAGCACTTGTTGTATTTGTGCTGGGAGCTTTAGCGACTGCAGCTACAGGAGCCGCCACAGGCGCAACTGCTTTTGGGCTATCGTCCGCCACAGGTGCGTACTCGCCGCCGTTGTTGAGCGCTGCTTCGCGCTCTGCCACTGTGTAGAGGCCGAGGGCTGCACGCTCTTCAAATGGTAGGTAATCGAGAGCGAGACGACGGAAGATGTAATCCATCATGGACTGTGCCATGCGAATATCTTTATCATCTGTCATACCAGCTGGCTCGAAGCGAAGGTTTGTGAACTTCTCAACGAATGTCTGTAGTGGTACTCCGTATTGAAGACCAATCGAGACTGCGATTGAGAAAGCATCCATCACGCCGGCCAAGGTTGAACCTTGCTTACCGAGCTTAAGGAATACCTCACCGAGTGAACCATCTGCGTAAGCACCTGAAGTCATGTAGCCCTCAGCGCCTCCTACAGAAAATGATGTTGTGGTTGATGGACGTGACTTTGGAAGACGCTTGCGAACTGGTGCTGCAATAACTTCTGCTTCCAGAGGAGCGGCCTTCTTCTTCGCCTTGCCATCTGAAAGTGGCTGACCAACCTTGCAATTGTCGCGATAAACGGCAAGTGCCTTGATGCCCATGCGCCATGCCTCTAGGTGAACTTCCTCAACTTCTTCAACAGTTGCATCCTCTGGGAGGTTTACTGTCTTTGAAATTGCACCTGACAAGAATGGCTGACATGCAGCCATCATGCGGACGTGGCCCATTGGAGCAATTGATCGTGCACCGAGAGCACAGTCAAATACTTCATAGTGCTCTGGCTTTAACCCTGGCGCATCAATGACATGGCCGTTAGCTGCAATGAATTCGACAATTGCTTCGATTGTCTCTTCTGCATATCCGAGCTTACGAAGTGCCTGTGGAACTGTCTGGTTAACGATCTGCATAGATCCGCCACCGACAAGCTTCTTGAACTTAACAAGTGAGAAGTCAGGCTCGATACCGGTGGTATCGCAATCCATCATCAAACCAATTGTTCCTGTTGGTGCAAGTACAGAGATCTGCGCATTGCGCCATCCGTTCTTATCACCTGTTGAAAGACATGCATCCCAGGCCTTATTTGCCTCTGCCCACACATCGATATCTAGAGTGGTCTCTTGCTTGGCTGCAGATGAAGCGGCTGCATGCTTGCGCATCACACGTGCGTGAGGCTTAGCGTTCTGTGCAAAACCTGCATATGGCCCAACAATTCCTGCTAGCTCTGCTGAGCGCTTATATGTTGTTCCGGTGAGAAGCGAGGTGATTGCACCGGCTAGCGCGCGGCCTCCTTCTGAATCATAGGCAAGACCTGATGCCATAAGAAGCGCGCCAAGGTTTGCATATCCAATTCCTAGCTGACGGTAAGCCTTTGTTGTCTCACCAATTGCTTCAGTTGGGAAGTCTGCGAAACAGATTGAGATATCCATCGCGGTGATGATCATCTCTGATGCCTTTGCAAATGTCTTTGCATCAAATGAACCATCAGCCTTGAGGAACTTCATCAAGTTAAGTGAAGCCAAGTTACATGATGAGTTATCGAGTGACATGTACTCAGAGCAAGGGTTTGACGCATTGATGCGACCT
>JNSK01000002.1_pt1 | contig 141836 bp, 133 predicted proteins | sample 210681 | NCBI WGS metagenome assembly JNSK01 (sample SAMN02808684, study PRJNA238866) | freshwater metagenome | biome: fresh water; feature: freshwater reservoir; material: water; isolation source: water column of the freshwater reservoir Embalse de Amadorio in Spain | place: Spain: Valencia ...
TTTTCATTCTGGCAAGAGACAACAATTCCCGTTGGTACGTGGGTAAGTCGAACCGCAGAGTCAGTTGTATTAACGCTTTGTCCGCCAGGACCTGATGAGCGATAAACATCCACACGAACATCATTCATATTCAATTCGACATCGATTTCTTCCGCTTCGGGCAGGATAAGAACGCCTGCTGCTGATGTGTGAATTCGGCCTTGGCTTTCAGTTTCTGGAACACGTTGGACGCGGTGTACTCCACCTTCAAATTTCAAACGTGCATAAGGTGATTCACCTGGCGCAGCTGTGCCCTTTGATTTAACGGCAACAGAAATATCTTTGTAACCACCCATTTCACTTTCAGTGGCATCAAGAATTTCCACTTTCCAATTTCTTTTTTCCGCATAACGCATATACATGCGTAGCAAATCTCCGGCAAAGAGTGCGGATTCATCTCCACCTGCTCCTGCTTTAACTTCAAGAATCACATCGCGATCATCATTGGGATCACGCGGCAGCAATAACTCTTCAAGTTTCTCAGCAGCCTTGTGCGCAGTTTCTTCGAGTGCTGGAATTTCAGATGCAAAATCAGGATCCGTTGCAGCTAACTCTTTGGCAGCAGTTAAGTCTTCATCCGCACTCTTCCACTCTTTAAATCCAGCAACGACTGGACCAAGTTGGGCATAACGACGACCTAATTGACGAGCCTTGCCTTGATCATCGTGAATAGAAGGATCAGCCATTGCAGCTTCGAGTTCTGCGTATTCGCGAACCATTTCATGTGCTGATGCAAAACGATCATTTGCCATCTGGCTTCTCCTTTCTTTGCAATCTCAATGCTCTTTTGTACTCAAACTAAATGAAAAGCAAAAGACCGCAACCACTACGGATGTAGTGAATGCGGTCTCTTTAGAAAGCTATTTTTTACCGAAGCGCTCTTCGAACTTCGCTACGCGTCCACCAGTATCAAGAATGCGCTGCTTGCCTGTGTAGAAAGGGTGGCAAACTGAACATACTTCAACATAAATTGAACCGCTTGTAACTGTCGAGCGGGTAACAAACTTTTCACCGCAACCACAAGTTACTTGTGTCTCTTTGTACTCTGGGTGGATCTCTGACTTCATTTCATTTCCTTATTTCGTGACTGGGTCGTGACTTCCACGTGAACCAGTCGGGCGGTTAATAGGGCTAAAGGTTAACCCTATTGGGTGGGTATTTAAAAATTTGAGCGTGAACTTATCCTTCAGAACCCGGTCCGACAGTTGTCTTCTGGATCTGCATCAAGAATTCAACGTTGGACTTAGTGCCCTTCATCTTTTCAAGAAGAAGTTCGAGTGCTTGTTGTGGTTCGAGAGCGTGCAAAACACGTCGCAACTTCCAAACAATATTGAGTTCTTCTGTTCCCATAAGAATTTCTTCCTTACGAGTACCAGATGCAACTACGTTAACGGCTGGGAAAATTCTCTTATCTGCCATGCGGCGATCAAGAATAAGTTCCATGTTTCCGGTTCCCTTGAACTCTTCGAAGATAACTTCATCCATACGAGAGCCCGTATCAACAAGTGCGGTTGCAAGAATTGTAAGTGAACCGCCATCTTCGATGTTACGTGCTGCACCGAAGAACTTCTTTGGTGGATACAACGCTGCAGAATCAACACCACCGGAAAGAATTCGACCTGATGCAGGAGCAGCGATGTTGTACGCACGACCTAGACGCGTAATCGAGTCAAGAAGAACAACAACGTCGTGACCGAGTTCTACGAGGCGCTTTGCACGCTCAATAGCTAATTCAGCAACAGTTGTGTGGTCATCCGCTGGGCGATCAAATGTAGAAGCAATAACTTCACCCTTAACAGAGCGTTGCATATCTGTAACTTCTTCTGGGCGCTCATCGACTAGAACAACCATCAAGTGACACTCTGGGTTATTGGTTGTAATCGCGTTTGCAATTGATTGCAAAACCATTGTCTTTCCAGCTTTTGGTGGAGAAACAATTAGACCGCGTTGACCTTTACCAATTGGTGAAATCAAGTCAATAACGCGAGTTGTCAAAATATTTGGTTCAGTTTCAAGGCGCAGACGCTCTTGTGGATACAAAGGAACCAACTTGTTGAATTCAACGCGATTGCGTGATTCATCAGGAGTTGAACCGTTGACTGTGTCTAAAATAATTAGAGCGTTGAACTTTTCGCGACGTTCGCCTTCGGCTGGTTGGCGTACTTGACCTGTTACAACATCGCCCTTACGAAGTCCGTACTTACGAACTTGTTGAAGCGATACGTACACATCGTTTGGTCCTGGCAAATATCCACCTGTGCGAATAAATGCATAACTCTCAAGAATGTCTAGAAGACCGCCTACTGGGAGCAATACATCATCTTCTGAAAGTACTGGCTCGCGTTCTTCACGGTTTCCACGATCGCGATTGCGATCACGTCCGCGACCACGATCACGTCCGCGACCACGATCATTGCGATCGAAGCGATCACCGCGGTTGCCTTGTGAATCACCATCGGAATCTGAATCATTATTGGAATCTGAGTCACGTGGCGCATCTTTCTTATTTCTATTGTTGCGCGCTTCGCGACGAGCTTCGCGTTCAGCTTTAGCTGCTTCTCTGTTGGCTGCTTGTAAATCAGCAATTGCCTGAACGAGAGCATCTTTCTTTAGTTTAGGAGCCCCTTCAATACCGAGTTGCGAAGCTACTTCCTTGAGTTTCGGAAGAGACATTGCATTTAACTCGGGGCTATCTGAACGTATTGGTTCTTTTTCTGTCATTGTTTTCATTTCAGTAATGGCCTTAAGGATTGCCCAAAAGGAGCGAGTAATTTATTTATCTGAAAAATCTTGCACCGATTAACTAGAGCCGGCTGATCAGATGCCATAAGGGTAGCACCGAGGCGCCAACTCCTACAAATTCGAAATTAGGCGACTATTCCCGCTCCAGTAGTGCAAATACTTAGTGCCTTGACCTCAAATGCTGAGCCAGCTGCGCGCTGTAATTCAGTAATTTCATTGGCGTCCCCAGTGTGAAGAGCTAAGACAGTTGGGCCCGCACCCGAAATAAAAGCTGCAACTCCGGCGGCGCGCAATTTATTTAGAAGAGCAAAAGATTTTGGCATAACTTCTTGACGATACTTTTGATGAAGAAAATCTTCAGTGGCTATTAGCAACAAATCAGGTCGTGAAGTGAGTGCATAAATAAGTAACTCACCTCGAGTTGTATTTGCTACAGCATCTGCATGGGAGACATTTTCTGGCAAGAGTTTGCGGGCCTTTGAAGTTGCCACTGCACCTTCTGGAATAAATGCAATCGCACTAATGCGTGGGTCTACCTGAATTTGCACCGCACGCGCAACGTTCTTTCCTCTTTGAACTTCGCTCCATGCAATTGTGGCATTTCCAAAGATTGCGGCCGCAACATTATCTGGATGGCCTTCCATCTCTGTTGCAAGGTTTAGTAAATCTTCATCACTCATCTTGTCATCACCAGTTAAGACAAGAGAGCGAGCCAACATCAATCCACCAACGATTGCACTGGCCGATGATCCAAGACCGCGACCATGTGGAATCACATTAAGAGCGCGAATAGCAACACCCTTTGGTTCGCCACCTAGGAATTTAAATCCTCTGTACATAGCCTTAACGAGCAAGTTCTTTTCTGTTCGGGGCAAAACATCTGCACCTTCTCCAGAAATATCAATATCTAAACCTGGGTCATCAAGAATTTGCGCTACATATCGATCGTGCATTCCGAGTGCTAAACCAAGTGAATCAAAGCCAGGACCAAGATTCGCACTTGTTGCTGGAATCTGAATTTGTACAGCGTTTGCTCTAAAAGTTGGTTTAGCCATTTTCTGATAGGCCTAACGCTTTTGCTGCAGCCTTAACGCTTACGGGCACAACAGTTGGTTTCTTGGCGCCTTCAAGGGCCCACGGAATATCTTTTAATCCGTGACCTGTCACAGTAATAACAATCGTTTTATTCTTCGGCAGCTTTCCTGCTTTGTGATACTTAATTAATCCAGCTAAACCAGCAGCTGAAGAAGGTTCTACGAAGATGCCTTCCTTTGATGCAATGAGGTGATATGCGGCAAGGATTTCTTTATCTGTTACGGCATCAATTAATCCACCCGATGAATCACGTGCGTCTAAAGCTTGCTGCCACGATGCTGGGTTACCAATTCGAATTGCTGTTGCAATCGTGTCTGGGTTCTTAACAATTTTTCCTTTAACAATTGGTGCAGATCCAGCTGCTTGAAATCCCCACATTGCTGGTAACTGTGTACTCATGCGATCAGAGCGGTATTCCTTGTAGCCCTTCCAATATGCAGTGATATTTCCTGCGTTTCCAACTGGCAACGCGTGAATATCTGGTGCATCACCGAGTGCATCGACAACTTCAAAGGATGCTGTCTTCTGTCCTTCGATGCGATATGGATTAACAGAGTTAACGAGTGCAACTGGGAAATTTTCAGATAACTCTCGTGCCAAAGTGAGACAGTCATCAAAGTTTCCATTTACTTGCAAGATTTTTGAACCGTGGGCCACGGCTTGTGCGAGTTTTCCAAGTGCAATCTTTCCCTTAGGAATAAGAACTGCAGGAACCATTCCAGCTTTAACTGCATATGCAGCAGCCGATGCGGAAGTATTTCCTGTAGATGCACAAATAACAGCCTTGGATCCATCTTCGGCGGCTTTTGAAATAGCCATAGTCATACCGCGATCTTTAAATGATCCAGTTGGATTTAAGCCTTCGTACTTAATCCACACATTATTTTTTAATAACTCAGAGAGATAGCAAGCAAAAATAAGTGGTGTTCCACCCTCATTGAGTGTTACGACAGGAGTCTGTTCGGAAACTGGCAAGCGATGACTATATTCATTAATGACACCACGCCATTGATGCGCCCCTGGTCTGCGTGAAAATATTGACATCAGCCTTGACTTCCGAGCACTCGAAGAACACTTTCAACTTTAGAAACAATTTCCATTTTAGAAAGAGCGCTAACAGTGGCACTAAGCGCGGCTTCTGTCGCGCCGTGACTGACAACGATGAGTTCGGCATCATTGCCTCGGCCAGATTGGCGAACAGTCTGAATGGATACGCCCTCTGTTGCAAAAGTCTGGGCGATTGCAGCCAAAACACCTGGTTTGTCTGCAACATTTAAACGAATAAGGAATTGTGTTTTTGTGTCACTAATTGGTGCTATTGCACGATCGGCGTAATCACTTTCACGTGGACCGATTGAATCACCGACTTTATGTCGAGCAACTGCTACTAGGTCGCCCAAAATTGCACTCGCAGTTGGGGCGCCTCCGGCACCGCGACCATAAAACATGAGTTGTCCAGCGGATTTTGCTTCAACAAACACAGCATTGAAAGCATCTCGAACTGCAGCAAGTGGATGACTACGCGGAATCAATGTTGGGTGAACTCGCACTGAAATTCGATCATCTGAAGTCAATTCGGCGATCGCCAATAACTTAATGACATGGTTCATGGTCTTTGCCACTGCAACATCATCTGCAGTAATTGATGAAATTCCTTCACGATAAACATCGTCCGCAGTCACTCGTGAGTGAAACGCAAGTCCCGCGATGATTGCAGCTTTTGATGCAGCATCGATTCCTTCAATGTCTGCAGTTGGATCAGCTTCGGCATATCCAAGGTTCTGCGCTTCTTTGAGAACATCTGCGAATGCGCGGCCTTCTTCATCCATCTTTGTCAGGATGTAGTTAGTTGTGCCATTTACTATTCCCATTACGCGAGTAATTTGATCTCCAACCAGTGATTCACGCATTGGACGAATAATCGGAATCGCACCGGCAACGGCTGCTTCGTAATAAAGGTCTACGCCTTTTTTATCTGCAGCAGTAAACAGGTCGGCACCATGTGTTGCAAGCAGAGCCTTGTTGGCAGTTACGACAGATTTACCACTATTAATTGCAGAGAGAATTAGCTCGCGAGCAGGATCAATTCCGCCCATGACTTCAATAATGATGTCGATATCAGGATCATGGATAATTGATTGTGCATCAGTTGTAAACAAAGCTGGATTAATTCCTTCGCGAGTTGCTTTAGCATCGCGAACCGCAATCTTCTTCAAAACTAATGCCGCACCTGCACGAGTAGAGAGTTCAGCATTATTTTTTTCGAGCAGCGCTGCAACTTGGCTGCCGACAACGCCGCAGCCAAGCATGCCAATGTGGATATTTTTTTGCGCACCCATGTGCTTATTCTTTCACAGATGAGCAGATGCGCGTTAAATATCTAGGCGCAGGAGATCTTCGATGCTCTCACGGCGCAGAATTACTCGTGCTTTTGCATCTTTTATGGCCACAACAGGTGGACGCGTGATGTGGTTGTAATTCGTGGCCATGCTGCGTCCATATGCACCTGTTGCTGGAGTAGCAAGTAAATCCCCCGGGGCGATATCGGCAGGCATATCTATGTCCTTAATAATGATGTCCCCTGTTTCGCAGTGTTTTCCTACGATACGTGTTGCAGTTGTCTTTGATGAAGATTGGCGATTAGCAATGATTGCGGTGTATTCAGCGCCGTATAAAGCAGTGCGCAAGTTATCGCTCATTCCGCCATCGACTGAAACATAATGTCGAGTTGAACCATTATCTAAAGTCACGACTTTAGTTGTGCCCACTGTGTAGAGCGTAAACATTGTTGGCCCAATAATTGTGCGACCTGGTTCGATTGAAATCTTTGGTACATCAAGTGAGTGCTTGGCACAGGATTGCTTGACCACGGTTGCCAAAGTCTTAAGCACATCTGATGCTTGAATCTCCGCTTCATCTTCTAAATATGCAATTCCATATCCACCACCAAGATCAAGTTCTGGTAATTGTTCTCCGAACTCTGCGTTGAATTTTGCTAAGAGTTCTATGAGTCGGTCTGCGGCAAGACCAAATGGTTCTGTTTCAAATATCTGCGAACCAATATGTGAATGGAATCCATGCAATTCAAGAGTTGAATGCTTTTTGGTTTGAATAACTGCTTGCCATGCTGCTCCACTTGCAATAGAAAACCCAAACTTTACGTCCTCGTGTGCCGTGGCAATTGACTCATGTGTGTGTGCTTCGACGCCAGCAGTTAAGCGGAGTAATACCTTTTGAACTTTTCCAGCTGATTGTGCAATCGCTGCCACTCGCTCAATTTCAAAGAGTGAATCGATAACAATGATGCCTACTCCAGCAGAAACAGCTTGTTCTATCTCTTCTATCGATTTGTTATTTCCATGTAGCTCAATGTTTTCAGGCTTGATGCCACCTTTAAGTGCAACTGCGAGTTCTCCCCCAGTGCACACATCAATTCCAATACCCATGTCAGCAATCCATCGTGCAACTTCGACACAGATAAATGCTTTTGCAGCGTAGTAAACGCGACCAGCTTGTGGGCCAAATGCTTTGGAGAGTTCGGAGTTCCAGGTCAATGCACGTGAACGAAAATCATCTTCATCTAAGAAAAAAGTAGGTGTCTTAAACTCAGCAGCCAATGAAGTAGCTGAAATGCCAGCACAGTGAAGTTCGCCATCTTTGATTGAAACATTCTTTGACCACAAGGGTTGAAGATTTTTACTCATTACATTTTCTCCGGTGCGCTCACGCCAAGTAAATCTAAACCATTGCGAATAACTTGCTTGGTTGCCGCGCATAAATTTGCACGGGCGCTATGAATTGCGGATACAGATTCGTCGCCAAGAGGTAGGACGCGACAATCCGCATAGAAGCCGTGATAGACGCCAGCAAGTTCTTCGAGGTAGCGAGCAACTCTGTGGGGCTCTCTCATTTCTGCCGCCCCTGCAACAATCTTTGGAAATTCAGCAAGTGCTCCAAGTAATTCGTTCTCACGGTCATGAGTGAGTTGGGATGGATCAAAGTTTTCAAGTCCAACTGGAATCTTGAGTTCTTGGGCATTGCGCAAAACACCGGCAATACGTGCATGTGCATATTGAACGTAGTACACCGGATTTTCATTTGTATTTCGTTTCAATACATCCACATCTAAAATCATTGGCGTATCTACCGGATAGCGAATTAATGTATAGCGTGCGGCATCTACTCCAACTTTTTCTACAAGTTCTTCGAGAGTAATAATCGTTCCGGCGCGCTTAGAAAGCTTTACTTCTTCTCCGCCTTCAATAATTTTTACAAGTTGTCCAATGAGTACATGGATGTTGTATTCAGGATTATCGCCAGCACAAGCCGCCGTGGCCTTTAAACGCCCGACATAACCATGGTGATCTGCTCCCAACATGTAAATGCAGATATCAAACCCACGATCTCGCTTGTTAATGTAATAAGCAGTATCAGATGCGAAGTACGTTAAATCACCATTTGCTTTAGTGAGTACACGATCTTTGTCATCACCAAAGTCAGTTGTGCGCAACCAGGTTGCACCTTCTTCTTCAAAGACATGTCCTTGCTTACGCAACTTCACCATAGCTACTTCTACAGATCCGCCTTCGTGCAGCGAGCGCTCTGAGAACCAGACATCGAAGTGAGTTTCAAAGTTATCGAGTACTCGTTTTTGGTCTCCGAGTTGCCATGCATATCCGCGTTCACGAAATTCATTGACACGTTCTGGTTCGGGCAGCGAAATCAGCTTTGAATCTTGTGCAACAAGCGATGCTGCAATATCGGCAATATATTGACCTTGATAGCCATCTTCCGGAATTGGTTTTCCAAGTGCTGCGGCTTCTAGTGAGATACCAAATAAATCCATTTGGTTGCCACGATCATTTATATAAAATTCGCGAACAACTTCGGCTCCTGCAGCACTTAACACTCGCCCGAGTGCATCACCAACTGCTGCCCATCGTGTGTGACCGAGATGAAGTGGCCCAGTTGGGTTTGCGCTAATAAATTCGAGATTAATCCGCACGCCCTTAAGTCCAGCGCTCTGCCCGTACGTGGTTTGTGCACTTAAAATTGTGCGAACAAGTTCGGCTTGACTCGCTCGATTGAGAGTGATGTTAAGAAATCCTGGTCCTGCAATATCTACTTTCGAAATTTCAGGTATCACTGCCAAATTAGATTGCAAGATTATTGCGACATCGCGAGGGTTTTTTCCTGATGGTTTAGCTATCTGTAATGCAATCGAGGTTGCATAATCGCCATGATCACGATTCTTTGGACGCTCAAGTGCAATCGTCTCTGGAAGAAGAGCACTAATCTCTTTAGGTAATTGCCCAGATGAAACGGCAGCCAGAATTGCAGCGCGGATATGGGTAGAAATCTGCTCCGAAAGGGAGACTTCTGTGCTGCTCATCTGCCAAAGGTTACTCGCAGCACCTGCACTCTGGCGTTGATATCAATGCAGGTGGTTTTTCCATCGCACGAGATGCTCAATTCCTTCGCAAGAACGTAGCCGTTTTGGCAACATGACGAACTAGCCTCTAACCTTGGGCTTAATTCCACGGGATTTGTATAACAATCCAGTGACACTCTTTTGCGGGAGTGGTGAAATGGCAGACACGCAGGTCTTAGGAACCTGTGTCTTCGGACGTGCGGGTTCAAGTCCCGCCTCCCGCACCATCACGATTACATCTTCGTTGTGCAAGTTGCTTGCAAGAACTAATCACTCGTGAGAACAATTCTGAACTTTTTGTTACTTTCTCTCCCTGAGTAAATTGCTCAATTACATCAAGGAGGTAGCACCTAATGTCAAATAAAAAGTGGTCCTTTGAAACATTACAAATTCACGCTGGTCAGACACCTGACCCAACAACTGGTGCACGTGCACTTCCTTTGTATCAAACAACTGCGTATCAATTTAGAGATACCCAACATGCAGCAAATCTCTTTGGATTAGCAGAGCTTGGGAACATCTATACACGCATCATGAATCCAACTCAGGATGCTGTTGAACAACGTCTGGCAGCTCTTGAAGGTGGTGTTGCTACGCTTCTCGTGGCATCTGGTTCTGCAGCAACAACGTATGCGGTTCTCAACGTCGCAGAAGCAGGCGATCACATTGTTTCAAGTCCAAGTTTGTACGGCGGAACTTACAATCTATTTCACTATACGCTTCCAAAATTTGGAGTTGAAGTAACTTTTGTTGAGAATCCAGATGATCTCGATTCTTGGCGCAAAGCTGTACGACCAAATACAAAAGCTTTCTTTGGCGAAACAATTGCTAATCCAAAAAATGACATTTTAGATATCGAGGGTGTAGCCAAGATTGCTCATGAAATTGGCGTTCCACTGATTGTAGATAACACAGTTGCAACACCTTACGTAATCAAGCCAATCGAATATGGTGCAGATGTTGTTATCCACTCTGCAACCAAGTTTTTATCTGGTCACGGCAACGCGGTTGTCGGAGCAATTATTGATTCTGGCAACTTTGATTATGCAAAGTATCCCGCAAAATTTAAGGGATTTAATGAGCCAGATCCAAGTTACCACGGACTTGTCTTTGCTCAAGCTCTCGGAGTTGGTTCTGCATTTGGTGCAAACCTTGCTTATATTTTCAAAATTCGTTTGCAATTGCTGCGTGACATTGGAGCTGCTGTTGCTCCATTTAATGCGTGGTTACTTGCGCAAGGTTTAGAAACATTAAGCCTTCGTATTGAACGACATCTAGAGAATGCAAAAGCCGTTGCAGAATGGCTTTCAAAGCATCCAAGTGTTGAGAAAGTTAATTACGCATCTCTTTCGAACTCTCCTTGGAACAAGTTGGCAAAGAAGTACGCACCTAAAGGATCTGGAGCGGTGCTTTCCTTTGAGCTCAAAGGTGGCGTAGAGGCAGGAAAGAAGTTTGTGGAATCACTCAAACTCTTTAGCCATGTTGCAAACATCGGAGATGTGCGTTCGCTGGTCATCCATCCAGCAACAACTACTCACTCTCAATTGAGTCCAGAAGAGCAACTAGCTGCTGGCGTAACACCAGGTCTGGTCCGCTTAAGCCTAGGTCTTGAAAATATCGAAGACATCAAGGCTGATTTAGAAGATGGGTTTACAGCTTCTAAATAATTGCGATGGGCATAGTCTTATCTCATGACTACGCAGGTGCCAGCGCCACCAAAACTACGAGGGTGGTTTCACCTTGGCGCTACACCTGTGGTAATCATTGCCTCTCTTGTTCTATTCATTCTCAGCAACTCTTCACTTAAGTTAGCGGTTGCGCTGTATTCAATTACAGCGATCATGCTCTTTAGTGTTTCAGCAATTTATCATCGTGTTCCATGGTCTCCAGTAAAGAAAAAAATGTGGCGGCGTTGGGACCATGCCAACATCAACTTACTTATTGCTGGTTCGTACACTCCCTTTGCCGTTGCACTTCTAGAAGGTCGTGATCGGCTAACGCTTCTTCTTGTTGTGTGGATTGGTGCAGTTATTGGGGTTGCACTTCGCGTATTTTGGGTTGGCGCACCGCGCTGGCTATACGTTGCTAATTATTTATTACTCGGCTGGGTGGCCGTTATTTACACACCGCAGTTGTATAGAGAAGGCGGACTATGGGTTCTGCTTCCAATTATTCTTGGTGGACTCTTCTACTCAGTTGGAACGATTTTTTATGCGTTAAAAAAACCTGGGAGATTTGCAAAATATTTTGGTTTTCACGAGCTCTTTCATATCTTTGTTTTGGCAGCCTGGATTTCTCAGTACGTCGCGGTTTCGATAGCCATTTACCGCAATTAGCTCCCAACTCACTACTCGCTCTAACCCTCTCGGCCCACGCAGGGACTTTTGCCGATGGCCCTAACTGCTCTAATCTAGAGCCCCTAGAGTTTGTCTAGTAAGCATCCGTCGGCAGCAAGGAAAATGATGAGCGAGAAGAAGAGCTTCCTTAATTGGGTCGGTTTCAGTGGTGAAGAAAGTGCAACCCCTGGATCTGTTGACCGTATTCGCGAACTAGAAGCGCAACTTGCTGATCTTCGCTCACGACGTGACATAACAAGTTTAAGTAAAGAAGAGTTTGAAATTCTTGCAACCGAAACTGCAATGTCAATGATTAAATCTGCACAGTTGCGTGAAGCTCGTGCACAAGCAGCATCTGATCGACTTGTTAATGAAACTTCGCGTGCTGCAAAAGATGCACTCGAGGCCGCACAAAATAAAGCGGCATCAGTGCTCGCTGGTGCTGAGGCGCGTGGACGCAAATACATTCAGGCAGCCGAATCAGAAGCTGATGAGATGATTGCAAATGCAGAAGATGCTGCAGAGCGCGCAATGGAAGATAAGAAGCGCGAAGTTGCAGCGCTAGCTCAAGCTGCACGCCGTGAAGGTGAACGCATTATTTCTGGAGCGACGGCTGAAGTTTCAAATTATCGTCAGTGGCTCTCAGGAGTTATCTCTGAGGCGGAGCGTCTCTATCGAATTCAAACTCAATCACTAGATTCAGCAGAAAATGCGATACAACAATCTCGCACTCGCCTAGAGGTTGCTTTTAATAGATTGGCCCAGCTTCAAAAAAGCGTTCTCGATAACTTAAATCCAGATGACACAATCATTAACCGTGGCCCAATTCGTGTAGAGAGTCAGCGAACCAAGGCAGCATTGAATGCACCTAAGGAAAGGTCAACCAAAAAGGTTGCAAAGAAGAGTTCAGCAAAGCGTAAGTAATCTGTATGTCTGCTCAGCGCGGAGTTAAATACATCCCTGCCATCGACGGACTGCGTGCAGTCGCCGTCATTGCGGTGATGCTCTACCACTTAGGTGTCTCTTGGATTCCTGGTGGGTTTCTGGGAGTTGATCTCTTTTTTGTTATTTCTGGATATGTCATCACGCGTTTGCTTTTGGATTCAATTCAGCGAAGTGGTGGTTTGGATTTAAGAGCATTTTATAAATCTCGTGTCCGTCGATTGCTTCCACCATTAGTTTTTATGATTGTTACCACCACACTTTTTATTGGGGTGTGGGCACCAGACACAATCAAGAGATTGCTCACCGATACGCCATTTGCCCTTACAGGATTTATGAATTGGTGGCTCGTATTTCGTCAGCAAGATTACTTTGAAGCGATTGGCCGTCCACCACTTTTGCAACACACATGGTCACTAGGTGTTGAAGCACAGTTTTACTTCATTTGGCCACTGATTCTGCTTCTTGTTCTTCGTCAACTCGGGCGCAAAATTATTCCGGCAGCAGCACTTGTAATTGCAATTGCATCTGGAATCGCGCTCTTAGTGGTTTCGCTCAGTATCGATGCAAACTCTTCTCAAACCGTTAGCCATGTTTATTTCGGAACTGATACACACAGTATTGGCCTCTTCCTTGGGGCAGCGCTCGCCGTAAATTGGATTCCACAAAACTTAAAAGTAGATATTGCTAAGAGGGCTCAGGATGTAATCGATGGAATCGGTGTATTTGGTTTTCTAGGAATCCTCTCCTGTTTTCTCTTTATCGATGAAAGTAATCCAACTCTGTACAAAATAGCATTTCCGTTGGCAGGTATTTTTGGCTGCTCAATCATTATGTCAATCGTGCACCCAGCATCAAGATTTGCACCTTTGCTCCAAGGGCGAGCCATTTTGTGGATCGGTGAGCGTTCATATGCAATTTATTTATGGCACTGGATCGTCTTCCAAGTTACAAGACCAAGCGTTGACCTAGCGGGAGCTAGCTGGGCTTTGTATGCACTTCGTATTTTGATTGTCTTTGCTTTGGCCGATATCTCACTTCGATGGGTTGAGTTGCCATTTAGAAACGGATACATCGAATCGTGGTTCAGAGGTATGAAATACCGGGCCAAGAAAGTTCGTGTGCGTCAAAAAGCAACTCTGGCTGCATCAATACTTTCGGTCTTAATTGCTACTTCTTTAGTCAGCGTGAATGCGATTGCTGTCAGTAATGAAAATATTGCTAAGTTAAAGATGGAAATCACCTCAAAAGCCGAAGTGCAGACTCAGATCACTAATCCCTCAGATGGTTTATGGGTTGTGGGTGATTCAGTCATTCTTGGCATAAGAAATGAATTATCAAATCGCCGCCAAGTTGGTTTGATTAATGCACACGTTGGTCGTCAAGCACCAGAGTTGATTTCAGTTCTCAACAAAGACAAATCTCGAATGGTTGGTGCTCCTGTGATTGTAAATATGGGAAATAACAATCGTTTGGTTGAGAGCGAAGTCGTATCAATATTCGAAGCTATTAAAGATCAACCGCAAATTATTGTGATTAATACTGCAGTTCCGCGAAGTTGGAAAGATGTGAACAACTCTCTTATTGCACAAGTTGCAGCTAATTATCAAAATGTAAGGATTGTGGATTGGAATCAAATTTCAGAAGGGCATCCTGAATATTTCGCCCCTGATGGTGTGCACTTAGTTCCGACAGGCATTAGTGTTTTTGTCGATGCTGTTGTCGCCGAGCTCAAATAAAAAAGCCCCCGCATTTCGCGAGGGCATTTTTATTTAAACTTTTACTTGTACTGTCCTGCAAGTCCGAAGATTTTTGCAGACGCAGTCTGTCCATCTGCATAAACACTTGTTACCCGGAATTGTGTCCAGCTATCTGAACTTGTCAGTGTTACAGCATGTGTTAACTCTGTTGGACCAGTTGTTGCAACAACTGACCAATCAGCACCTGCTGGTTTTAGTTCTACGTTAAATCCTGTAAGTCCATCTGTTGCCATTGGTGCTTTCCAGCGAAGATTCATTCCATCTGCTGAGCGAAGCGCAACGAATGCTGATGGTGCTTCTACTGTGCCAACTGGTTCTGTAGGAGAAGTTGGTTCTTCTGTTGCAGGAGTTGTTGGTTCCTCTGTCATGGTCGCTGTTGCTGAAGGTGTTGTAGGTGCTGCGCCTTCATCACTATCTTTTCCAGATTGTGACCACACAAGAATTGCTAGAAGCACAATTCCTACGACAACAATTGCTACAACGCGGCTTGATGCGCCTTGCTTAGGATTGTTATCAAAAGAGACAGATTTAGCAGCAGCACGTGGTGCTGGCGCTGTTGAAACATCTACGCGAGCGCGAGCGCCACCAACTGGTACAGCTGGTACGACTAGGCGATCAACAGATGTTGCGCGACGTGAAGACTTCTTTGTTGTCTTACGCGCAGAAGACTTCTTTGCACTCTTCTTAACTGCAGATTTGCGAGCTGTGCTCTTCTTAGCAACTTTTTTAACGCTTCGCTTAGCAGTTGATTTACGAGCAACAGACTTCTTAGCGGATTTCTTCGCTGTTGACTTCTTAGCGGTTTTCTTAACAGCCACATGCACTCCTTGGGTAGCGGTACGTACTTACTTCACGCACTCGGATAGTAGAAGTTTACCCCAGCGAGGTCAGCAAATTGATTACGTGAGGTGCTATCGAACGGAGTGATTTACCGCGATGACTTATCAAATCCTTCTCCTCTGCGCTCATTTGCGCGCTGGAGATTGCTAGTCCCTGTGGTCTAAAGAGGGGGTCGTACCCAAATCCTTGATCGCCAATCGGGGCATAGAGAATGGAACCTTCAAAGATTTCTTCAGTCACATACTCTCGACCATCAGGAAGCACTAAGGCGGCCGCGCATGTGAAGTGCGCTCCACGCTCTTCTTCAGGAGTGTTTTCAAGTTCCTTTAACAACTTTAAGTTATTTGCACTGTCATCACCATGTACTCCTGCATATCTCGCCGAGAAAATTCCTGGTGCGCCATTGAGTGCATCAACGCACAATCCACTGTCGTCGGCAATTGCCGGTAAGCCTGTTTCACTGCACACGCTTCGTGCCTTGAGCAAAGCATTTTCTCTAAAAGTACTACCTGTTTCTTCTACTTCAGTTGTATCGGGGAAATCTTCGAGCCCAACAAGATTTATTGAACCCTGTGAGATTGCATCAAGAATTCTTCGAAATTCTCTAATCTTTCCTTGATTTCGTGTTGCTAAAACTAATGTTGTCGGTGTGCTCATTTAGTGAGTGCTGAACTCTGCATTCCAGCTAAATCTTTACATCCGGCTACTGCGAGATCTAGGAGTTGATTGAGTAGTTCGCGATCGAATGGAACACCTTCTGCGGTTCCTTGTACTTCAATAAAGCGTCCATCGCCACTACAGACAACGTTCATGTCTGTATCTGCGCGCACATCTTCTTCGTAGCAAAGATCGAGCATTGGAACGCCATCAATGATTCCTACACTCACTGCCGCAACTGAATCAGCAAGTGGTTTGGACGATGCTTTGATGTGACCCTCTTTTTTCGCCCAAGCAATGGCATCCGCTAATGCGACATATGCACCTGTAATTGCTGCTGTGCGTGTTCCGCCATCTGCTTGCAAAACATCACAATCAATAACAATTGTGTTCTCGCCAAGTTCCTTCATATCAACAATTGCTCTAAGTGAACGGCCCACTAAACGTGAAATTTCTTGTGTTCGTCCGCCTAATTTTCCTTTAACGCTCTCGCGATCTGAACGTGTGTGTGTTGCACGCGGAAGCATTGAATACTCAGAAGTTACCCATCCATTTCCAGAATCTTTTAACCAACGTGGAACACCAGGAGAGAACGATGCGACGCACAGTACGCGAGTCTTTCCAAACTCAACGAGAACAGAACCTTCGGCATGATCTAGCCAGCCGCGAGTAAATTTAATTTCACGGAGCTGATCGTTGGTGCGTCCATCGTTGCGTGACATGTATATCTCCGTTTATCTCAGCAGTTTATTGGTTTGGGTGGTTTACAGACTTTGGTGTTCAACTCGTCCAACTTCTGGACCGAGAAATCTACGTGCGAGAGTTTCAAACGCCTTTGCATCTCCAGTTGCTAAGAATCTGTGGTTGGCATTTTTTGTACTGGAGTGCAGCAAATTGTTTTCAACTAATACTCGATATAAATTCTTTGCTGTTTCTTCCGCACTTGATACAAGTGAAACTGAATTTCCAACAACATATGAAATAACACCCGTTAGTAATGGGTAGTGAGTGCAACCAAGCACCAAGGTATCGATGTCCGCATCCATCACAGGTTTGAGATACTTGCGCGCAATTTCCGTAATCTCCGGACCAGATGTTTCGCCGCGCTCAACGAATTCAACAAAAAGCGGACAAGCCACCGAAGTTATTTGCAAATTTGGTGCCGCAGCAAACGCATCTAAATACGCTTTCGAATCTACTGTTGCTTGTGTCCCTATAACACCAATTTTTCCTGATCGAGTCGCGGCAACTGCTCTGCGAACAGCAGGCTGAATAACTTCGATAACTGGAATTGAATATCGCTCTCGTGCATCGCGCAACATCGCAGCACTGGCGGTATTACATGCAATTACTAGGGCTTTGACTCCTTGATCAACGAGAAAATCTAAAGTTTCTAATGCGAACTCACGCACTTCTGCAAGTGGTCGAGGTCCATACGGACCTCGGGCTGTATCACCAATGTAAAGAGTTGATTCATTAGGAAGTTGATCGAGAATTGCACGTGCAACGGTTAAACCGCCAACGCCGGAATCAAATATTCCAATAGGTGCATCACTCACACCGCGAAGTCTAGCGCTATGCCCACAATTGATTATCGAGCGCTTCTGATGCACTCACGTGATCAGCGCTATAAACGCCAGTAGAAAGGTACTTCCAACCTGCGTCACAGACAATAAATGCGATGTCTGCACTCTTGCCATCGCGAATAGCTTCAGCGCCCATCGCAAGAGCTGCGTGAAGAATTGCTCCCGTAGAAATACCCGCAAAAATTCCTTCGATTTCTAATAATTCGCGCACGCGGCGAACAGAATCTTCTGCGCCAACAGAAAAGCGGCGAGTTAATACTGATGCATCGTAAAGTTCTGGAACAAAACCTTCGTCAATGTTTCGAAGTCCGTAAACAACTTCGCCATAGCGTGGTTCGGCTGCAATGATTTGTACATCTGGATTTTGTTCGCGCAGATACTTTCCAGCGCCCATTAATGTTCCGGTGGTGCCCAAACCTGCAACAAAGTGAGTAATCGTTGGAAGATCAGCAAAGATTTCTGGACCAGTACCTTGATAGTGCGCAAGTGTGTTTGCTGGGTTTCCATATTGATACATGAAAACCCACTCTGGGTTCTTGGCAGCTAACTCTTTTGCAACACGAACAGCTTCATTTGAGCCACCTGCTGCAGGTGAAAAAATGATTTCCGAACCCCACATTTCAAGGAGTTGTCGGCGCTCAATAGATGTGTTTTCTGGCATAACGCAAATCAATTTATAGCCGCGAGTCTTTGCCACCATGGCAAGTGAAATTCCAGTATTGCCACTAGTTGGCTCAAGAATTGTTGCACCAGGTTTAAGAGTGCCATCAGCTTCTGCTTTTTCAATCATCGCAAGTGCTGCACGATCTTTTATTGAACCTGTTGGATTGCGATCTTCCATCTTTGCCCACAACCGAACATTTGGCGCAGGAGACAGTTTTGGTAAACCAATAAGTGGTGTGTGGCCTACTGAACTTTCTAGTGAATCAAAGCGTGCCACTGTTAGCCACCTGCAACTGCAGGAAGCACAGTAATTGAATCACCCGATTTAATTGAGGCATCTAAACCGCCAAGAAAACGTACATCCTCATCGTTGACGTAAATATTTATAAAACGTCGGAGTGCACCATCTTCGAGAAGTCGCTCAGCTAATCCAGGGTATTGACGTTCAAGGTCTGAAATAACTGACTTCAAATCTGCACCATCAGCAGAAACAACCTTTGCATCCTTTGTATAGGGACGCAAAATAGTTGGGATTCGAACTTCAATCGCTGCTGTAGTCATGTGCTTATTATTGCTAATGCGCGCGGCTTTCGCCAATTCACGAATAGATGAAGCGTTAATCCTGGATAGTTACGGGTTCTTCTGTGACGATGCCATCAATAATTCGGTATGAACGGAATTCGGTCGCAGGTGCAATCTCTTCGCGTGTAGAAACTAGTACGTAATGCGCCCCAGGTTCTCCTGCGTAAGCAATATCAGTGCGAGATGGATACGCCTCTGTTTCCGTGTGAGAGTGGTAGATAACAACTATCTCTTCATCTTTGTCATCGACTTCGCGGTAAAGAGCTAACAAATCTTTCGGATCAAATTCATAAAAAGTTGGTGAGTGTGCTGCATTAATCATTGGCTTCAAACGAACAGGAGTTCCTGCACCAATTGGCCCAAGAATTACGCCACACGCTTCATCTGGATATTCGGTGCGCGATTGTTGAAGTATTTGATCAACAATTGCACGTGAGATTGTCAAAGACATGTCAGGATTCTATTCCATCCATGAGCGCTTGCAATAAATTACCTTGCAGCCAACCGAGCCAACTATAAACACCGTACACACCGCGCATCGGATCATCGGGTGCGAGCAATTCGAGCTCTTCATGAGAATTCTTCTCAACATTGAGTCGAACGCCAAGCGCCAATCGAATGTCATTAATTCCACCCAGCCAGGCATTTGCTAATTCGTGATTGAGTTCGATGCTTCCATCTTCACTACTCATCAGCATCGTACGAATAGACATTGCGTGTGCCTGCTTCTTGGTACGTAAAACAGATTCGGTGTACCTGCGAAACTCTGCTGCATCAACACCATCTGCATATGCATTTGGCAATAAGCGCAGTAAAACTTCATCATCTGGCGGTGAATCGTGAACTGTTATTCCTACCATCGCGGCCAGTGGATCTTGGTCGTGCTGATCGACTCGTTCGGAGAGTAATTCAATAATTTGTTGTGAAAGATTGATTAAAACTTCTTTTTCGGAGTCAGAAAATTGTGCAACGAATAGCTCCTCGCCGTGGCGTGTAAATCCATGGCTCTGATTCATAAGGGTTGGTCCCCACGTTGCAGAGTTGCCCATAATCCGTACTCGTGAAGTCTTGCTACATCATGTTCCATCTCTTCACGTGTGCCTTCTGAAACTACAGCTTTACCTTCATTGTGGACTTTCATCATTAACTCTGTGGCACGTTCGCGCGAATAACCAAACAACTCGATAAATACATACGTTACGTAATCCATGAGATTAACGGGATCATCCCAAACGATTGTTACCCATGGTCGATCGGATGAAAAAATTGCATTGATCTCTTCTTCAATTTTTGACTTTATCTTTACCACTATCTAATCACCAGCGTAAATTCATTTGAATCAACCTGATTCCATAAAGCATCCTTGGCAACACTTACTCTGTATTTACCAAAGCCTTTTTGCGCAGATGTTGCAGATAATGTGAACGCTCCGTTGATATCTGTAACCACTGGCGGACCAACAGGAATCCATTTACCTGCTCGTTGTTGTAATAACTGCGCTGGTACTCCACTTTGAAATGGTGATAGCACGCCAGTAATTTCGAAGAGTTGGTTGCGCAGCACTGAGACCGGTGCATTAATTGAAATACGGCGATTAACAATCACTGGAATCTCTTGAGAAATCGACTCGAGTCTTTCCCATGTCCCATCTGTCCTAACTCGAATTGTTGTGCTCTTAGAGAGCAAGAGTGGAACTTGGATGGTTCCATCAACGCCAGTTGTACTAGTTGCAATTTCTCGCCACGTAGTTTCATTTGCTGATTTGGACTCAATGCGCACTAACAAATTATTAATTGGTAACTTGTCAGGAAGTTGTAGAGTTGCCTTAACTCCGAGCACGGATCCAAATTCAAGAGCGGCTGCTGATTCTGTGCTTCCTGTATTTAGTTCAAGCGTGCTCACAACTTGATCGGGAGCGATCGCAAGGGCTGCATCTCTTATCGCCTGTGCACCTGCCATATCTTCCATACCGAAAGTCCATTGTGCTAATCCACCGAGTCTGTACTTAGATACAAATGCCATACGAGATGTAAAACTCCTAGCATCTTGATACCAAACGTTTCGAGTTGCCGTGCACGTTGTTGCTAATCCTGCTGCTGTTAGTCCGCTGTACACCTTGTTGTATGTGAAGTTCACTTCTCCAAAAGCTTCGTTGTACACAGGAATCGCACCATAACTCTGGGCAAGTGCTGCTGCATCTCGCAATACAAATGTTGCTGCTTTTGCGCCCACTTTAACAACCTTGGCGACTTCAACAGGACACGTTCCTTCAACTTTAGTAACCCAATCTCGACCGTATCCAGGAATTCCGACATACACCTTTGATGCCGGCATAATGGAAACTGCATACTTAATTGTTCTTTCAGTCCATGCAAGTGGACCAATCGGTCCAGGCTTCGCAACAGAATAGTCATACGTCATGATGCGAAGTCGATCAATATATGGCGCAATGTCTGCCCACGCATAAACAAAATAACCTTTTTGCGCGCCTGCCGGATCGTATAAGTACGGAGTAGAAACAGATAGTAATTTATTTTTTGATTTAAGAACTCCGCTTAACTCTTTTACAAATGCAATCCAGTGTGGCTTTGTGGCGCTCCAGGTGGTGTTTTTATCAACAAATGCAAAACCTTCAAAATCTAAATCAATTCCATCATAATTATTTGTCATTATGAGATTTGTTATTGCATTTACAATCTGAGTACGCGACGTTGGATTTGCCATTAACTTTGACAGAACTAATTCACTTGTACCATCGGTAATCGTTGGAATAATTGTGAAACCTGCATTGCGCATAGAAGTAAGAGGCACCGAGATTGGAACGCTTGGATTTGCAGGGGCATATAAATCTGTCACGACTGGAAGCTTTGTTGCACCGTTGTATTTAAGAGTGTACCAAAATGGCATTACTTCTCGAACAAGATCTGCGTTTACGATTGCTGCCGGAAGCGCCCTATTCATGGAGTAATAAGGAATCCATCCTGACCAAACTTTTCGCGGTTGTGTTCCAGCTGAGGCAGGCAATGACAGCAATGTGGAAGTAGCAAAAATTAAAGCAACCAGGGGAACCAGTTTTTTCATATCAATTTTCTTTAGGTGCTTCACGCAATCCATCATGAATCTCTTTGCAAGCAGGACAGATTGGATACTTCTGTGGATCTCGAGATGGAATCCATTTTTTGCCACATAGGGCTTTTACAGATTTTCCAGTAACTGCTGATTCAACGATTTTCTCTTTTTTCACATAATGTGAAAAACGATCATGACCGCCATCGTCTTCTTCTAATTCCGGGCGAGTGAGCAGATCTATATCGTCCGCGGTGTCGCTTCCGCGTCTGAAAATACCCATGTGCACACCTTATCGTGAGGGTAGAATTCATCAGATGAAAGACTTGTTGCGCACCGAACATTTAACCCGCGATGACGTTGAGTTGTTGCTGGACACTGCTGCGCAATTCGCCGCCGATCCACTTCGATCTAAAGAAGCACTGGCCCATAAGAGCGTGGCAATTTATATGACTAAGCCATCGACTCGTACGCGCTTAGCATCACAAACTGCGGTTGTGCACTTAGGTGGTTCTCCCATTGTTTTACGCGGAGAGGACCTACAACTCGGTCGAGGAGAATCGATTGCAGATACCGCAAGAATTTTTAGTGGCTATTGCGATGCAATGATTGTTAGAACTTTTGCGCAATCAGATGTTGATGAACTTGGAAAGTATGCATCAATTCCTGTTATCAATGCGCTAACGGATGATGATCATCCAACTCAACTTTTAGCTGACTGGTTAACAATTCGTGAAACATTTGGAAAAGATGTTTCTGGGCGCAAATTTGTTTACTTAGGCGATGGCAACAATATGGCGCATGCATGGCTGATCATGGGAGCAATCATGGGAGCACACGTTGTTGCGGCAACTCCTGAAGGAAAGTGGGCACCAAGTGCCGATGCAATTGCAACTGCACAGAAGATTGCAGCACAAACAGGTGCAACAATTGAAGTAACTAATGATCCACAAAGTGCAGCAAAAGATGCCAGTGTTTTGTACACCGATGTATGGATGTCGATGGGTGATCCAGAATCAGAGAAGAACGAAAAAATTGGAGCGCTAGCCCCATTTGCAGTCACTGATGCATTGATGGACAAGACTGCTAAGGACTCAATATTTATGCACTGTCTTCCTGCGCATCGTGGCGAAGAAGTTATGGCATCTGTCATTGATGGACCGAAATCTGTCATCTGGCGTGAAGCATTTCATCGCAGGACCACTATTCAATCCCTTTTGTTTCATTTAACTCGTGGAGAAATCAAGGGTTCGCTCTAGCCTCTCGAGCGCAAAGGCATTAAGTTTCTCGTATGCGAATAGCCGTACCTAAAGAAATCCGTGAGGGCGAAAAGCGCGTAGCGCTCGTTCCAGACATCATTAACAAATTAACTCGATTGGGATATGAAGTCTCTATCGAATCTGGTGCTGGCACACATTCGCAAGCCACAGATGAAGATTTTAAAAGCGCTGGTGCTTCCGTAGTAAATGGTGACGTTCTAAAAAATGCTGATGTTGTTCTCAGCGTTTCACCACTTACTCCTGCACAGATGTCATCGCTTAAAAAAGGCGCACTCACTATTTCATTCTTATCCCCTGTAACTGCTGTAGATTCGATTGAAGCAGCAGCTAGCGCAGGCGTTACTGCGTTTTCACTCGAATTAGTGCCACGTATTTCACGCGCACAATCAATGGACGCGCTCACTTCGCAGGCTCTGTGCGCTGGATATCGCGCAGTATTAGTTGGCGCAGAAATGTCACCACGATTCTTTCCATTATTAATGACAGCAGCCGGAACGGTTACACCTGCACAAGTTCTTGTACTGGGCGCTGGTGTTGCTGGTTTACAGGCAATTGCAACTGCTCGCAGATTAGGCGCAGTTGTTTCAGCGTACGATGTTCGACCATCTTCTGCTGATGAAGTTAAATCAATGGGCGCAACATTTATTGATCTTGAACTCGAAGCACTTGAAGGCGCTGGTGGTTATGCACGCGAGATGACTCCTGAGCGTGCTGCTAAGCAACGTGAATTGTTAACTCCTTACATTGCTAAATCACACATTGTTATTACAACCGCTGCTGTACCTGGTCGACAAGCACCACAGTTAATGACACAGGCAATGGTGGATTCGATGGGACCAGGAACAATCATCGTTGACCTTGCTGCAGAAACTGGCGGAAACGTTGAAGGATCCAAGCCAGGTGAAGTTGTTGTTACAAAAAATGGTGTGCGCATTTGGGGCGGCAAAGATGTACCAAGTCAGCTGCCATTTCACGCATCCAGTTTGTACTCAAGAAACGTTGTAAATCTTCTCACTCTGCTGACTAAACCAGCAGCAGAAGGTAGTGCGCTTGCGTTAAATCTTGATTTTGAAGATGAAATTATCAATGGATCAGCTGTTACACATGCAGGAGCGAAGCGAAATGGAGGCGCAAAATAATGGAACCGATTGCAATCATTTCGATCTTCGTTCTTGCGGTATTCGTAGGTTTTGAAGTTGTATCTAAAGTTTCATCCACCTTGCATACTCCGTTGATGAGCGGTGCAAATGCTATTCATGGTGTGATCTTGGTTGGTGCAATCATCGTTGCCGATCACAGCAAAACAAATCTTGAATTAGGTCTATCGGTGGCTGCAATCATCTTGGCCACAATCAATATGGTCGGCGGTTTTGTCGTAACCGATCGAATGCTCGAAATGTTTAAGCCAAAGAAAGGCGGTGAGAACAAATGAGTTATTTTGTATATAGCTTGATTGGTCTTGCTGCTGGCGTCTGTTTTATTCTCGCTCTTAAGGGTTTATCAACACCAAAGACAGCTCGTCGTGGAAACACGATTGGTGCAATCGGAGCAACGATTGCAACTGTTGTGGTCTTCTTCTATTCCAAAGAGGGAGAGTCTCTTCCACTTAATAACCTAGGTTGGATTCTTGGCGCAATCGCTGTTGGTGTGATCATTGGTGTACCTGCTGCACGTAAAGTTCAGATGACTCAGATGCCACAACTCGTTGCACTATTTAATGGTGTGGGTGGTGGCGCTGCAGCACTTGTGGCAATCGTCGAATACTTAAATCTCGGCGATACAGCCAGCACTCCAGTAGTTATCGCAACCGTCTTTACTGTGATTGTGGGCTGTGTTTCATTTAGTGGTTCGATTATCACTTTCCTAAAGCTTCAAGAGCTGATGACTACTCGCCCAGTTGTATTTCCTGGTGGACGCTTTGTTATTGCGGCAACACTTGCAGCAACACTTGGTGTGGCTGGTTGGGTAGTTGTTGAACTCGGCACTAATCCGCTCTTGATTCTTGCAGCGCTCTCACTGCTATTTGGTGTTCTATTCGTACTTCCAGTTGGTGGCGCAGATGTTCCTATTGTTATCTCGCTGCTCAATGCATTTACTGGTCTAACAGTTGCTGCAAGTGGTTACGTATTGGATTCAACTCTTCTCATCATCGCCGGAACACTCGTAGGTGCATCCGGAACAATCTTGACTCGCTTAATGGCAGAAGCCATGGGTCGTTCACTCTTTGGAACACTCTTTGGTGCATTTACTGCAAAGCCACAAGAAGCAAGTGGAGCAGCAGAAGATCGTCCGGTTCGTTCTGGTTCACCAGATGACGTTGCCATCTTGCTTAACTATGCACGTCGCGTAGTTATTGTTCCGGGCTTTGGTTTGGCTGTTGCACAAGCACAGCACACAGTTCGTGAATTAGCGGATTTGATGTTGGCTAAGGGCATTGATGTCGCATATGGAATTCACCCAGTTGCAGGTCGTATGCCAGGACATATGAACGTTTTACTTGCTGAAGCTAACGTTCCATATGATCAGTTGGCTGAAATGGATGAAGTTAATCCAACTTTCGGGCAGACTGACGTTGCAATTGTTATTGGTGCAAACGATGTTGTTAATCCAGCGGCACAAACAACTCCTGGTTGCCCAATTTATGGAATGCCTATTCTTGAAGTTGCTAATGCTGCAAACATTATTTTCCTCAAGCGTTCAATGCGCCCAGGCTTTGCTGGTATCGAAAACGAGCTGCTCTTTGATCCAAAGACAATGTTGCTCTTTGGAGATGCAAAGGCTTCGCTAACCAAGGTTGTTTCCGCGCTTAAGAACCTCTAACTTCTAAGTTGCAGGTAGTTGAAAGTTCAACTATTCTCAGTTTATTGAAATAAGGAGTTGAAATGCCAGCAGTTACCGTTAGCGATATAACAATTCTGCCTCGAGTCATTGAGGCACCAGGATCGCGTGCGCGCACAATTAAGAGCATTACAACAGCTCCACAAGGTTTTGAAGGCGAAGGTTTTCCAGTACGTCGTGCATTTGCCGGCGTTGATTTGTCAGAACTCGATCCATTTATTCACTTAGATCAAATGGGTGAAGTGGAATACGCACCAGGAGAACCAAAAGGAACTCCATGGCATCCACATCGCGGTTTTGAAACTGTTACATACATTATTGATGGAATCTTTGATCACTATGACAACAATGGTGGCGGCGGAACAATTCAAAATGGTGACACACAATGGATGACTGCTGGTGCAGGAATTTTGCACATCGAAACTCCGCCAGATCATTTAGTGATGAGTGGTGGTTTGTTCCACGGTTTTCAATTATGGGTGAATCTTCCAGCTGCTAAAAAGTGGTCGCCACCTGCTTATCAGGATCTTCGTGCGAGTGAAGTTGCGCTTCTGGCATCTCACGATGGTGGTGCATTGATTCGCGTAATCGCTGGCGAAATTGATGGACATAAAGGTCCAGGATCAACACAGACTCTAATCACATTGGTGCATGCAACTGTTCAACCAGGTGCCGAACTTCGACTTCCATGGCGCAAGGATTACAACGCACTTGTCTACACATTGGCAGGTCATGGTTTTGTTGGCGAAGAGTCTCGCCCGGTTCAAATGGGACAACTCGCTGTTTTCGGTGAGGGAGATACTCTGGTTATTCGCGCTGCCAATCAACAAGAGAGTCGTTCACCTGAATTAGAACTATTCATTCTTGGTGGCCAACCAATTAAAGAACCTGTTGCGTGGATGGGTCCATTCGTCATGAATACCAAGCGCGAAGTACTACAAGCTTTTGAAGACTTCCAAAAAGGTTTGCTAGGAACTGTTCCAGCTATTCATAAGAAAGACGTACTGAACGTGCATGGTGCGCCTACTGAAATCGTAGAAGAGTAAAACTAGCCAACCATTTCGGAGTCGTGCACACGATTGCTATCGTGAATGCAACTCTTGCTTACATCGATCTTTGAACAATCTTCACAGAGTAAAACCAATTCGTGGCACGATTTGCGGGCGCAGTTATAGAACTGTTTAGTTGGTGCGTTGCAGCTTTCGCACTCGCCAATAACTTTTGTTTTAGATGAGAAATCGATGGCCATACGAGCATCAAATGTGTAGAGCGAGCCTTCCCACAACCCTTTGTCGCCGTACTTCTTGCCGTACTTAACGATTCCACCTTCGATTTGGTAAACCTCTTTAAAGCCATTGTCGACCATGACAGCTGAAAGAATTTCGCAACGGATTCCACCAGTACAGTATGTAACAACTGGCTTGTCCTTGAGGTGATCGTATTTTCCGCTCTTGATTTCTTCGACGAAATCGCGCGATGTTGTGACATCGGGAATAACTGCATTTTTAAACTTTCCAATTTTCGCTTCGAAGGCGTTGCGACCATCAAAGAAGACAACGTCATCGCCGCGTTCTTCGACGAGTTTTTGCACGTCATATGGCTTGAGATGTTTACCGCCGCCAACAACACCATTTTCATTTACTTTAATTACTGAAGGATCGCCGAATGCAACGAGTTCGTCTTTAGCTTGTACTGCTAGACGAGGGAATTCATTACCGGTTCCATCTGACCATTTAAAATCAATTTTCTTGAATCCAGGATATTTTTTTGTGCGTGCTACATATTTCTTAAGGGATTCCATATCTCCGCCAACAGTTCCGTTGATTCCGTGAGGAGAAACAAGAATGCGACCTTTAATTCCTAGGGATTCACAGAGTGTTAACTGCCATAAACGCACAGCAGTAGTGTCTTGTATAGGCGTAAAGCCGTAATAGAGAAGTACTTTCTGTTGTTCCACATACCAATCTTAACCGCTTGCGGGGGCTTTAAAAAACGCGGTTACTCGCAGGCAACGCCATCTTTATCGCGATCCAACCCCTTATTCAGGTTATACAAGGCTTTATTTTTCGAGCGAACTATCGGCGTGACTCCCGCAGCACGCGCTTTCGCACATGTTGAGTACTTAACACTCTTCTTAACTTTTGGTTCAGAAATCGCTTTTGTAGTTGGTACAGCAGTTGGTGTTGGTGCAGTTGTTGGGGAAACAAGAGTTATGGGATTTATCCCAGCCGTTACGGCATATGCAGGTATCGAGAAGGCAGTAATTGATGTGATGTTGCATTCGGAAACGAGTGAAGTAAGCGCGTTAGCTTCTGCAGTGTCAATCGTCAATGAATAACGAACCTTGATGGCAATCCAATTAGAAACATATACACATTTGTTTTCAGGTGGCAGCCATGTACTTGGATCTTGATCACCTTTTTGGCGATTAAGACCTGCAGTTACGGCAACTAGTGCACGTTGATCAGTTAGATCATTTGCAAATGCTTCACGTTGTGCAGGTGACCATTTCCATGCACCTGATCTCCATGCTTCAGAGAGCGGCACCATGTGGTCAATATCTAAAGTTGAATAATCAGAAGTTGGCAATCCTTCGTAGGGACTTACCCACTGTCCACCTTTAAAGACACAACCACTACTTAATTTTGGAACAACAACTGCTTCTTGAATCAAAACTTCCTTGCGGGTGTCACAGCGATCTTTATCAGCATCAATCCAATGTTTAAAGAGTGATCTTTCGTAACCAGATAGTTGATCTGCAGCAACAGTCAGGGGTAATTCAAATGCTTGGGCGGGTGGAGCTGTGAGTGCGCTGAGGGTAGTTGTGGTGGCTAATAAGGTTGTGCTGACTAATAGATAGGCAAAAGATTTCGCGCTGAGAGTATTCTCGTACGCCGATGCGCTGCGCTCGGATGCGCTCACACTACGTAATCTGTCAGCTCGCATTATGGCGATAACTCTAGTTTGGCCATGGGGATAACTTCCACACTCTGTCAGTGTGCCTCGTCATAGTTCACACATGCGCACACAACTTGTTTCTCGACTTCTCACAGCAGCGCCTGGCATCGACACCCTCGCTTCACTCTCTGCAATCGATCCCTTCGATCTTCCTGCTGCTGCGCGCATTGATTATTTATCTGCACTCGAGCGACAGATCAGTTGGTTGCAAGCCATGATGCAACGCGCAATCGTTGCGGTGGCTGGCGAAGAAGGCAGCAAGAGCGATGACATCTTTACTGGTGTTGATGATGCAGAACGTGAAGATGTTGCTGCTGCACTTCGTATGTCCACGGGCACTGCGCAAATTCGTATTGATGTTGCTAGAACTCTTATAAACCACTTACCGAATGTTTGTTCAGCGCTAGCAATGGGTGAAATTTCACCCGCCCACGCAACCGTTATTGCTCGCGAAAGTGCTTCAGCAATTCGAGATGGCATGGGCCCGGCACATATATATTCAATCGAGCAGAGCGCACTTGCCTACGCCGAATTTCACACACCAACACAAGTGGCTAACAAAGTGCGCACAACAATTGCGAAATTAGCGCCAGAACCATTCGAAGAAATAGCAGAACGAGCCCGAGATACACGCCGAGTTTCATGCTTTAGAGAAGTAGATGGGCTCTCCACAATTGTTGCAATTTTGCCGGCAGAAGATGCGCAGATTGTTATGAAAGCAATTGAAAACTTCATTCATGCACAAGTTGCTAGTGAAGCAATTACTTTAAATGCGCAAGGCGTGAGTGGTGCTGGTGGTGCGCGTGCTGCTGCTGGTGGTGCGCGTGCTGGTGGTGCTGGTGGTGCTGGTGGTGCTTTAGATTCCGCAAATGATTCAGAAGTTGCGCCTGGAGAACATCGCTCAATGGATATGAAGCGCGCAGATGCGCTGACAAGTATTGCTACATGGTCACTGCAACAGAGCACCGTTGATGTAAAACTTCATCGCAGACCAGTCACCGTAAATGTCACAATTGATTTACCAACACTGCTTGGACTTGCAGAAAATCCGGGACAACTTGCCGGATACGGTGCGATTCCCGCATCAGTTGCCCGCGCATTGGCATCTGATGGAAAGTGGCAACGATTTATCACTGATCCACAAACTGGAACACTTCTAGATTTTGGTCGTGAAAGTTACGAACCTCCACAAGCACTCATTGATTTTCTGATTGCGCGAGATCGAACTTGCAGATTTCCTGGTTGCCGACAATCGGCAGCTCGAGCAGATTTAGATCATGCACAAAGTTGGGAAAGTGGTGGCAAAACCTCTCCTGAAAATCTTGGAGCCCTCTGTCGAAGACATCACCGATTAAAAACTCATGGTGGTTGGAAATTGAAGTCTCACTTCGATGGCGCATGCACATGGACTTCACCACTAGGAAAAATCTATGAGGTTCCCGCAAGACCGATGCTTGAAGCTATTTGATGGTTGTAGCTAATAGATGGTTGTAGCTAATAGATGGTTGAATCTAGCGAGAACGTGGAACCTTGATGCGCAATGAATTAGTGACAACGAACAAACTAGATAGCGCCATGGCTCCCGCTGCATACATTGGTGAAAGCAAACCAAGTGCAGCAATAGGAATTCCGACGATGTTGTATGCAAATGCCCAGCCTAAGTTAACGCGAATAGTTCTCAGGGTTCGCTTTGAAAGCTTTAGCGCATCAAGTACCGCTGCAAGATCTTTGCGCATCAGCGTTATGTCTGCGCTAGAAACGGCGACATCTGTTCCTGTTCCCATTGCAATACTCACATCTGCGCCAACTAACGCAGCGGCATCATTAATTCCATCGCCAACCATTACAACCGTATGTGACTGACTCTGTAATTCACGGATCTTCGTAAGTTTTCCTTGTGGAAGCGCACCAGAGAAAACGTGATTGCTTTCAATTCCAACTTGCTTGGCAATTGATTGAGCCGCATCCTCTGAATCACCAGTTAACAACCAAGGCGTAATTCCTGCGTTCTTTAACAATTCTATAGTTTCTGCTGCATCTGCCTTGAGTTCATCGCCGACGGCAAAGACAGCTAGTGCAACTCCATCCCATGCCAAAACGGAAACACTTAATCCTGCATCGTGGCCACGCTGTACTGCTGCTGCAATAAGTGGATGAAAAGTTGTTGTGCTGTGTGCAACTGCAATTGGCGAACCAATTAATACAACTGGTGAGTGTGTTCCCAGATTTACACGACCGGCAGCACCTGATCCAGGAGTTACTTGAAACTCAGAAACTGAAGTGGATTTGATTCCTTTTGCTGAGATGAATCCACGAATACTCAAGGCAATTGGGTGATTATTCTGCTCTTCAATTGAGAGAGCGGTGGAAAGAATTGTTGCTTCACGTAGAAGCGGTTCAAACGATGCACCGAGTAATGCGCCAGCTTCTGTTGCGATTGTTGTTTCATGAACCTTCATCGCACCAGTTGTAAGCGTTCCAGTCTTATCTAAAACAATTGTGTCTACTCTGCGTGCCACTTCTAGTACGCGAGGATTTCGAATGATGATTCCGCGTTGAGCACCACGACCTGATGCAACGAGTAATGCAACAGGGGTTGCTAGACCAAGTGCACATGGGCAAGCAATCACAATTACAGCTATTGCTCTTGCAATTGATTCCGAGATTGAATAACCGTTATACCAAAGCGCACCAAATGTTGCTAAAGCGAGCACAGTAACGATTGGAACAAAGACAGCACTGATGCGATCTGCAAGACGAGCAATCGGTGCCTTTGTGCTCTGAGCTTCCATAACCATTGAAGTAATGCGCGCATACTCAGTGTCACGACCGACTCGAGTAGCACGAACAATAAGGCGACCATTTGTATTGACTGAACTTCCAATTACAAGGTCACCAGGACCAACTGTTAGTGGCAGAGATTCGCCAGTAATCAATGAGTTATCAACCGAGCTATTTCCGGAGACAACAACTCCATCAGTTGCTATGCGATCTCCTGGTGCAACGACAAACTCATCGCCAATCTCTAAATTCTCGACAGGAATCAGAACTGTTAATCCCCCGCGAATAACACTTACCTCTTTAACGCTTAAGGCTAAGAGCGCTGAGAGTGCACTACTGGCGCGACGCTTTGCCCGCGTTTCAAGAAATCTTCCGAGAACCACAAAAGTGACAAGTCCGGCAGCGACTTCTGTATAAACATCACCATTGCCTGTTGAGTTGGCATAAATTGACCAACCGAACGCGGTGAGCGAGCCCAAAGAAATTAAGTTATCCATCGTTGGGTGCAAGAGATTGCGAAGTGCAGCGCGATGAATTGGCCACGCAACCAAGAGAACAACTGGTGCACTCAGTGCAATTACCAACCATGCAGTTGGTGAATACAGTGGGGGCAGAATTCGAAGATCTTCAAGTGTTTGCAAAATTCTGACATCGATTTGTTCGTGCCAAGCCATAGTCATTGAAATTGCAACAGCTGGAACAGAAAAGAGAATTGCAAAGAACAAGGCAATCGCAGAACGCTTGCTGTGTAATGCGAATTGATTTGAATCGCCTAATAAGGCAGCAGAATAGCCAGCGCCTTTAACAGTTGCGATTAATTTCTTCGTAGAAATCTCAGCTGGGGCCAAAATGTGGGCTGTTTCGCTTGCAAAATTAACACTTGCACTAACACCATCTAAATTATTGAGTGCACGTTCAATTGTGTTTACGCAGGCACTGCAGGTCATTCCCTCTAATTTGAGTGTGCGAGTTTCCAGTGCGAGCTTCGTCATGCGTGCGCCAACTCGTGTGCATTCTTGCCGGTTGCAATTCCTACGCGCTTAGTCATTACTTAACTCGCAACGCATCGAGCACGTGTTGATGAAGGACTGTGTTTGTTGAGAGTCCACTTCCGTGACCCGGACCATCTACGCCATCAATACTAGAAAAACGACCGCCGGCTTCTGTCACAATAATTGAAATCGCTGCCATGTCCCAGAGTGCTACGCCGATTTCTAGCGCAACTTCTGCGGCACCTTCTGCAACCAACATGTGTGACCAGAAGTCCCCGAAGCCACGAGTTCGATTTGCTGATGCAAGAAGTGATTGAAATTTTGGCAAGTATTGATCCCAGTTATTGAAATCTGAATACGTAATGGATGCATCGCTAATTGATGAAATTCCAGAGACGTGAATCTTCTTTGGTGCGCCACCGTTCAGTGAAACGTATGCACCTAATCCAAGTGCTGCATGCCAGCGACGAAAGAGCGCCGGTGAACTAACTACTCCGACAACTATTTGTTCTGTGCCATCATCGTTGCGTTCAATCAGCGCAATAAGTGTGGACCAGCTTGGTACACCGCGCATAAAGTTCTTTGTTCCATCAATTGGATCAATCACCCAATAGCGCTTGGCATCGGTGCCACTAGTTCCAAACTCTTCACCGACAAGTCCATCATCTGGTCGTTCTGTGGCAAGAATGTCGCGCAACGCTTTTTCCGTTGCTTTGTCAGCATCTGTGACAGGAGTGTTATCTGGCTTTGTTGTGATTACTAAGTCCTGTGATTGATAGCGAGCCATCGAAATTACATCGGCGGCATCGGCCATTTTCAGCGCTAATGCGACATCAGCTTCACGCGAGTATTGAGTAGCCATCACCTCGTCAGTCTACAACGCAAGGCAGAGTATGTGTTTATTCAGAAGTCATGGAGTCAGCAGTTGAATCAAAGTCCTTGATTTCAAGGAGTGATCGCAAACTCTGCAAACGGCGCGTGCGAGCAACATCAACGGTGCCATTTGGCGCAGCCCACTCATTGAGTCTGCAGCTCTCTTCACTATGTGAACAACGTGGCATGCATGTTGCTGCCACTTCAGATAAATCGCTAAAGGATGCAATGATTTTGTTTGGATCTAAATGTGCCAAACCAAATGCACGAATACCTGGTGTATCAATTGCCCAACCACCTGCCGGATCTAAATCTGGTGAAAGCGGAAGTGCAATCGCACTAGAAGATGTATGGCGACCGCGACCTGTTACATCATTTACATCACCAGTAATTCGCCCCGCATGTGGAACCAAATCATTAATCAATGTTGATTTACCAACACCTGAGTGACCAACTAATACAGAAGTTTTTCCAGCAAGGAGTGAGTGAATTTTTGCAACATCAGATTCTCGATCTGATTTCTTGCTTGATGTTGCCACGATTTGAACACCGAGTGCTCGATACTCTTCAATGAAATCAGGCAGTGGAGCTAAATCTGTTTTTGTCATCAAAAGTATTGGTGAGATGCCTTCATGAAATGCACAGACTAAGAATCTATCAATCAATCCGCGGCGTGGTTCTGGATTTGCAGTAGATGCAACAATTACTAAGTAATCAATATTGGCAACGATAGTTCGCTCGATTTTGGCAGCGTCATCAACCGTTCTGCTTAAAGAATTTCGACGAGGATTAACTGCAACTATGCGCGCAAGTGATCCTTCTGCACCCGTTACATCGCCAACTAAACTTACGATGTCCCCAACGACCACTGATTTAGGTCCTAATTCGCGGGATTTCATTGCCGTAACGATTAAGCGTTCTTCAGTAATACATGTAGTTCGCCCACGATCAACAGTTGTTACTAAGGCGCTAATTGCATCATCGTGAGAAGGGCGATCTTTTGTACGCGGACGAGTGCTTCGTGCAGGGCGAATTCGTGCATCGCTTTCGTCGTAAACGCGTTTACTCATTAGTCCAATTCTCGCACGAAACTACTTAGCTTTACCATTTTCGCTAATTCACGAAGGCAATAAGCACTCTGTGCACTACTGAACCAAGCTCTCCCAGAGTCCCGGAAAATCAGTCAACGTTTTGCGAGTTGTGGCGATGTTTTCTACTTCGATTCCTGGTGTCACTAAACCAATAACGGCACCCGCTGTGGCTAAGCGATGATCTTCATATGTATGAAAAATGCCAGCACTCAGTGCTGATGGTTCAAAGTGAAGCGCACTGTGCTCTTCTGTAACTTTGCCACCAATTGAATTAATTTCGCGAGTGAGTGCTGCAAGTCGATCAGTTTCATGCAGTCGTAAGTGCGCAATGCCGCGCAAGTGTGATGGTGAATCAGCGAGAGCAGCAAGTGCTGCAATAGATGGTGTTAGTTCGCCAACATCATGTAAATCAACATCAATGCCAACAATCTTTGGCGCATCGCTAAGTGCAGATTTTTCTGAATTAGCAGTCAGTGTTAAACCCTCTGCATTCAATGAAATCTTTGCGCCCATGTCGCGAAGCAGGGTTCGTAATTGATCACCTGGTTGTGTGGTTTTCTGTGGCCAATCCGCAATTGTTATTGATCCACCGCAGACCATTGCAATAGATAAAAACGGTGCTGCGTTAGATAAATCTGGTTCGATCACGATGTCTTTGCCGTGCAGTTCACCCGGTTCAACTCTCCAAGTTTTCTTTGCTGCATCAACATGAACAGTTGCTCCAAAGTCGCGAAGCATTTCAACTGTCATTTCAATGTGTGGCATTGATGGTAATTCGCCACCAACGTGGCGAGCAGTAATTCCATTGACTGTGCTTGGTCCAATTAACAAGAGTGCAGAGAGAAATTGGCTAGAAGCACTCGCGTCAATATCAATTTCGCCGCCAAGAATCTTTCCTGATCCGACCAGCGCAAGTGGCAAGCTGTAACGATTGCCATGATCAATTGAAATTCCGAGCTCTTCTAGCGCTTTAATTACTGGACCGAGTGGACGTTCATGAGAACGTGAATCACCATCGAAAGAGATTGTGCCTTGCGCTAGCGCTGCAAGTGGTGGCAAAAAGCGCATAACTGTTCCTGCGTTACCAACATCAATTGTCGCTGGTCCCTTTAGCGGTGCTGGCGTAATTTTCCACGCTAACTCTTTTGTCGAATGTGCCGCACTCTCAACTTCAATCTCTTGCACATCAATTCCAAGTTGGCGAAGTCCTGCAACCATTAATTCGCTGTCGCGAGAAACAAGTGGTCTACGCAAAATAGATGGCGATGTTGCTTGTGCTGCAAGGATTAGTGCACGGTTGGTTACTGATTTAGAACCAGGGATTACGACTCGAGCATTGACAGGTTTTGATCCACGAAAAGGCGCAGGCCACATCGCCCCGTTCGCACTCTGCGAATTATCCTTTTGTGAATCAGACATATGCATGAGTCTACCGATAACCTGTATCTCTATGTGCGGCCGTTATGCGCAATCGCTGAACACCTCCGAACTGGCAGAAGAGTTCGGCATCGGTGTGCAGACCCCTGCCGAAGAGTTGCCATCTACTTGGAATATCGCGCCGACTAATCCGATTTACATTGTTCGCGCATCCCAAACAATTGCAGAACAAAAAGAGTTATCAATTGCGTCGTGGGGAATCATGGCTCACTGGCACCAGAGTGAATCAGAAGCTCGTGCATCGCAATCACATGCAATCAATGCACGCTCTGAATCTATTCACGAAAAACCAACATTTCGAAATGCATTTAGAACTCAGAGATGTTTAATGCCAGCAGATGGTTATTACGAATGGGCAACCGCACTTGGAAAGTATTCGCCAAAGCAACCTTTTTACATTTCATCTTCTAAAACTCGTTCCCTTCCAATTGCAGGAATTTGGTCCACGTGGAAGAGCATGGAAGGTGAGGTTATTCAGAGTGCTGCAATTATTACTCGCGAAGCAGTTGGTGATTTAGCAACCATTCACAGTCGTATGCCGGTGATGATGCCGCGCGATCGATGGGAAGCATGGCTTGATCCTGGCCAACACGATGTAGAACTTTTGATTGCATTGATGAACAACCCACAACCAGATGATGGTTTAGTTGCGCGCCCGGTTTCCCCTGAAGTTAACCTCGTTCGCAATAACTCCCCGCGTTTAATTGAACCGATTACTTTGGGCGAACCCGAGACTCTCTTCTAGCGCGCTTTGCGTTGTGCACTTCGCCATAGCGCCACATTCATGGCGCTGCCACCGACTTGCCTTGCGCGCTTCGCGATGCACGTGAGCACTGCAAAGCGATAGCCTTACGGCGATGGCATCTACAGACTTAGTTAAAGAAAGCGCTGCCGATCGCACCAATCGGTTCGAGCGCGATGCCCTTGCGTTCACAAATCAGTTATATGCAGCTGCACTTCGTTACACACGTAATCCAGATGATGCGCGCGACTTGGTACAAGATACTTATTTAAAAGCTTTCACTTCTTTCCACCAATTCGAACCCGGTACAAACCTAAAGGCTTGGCTCTATCGCATTCTGACAACCACCTTTATTAACACATATAGAAAAGATCAACGGCGTCCACAACTAAGCGCTGGTGAAGTTGAGGATTGGCAGTTAGCGGATGCGGCATCACATACAAGTGATCAAGGTAAATCTGCTGAAGTAGAAGCACTAGAAAATCTTCCGGATAGTGACATCAAACGTGCATTGCAAGAAATTCCAGAAGAGTTTCGCATCGCTGTTTATTTAGCCGATGTTGAAGGCTTTGCATACAAAGAAATTTCGGAAATTGTTGGCGTGCCAACCGGAACAGTTATGTCACGCCTACATCGTGGTCGAAAACAACTACGTGAGAAATTGACCGAGTATGCAAAAGAACTCGGTTATTCGACCGCCAAAACAGATAAGAAATCTGGAAAGGGGAACGCATCATGAGCAACGCTCATCACAATGATTGTGTCGATGTTCTTCAATCAGTCCTCCTCTTTGTAGATGGTGAAATCTTCGATTCAGTACAGATTGCAAATATTGAAGTACATGTTCAAGCGTGCCCACAGTGCACCGCAGAAATTGAACATGAAAGAAATGTTCGTTCCCTCATGCAATCTGTACTTCGTAGGTCATGCAATGAGCGTGCTCCAGAAGAGCTGCACCAACAGATTCATCAGCAACTACGCAATCTTTCAATGAATAGTGCGCCAGATATCGTCCGTGAATTTAGAATGACTGAGATTTCGATTGAGATTAATGAAGATGGCACAATCGAATCGCGTGAAATTCATATTGAGCACACCGAGGAATATCGCTTCCCTAACGAAGAGGCGTGATTTAAATGTTGGTTCCTGTTGAAGAACTCGTTGGGGCAGTCGCTTTTTCAACAATGATTGTTCGCCCAGGAGATACTGCAGTTGCTATTGGTGTTGGAGATTTACCAGTTCTTGCTAATTCACTGATCATTAATGCGATGCAAAGCGCTGCGATTGCATCCATTGCGGAGCATCTAGAAAATGGTGAGACAACTCTGGAAACTTCTATTGCGCTCGAATTTCATGGTGGAATAGCAATTGGTGGCGAGCTACGTACTTCAGCAAATTGCACAGAAGTAAATGGACGTGAAATTACATTTGTATGTGAAGCTTATGAAGGTGAAAGACTTGTTGCATCTGCTGTAATAAAAAGAACAGCGGTTGAGCGAGTATCTTTCCTCGCCCGAACCGCTGCTCAGTCAATAAAGTCGAGTACTACTTCTTAGTTGCCCAGAAGATCTCTGCAATTTCGTCAATCTTTGCGATTAACTTATCTGCAACTGCAACATCATTTGTACCCTTTGTGCCAGCTGCGCCAGCAAGTTTTGTTGCATCGTTAAATAGTGTGTGTAATTGAGGGTATGCCTCGAAGTGATTTGGCTTGAAGTAATCAGTCCACAAAACCCATAGGTGCTCTTTGACCTGGTGTGAACGCTCTTCTTTAATTGCAACTGAGCGAGATTTGAAATCAGCATCGCTGCTAGCTGCGTACTTTTCCATGCATGCCTTCACTGAAAGTGCTTCGATCTTTGCTTGTGCTGGATCGTAAACTCCACAAGGAAGATCGCAGTGTGCAAGTACAACTGTCTTTGGTTGGAACAACTTCATTAGTTTCTCTCCTTCAAGAGCGCTATTTCTGTGCCTTTTTTCGCGAATGTATGCAAACAACTTATGTGCAAGACTACTGTTCGTGAGCAAATTTGGCACAGTTAGGGTTTCTGGGCACTCAATGGCCCCGACTTTTAACGACGGGGACTGGTTATTGGTCTGGTACTCCCCGCGTATACGTATCCACGTTGGCCAACTAATTGTCCTGCGCCGCCCCCTAGATTCACGGGCCCAAGCTGCTTCACTCTTTATAAAGCGCATCGCCGGAATCACTGGCTCATATGTAACGGTGCACGGTGATAACAAAGATGCCAGTACTGATTCACGCCAATGGGGCGATGTTGCCCGAGAAGAAATAATTGGCAGAGTTATTGGGAGATATCACAAAGGCAAAACAAAAAAGCGCTGAAAAAGATTAGCGAGTGAAGGCTTCCATCATTAACGCTTTTTCTTCTTCTGCATGCAAGTGATGATTTCCCGTTGCAGGACTTGCAGTTGCACGACGAGATACACGACGCAATGTGCGTCCACCAAATCCTTCTCCACCGAATTGTTCTGCTGTACGTAGTGCAACAAATGGCCATGGACCTTGGTTTGCTGGTTCATCCTGAACCCACAAGAGATTTGCATTTGGATGCTTCGCAGCCTCTGCAGCCATTTCTTTAGCAGGAAGTGGATACAAAAGTTCTAAGCGAATGATTGCTGTCGTATCTTCTTTACGCTCCGCACGTTCAGCAACAAGATCGTGATAAACGCGACCAGAACAGAAAATAACTCTCGTTGCATTTTGCACAGTGTCATCTGGAATTAACTTCTGGAATTGACCTGATGTGAAATCTTGTAGCTTTGATGCAGCAGCACGCAAACGCAACATAGATTTAGGTGTAAAGACAACCATTGGTCGACGTGTTGGATTCTTTGCATGCCATCTCAAGAGATGGAAATACGATGCAGGAGTTGATGGTTGCGCAACAGTCATATTTCCTTCTGCACACAATGCTAAGTAACGTTCAATGCGCGCAGATGAGTGATCCGGTCCTTGTCCTTCATAACCATGTGGCAATAGAAGTACTACCGATGATCGCTCTCCCCATTTTTGTAATGAAGAAGAGATAAATTCATCAACGATTGTTTGTGCGCCGTTCGCAAAATCACCGAACTGCGCTTCCCACATAACGAGTGCTTCATCGCGAACAACTGAATAACCATATTCAAAGCCCATCGCAGCGTATTCCGATAACAATGAGTCAATCACGAAGAATTGGCTTTCATCACTAATTAATGCGCGAAGCGGCGTCCATTCATTTCCATTTTGGTTATCCACGATTACTGCGTGACGGTTACTAAATGTTCCGCGACGTGAATCTTGTCCCGCCAAACGAATTGGTCGACCTTCAAGCAATAGTGAACCAAATGCGAGTGTTTCACCCATTGACCAATCGATGCTTCCATCATTGAGCATTTCAACGCGCTTTTGTAATTGTGGCAAGAGTTTTGGATGAACGCTAAATCCATCTGGGACTGCAATTTGTGTATCAGCTATCTTGCGGGCAGTTGCTTCATCGATACTTGAAACAAGTGCCTCAGGATTTGCAGCAACTGGTGCTTTAAAGTTCGGATCAACTTCTGGCTCGATGTTATGTACCGCTGCAAAGACTGCTTCTAGTTGCGCTTGATATTCTCGCGATAACTCATCTGCTTGTTCTACAGAAATGTCTCCGCGACCAATGAGTGCTTCGGTATAGAGAGTACGTGTAGAACGCTTTGCATCAATGAGTTTGTACATAAGTGGTTGTGTAAATGATGGCTCGTCACCTTCATTATGGCCACGGCGGCGGTAGCAAACCATGTCGATGACAACATCTTTATTAAATGCTTGACGATATTCAAATGCTAAACGAGCAATTCTTACGCACGCTTCTGGGTCATCACCGTTCACATGGAAAACTGGCGCCTGAATGATTTTTGCCATATCTGTTGAATAACGTGATGTGCGAGAAGCATGTGGCGAAGTTGTAAATCCAACTTGGTTGTTAACAACAATGTGAACTGTTCCACCTGTGCGATAGCCAGCTAATTGTGAAAGTTGGAATGTTTCTGCAACAACGCCTTGTCCAGCCATTGCCGCATCGCCATGCAAAAGAATTGGCAGAACTGAATAAGCATTCTTCACATTGAGGCGATCTTGCTTTGCGCGCACAATGCCTTCTAGTACTGGGTTTGCAGCTTCGAGGTGTGAAGGGTTTGCGGCCAAATAAATCTTTGTTTTCGCACCTGATTCAGCGGTGAAAACTCCTTCAGTACCCAAGTGATACTTCACATCGCCAGAGCCTTGGACTTCATTTTCTTTGTAATGTCCTTCGAACTCTTGGAAAATTTGTCCATAGGATTTACCAGCAATATTTGCAAGAACATTGAGGCGACCGCGGTGTGGCATTGCGATACACACTTCATCAAGATTGCGCTCTGCAGCACTTGAGATAACTGCATCCAGAATTGGAATTACTGATTCGCCGCCTTCGAGTGAGAAACGCTTTTGACCAACGAATTTGGTTTGTAAGAATGTTTCAAATGCTTCTGCGCTATTAAGTTTGCGCAAGATTCGTAGTTGTTCTTCGCGCGGAAATGTTTGTACACCAACTTCTACGCGCTCTTGAATCCATAAACGCTCTGCTGGACTTTGAATATACATATATTCAATGCCAACTGTGCGGCAATAAGAGTCACGCAGGATTCCAAGAATTTTGCGGAGTTTCATAAACTTTTCTCCACCGAATCCACCAGTTGCAAACTCTCGATCAAGATCCCACAGAGTTAAACCGTGAGTAACAATGTCGAGATCTGGGTGAGAGCGTTGGTGATATTCAAGTGGATCGGTGTCAGCCATGATGTGACCGCGCGTGCGATATGCGTGAATCAACTGTTGAACACGAGCAGTCTTGTTGATCTCTTCATCTTTAGAGAATTCAAAATCTTGTGACCAGTGAATAGGTTCGTAAGGAATTCGCAGTGCTGCAAAGATTTCTTCATAGAAGTTTTCTGCTCCGAGCAATAGCTCGTGCATACGACGCAGGAAATCTCCGGACTGTGCGCCTTGAATAATTCTGTGATCGTATGTACTTGTTAGTGTCACAATTTTGCTAATCGCTAAACGTGCAAGTGTTTCTTCGCTTGCACCGTGGAACTCAGCAGGATAATCAAGTGCACCAACGCCAATAATCAAGCCCTGTCCTTGTACTAAACGCGGTACAGAGTGCACAGTTCCAAGAGTTCCTGGATTCGTGAGTGAAACGGTTGTGCCCGCAAAATCCTCGACAGTTAATGTGCCAGCGCGTGCTTTAGCAACAACTGCTTCATAGGCATTCCAAAACTGTGCGAAATCTAACTCTTCGCAACCCTTAATGGACGGAACTAATAACTGACGTGACCCATCTGCTTTAGCTAAGTCAATTGCAATACCTAAGTTGATGTGTTGAGGATGTCCAACAGCAGGCTTGCCATCGATGTCTCCAAAGAATGCATTCATCTCTGGCATCTGGCGAAGAGCTTTGATCATTGCAAAAGCAATTAAGTGCGTGAATGAAACCTTTCCACCGCGAGCGCGCTTAAGGTGGTTATTAACAACAATTCGATTATCAATCATTAACTTGGCAGGAACGGCGCGAACACTCGTTGCAGTTGGAACAGTGAGTGAACCTTCCATGCTTGTAACAACTCGTGCGCTGACTCCGCGAATAGGTTCAAACCTTGCAGCATCTGGTGTGCTTAAGACAGGAGCAGGTTTAACAATTGGATCTGCAGGTGTTGGAGTTTGCAGTGAACGATCACGAACAAGTTTTTGTGTTGCAGATGTTGCAGGGGCTGCAGGAGTTGCGGCTGCTGGTGCGACCGGTGCTGCTGGTGCGACCGGTGCTGGTGTTGCGACCGGTGGTGTTGCAACAGGTGCAGCTGCAGCAGCTTTCGGTGTTGGTGGAATTCCCCCACGTGGTGCATCTGCAATTGGCGCACTAGTCGCTGCTGAAGAATTATGTGAAGAAGAATTATTTGGGTTATATGTTTTAAAGAATTCAATCCATGCTGGCTCGAGAGAAGAAGGGTCTACTAAATAGCGCTCGTACATTTCGTCGACGAGCCATTCATTGGCTCCAAAGTCCTGATTCGGATCCTTTGCCGACACTGGCGCTCCCCTGCTTGGCGAATTCAATTAACCGCTTTACTGCAGGCCTAAGAGTATCCGCATGCACGCAGGGATAAAAATAAGGAAAGCACGTAGAGAAGGCGAGATTGACCACATAAAGCAGCCGATTTCTGGGCGGGTAATCGAGTCAGCGGGCGCTCTGGCAATCTTTCGGGCACAGTATCGCCATGAATACATCGAGTGAATCCGCAGCCAAACTGGCATTCGTCACCGGCGGATCGCGCGGTCTCGGATTCGAAGTGGCTCGCGGATTAGCTCGCACAGGAATTAGTTCAGTATTAATTGCAAAAGATTCAGCGAGATTGGAAAGCGCCGCCATTCAACTGCGCGCAGAGTTTCCAGGAATTACATTTGAAACAAGTGCGTGCGATTTAGAAGATCAAGCACAGACAAGAAAAACAGCCGAAGATTTATTGAGTAAATACGGCGCACCATTTGCACTCGTTCTTGCCCACGGTGTGATGAGTGAAAAAATGTCTAAGACGCTGCGAACAACTGATGCGGAATGGCGCCGAGTTATGGCGATTAACTTGGATTCAGTTTTCACACTCGTAAATGTCATTGGTGCGCCGATGACTGAAGCGCGTGATGGTCGTCGCATTGCGATCTTCTCTGCATGCCTTGGACGAATGTCTGGTCCAGGAAATGCTGGTGGACTTGCTCCATATCGAATTAGCAAAGCCGGCGTTAACGCATTTGTTAGAAATCTTGCACACGAAACTGGACTCGGTGCACGTGGTTTCTATGTTGATGCAATCTGTCCTAATCATTCCCGCACCGACATGGGAGGCGCAGATGCACCTCGCAGTGCCGAAGAAGGCGCAGAGTGCGCGGTGTGGTTAGCTACTCGTGAATTTAATGCAGGAGATACAACCGGAGTGCTTTGGGAAGATCGACAGATTGTTGAGTGGTGATTATTTCTTCTCAGGAATAATCGAGACAGCGCAATAAATAGTTAGTGCAGCAAAGAGAGCTAGCGGCAATGCTGCCCACCAGAAACCTGCTTCAAAAATATACTTTGAAACTCCAATAGCAATCAGATTTGCTAGTACTGCTGGTGCGCGTCCATACATTCTCCGTGCCTTAAAACCATTGGCAGCGAGTAATAATCCGAATCCACCAGCGAATGCCATGATCAAAATTCCAGAAATCACAAACCACTCGATTGATCCGCCATCAACTAATCCCTTAACAATGAGAAAAAGTCCGAGCGCAAGGATGAAAGAACCTTCGATGCGAAGTAGGGCTACCACCATAGTCCGGCGGAGTTCTGGGTTGGAAAATAAAGGTGCCATGAGAAGAACTTTACTTGCACGCCGATGAATAGTTCAAACTTTTCCCATGACGGAATTCATGACACCTTTACAAATCTTGCTGCTCCAAATTACTTCTATGAAGAACTCAACCGGTTAATTGCCCGATATGAACGCTCACGGACTCAATTCAGAATTCTCAATATTGCATTCATTGACATCAAAAGCGGTCATAAATCTGAAATTCTGGAAATGGCTGCTCTGTTGCGCAGCGTTCTTCGCGGTGAAGACCTTGCTGCAAGATTAGGTGAATATGAATTTGGATTATTGATTAATGGATCTGAGTATGAGTCTTTGGCGCAAAGAATTGAGGAAAACTGGTTTAACTCTGTTGGAGCCAAGGTTCGCTTAAGTTTTAAATATGGAGAGCCTGAGGATGGGAAAAGCGCGTTGCTGCTACTCAATAAAATGGATGAGTAAAAGCTAGATTCGTGAAAATAGATTTTATCCACCTATAAATTCAGGCACTTTAGCTCTCTTGGATCGCCATTTAATCTTCCGAAATGAATTCCATCAAAGAAACTATGGACGTTGAAGTTACTTTCGGTCCACTCGCCAAGTTTATGAGTGACGACAGTGTTGAAGAAATTTGGATTAACTCGCCCGAGCGTATTTTTGTTGCTCGAGCCGGAAAAAGTGAACTAACTAATTTATTGCTGACTACTACTGAAGTGCACAACATTGTTGAAAGAGCACTCATGTGGAGTGGGCGCCGATTAGACCTTTCTCATCCATTCGTAGATGCCCGAATGCCAGATGGAAGCAGGCTCCACGTAACAATTCCAGAAATTACTGCAGAACACTGGGCAGTGAACATCCGAAAACACTTGCTTAGACACTTAAATCTTTCGGACCTTATTTCTCGTGGAGTTTTGAATGAAAAAATCGCGGAGCTACTTAAATACTCTGTTCAAGCAGGACTAAACATATTAGTTAGTGGTGCAACGCAATCTGGTAAAACAACCATGCTGAATGCTTTGGCATCTAGCATTCCAGTGACTGAACGAGTAATTACCATAGAAGAAGTCTTTGAACTGAAGCCGAATTTGCCAGATGTTGTTCAAATGCAAACCAGATCTGCAAATCTGCAAGGCACTGGTGAAATTCCATTGAGACGACTGATTAAAGAATCACTTCGAATGCGGCCTTCAAGAATCATTGTTGGTGAGGTTAGAGAAGCGGAAGCCCTAGATTTACTGATTGCCTTGAACTCTGGATTACCTGGCATGGGGACTCTGCATGCAAATTCTCCTAAAGATGCAATCATTAAATTACAAACACTTCCCTTATTGGCTGGTGAAAACATTTCACATAAATTCATTGCACCAACTGTTGCCGCAGCAATTGATCTCATTATTCATGTCCAAATGGATCAAACCGGCAAGAGACGGATTTCGGAAATAGCCGCACTTACTGGCCGATATGAAAATGATCGCCCGGAAATTGAATCTCTTTGGAAATGGGACATCGATCACTACGTTCGAGGTCTCGGAGGTTTACCAAAACCAGAGAAGTTCGCTGCTATCGGTCACCCACTTGAAAGTTGGTGGAACAAGTGAAGAACTCATGGAAATCTCGCTTCCAGCATTCACACGCACGAACATTGCTATTTGGATTCGTAATAGGTTTCTTGGTTTTCATAATCACACAATCTCTAATCCTTAGTTCTCCTTTTGCGTTACTCGCTGCTGGTTCGCACTTCGCTATTGCTCGAGGGAAGAAAAATAAATTTGCATCACAGCTGAGCACTGCCTGGCCAGAAGTAATAGATCACTTAATCTCGGGCATCTCCTCCGGTTTATCTCTTGCAGAATCGCTTACCGGACTCGCTTCACGTGGTCCTGAAATTGTTAGACCGGCTTTTCATGAATTTCACATGCAGCTTCAAAAAGATGGTGATTTTTCAGGCGGAATACAAAATTTGAAAACGTACTTTTCAGATCAAAGCAGCGACCAGATTTTTGAAGCAATAATTTTATCGAAATCTCTTGGAGGAAATGAATTGATGTCTATTCTGCGCACCGTTGGTGAATTCATTCGACAGGATGTTGCCCTACGTAAAGAAATCGAAATTAAACATGGGTGGGTAAAGAACTCTGCGCACCTTTCAGCAGCTGCACCGTGGCTATTACTTTTACTTTTATCTACGCAACCAGGAACTGTTAACTCCTATTCAACTCCCACAGGTGCGCTAATTCTTGCCGCGGGTGTTGCAATGACAGCACTTGCATATGTTTGGATGAATTTCCTAGGACGACTACCGCAAATCCCTAGAGTCTTCAGCAGATAGTGAACCTCGCAATAGCAGCGTCACTGGTTCTCTCAATGAGCAGTGCATACTTTTTTCTTCAAGATGAAGACATTAAAGTGTCTACCCGATTTTTTGCAAAGGGTAAAGATCGGACAGCTGAGCTATTCCCTAAAATTCGTGACCACAATTCTGTTCAATACCGACTTCTAGAGTTGGGCAAAACAAGAACTGAAGATCTCAATGAATTTAGGTTTAATCAGTTCGCAATTACACTCTCAGCTACGGTGGGTTCATACATTTTTCTGACTGTGATTGGAAAAACAAACCTCTTGAGCCTATTGGTCTCGTGTTTAGTGGGAATTTCGGTTTACTTCTTTTTAGACAGAACGTTGACAATGAAGATTACTAAGAAGAGAACGCAGTTAGAAAGTGAGTTTCCTGCAATTGTTGAGATGTTAACTCTATGTATGGCAGCAGGAGAAACTCCTTTAGGTGCCATGTCACGAGTTGCTCAACGGTCAACAGGTTTATTAAGCGTTGAGTTTGCTCTGGTAATCCACTCAGTAAAAGCAGGAATCCCTTTCCAATTTGCGCTCGATGAAATGGGCAGGCGGATTAAGTCCACGCATGTTCGTCGCTTTGTTGATGCCCTGATCACCGCAATGCTCAGGGGTGCTCCACTCATTGATGTTTTGCAGAGTCATTCAAGAAATGCGAGAGAAGCCGAACGTAATCGAGTTTTAAGTGCTGCAGGTAAGTCAGAAGTTTCAATGATGATTCCAGTTGTCTTCTTGATTTTACCCATTTCAATTCTTTTTGCTCTGTGGCCTTCTTTATCCAACTTAAACCTCTTCTTGAGTTAACTCACAGAAATATCAACAAATATGGCTTATCCACACTTAAGCAGATCTTGAACTGATCGCCATCCAATTAACTAGAGGATCAGGCACGAATCATTAACTTAGAAACTTTGGGAGAAATATGAAACTAAAAAGTAGGGTAATCGAAGATACCTCTATCAAAGTAGCTCTAAATATCTTCAGAGCTCAAGCCTTTACAAAGAGAAAAATTGAACAATCAAAGTTTTTCTCAGAGATGCGAGATGAACGTGGAGATGTACCAGGTTGGGTCCTTGTCGTATTGATGACAACTGGCCTTGTAACTGCCATTTGGACAATAGCTTCACCGAGGTTAAGCGCAATCCTAAAAAACTCGTTGGATTCAATGAATGGCATTCGCTAGCTAATGCGCAAAGTAAAAATTCGCAAAAAGCGCTCTTTCTTTGGCGCGCTACGTGCGAATACAAATAGAGCAGTAAAGGGAGTGCAAGACGAGAGCGGATCCGTCGAAAGCGCTTTGGTTTTGATCCCTTTACTGATTCTGTTTCTAGTGACAATGCAACTAGGTGTTGCAGTAAATTTCAGAAATATCGATAGAACTTTTGCGCAGAGCGAAGCCTCTGAAAGGGCAATATCTGGTCAATTCATCGCTACCGATCGGGTAATGGAAGTTAATCCATTTGGCACATTCAATACTTTAGGTATTTTGATTACAAAAAAAGTAAGTTCAATTCCAATTTTGATTCCCTTTATTGGAAGTTTGATTAATAGAGGTCACCGCACAGAGGTCACTGGTATAGCGGTTCTAGAGAACCTTTCATGAGAAATTTTCTTGCCACTATTCGCTCCGAAAAAGGCAGTGCTGTCGTCGAGTTTGTTCTTCTCGCCATCCCTTTATTCATCCCAATAATTTTGTTTATGAGTACGTTCGCGGACGTTAGTGACAAAGAATCCATTGCTAGAACTCTTGCTCGTGAAAGTGTCCGTGGATTTGTATTGTCGCGAGGTGATATATCAGCGTATTCAACTGCGCACCATATTGCTACAGAAGGTGCAACTGCCCTGGGTTTAGATAGTCAAGAAGTTTCCTCAATGAGAGTCAATATTCGATGTGAAGCTTGGCCATGCATAACCCCTCGTAACCGAATTTCGCTCACTATAACTTTTTATTCGAATCAGGGGCACAGAGAGATTAAGGCTACTGCTGAAGAAGTTTTGTCTCCCTGGGTCTGATGTGAAGAGATTCTTTTCAAAATTGCTGCGAAGTGCAAAAGCACAGATAACAGCCAACGCTAGAGATGTTAAGACCAATATCAAAAATGAGGATGGATCCATCTCCTTATTGATTATTGGGCTCTTTGTTGTAACAGTTGCAACTTTGCTAGTGATAACAAACATTGCATCGATAGCAATTGCTCAGCGATCTTTGGTTCAAGCTAGCGAAGCTGCAGTGCAGCGCGGCGTTCAGAATTTGGATCTCGAGGCATATTACGTTGGCGAAGGTGGAATGCTCAGCGGTATTTTGAATAATGGTGAAGTTCCAATTCCAATCGAATGTAGTTCTGCTAGTTCAGCAATTAGCGATGAGTTGCAGCACTGGAACTCTGCCAATAGCGCACTCTTGCGACGAGAAATCCGAGATATTTGGATGAGTGAATTCAATTGTGATGGAGTTTCCATTGGAATTACGACATCGGCTTTTGCAGTACTGCCACTTCAGCTTCCTTTTATTAATCTGAAGAATATTGAACTTCATACATCGGTTGGTGCTACAAATACTCGCTCGAAAGGCCTTTATCTCTTTGGAATTCGTATTTCTTAGTTCGTTGAATACATTTAATTCTTTTAATTAGCTTATCTCGCTATCCTTTACCCATGGCTGCGCGTGAATACGGGATAGAGATTGGTGCTATTGACGCGACCCTTGTATCTATTGAAAAGGTTTTAGATTTACCGAAATTACGTAAATTAGCGGCTGATTTAGAAGAGCAGGCTGGGGTTCCTAATTTGTGGGATGACCCAGAGAGTGCACAAAAGATAACGAGTCGTTTGTCTCGTACGCAATCAGTGATCTCTAAGTTGGAGAGTTTGCGTCAACGTGTAAGTGATTTACCTATTCTTATTGAGTTGGCACAGAGTGAGAGTGACACTGCAGCGGCGATGACTGATGCTGAAGCAGAGTTAGATGCGACAAAGAAGGCTGTAAGTGAGTTAGAAGTTCAAACTCTTCTCAATGGCGAATATGACGATCGCGATGCTCTCATAACAATTCGCTCTGAAGCTGGTGGAGTTGAAGCTGCGGATTGGGCACAGATGTTGATGCGAATGTATTTGCGATACTGCGAACGTCACCAACTCAAAGTGGATATTTTGGAAACTTCATACGCAGAAGAAGCGGGAATTAAATCAACAACTTTTAAGGTCAGTTCTGCTTATGCATATGGAACGCTATCCGTGGAACAAGGAACGCATCGACTCGTTCGTATTTCTCCATTCGATAGCCAGAGTCGTCGCCACACATCATTTGCTGGCGTAGAAGTTGTGCCCGTTGTGGATCAAAGTGATCACATTGAAATTGATGAAAAAGAGATTCGTGTAGATGTGTATCGCTCGTCTGGTCCGGGTGGACAGGGTGTTAACACAACGGACTCTGCGGTTCGAATTACTCATATTGCTACAGGAATTGTTGTTTCATGCCAGAACGAACGCTCACAAATTCAAAACCGTGCAACTGCCATGGCGGTACTTCAATCAAAATTATTGGAACGTCGTCGCCAAGAAGAGCAAGCAAAAATTAATGCACTTAAAGGCGATAACTCTGGTTCATGGGGCAATCAAATGCGTTCATACGTTCTTGCTCCGTATCAAATGGTTAAGGATTTACGTACCGATCATGAAACTGGAAATACGGGCGCAGTTCTTGACGGAGAAATAGATGACTTCATCGAAGCTGGAATTCGTTGGCGTCGCAGTTCATAAATCACGCGTGATTTGCCACACTCGGAGAAAAATCACAGGCTCGAGTAGCACCTAATTCCCAAGAAAAGTGCATCAATTCCATAAACTATGGTCAGTAAGGAAAGCGCAACGTAATTGCTTTTTTGAACCTGAAAAAGAAGTTGGTGGCGCTTATACCGAATTAATTGGAGTGCGCGTGATTCGTTTTGAGAATGTAACGAAGGTTTATCCAGGGCAAGAGAGAGCCGCCCTCGATAGCGTTTCCCTCGAAATCGTTAAGGGTGAATTCGTATTCCTTGTTGGTTTATCTGGATCAGGTAAGTCCACATTCCTTCGCTTGATTCTGCGCGAAGAGCGTCCAACTTCTGGAGTCATCCACGTCGCTGGAAAAGATTTAGGAACTCTTGCAACTCATAAGGTCCCTGAACTTCGCCGCCAAGTCGGAACAGTTTTCCAAGATTTTCGTTTACTTCCAAACAAAACAATTGCAGAAAACGTGGCATTTACATTGCACGTACTTGGATACTCGCAGAAAGAAATCAATCGCGAAATCCCTGAAGTTCTTGAATTGGTTGGTCTAGAAGACAAGGCTGATCGACTCCCTTCAGAAATCTCCGGTGGAGAACAACAACGTGTGGCCATTGCACGCGCATATATAAGTCGCCCACCAATTCTTATCGCTGACGAGCCAACAGGAAACTTGGACCCAGCTACATCGGTTGGAATTATGAAATTACTTGATCGCATTAACCGTGAAGGCACCACAGTATTAATGGCAACTCACGATGCCGGAATTGTGGATCAAATGCGTAAGAGAGTGATCGAACTAGATGCCGGACACGTGATTCGTGACCAGGTTCGCGGTGTTTATGGATACACAGGTTAGGGTAAGCAAATGCGCGCACGCTTTTTAATTGGTGAAGTTGGTATTGGCCTCAAGAGAAACTTCACGATGACTTTTGCAGTCATTGTCACTGTAGCGATTTCACTTTCCTTGCTTGGTATTGGGTTGCTTTCAAATTCACAAGTAAATGCCATGAAAGATTATTGGTATGACAAGATCGAAGTCTCTGTCTTTCTCTGTGGTTCGCTCTCTGAATCCCCATCATGTTCAGCTGGAATTATTTCTTCTGCACAGCGCCTAGCGATTCAAAATGAATTACAGAATATGCCAGTTGTCGATACTGTCTATTACGAATCGCAATCACAGGCATATTCACGTTTTCAAGAGCGCTTTAAGGATTCCGCAATTGCCCAGAACGTAACTGCCGATCAACTGCCAGAATCTTTTCGCGTTAAGTTAAAGGATCCACAACAATTCCCAGTAATTGTCAGTGCGTTCTCAGGTCGTCCTGGTGTGGATTTAGTTCAAGATCAGCGAACGATTCTTGAGAAGTTTTTCCGCTTATTAGGTGTACTGCGAAATGGCGCACTCCTAGTTGGACTTGCATCGGTTCTGACAGCAGCGCTTTTGATTAGCAACACACTTCGCATTGCCGCATTTAATCGTCGCCGTGAAACCGGTGTGATGAAACTTGTTGGCGCATCTTCCTGGTCGATTCAACTTCCATTCCTACTTGAAGGTGTTTTCTCGGCATTCATCGGCTGGGGATTGGCAACAGGATTACTCGCTGCTCTAAAGACTGTGATCGACTCGAGAGTCGCGCCACTTTTAACCTTTACTAATTTCTTTGGCTGGGGCGAAGTCTGGGTTGCATCGGGCTGGCTCCTGCTGACAGGACTTGGTGTTTCGGTTCTAGCTTCATTAGTAACTCTTCGACGCTATCTCAAGGTTTAATTATCTCTTAACAACCACTCTGGTTGTCTTATCAGGAGGTGATCTGCGATGGTAAAAGAAATCGGTCGCAAGGTCATCGCACAAAACAAAAAAGCTCGTCATGATTATTCGATTGAAGATGTCTTTGAATGTGGGATTGTGCTTACGGGTACTGAAGTGAAATCTCTTCGCATGGGCCGTGCATCGCTCATTGATGGATTCGCCATGGTTGATAAGGGCGAACTCTGGCTCAGCGGTGTTCATATCCCTGAATACACACAAGGTACGTGGACAAATCACACACCTCGGCGTGATCGCAAATTACTTGTGCACTCTACTGAAATTCGCAAACTCTCTGCACGCATGAAAGAAGGCGGGCTCACACTCGTTCCGCTATCTCTGTACTTTAAAGACGGAAAAGCAAAGATTGAATTAGCTGTTGCTAAAGGAAAGAAAGTTCACGATAAGCGTGCTGCACTCATGGAACGCCAAGCTGGACGCGAAATAGAGCGCGAAGTTTCTCGTCGTCGCTCTGGAAAAGATTCCTAAAACCTCTAACTATTGATGAAGTCTCTCTTTTCATCGATTCAAAAAACCTTGTATACGCTTAATTCTTAAGCCGTTTTGTATCTTTTTTTATTCAGCCTTACACTTATCTACTCATTACTCAAAGCATGCAGATGTTTTGATGAATGAAAACAAAAACTAAATAGTGGGAAATGCTTTCCACACCCATGGGGGTGAACGGTCTCGACTTTGGAAGTTGATTCAGGGGAAGCGGGCCGAGGAAGCCAGGATGATCTCGTTAACCAAAAACCTGTGCAAAAAATAAGTGCAAGTACAACTCGCACTGATTACGCCCTAGCTGCATAAGCTAGCCCCGTAATCCGTCAGCTCAGATTCCGTCTTCGGTCTGAAATCTGGCGTCGCTAGAAGGCTTTTTCTGCAGTGGCGTTGCGAACGCTGTGGAAGAAACTTTTCGCAAATGAGTTCGTCGAATACTTGTGTGAATGAGATTCGGGACTGAGAAAACGTTAATCACACTACGCCCGTAGAAGCCCTGTTTTAATCCCGAAGGACCCGGGTTCGATTCCCGGCACCTCCACGCAGTTCCGAATCAAATGTTGCGCTTGCGCACAAACTCTCGCTTCAGCGCATACGCTGCTGCAGCAATTGCAAAGAGTGCAAATAACTTTGCACCGATTGCCACACCTTCCAGTATTAGCCCTATCCCCAACCCCATTCCAACTGCGCACAACAAAGCGATGAGGATTCGGCGAATTATGTTTAATATCGGATTGGCGCTTCGTATAAAAGTTAATCCAATAGCTAATGGCCCAGACAGAATCATCGTTAACAAAATGATTCCAACTAATAGCGCTAGAGATTCCATTAATTCAGCCCCGTCCAATTCTTTTGCAAGACCCCATAGGCATCCATATCGATGAGCGTTCCATCAGCTCGCAAAACTCGTTCACGCATTAATCCTTCATGCTCATATCCGACACGGGTTATCACCTTCTTAGATGCTTCATTGTCATGATCAATCATGGCCTCAATCCGGTTCCAACCCATGGTTTCAAAACCAAAATTTGTCAGGAGTTTTACAGCATTAGTTGCTACTGATTTTGCACGGTGTTCCTTTGCTATCCAGTATCCAATTTCTGTCACTTTATTATGAAAATTTGGCGAATGGAAAGAGATAGCACCCGCGAAGGCAGAACTTGCTCCATGATTGCTCTCAATAATGAATCGAATTTCACGTTTATTGCGTAAACCTTCGGGATCCATTTCGCGCACAAAAGATTGTGCATGTTCGATTGTGTAATGAGGCGGCACTGTCGTGAAGTGAGAAATAAGTGGATCCTGGCACGCTTGAAAAATACTTTCGATATCGCTCTCGCGTGATGGACGCAGTGTGATGTAGCCGTAAGTCAGCGTCGGAACTTCACTGGGCCACCAAATCATGTATTAAGAATGGCACAGACTAAATCTTGCGTAGTAAATGAAATAAGTCAGGCTCTTTCGAACCCGGCTTAACGTTCATTCTTCATTGGTAGCGGGGGCAGGATTTGAACCTACGACCTCTGGGTTATGAGCCCAGCGAGCTACCGAGCTGCTCCACCCCGCGTCGGAAGGCTTATCGTAAGTGACGCAGCAGTATTAACCAAATCCTTGTGTGCACTTGCCTCTTTAGGCAAGCGGATTTAGTTAGTAATTACTTTTTATTCTGCGCAGCAGTTGCAGCATCGATTGCTACTTTTAATCGCTCCTGCGCTTTTCCATACGCTGTGAAATCTCCCTTTGCAAGAGCTGCTCTTGAATCTGCAAGTGCTTGTCGTGCATCTGCAAGTGCATTCGCTAAATCAGTTGCACCAGACGTTGGTGCTCCTGATCCTGTTGATCCGCCACTATCTGATGCACCAGAGTTTCCAGCAAAGACTTGATCAAGTGCGCCCTTAAGAGAGTCACTAAATCCAATTTGATCGCCGAATGAAACCAATACTTTTTGTAGTAATGGATACGCTGCAGCATTTGAAGTTGCACGTACGTAAACAGGTTGTACGTATAACAAGCCACCACCTACAGGAAGTGTTACCAAGTTACCGAGTACAACATCTGATCCGCCTTGGCGTAACAATGAAAGCGAGTTAGCAACTTCTGGTTTCGCTTCAAAGTTAGATGCAACTTGAGAAGGACCCGCGATATTTGTGCTTCGTGGTAATTGAAGAACAGTTATCTTTCCGTAATCAGGACCCGCATCTGAGTTTACGGTGGCGAACGCTGCCAAGTTTTCACGACCACCACGAGGTACAAACGGTGTAGTCAACGAGAAGAATGACTTGTCTGAACCAGGCAATTGCATCGTCATGTAATACGGAGGTTGGTTTCCAGCATTGGCGCCAAATGTTGATGGGTCACGAGGAACGCGCCAGAAGTCTTGTCCACCGTAAAACGCTGCTGCGCTCTTCACGTGGTACGCGCTTAAAATATCGCGCTGAACTTTAAACATATCTTCTGGATAGCGAATGTGCTCAAGCAACTGATCGGACATCTCTGATTTTGGCTTTATGCTATTTGGAAATGCTTTGGACCAAGTTTTAAGTACAGGATCATTTTGATCCCATGCATACATACTGACTGTTCCGTCATAGGCATCAACTGTTGCCTTTACAGAGTTACGAATGTAATTAACGCTCTGATTCCCCTGGGCAGTAATTGCTCCAGAGTTTGCAGTAAGTGCATCAGTTGTTGATTCCGACAGTGTTGTCTTACGTGAATATGGATAGCCCGCACTCGTTGTGTATCCATCAATGATCCAGAGAACGCGACCATCAACGAGAGCTGGATATGGATCTCCATCGAGTGTTAACCACGGCGCAACCTTTGCAACACGATCACGTGGGTTTCTTTCAAACAAAATCTTTGAATCTTTGTTGATCAAGTTCGAAAGCAAAATACGTTGTTCTTGATACTTCAGTGCGAAAACTAACTTATTAAAGAGTGACCCAACTGGAACTCCACCCTTACCTGTGTAAGTGGTGTTCTTTTGTCCATTTGGCGAAGCGTCATCTGGATAGTCAAATTCAACTGGTTCGCCAGTTGTTGTTCCACCGATGATTGAGTAATCAGGAACGTTCTCACCAAAATAAATACGTGGTTCGAATTCACCAAGTCCCTTTGTTGGTGGCAAGTCACCGACTACGAATGAAGGCTTTCCATCTGGATCACGAACATTTCCGTAGGCCGCAACAAAACCAAATCCATGTGTGTAAACAAGGTGGTCGTTAATCCAGTTACGACTTGGATTTCCATCAATATTTAATTCGCGAATAGCCACGATTGTGTCATATGAAACTCCATCAACCTTGTAGCGATCAACGTCGAGAGTTGGTGCAAATGTGTAATAAGGCTTGATTTGCTGAAGTTGTCTAAAGGTTGCAGAAAGTACATTTGGATCCATCAAACGAATATTCGCAATGGTTGCAGCGTTTCTAGAAAGCTGACCAGCAGCTGCATTCAAGGTTGCTTGAAAATCCTTTACTTCAACAGCAGTTAATCCGAATGCATCACGAGTAGCGTCAATATTGCGCTGAATAAATGGCGCTTCCTTTGAGGACTCACTTGGCTTTACTTGAAATTGTTGAATCGCTGCTGGATAAATTCCTGCGATTAATACAGATGAAATAACCAAAAGTGCGGTGCCAGCAGCCGGTAGTAACCACGACTTGCGGATGATGTTTGCAAAGAAAAGCAATGAACAAATCACAGCGATGCCTGCCAAAATTGCTTTGGCTGGTAATAGTGCGTTGACATCTGTGTAGGTCAAACCTGTTATCAATCTATTTTCTTTAAGTGCAAGGGCGTAGCGATCAAACCAATAAGCAACAGCTTTGAGAAGGACAACTAAACCGAGCAATACAGAGAGTTGTACGCGTGCTGCAATTGTTGTGCGCTCTTGTGCTACCTGTGGGCGAATTCCACCGTATAAGTAGTGCACGATTGTTGAACCAATAATTGCAAAAATCAGAGTTGAAATACCCCATGCAATGAATGCTTGATACATAGGCAACTTAAATGCGAAGAATGAAATGTCTAATCCAAATTGTGGATCTGTTACTCCAAAGGGAGTTGCGTTTCTAAAAAGAAGCCATGTGTCCCAGAGCTGTGACGCCGATGTTCCGCCAAAATAAAAGAGAACTAATGCGAGTCCGACAAGTACTAGACGACGAATTGGTTCGATTTGTGCACGGTAGCGCTCAAGATTATCCGCTTCGACAGATAGCGGTACGTACAGCGGGCGCTTACGAAAAGCGATGTAAATATTTGAAGTAATTACTAGTGACGTTGCAAGTCCTGCAATCACAAAGACTGTTGCCTTAGTTATAAGAATTGTTGACCAAACTTCGGTGAAGTTAACTGATTTAAACCATAGCCAGTCTGCATAAAAGCCGCTAAGACTTATCAGCGCAATGAATGCAACGACCAAAACTCCGATAACAATCGGTAGTGGTCCTCGGCGGCTGGGTTTAAAGTTAAAACTTGGGAAGTTAGTTGTCATGCCTGAAAGATACTAAATGTGCCGCTTCAACTGCCAGTTGAAGGTGCTTTAAGTCGTCTTTACGCAGGTCATGCCTAGTTTTTCAGGTGAACTATCTGCAGAAAGGGCTTCAACCGCATCATCGATGGTTTCGATCGCATAAATCGTTAACCCTGGTGGAACCGAGGTGATGTCTCGGCAATTGCCACGTGGTGCAAGAAAGATTGTGACGCCAATACGTTTTGCGGCAATTAACTTTTCGTCAATCCCGCCAATAGAACCAACTATGCCTGATGGATCAATTGTTCCGGTGCCTGCCACTTTTCGACCCTTTAATAAATCCTCAGGAGTTAGCTCTTCAATAACTCCGAGAGTAAAAACCATTCCACCACTTGGTCCACCAGTTTTTCTCACATCCAAAGTAATCAATGATGGGTCAACAGCTGGCAACTCGGGGTAATTCTTTTTCATATAAGCAAGAGCCACTGCCTTAGCTTTATCTTGCGAGGTTGCCATATCTTTTTCAGCCTTGTCATCAATTACTTCTGAACTGACATCAACTGGATACACAACAGAACGTGGGAAAATTCTAGAATCGCCCTTTATCCATCCGTAGACAATTTCTCCTGAATACATTGCAGAGCCTGGACTTGTTACGCGTATTGCTAGTAAATACAACGAACCACTTGGTTTGTAAGAATCTTCGGAGTTAATCGAGATAACTTTATCAAGAACATCAGTAGCACCGCCGGGCATCACAACTACAAATGGCAAAGGTGCAAAGAGTGCGACTCCAAAGAAGAGAGCAATGATTGCTTTGGCTGCAATCGGTAATGAGGAATAGCGCATTATTCGAGAGGCGTGCGATCTTGATGAGGGCGTGGAATTTCATTGCGCATTGGATCATTGCGATTAACCGGTGTGTGATCATTCGGGTCTCTAAATGTGCTTTGAAATTCAGTGAATTTTCCAATTGAACGACTCGTCTCTGATTCAAAACGATCCTTAAACTTGGTCACCCATACGACGTACCCCAAAGCACCAATCAAGCCTGCAGCAGGAATTACCCACCAAATCAGAGCTACGAATGAACTGGACATGTTCATAGTCTAGGTGGTGCTGGAATTATTTTCTTTCGCCATGCGTTACAGGAGTGCTACCCCGTAGCATGTATGCGCAGAAAGAAAGTTACTTGGAATGCAGAGATATAGAGAAAGGTCATAATGTCGCCATTTGGTTTTACCCCAGATGATGGTTCCGGTGAGAACCCTAATGAGATGACCCCTGAACAACTGGCAGCGATGCTCGCACAGATGCAAGAACAGGTGAGCGAACAATTTCAAAAACTTGGAATCAATCCAGCGGGTTTTATTAATCCATTCTCTGCCGGAACAGAATCTCTTCCAAAGAGCATTGTGCGAGATACCGCTAAGAAAATAGTTTCAAGTGCCGGTTCTCTTCCAGTTGGCAATACAGATGTCACTGTTGTTGCCCAAGCTACTTCGATCGCTCAAATCTGGCTTAATGAAGCAACTGACTTTGCCCCTATCGCCAGTGCAACGCAAACTCTGAGTCGCGCCGATTGGGTCGATTCGACTCTCAAGGGATGGCAAATAACAGTAGAACCACTCGCAACAGGGTTAGCAGCTGCAGTTTCAGAGCTCATGCAACAGGCGATTGATGAAGGCCAGGCTGGTGAAACTCCGATGCCGGTTGAAACTATTGCCACACTTCTTCGCTCATTTATTAGTGCGCTCATTGCAACTCAATTAGGCCACTCCGTTGGAGCGCTTGCTTCCTCCGTTACAGGAATTCACGATGTTGGTTTACCGCTGGTTGATCCTGCAATACCTGCTTTAGTGCCTGAAAACATTGCGCTCTGGTCACAAGATCTTGAAATTCCTAAGAGTGAAATAACACTCTTTCACGCTATTCGCGAGGAAGCAGTCGCACGTTTATTCGATAGCAATCCTTGGCTTGTTTCATATATTCGCACTGCAATTTCTGAGTACGGAAAAGGTATTCACATTGATATTGATGCGATTCAACGACAAGCACAGGAAGCGATGGAGTCTGGCAACATCGATCCAAACAATCCTGAAAGTTTCACACTTGCAATCGGCGAAGGAATGTTCACACCCGATGAGTCACCAACACAGCGCGCAGCCCTGACAAAACTAGAAACAGTCTTTGCATTGATTGAAGGGTGGACTGATGAGGTCACAACTCTTGCTGTTAGTGATCGACTTCCTTCAATAGGTGCGCTGCGCGAAACATTTCGCAGACGTCGCGCAACATCAGCGCCGACTCAACAATTATTTAAATCACTCTTTGGTCTGGAAGTCTCACCACGAATGTCACGTGAAGCAGCAAATTTCTGGAAAGTCATTCGCGAACAAGATGGCGTCAGCGCACGAGACAAGATTTGGTCTGGGCTTTTGCCGACACCGGATGATTTATTGGATCCAGAAAACTTCTTAAAGAGCACCGAAGTCCCCGATGATTTATCTGGGCTGCAGTAACTACAAAAATCTCTTAACTAGTTTGCGAGAAAAAAAAGCGAAGTCCCCGGGCGCACATTCTTTATCTGCCTTCCCCTTGCAGATATAGAACGGTTATCCGAGGACTTCGTAGTCGCAAAGTACGTCAGAAGAGAGTCATAATCAACTGAACACCACTTTGACAAGTGGACTTTTTTTGTTGTAATGCAAATTTTTTTCGGCGTTTTATTTAGCAAAATAAGTTACTGAAACGATTTGGCGAGTACCTTTTCGCTATGACCCTCAACCCTTCCATTACACATTCACTGGGTAACAGTGATGATGAAGGCGAGATCACCCTTCCAGGAATCTCAGAAGGTGAAATAGTCGTGCTGCGCTCGAAGCGGCGCAAGAAAAGTATCTCTGCATACCGCCAAGGCGGTCGAATAATCGTTTCAATCCCTGCTCGAATGAGCAAAGCTGATGAACGAAGCGTTGTTCCCGAGATGATTGCCAAAATTCGTGCTCAAGAAGCTAGCGAATCCCCCTCTGAAACGGTTTTGATCAAGCGCGCCACCGAATTACTCGAACTCTATGCACCAGAAATCACTGCGCGGCCTCAATCAATTAACTGGCGTGCAATGCGCGAGCGCTGGGGTTCTTGCACATCCGTAGATGCCACGATTCGGATTTCAGATCGCCTCAAAGGGGCTCCGGCATACGCCCTGGATTACGTCCTCTTTCATGAAGCGATTCATCTGCATTATTTTGATCATGGCCCAGAATTTAAGGCCGTCCTGGCTCGATTCCCCGAAGAAGGGCGTGCTGAGGCCTATCTCGAGGGCTTTGAGGCGGCTGAGAGGCGTTATATGCCTCCAAGTGTGCTCCCAGGGGCAGCAGTCCTTTAAAAAAACTTCACACAACCCCGCCTGATATCAGCACATTTGAGCGTGAGCGGGGGTATCGTCATGCATGCACGCCTGCCCCTTAGTGGGAAAAAACCCATAGGCAAGCATGCGTCGAACGGAGGAAGAAAATGGCAGAGACATACAAAGGTGACGCTTACTGCGTTAAGTGCAAAGAGAAGCGTGAATTCGAGGGAACCGTAAAGGTCTCAGACTCTGGTCGTCGCATGGCACTCGGTAAGGCTTAATTCAAGCTTTCGCACACAGCACTTTTAAGAAATCCCCTGCTGGGCAGTAATTGCCAAGTGGGGGTTTTTCTTTTTCTCAGTCACCTCCTGTGACAGAGCGCAATCAATTCGCCTGCGCGTACACAGAAATACGGGCGCTCGCGGGATGGCCAAAGAATTAACGCCATTGTGCGCAGATGAAAATACAAATACAACAAACTGACTCCAAAGATCTATTGCTGATGCGCCCACGCCTTAAGAGAGGCGCAATTGTCCTGCCCCTTAATGATTCACCCATTGAAGGAAGCCGCATCTTCATTGGATGTAATGGCTCAGGCGTTGAGTGCGAAGCGATTGGTATCAGATTAATTGTTGGATCATTTGATGGGAAGAAGAGCGCACAAGAAATCGCAGAATCACTTTCGATTGATTCATACATTGTCTGCGAAGTAATTCAGCAACTCTTGCGCGCCGGACTTATTGATCACGAAATTACACAAATAATTGCGCCCGGCCGATTTAAGGAACAAGACCAGAGCGCAGATGCTGGTTACATCCAGTTGCAATCAAAAATCACTCCTGAGTTATCGGCAACAACATGGATTGCTGGTGTCAATGATGGCGGAGTTGAAGTTCTAACAAATCGCAGGCTGGCGCTCATTGAAATATCTGGCGAAAACAGAATCGCAACACAGCTCTATGGAATTTTGTTAGCAAGTGGCGTGACGCAAACAAAGATGGCATCTGCTTCAAGGCGAGATCGTGCGCGTATTGGAAATCAAGATATGTGCGCTGGATTGTTGGCCAGTAATGATGTGGGCTCTAATTTTCAACACACACTTGAAGAGAAGTCGCGTGAATTGGCACTCTTTCCAAATAAGGATAAATCTGCATCAGATGACATTCCTGAAATGTTCCTAAAAATATTTATTGGAAATGGCCATGAAGCACTCATTGCACAGAGCATGAGTGAAGATGAAATACATTTGATTGTTGCAGCACCTGATGGTCCATCTATCGAAGTGGGGCCACTTGTTATTCCCGGTAAAAGTGCTTGTTCTCGTTGCGTAACACTTGCTCGAGGTGATCAACATCCGCGCGCTCGTGAAATAGATATCTACCGAAGCACGCACACTGAATTAGAAATTCCAGTCACCATCGCACACTTTGTTGCTGCGCAGATTGCGACTGAAATTCTTAGATTTATAGATACGAAAAAATCAGTTCTGATTTCAACCCGAGTACGAACCAACTATCTGGATGTATGTAATCCTCAACACATTCGCTTTGCGCGCCACCCCCTATGTGGGTGTTCCTGGCGTTAACTCGCCGATATTTTCAGAGCATCGGTTCTGCGTGCGATTTCTCAAGGTGCTAATTGAGCGATTTTCTCCCAGAATAAGCCCATGCCCGAAGACAAAGTTCACGAAACAGAGATCCCCCGCTCTGGTGCTGTGCGCTCGGCGAAAATGGTTTCTATTCCACTCGGTCTTGCAGGTCGCGGTGCACTTGGACTTGGTCGCCAACTAGTTGGTCAATCCGGTTCTGTTGTACTTGCTGAGATTCAAGAAAAAACGGCAGAACAATTATTTAAAGTTCTTGGCGAACTAAAGGGTGGCGCCATGAAATTTGGTCAAGCGCTCTCTGTCTTTGAAGCAGCGCTTCCAGAAAACATTGCAAAGCCTTATCGCGAAACTCTTACAAAGTTACAAGAGTCTGCGCCGCCGCTTCCAACTCGCGTTGTTCACAAAGTATTAGCAAAAGAACTCGGCGAAAATTGGCGAGATAACTTTGCAAGTTTTGAAGACAAAGCAACCGCGTCCGCATCCATTGGCCAAGTACATAAGGCAGTCTGGAAAGATGGCCGCCAAGTTGCGGTAAAGATTCAATATCCAGGTGCAGCAGAAGCACTGATTGCAGATCTCAACCAGATCCAACGCTTCTCAAAGATTTTCCAATTGGTTTTGCCGGGCCTTGATATGAAACCACTTCTTGAAGAGTTGCGTGCCCGCATCATTGAAGAAGTTGATTACATGTATGAAGCAGAAGCACAACGTACATATGCCGCTGCCTACGATGGCGATCCAGATATTGCGATTCCTAAAGTTGTTATGGCATCTGACAAAGTTTTGGTCAGCGAATGGCTTGAAGGAAAGCCGCTGTCACAAGTAATTAAGAACGGCACACAAGCAGAGCGCAATAACGCTGGAATTAAATTAGCTCGCTTCCACTTCACTTCCCCAATTCGCGCAGGTTTGTTGCACGCAGATCCACACCCAGGAAACTTCCGAGTCTTAGCTGATGGGCGTTTAGGTATTCTTGATTTCGGTGCATGTAATCGTCTGCCAAATGGTTTCCCAGAACCATTTAAAAACCTATTGAAAAACGCTCTCGATGACGATGCGCAGAAACTTTATGAAGGATTCAAAAAAGATGGATTCATTCTTCCTGAAGTAAATGTTGATCCGAGCTTAGTTCTTGAATTCCTTGTTCCACTCGTCGAACCACTTCGCACCGAAACATTTAAATATTCACGTGAGTGGTTGCGTGATCAAAGTGCACGCGTTGGAGATCCTCGCAATCCAACTGCCAAGATTGGTTTCCAATTAAATCTACCTGCCGAATACGTCTTAATTCACCGCGTCACAATGGGCACAACTGGAATCTTCTGCCAACTAGAAGCTGAAGGCCGTTGGCTCGATGAAGCGATTATCTGGCTTCCAGAAATTACGCCTGCTTCTTTAACTCGTTAAGCAATTAATCTTGTGACTTTCGGTTTCTCACTGATTATCACTTAGCCGGTTACTTCTTCTTTACGTACCCCTTCGGGCACGAAGAACCCTTCTTAACGTACTTAACTGTTTTTCCTTTCACGCACTTTTGTTTAACAAGCAGCGTATTTGCCAAGTCACCGATATTTACAGAGATCCCAGCGATAGAAGGAAGTACTCCGAGTATTTCAAGAAGTTCTTTTTGCTCCTTTGCCTTTTTTGCTGCCTCTGCCTCTGCAGCAACTCGCGCAGCTTCTGCGGCTGCTGCAACTCGCGCAGCTTCTGCGGCTGAATTTCTTGCGGCTAAACCGATTAAACCAGATGTCATGATGCGATTATTTATATTTCCTGTACTGCTTACTGCGACAAATAGGCCGTCGCCATATCCGACTGCATACCAAGATTCATCTGCTGCGGATGTGCGAGATGTCCAAGTAATTCCATCTGGGCTTGTCATAACTCGATTGCCGGATCCATCTGGACTAGTTGCTACAAATAGACCATTTCCGTAGGCGACCGAATACCACGCGTTATCCACCGCTGGTGTGCGACTAGTCCAGTTAATACCATCCGGGCTTGTCATTACGTGACCATTAGCCCCGTAGCCAACGGCAACAAACAAACCGTCCCCAAATGTGACCGTTCTCCAGTTATCAGCTGCTGCTGTTCTACTGGTCCAAGTAATTCCATCGGGACTCGTCATCAAGCCGTCGTAATAACTGACAGCAACAAATAAGCCATTGCCATATGTAACAGAAAACCAAGTTTTATTTGCGGCTGAAGTACGACTAGTCCAGGTGATTCCATCTGGACTAGTCATTACCCGATTGCCAACACCGTCTAAACTGACCGCAACGAATAATCCATTACCGTATGTAACTGATTGCCAACTGTTATTCGCTGCTGCTGTTCGGCTGGTCCATGTGATTCCATCAGAGCTAGTCATGACTTGATTGCCGACAGTACCGTCTTGACTAACAGCAACCCATAACCCGTTACCGTAGGTAACTGATGTCCACTCGTTGGCAGCGGCTGAGGTGCGAGATGTCCAAGTAATTCCATCTGGGCTTGTCATTACCGCTCCGCTTAAACTTACCGCGACAAACAACCCATTGCCGTATGCAACCGTCCTCAAGCTGATATCTGCTGCTGCTGTGCGACTAGTCCACGTAATTCCATCTGCAGAAGCCGGTGTTACAGAGATGACACTGAACAATGCTACAAGAACAATACTAACAACACTTGTGCAAAAATATTTTTTAGCAAGTTTAGAACTCTCCCTAGATGAAATACATCAAATTGAGCCCTCTGCGAAGAGCTAAAATTTTGGCAATCTTAACAGCGTGATTCTTATTGGAGCGCCGTTTTTGCGTGTTTTACTAAGTTAATTCTTAGTTAACTTTTCTGCATAATGCCGTGGAGAAAGCAAATGAGCGAGCGCTGAGGCTTTCTCAGCACCCGCTCATTTACTTTACGCAGCGATACGTGGCCGTCCCGCTTTACGTTTACGTTCGATCACAACACCATCTTCAAATAATTCTCCGCCCCACACGCCCACTGGTTCTTGGCGTGAGAGTGCACCGCTTAAACACTTTGCACGAACAGGACATTCACCGCAGAGTGCCTTGGCAGCCTTTATATCGGCCTCGGCTTCAGAGAAAAATGTTTCCGGGTTGGCGCTGTGACATGGAAGCGCATAACCAATCGCACTTTCATAGGTTCCGGTGACATCGTTTAATCCGATCTTGTCGCCGGTTTCTGCCCATCCTGGTACTAGTAGTTCGCTGTAGAGAACGCTCATGGTTCTCACCTCTTCCCTCTCGTTGTTCTTCCTGTTAGTTAGTAGTTGGTTAGTAGTTGGTTTTTCCTGGTGGAAATGAAAAAGGGCCCGAATCCTTTGTGGATTCGAGGCCCTTGGTTGGCTGCTATCGGTTAGGCGATAGTGCCCCAAGTGGCCTCATCCACTGCGTAAAAAGCTGCGTAAAACGCTGGCTTTGTAGCAGTAGGCCAAGTTGTATAGCGCTTATTAGTCGCTGTACTTGGATGTGAATGGGCATGAGAAACAGCGCTAACGCGTGAAGCGTTAACGTTTAGAGTGCTTACGATTGTTGACATCGCGTGCTCCCTTTTCTCTCGTGCACATCCATATTTTGGATGAAGTGCAAGGGTAAAGCATGCCCCCGCGTTGATGCAAATTAATTAAATACGCGCGAGCGTACGCGGGCTTAGGAACTCGCGAGTAACCCAGATTCACGCAGGAATCGGCTTGGTTCTCCGCGATAACTCATGCGTAAATCCTTCTTCGCACGCGTAATTCCAACGTAGAACAATCGGCGCTCTTCATCAATGGCGTTCTGATTCTCTGGACCTGTATTGCCTGAATCAAATGGCAAGATCGATTCGCTAACGCCGATCAGAAATACGCGTTCCCATTCAAGTCCCTTAGCTGCGTGCAGTGTTGCCAATGTAAGTACAGGCATTGTTGGTGGATTATTTTGTTGCACGCGATCTTCTACTTCGCGCAGATACGCACGCAGTGTCTTTGGTGCAAATGAATCATCAGCATCTAATTCTCGGGCAAGGTGAAGTAAACCTGCGATCCCATCGATGGCTGCGCCCGTCAAAAATGGTTGCGCCAAAGTGCGCAGTTCATCGAGCCAATAAACGCCTTCGGTTGGAATAACCGATGCGGTGCGAACGCCCTTCAGAAATTCGCGCACATCGGTTCGATCAAAGAATCGTTCGTTATTGCGCACTTGATACGGCAAGCCCGCTGCGGCAATAGCTTTTTCAATTGAGTTCAGCTGATTGTTGGTGCGAGCCAGAATCGCTACTTCTTGCGCCGGTGCTCCTTCAGATAAGAGCACGCCAATGTCTTTAACAACTCCTGCGATTTCTGCAGACTCATCTTTATAGGCGACCACTGTTGGTTTTGCACCGTGCTCATTTTGCGCAACTAACTCTTGCCCCATTGAGGCACTTCGTAAAACAGTGTTGGCCATTAATGTGATTTCAGGTGTCGAGCGATATCCGCTGGTTAATCTGATTACTTCGGCATCTGGAAAACGTTGCGTAAAGGTATTTAGAAATACAGGCGTTGCGCCAGCAAATGAATAAATAGTTTGTGCAGGGTCTCCAACAACACAAATCTCTTGGCGACTTCCGAGCCAAGAGTTAATGACTCGTTGCTGAAGTGGTGAAATATCCTGATACTCATCGATTGTGAAATATCGGTATTGATCCTGCACGCGTTCTCGGACTTCGCGCTCTTCCTCGAGCATTGCAGCGGTTAGCAATAAAACATCTTCAAAGTCCATCGCTCGCTCTTGCTTCATCAATGACATATATGCCGAATACACCTGGGCAATCTGCTCTGGATTAATGCGAGGCTTTTGTGTGCGCTTTGATGATTCATTTACATAATCTTCGGGGACTACTTGTGACGACTTTGCCCATTCGATTTCAGATGCGATATCGCGCATTAAATCGCGAGAAGTAATCGATAACGTGCCCTGCAAATCTGCACGAGTAATTGCTTGAGTAATAAATCCAGTCTTAGTCGTAAGTAAATCCGGTGCTCGCCCACCAAATACTTGTGGCCAGAAATAAAGTATTTGCTTAAGGGCAGCTGAGTGAATTGTGCGCGCTGCAACTGTTGGAACTCCTAATGTGCGAAGTCGCATGCGCATTTCACCAGCAGCACGTGCGGTAAATGTCAGCGCTAAAACCTTTTGTGGATCCATCACGCCAATAGATGCGGCGTAAGCAATGCGGTGAGTAATTGCTCGAGTTTTACCTGTGCCAGCACCTGCAATTACGCAGACGGGACCACGACTAGCAAGTGCTACAGCGCGTTGTTCATCATCGAGGGCCGCAAGAATCTCTTCTGAATCTAGCGCCATGATTCGCCGCCAGTTAACTGATCTGCACCTGGCCCAAACCACATTGCAATCATTTTGCGTGCAACGCTAATAGTTGGTGGCAATAACAATGAACCATCTGAAACAGATTGCTTTAGTTCGTCGCGGCTAAACCAACGTACTTCTGTAATTTCTACGCCATCTGGTTTTGCCGTACTTGGGTCATCAACCACAGCAGAAAATGCAATCATGATTGACGCTGGAAATGGCCATGGTTGGGATCCAAGATATTTAATTTCGTTGACCTTCACGCCAGATTCTTCAAAGACTTCCCGTTCTACGCACTGTTCAAAAGTTTCGCCAGGTTCTAGAAAGCCAGCAAAAGTTGAGAATCTTCCATCAGGCCAGATTGGTTGGTGTCCAAGCAAAATTCGATCAGCTTTATCTTTTACTAAAACGATGACGGCGCTATCTGTACGTGGGTGGTGTTGGCTCTGATCAATTACGCAGACTCGAACCGAACCACCGAGTGAGGACTCTGTTAAAGCTCCGCACTTTGAGCAGTGTGGATGTGAGCGGTGCCAATTAGATAAAGCGATTGCATGCATGGAAATCCCGAGATGGAATTCATCAAGGGTTGCACCTAATTCGCGAAGGGATGACAAACCTTCTGATGCTTTATCACCAGCGCTCTTTCCAACTTCATCGCAATCCCAAGCAAAGTAAGAAACCTGAGTTGCTGTATCGATTCCTAGAAAATACTTATCGCCAGATGTAAAAATCTGCGCAGAAATTAACTTCTCAACTTCTGCCGCGTTTAGGAATTGAAGTGAAGTTCCATCGCTAGCTAACTTTGATTCAGAGACACGGATTATTTTTGCAGCGCTCCACAAACGATTAAGTGCTGCTTCATCACTGCGAAGCTCACTTGCCCGATCCAGTGGGGCGCTAATTGGTTTGAGCGTGCTCATAGGGGGGCAACGCTACTAGCCTGTGCGCATGAGGCTGACATCGTGGAATCTCCTGCATGCAATGGCCATTCCGCCTGGCAGCAAGGCCTCATTGCCGAGTGCAATTAAGAAAATCGCCCCACAGGTTTTGGCCTTGCAAGAAGTCGATCATTTCCTGCCGCGTAGTAATTCCATAAATCAAATTCAAGAGATAGCCAAAGCGATGAAGGCTGTTGATTGGGCGTTTGCGCCTTCAGTAATTGGAACACCTGGCGAAAAATGGCGTGCACTAAAAGATAGTGATGAATCAATAATTACTGCAGCAAGCAAATCTCCCACGGGCGCTTATGGAATTGCATTCGCGTCAACAATTCCAGTGACTGCATACGAGAGAATCGAACTCGGTCGCTCACTAGTTGGAATGCCACTTATTGTTCCTGGCGGCGAAGATGGGCGTGGTAAACCACGTTTTATTTATGTGCAGGACGAACCGCGAGTTGCACTCGTTGCGCACCTTGAAAATGGTTGGAGCATTATCAATACCCACTTATCTTTTGTTCCAGGCCTCAACGTCGCCCAACTCAAAAAACTAAAGCGCTGGGCAGAAAAATCAGCCGCACAAACTGGAAACAGGGTTGTGATCATGGGCGATTTAAACTTGCCCAAAGGCTTACCCGTAGTGGGCTCAAAGTGGAATTCACTTGCTACACAAAATACCTATCCAAGTTGGGGTGCAAAGATTCAATTCGATTACATTTTGACTAAAGATACTGTGAAGAAGCTAAAGGTAATTGAAACAACAGCAACAGGGATTAGTGATCATTTACCAATTACGGTGGAGATTGAATAAGGGCGACTAAGGCCGCTTCATCAAGTAAATCGGCGCGCTTATCTGTGACCGATGTTGGAACATAGTGAAATGCTGCGCTTACCTTTGTTACATCAATATTTTTAAGCTTCGCCCACGCTAAGCGATACATAGCCAATTGAATTGCCGCAGACTCTCCAAGTTGCTTAGAACCAGTCTTCCAATCCACGACTTCGAACCCATCAGATGTTTCATAAACAGCATCTATTCGTCCGCGAATTAACACGCCACCAATAACGGATTCAAATGGAACTTCGATTGCAGCAGGTGTGCGGTTGGCATAAGCGCTGCTGAGCCAAGCTTTTTTAAGATCTTCGAGCTTTCCATCTTCTTCAATCGGATCGAAGTAATCCATATATGAATCATCAAATAGCGTCATTGCACTAAATTGTTTTTCCACCCACATGTGGAACTCGGTTCCGCGGCGTGAATATGGATCTTGTGAACGTGGAACTGGTCTGCGAATAGCTAGGGCTAACGCTTCTGGGTCTTCGTGCAGAGCTACGAGAGTCGATGTTGAAATTCGAGATGGCAGCGCTACTTCGATGGATCCTAAATTCCGAAGTTTTACTTCTGCGATAAGCGCTTGTGCATCATGAATCCACGAATCTATAACTTCATCTCCTGCTGCCTTAAGAGAATGCGCTGAAGATTTTTGCACTAAAGCAACTGCGGCATCAAAATCTGCACGTCGATCACCGAGTGGATCACGTGGCCAATAACCTGTATCTGGATTAATTTCGATTGGATTGCGCACGCCATCTTCTGGCGCTGGAGTTTCACTGAGCAAGATTCCGCCACGTTCGTGCGCAACATTTGCAACATGGGTAAATAACTCTGATGGATCTACAGACTTAGCACCTTCGCGCCACCACGATGTTGTGCAGAGCAGATGCGTGCGTGCACGGGTGACGGCAACATAGCCCAATCTGATTTCTTCTTGCTTTTTAATTGCACTACAAGATTTTGCATAGGCGCTAATGACTTTGCCCGCTTCACTATCTTTGCTGCACTGCGCCAAAGAAAAGACCGGCAACTCATCGCCATCGCCGCGAAGCGCAAATGGAATCTGTCGCTCATTAGTAATCCAATTATCTGGATCATTTGTGTTATTGCTTGGGAAAGTTCCTTCTGCCAATCCAGGAACTGCAAGGAAATCCCATTCCGCACCCTTTGCTGTGTGAACAGTTAAAAGTTGAACGACATCACTGCGTACTTCAGGAGCCCCGGATTTAAGTCCGCCTTCTTTCTTTGATGTCACATCTAGCCATTCGATGAAGGCTGAGATGCTGCCACCGCTACGAGCAAACTTTGAGGCTTCATCTAAGAATCTCTCGAGGTGGCGACGACCGTTACGAGTGCCATCGCGCAAAGAAACTTCAAGGTCAAGGTTGAGGTAATTTTCGATCTCTGTAATCAAATCAATAATTGATCCACCTGCACGTGATCGCAAGCGACGAAGATCTGCTGCAAAACGAGATAGGCGCGTAAATCCAACATCACTAAATAGCGCACGGCTCTCTTTATCGCACTGATCGATTTCATCGAGGGCGTCGATGAGTGAACCAATAAACAAATCATCAGCTTCGGCGGAATCAGGATTTCCTGCTGCAATCTTTGCAATAAATGAGTGTGAATCTTCGTGGCTCTCTTTTGCTCTGCGTCTGGAGTACGCACCGAGTGCAGCAATATCTTTTGCGCCTAGTGCTAAACGTGGGCCAGTTAAGTGGCGCATTAAAGCTGTTCCGGCTTCTGGATTTGTCACAACTTTCATGAGAGATAAAACATCTGCAACTTCGGCAATATAAATTAAGCCACCAACTCCGATAACTTCGACTGGAATATTGCGTGCACGCAGCGCACTTTCGATAATCGAAATTTGTGAACGTTTGCGAACCAAGACCGCAAATGAAGTCCGCTTATCTTCATCCTTTGCCATTCGCTCCGGTGCAAACCAGTGCTTATGGAAATACTCGCTAATGCCCTGGGCTTCGGCGTCCAGTGTTTCAAATACTCCGTATGCAATCTCACCTTCGCCAGCTGTATCGCGTGGACGAAGTGGATCTACACGAACACTGGAAGTGGAGCGAATCTGATCTGAAATTGAGTTAGCAATTTCTAGTATCTTTCTATCATTTCTGAAGGTGATTGAGAGATTAAATAAATCAGCACCGCTCTGTCCCGCGCTCTTTGGAAAATACTTTGCAAATGTTCCGATAGTGCCGGCAGAAGCGCCGCGCCATGTGTAAATCGCTTGGCAAGGATCACCAACTGCCATCACTGGATGTCCGCCGCCAAATAGAGCTGACAACATGCGAACCTGTGATTGCGACGTATCTTGATACTCATCAAGCAAAACAACTTTGTACTTGGCGCGTTCTAGTTCGCACGCTTCTGGGTACTTTTCAGCGATGTCGGCCGCGATAGACATCTGGTCATCGAAAGAGAGTTGTCCATCATCTCGACGACGTTTAATGAACTCTTGAACCATCGGCAGGATTGCAATTCTCTGTCGCGCAATTCGCCCAACTTTTCGAACTTCCTCATTGCTTGTTCCACCCAGGCGTTGAAGTTCGGCGAGGGTTTTTTCATCTTCGCGTTGAATAGATTCAAATGAAACTTGGTGTTCTAGAACTAATTTTGCGAGTCCGATTACGTCATCAATTACCGTGCTGACTGCGCTTTCGTTTGTGAACTCTTCATCTGGCCAATTGCGTACAACATCGGAGGCTAGTTGCCATAGGGCCGCATCCCCCAGTGGATCACTGGTTGCATCTATTCCTAAACGAATTGCATGTTCACTCAGAATTCGACCGGCATATGAGTGATAAGTAGTAATTGCAGTATCGAGTGCAATGTTTTTATCTAGTAATCCAGCTTCCTTTAATTGGCGTAAGCGTTTGCGAACACGAATAGATAGTTCACCAGCAGCTTTGCGAGTAAAGGTAAGTCCCAAGATCTCATCAGGTCGGACAATCTTGTTTGCAACTAACCACAATACTCGCGCACTCATAGTTTCGGTTTTGCCAGAACCTGCACCAGCGATTACAACAGCAGGTTCGAGCGGTGCGCTAATGATTGCTATTTGTTCTGGAGTTGGATCTGAGACCTTTGGATCTACAGTGCGAAGAGCCTTTGCGATATCTAATGGAGAAATCATTCGATCACCGTGCGCCCTTCTGCCTTAATTGGGCACGAACTCTTTACTGGGCATTCTTTGCATCGGCTATTGGTTGCTGCCACAAATTGCGCAGCACCCATAGATTGTGCGATGTTTTCTATCTCGGCGCGTGCACCTTCAAGATCAATGACTCCTTGTTCGCGCGATGAAATCTTTTGAACATCGTGACCCAAATAGATTAGCGCCGCTCCACTTGATGTAGTGCTCGCGTGATGGGCTTTAAATCCACCTTCGGCAATAGCAATTTGGTAACTCTTAAGTTGCAAATTCTGCTCTGCTTTTTCATAAGAGATTGGGCTCTTGCTGGTCTTAAAATCAATCACAAAGAGGTTGCCAGCTGAATCAACTTCGAGTCTGTCTACGGTTCCTCGAATGCGCGCTTTGCCGACGGTGACATCAAAACCAAGTTCGACACCGACTACTTCGCGTTCGTGCTTAATGTGATATTTCATGAAGCGAGTGATCATCGCGATTGCTTTTTCTTGAGAAGTTTTGCTGACCCAACCTTCTTGTGGATCAATGAGGTTCCAAGATTTCTTGAGTTTTTCAACAAGAACAGCTTCTGTAATTCCCTCTTCTTGCACCATCAAAGCTGCGAATGCGTGAATTGCTGAACCTAAAACTTGAGCGATGCTATCTCCATCTGTACCGCCACTTTTTTCTAGGAACCACTTCATTCCGCACTCTGTAAAGTTTTCAGCACTACTTGGTGAAACTGCCACTGGTGCATTTCCGGCAGAAATAGCTTCGGTTGTACTTAATTGCGCCACACCAGTCCAGCTCTGTGGGTCTGCGCTATGGATTCCGGATTCACTGAGCGATTTAATAATCGCTGCTGCATCCGTTGCTTTTTCACTCTGCAGTGACGAACGTAAATCAGCTACCAGTGCCGCGGTTGTGATTGGTCTTGGTAATACGTACTGCGGCAGTGATTCGCTAGAAGTATTAAGCATTGCATCAGTGATTTCTTCAAAGAATTGCGAAGGTTGATCATCCTCATAAGAAACACAGGTAACAAAGATTGAGGTGCGTGCACGAGTGGTCGCAACGTGCAATAAGCGACGCTCATCTTCAAGGAGTGCACCCGCTGCTATGACATCGAGTTCGGTTCGAGCAAGATTTCCATGACGTTCGCGTTCGACCAATCTTTCCGCACCCAACAGCGAACTACGTTGACGCAAATTTGGCCATAAGCCTTCTTGCAATCCACCAACTGCAACGAGATCCCATTCGCGTCCCTTTGCTGCATGAACTGTAAGAATTTCAACGCAGTCGGGACGAACGCCTTGTGCGGTAATAACATCGCCAGCAATTATTTCTGCACTAACTTCGCGGATAAAGGCGTCCGGTCCAGATAATGGAAATCTCTCAGAAAAACGTTGCGCGCTTTGAAAGAGTTGCATCATTGCATCGAGATCTCGATCTGCTGCAGCTCCGCGATTTCCACCGCGAAGCGCAATCTCTTGCCACGCTGTACTTAACTTTGCACCATCACTAGTTTGCGCGTTATCCCAAATAGCCCAGAGCAAATCTTCACCGCGTGCACCAGATTTCTTTGCGACAGAACGTGCCTTGGTAATTAATAAATTGATTCGCTCGATCGGTTGTGCACCTTCAATGGAAATATCGCCAGTATCGACTGCTTCGATTAAAAGTTGGTTTCCTGTTCGTTTGTCATCATCAGTTCGCGATGCAAGCAGCGCTCTGCGAATACGTCGCAATGAAATGGCATCGGCGCCACCAAATTCGCTGAGCAATAAACGCTCAACGCTTTCAGTGTTCAGTGGCTTAGCTTTAATTGCAATTTCAGCGAGTAATAAAAATGGCGCGATACTGGCATTGGTTGCAAGCGCTTCGAGTTCGCCCGCGACCGGAATAGAGACTTGCGCGAAAGCACGACGCACTGCTGATGTCAGCGGACCTGGAGAACGAACAATGACTGCCATCTGTGAATATGGCACGCCATCGACAAGATGAGCACGGCGGAATTGATAGGCAATGTATTGCGCTTCCTCAGACACAGATCGCAATCTTTCAATTGAGACAGCACCCTTTGTATTTGTGCTTGCGCATGTGCGTTCATGTGTTGGTCCGGTTAATCTGAAATTAGATGAGACGCTCATGCCGAGTGCATGAGTTGCAGGTGTGCTTCTAAAGTTTTCACCCAGAACAACCTGGGTTCCATTTTGTGCAAGGTAATAATCAATTTCAGTGTTCATGCCATCAGGATCGGCGCCTCTGAATCGACCAATTGCACTGTGAGCATCGCCAACTAGAACAAGATCTTGTGGTGCTAATAAACGGAGCAACCTTCTCTGCGCGGGATCACTCTCTTGAAACTCATCAACCATAATTGTTTTAAAACGGTTGCGAAGTTCGGTCAATAAATCTGGATTGATTTCGAGGTGTCTAATTGCACGCGATAAGAGTTCGGATGGGTCAATACGCAGCTTTGAATCGCCAGCGGATACTTCGCGCAAAAACATTGCACCGTTGTAACGAGTCCAAAAATCTGCCGCACCTTGCCAGTATTTTTCTCCGTAGGACTGTGCATACTCTTCTAGTTTTTCTGGTGTTACACCACGCTCTGATGCGCGCAGAATAAGGTCACGTAATTCGCGAGCAAATCCATGTGTGGAAAGTGCGAGGTGTAAATCTTCTGGCCACTGCCTGTATCCATCGGTGATGTCGCCCTGTAAAAGATCTCGAATAAAACTCTCTTGCTCGGGACCGGATAGCAAAATGGGATCTGGATCATCGACGTGCGATTTCATCTTAAGAATTGAAAAAGCGAGTGAGTGAAATGTGCGCGCAAGAGGTTCGTACATCGTCGCACTCGTTTGTAGTGCAATTGCATCACGCAAATCTGATGCGCTCTCTCGACCAAAGGTAATCAACAGAATTGAATCTGGGTTTTGTCCTTCGGCAATACGTGAAAGCGCTGAGTGAATAAGCACTGTTGTTTTTCCAGTACCGGGCGCACCAAGTGCAATTATTGGAGCATTACGATGCTGAGTGATCGCAAATTGTTGCGCGGAAAGTGTGATCGCAGGGGCAACGGATTTCTGCCCAACGAGGGTAAATTTCGCTTTACTCACAGTGGTTATCTTGCCCGACCCGTGTGACAAAACCAGCCAAGAACGCGACTGGTAGAACTAAGCGTTGAGGTTTGCCTTCTTTTGGCGTGATGCAGTGCGTGCGCGCTCGGATTGATCGAGAACAACTTTGCGAATACGCACAACAGCTGGAGTTACTTCTACGCATTCATCTTCGCGACAGAATTCGAGAGCACCTTCCATGTTGAGTTTCTTGGGCGGAATCAAACGCTCTGATTCATCTGTTCCTGATGCACGCATATTTGTTAACTTCTTTTCGCGAACACAGTTAACGTCCATGTCATCGCTACGTGAATTCTCACCAATAACCATACCTTCGTAGACTTCATCACCAGGTTCTACGAAAATAGTTCCGCGATCCTGTGTTCCATAAAGTGCGTAAGAAGTAACTGTTCCCATGCGATCTGAAACAAGTGAACCAGTACCGCGTGTACGAATATCGCCGTACCACGGTTCGTAACCATCAAATACGTGGTGTAGCAAGCCTGTACCGCGAGTTTCAGTTAAGAACTCTGTACGGAAACCAATAAGTCCACGTGAAGGAACTTTGTAATCAAGGCGAATCCAACCAGTACCGTGATTAACCATTTGTTCCATGCGGCCTTTGCGAAGTGCCATTAACTGAGTTAAAACACCCAAGTACTCTTCTGGTGCATCAATTGTTAAACGCTCCATCGGTTCAGATAGCTTGCCATCAATAACCTTTGTAACTACCTGTGGCTTGCCAACTGTAAGTTCGAAACCTTCGCGCTTCATGATTTCTACGAGAACTGCAAGCTGAAGTTCTCCGCGTCCTTGTACTTCCCATGTATCTGGGCGTTCTGTGTTTAGTACACGTAATGAAACGTTACCTACGAGTTCGGCATCTAAACGGCCCTTAACTTGGCGCGCAGTAAGTAACTTTCCACTCTTGCCTGCAAGAGGGGATGTATTAATACCAATTGTCATAGAGATAGATGGTTCATCAACAATGATTGGTGGAAGTGCATGCGGATTATCTAGATCAGCAAGAGTTTCACCTAATGTAATTGTTTCAATTCCTGCAACAGCGATGATGTCACCTGGGTGCGCTTCAAGAGCTGGCACACGTTCTAACGCTTCTGTAATTAAAAGTTCTGAAACTTTTACGCGCTCTGTTGTGCCATCAGTCTTCATCCACATTACTGATTGGCCTTTTTTGATTACACCTTCGCGTACGCGGCAGAGTGCAAGGCGGCCAAGAAATGGTGATGAGTCAAGGTTTGTTACGTGTGCCTGTAGTGGCGCACCTTCGTGATAAACCGGAGCTGGAATTGCAGAGAAGATGGTGTCAAACAAAACATCAAGATTTTCTTCTTCTGGCATTCCACCATCTGCAGGACGCTTGAGAGATGCGCGACCAGCCTTTGCAGATGCATAAACAACAGGGAATTCGATTTGTTCTTCATTTGCGTCGAGATCTAAGAATAACTCGTACGCTTCATCAACAACTTCTGCGATACGTGAATCGGGGCGGTCTACTTTATTAATAAGCAAAATAACTGGAAGGTTCTTTTCTAGCGCTTTGCGCAATACGAAACGTGTTTGTGGAAGTGGGCCTTCTGATGCGTCAACAAGCAAAATAACGCCGTCAACCATTTCAAGTCCACGTTCTACTTCTCCACCAAAATCTGCGTGGCCTGGTGTATCAATAATGTTAACGATTGTGTCACCGCGCTTAACAGCAGTGTTTTTCGCAAGAATCGTAATTCCCTTTTCGCGTTCTAGATCCATTGAATCCATCATGCGATCTTGACCTTCGCCCTGAACTTTGTAGGCAGCGAATGCACCTGATTGCCACAACATGGCATCAACGAGTGTTGTCTTGCCGTGGTCTACGTGGGCGATGATTGCAACGTTACGAAGATTCTCGCGCTTTTTAATCGGCAGGCCAGCCAAGTGCGCAGTAGATGCTTTAGCCATTGAAATTTCACTCCAGACGTATGTGCTCTGGAAGAACTCCACAGAACGAAGCGAAGAATAGCAGTTGAGGTTGCAATACCTTAAATCTCACGCATATCAGCGGTAAATCAGAGATTTAAATTACGTATTTTGTGGGAATCCTAAATTAATTCCACCATGACTTGGATCAAGCCATCTGCTTGTCACAACTTTGCCACGAGTGAAGAAGTGAACACCTTCGGTGCCGTGTGCATGGCTGTCACCAAATAATGAATTCTTCCAGCCTCCAAATGAGTAATACGCCATCGGTACTGGAATCGGAACGTTTATTCCAACCATTCCAACTTCAACTTCATTTTGATAACGACGAGCTGCGCCACCATCATTTGTAAAGATTGCAGTTCCGTTTCCGTATTGGTGTGCATTAACTAGCGCCAGTGCTTCGTCATATGTTTTAACGCGAATAACACTGAGAACAGGACCGAAAATTTCATCTGTATAAATAGACATCTTTGGTGTGACGTGATCAAAGAGTGTTGGTCCAAGCCAGAAACCATTACCGCCAGGATTAACTGTGCGTCCATCAACAACAATTGTGGCGCCTTCTTTTTCGCCCGCATCAACGTATGAGGCAACCTTGTCGCGGTGTACTTGTGTAACAAGTGGGCCCATGTCCGCGCCCTTTGTTCCATCGCCAGTCTTTAACTTAACTGCGCGCTCTTTAATCTTTGCAACTAACGCATCTGCAACTGGTTCGACAACAACGAGTGCTGAAATCGCCATACAACGTTCTCCAGCAGAACCAAAGCCTGCGTTGATGGCTGCATCGGCTGCTAAATCTAAATCAGCATCTGGCAGAACAACCATGTGATTCTTTGCTCCACCAAGTGCTTGAACACGCTTTCCAGATTTTGTTCCGGTTTCGTATACGTACTTAGCAATTGGAGTAGAGCCAACGAATGAAACAGATTTGATTCCTGGATGAGTCAAGATTGCATCGACAACTTCTTTGTCACCATGAACAACGTTAAATACGCCATCTGGCAATCCAGCTTCTTTCCAGAGTTGTGCCAAGAACATCGCGGCACTTGGATCTTTTTCAGATGGTTTAACGATGACTGTATTTCCACACGCAATGGCAACCGGGAAGAACCACATCGGAACCATTGCTGGAAAGTTAAATGGAGAAATAATTGCAACTGGACCAAGTGCTTGGCGAATTGAATACACATCAACGCCAGTTGAAACTTCTTCTGAGAATCCACCTTTAAGTAGGTGTGGAATTCCGCAAGCAAATTCAACAACTTCGAGTCCACGTGTGACTTCACCGGCAGCATCGCTGAGAACTTTTCCGTGCTCGGCAGTAATCAGAGCTGCGATTTTTTCTTTATTTGTATTTACTAATTCACGAAATGCAAACAAAACATTGACGCGCTTAGTCAGCGAACTGTGGCGCCATTCGACGAATGCATCTGTGGCAGCTTTAACTGCAACATCAACAGTTGCTGCTGTGCCAAATGCAACCTTCTTGGAAACTTCACCAGTTGCTGGATTAAAAATTTCTCCATGACGTTTTGCTGAGTCATCGAATGTTTTTCCGTTAATCCAATGGGTAATTTCGCTCATAGACGCACACTATCCGAGAGCGTTATGCTTGCGCTATTCAGTGTTGAAGGGAAGTCTTTTTCGTGTCCAACCCACAGGCAGATCCAAAAAAAGGTGCCGCAGTAACGGCAGCCGACCATTCTTATGTTTTTCACTCATGGTCAGCCCAAGGACAAATCAATCCTCTTCCTGTTGCTGGCAGTTCTGGTTCACGTTTCTGGGATTACGAAGGTAAAACTTATTTAGACTTTTCTTCACAACTTGTTTTTACAAATATTGGTCACCAACACCCTAAAGTTGTTAAAGCGATTCAAGATCAAGCAGCAACACTTACAGCCCTTGCTCCACAACATTCAAATAATGCACGTAATGAAGCCGCACAACGCATCGTTGAGTTAGCTGGCGGACACTTTAGAAAAGTTTTCTTCACAAACGGTGGAGCTGATGCAGTTGAAAATGCAATCCGCATGGTGCGTCTGCATACAAACAAACATAAGGTACTTTCGACATATCGTTCGTATCACGGCAATACTGGCTCTTCGATTAACGCAACTGGTGACCCGCGTCGTTTCCCAAATGAGTACAGCTTTGGCCACGTTCACTTCTGGGGTCCATATCTTTATCGCTCAGCATTTCAGGCAACAACAGAAGAAGAAGAGTGCCAACGCGCACTTGCTCATCTAGAACAGATGATTATTTTTGAAGGTCCGAACACAATTGGTGCAATTTTGCTTGAATCAGTTGGCGGAACTGCAGGAGTACTTGTTCCACCGAAGGGTTATCTCGAAGGACTTCGTGCATTGTGCGATAAGTACAAGATTATGTGGATTGCTGACGAAGTTATGTCAGGTTTTGGTCGCACAGGTAAATGGTTTGCCTACCAAAACTCTTCAGTAATTCCAGACTTGATCACATTCGCTAAGGGTGTGACATCAGGTTATGTCCCACTTGGTGGCGTAGTTATTTCAGAAGCCATCTCAAATACATTTAATGACCGCGCATTTCCTGGAGGACTTACCTATTCAGGACATCCACTTGCATGCGCAGCTGCCGTTGCAACCATTGATGTGATGAAAGAAGAGAAAATGCTTGAGAACGCCACCATGATTGGTGAGAAAGTTTTCGCTCCTGGACTTGTTGAATTGGCAAAGAAACACAAAGTTATTGGCGATGTTCGCGGTGGCGGTGTTTTCTGGGGAATCGACATCGTTACAAGTCGCACAACCCGCAATCCAATGGCTGCTTACGGTGGAACAAGTCCTGAAATGAATGAACTTGTTGCTGCGTGCAAAGCTGCAGGATTGATGCCATTTAACAACTTCAACAGAATTCACTTGTGCCCTCCATGCAACATCTCAGTTGAAGATGCGAAGTTGGGTCTTGAGATGCTTGATACAGCACTCGAATCTGTTGCTAAATACTACAAAGAATAAATTTAAACGTTAAAGCGGAACTCGACTACGTCGCCATCTGCCATTACGTAATCTTTACCTTCCATTCGAACTTTGCCCTTTGATTTTGCTTCGGCAACAGAACCTGCTTCGAGCAGATCATCGAAAGAAACAATTTCAGCTTTAATAAAACCTTTTTGGAAATCTGTATGAATAACGCCAGCGGCCATTGGTGCGGTGTCACCTTTATGAATTGTCCATGCTCGAGTCTCTTTTGGTCCCGCAGTTAAATAAGTTTGCAGACCAAGTGTGTTAAATCCAACGCGCGCAAGCGTTGCAAGGCCTGGTTCTTTTAACCCAATTGATTGGAGTAACTCGAGTGCATCTTCATCGCTAAGTTCTACAAGTTCGGACTCAGTCTTTGCATCGAGGAAAATTGCTTCTGCTGGTGCAACGAGGGCCGCAAGCTTTTTCTTTAACTCTTCGTCACCGAGTTCGGCTGCATCTACGTTAAATACATACAAGAATGGTTTTGCAGTTAGTAAGTGCAACTCTTTGAGTTCGGGTAAATCTATTTTGCTGGAAGATAAAGGCTTTCCACTTTGAAGGTGTGCCTCAGCTGCTTTCATTGCATCCAAGACGCTCTGGCGCTCTTTGTTTACGCGAGCCTCTTTTTCGATACGTGGCAACGCTTTTTCAAGTGTCTGTAAATCAGCGAGCGCTAATTCGGTGTTAATTGTTTCCATGTCACTTGCTGGATCAATCTTTCCATCAACGTGAACAACATCGCCATCGTTAAAGACTCGAATTACTTGGCAGATTGCATCAGTTTCGCGAATATTTGCTAGAAACTTATTTCCAAGGCCCGCACCTTCTGATGCACCTTTAACAATGCCTGCGATATCTACAAATGAGAGTGCGGCAGGAAGAATTTTCTCTGAGCCATATATCGTTGCGAGTTTTGGCAATCGATCATCAGGAACACCCACAACGCCCACGTTTGGTTCGATGGTTGCAAAGGGATAGTTAGCGGCAAGAACATTGTTCTTAGTCAACGCATTAAAAAGGGTGGACTTGCCCACATTTGGCAGTCCGACGATTCCGATTGAGAGGCTCACGAGGAGTAGAGCCTACGCGCCTTCGTCAGTGGTTACTGCCACGATATGCCCATGCAAGCATCAACAGTGACCCTTCTCATTGGCTTATCCATCGGCATCGCCCTGGGCTTCGTCATTGCCACCCTTCGATCTCGCGCAGCTAATGCCAGTTCTGTTGGCGCACAAGCACAAGTAAAGATGCTGACCGAACAATTAGCTGCTGCGCAAACTCAACAAAATAACAATGTGCGCCTCGATGAAGTTCTCAGCGATGTAAAAGCGCGCATGAATACGCTAACGACGCAGGCACAAGAGGCAGAGAACAAACGTTTCGCTGCCGAATCCGCGATTAAAACGCAGATCGAATCTATGCGCGTTGGTAACCAATCTCTATTAGAACAAGCAACCAAACTTGCAGGTGCACTTTCTAATTCACAGACGCGCGGAAAATTTGGCGAAACACAATTAGAAATTCTTTTAGAAAGTGCTGGCCTTATCGAAGGCGTTCACTTTGAGCGACAAGAGTCTTCGCGTTCAGATTCAGCAGATGTTTCGCGCCCCGACATCACTATTGCAATCCCTGGTGGTTCTCAGATATTTATCGATTCAAAGTTTCCATTCCATCGCTTCTTAGAAGCAGTTGATATGGAAGATCCAGATGCGCGCGGTGAAGCCATGGCTTTGCATGCAAAGGATTTACTCAAGCACGTTGATGCATTAGCAAAGCGTGACTATCAAGGCGTCTCTAACTCCCCTGACTTTGTTGTGCTCTTTGCGCCCTTCGAATCAATTCTCTCTGAATCCCTCAAAGCAGATCCGCAACTACTAGAAAAAGCTTTTTCTAAGCACGTAACCATTGCAACGCCAACAACTATGTTGGCTCTGCTTCGCACAGTTGGTTATGCATTTAGCCGCAACGATTTGGCTCGCAACGCAACTGAAATCCAAAATTTAGCTGGTGAATTACTCAAGCGAATCGGTTCATTGCACAGCAAGCTATCTACGTTGGGCGATCGCATTAAGAGCGCCGAACGCGCATATAACGATGTCATTGCAACAGCTGAAACAACTGTGATGCGCCCAGCACGCAAAATGATCCAACTTGGAGTATCGAGCGGAAGCAATAAGATTGGTGTGTTGCCAGATGTTGATGACGAAGTACGCGCCATTAAATCTGCAGCACTAGAAATTGATTACATCGACGCTGAAGAGGATGAAGAAGAAGTATGAGTCAAGATGCATCGCAAAGAGTTGCAATAACTGGTCCTGGCTTAAAGAAGCAGGGTGTTGTTGTCCTACAAACTCTCTTTATTGCTCTCTTCACACTTCTTGAACTCTGGATCCGAAGCGGTGTAGGAATCATCACTGGAATAGTTATTTGCCTCGCAGTATTTGGTGGAGTTCGATTTGGTCGTCCCGGAACGCGTTATGTCAGCGTTGTTACTCCGCCACTCGCCTTTGCTGCAACTGTTTTAGTAAGTGTCTTTTTCAATCATGGAATCAAAATCAGTCGCGTAGGTATCGACTTTATTGCAGCGCTTGCAAGCGTGGCTCCTTACTTAATCATTAGTGCGCTCGTTGGATGGTTTATGTACTTCAATGAAAAGGCGAAGACGCGTCCATCTCGTAAATCAGCAGCATAAGCAAAACGTTTAAGGCAGCGGTAACCAGGCGACCATTTCGCCCTCTTCCATAGATTTATCAGCCACACCAAATCCAGTTGAGTGCGCAAGTCCACGCAACATCGCAGAACCTAAGTACTCGCCCATTTCAAACCAACCATCAACAACATTTCCTAAAACTAAACGCGTGAATCCTTCTGGAACATCAATGTCATCGCCCGTAACGATTTGATTGAGCTCTGCTTCTTTACGCCCCATAAGTGAATCAATAACTGGTTGTCCCAGTGTTAAGAGTGCAACGATTGCCGATTGCGGGTTGCCCGGTAAACCAACGAGTGGAACCTTGTTGATGTGCGCTAACAACATTGGATGACCTGGGCGAACCTTTACTCGATCAATAATTAACTCACCCTTTAGCTCCGCGATTGCTGCGTGCACATGATCTCGAGGACCATCTGCTGTTCCACCTGTGGTAAAAATAATGTCACTATTTTTTGCAGCCTTTGCAAAAGCGTCCACAACTAAATTTAATTCATCAGAAATGTATTGAGTTGCAATTACTTCTACCCCTAATCTCTGCAGCCAGCCTGGCAACTGTGGACCTAATGCATCTCGCACCAACCCATCGTGTGGCAAGCCATCTAAAACAATTTCATCTCCGAGCAGAATAATTGTTGCCCTCGGTGCACGAACAACTTCTAGCGAATCATGTCCTGCAGCCGCTAATAATCCAATAAGTCCTGGGTTAAGAATTGTTCCTGCAGCAGCAAGAACATCTCCTTGTTTGCTCTCTAAACCTTCGGGACGAATATCTTGGCCTTGCTTTACTTCGCCACTTAAATTTTCGCCATCTACTGTTGCAACTTCCCGGCGAATAATCCCAAATGTATTTTCAGGAATTACCGCACCTGTTGCGATTTTTACTGCGGTCTTATCTTTAAGTGCACCTTTCATAGGTGCTCCTGCCTTTACTTCTCCAACAATGTTCCAGGGTCCCTTACCCGCGACTGCATAGCCATCCATTGCTGATGTTGGATATGTCGGAAGTTCTACAAGTGCAACAGCATCTTTAGCAAGTGTGCGATCAACGCAAGAAGAAATTAAAACTTTCTCAGAAGGTAGTTTCTTCCACGAACCGTAAGCCTCACTTCTGGCTTGTTCCCAGTGAGCTTCTTGAATCATTTAGCGCTCGGCCAGCTCTTTGCTAACTTCTCAATCTTTGCTGCTATCTCCTGTGGGTTTGCGCCTTGTGCGGCAGCAACTCCCATTAAATACGTTGTGATTGGCGCAGCTTTACGCTCTGTTGCATGCGCAGCATCTCGCGCAGCATCCAAAATTGCATCGGTATCAAATGAAACGTTTAAGCCAAGTTCGGCTTGAACAGCTGCAATCCAATCGTCCATGCTCCTACTTTACTTCTTGCCACCGAATAATCTGCTCATGAATCCTGGTTCTTTTGGATCATTTGCATGTCCCTGGCAACGATCTTTCTTTGCGACGCCTTTCAGGGCTGTTTCGATGTGGTTGCCACAACCAGACCAAGTTGGCTTGCTGCACTTACGACATGTAGTTCTGCTGCACATAACTGTTCCTTTACTTTGTGATGAGTGATTTAGAAGCTGGTGAGTTACTCCAGAGAAGGTACCCACCATCAAGATTTACGGCATTAAACCCAAGCTCTTTTAGGAGCAAGGAAGCTGTGTGTCCACGTTGTCCAACTTGGCATGTAACTAGAAGATTCTTATTAGTTAACTCTGATTTACGTTCACGGATTGAATCCACTGGCATACTTTTTGCACCTGGAATTGTGCCGCGTTCAAACTCTGCTTCGGTACGAACATCGATGAGTTCGTAACCCTTGTCACGAAACTCCTCTATTTGACTCCACTGCGCTGTTTCAATTAATCCAGAAATCACATTTTCTGCCATATAGCCCAACATATTTACAGGATCTTTTGCAGATCCAAATGGTGGAGCATAAGCGAGTTCTAGATCTGCTAATTCTGGTGCTGTGATATCACCACGAATAGCTGTTGCAATAACATCAATGCGTTTGTCAACGCCTTCGATGCCAACTCCTTGAGCGCCAAGAATTTCTCCGCTCTTTGGTTCAAAAATTAACTTAAGAGTCATTTGCTTTGCATCTGGGTAATACCCGGCGTGAGAATTAGGGTGCGAGTGAATAGTTGTATAAGAACGTCCTGATGCCTTTAATCGTTTCTCATTCCACCCGGTTGTTGCAATCATCAAGTCAAAGACTTTAACAATTGCAGTACCAATTGTTTTAACTGGACGAACTGTTCGTCCATTTATGTGATCAGCAACAACTCGTCCGTGACGGTTTGCAAGATTGGCTAGTGGAACAAGTGTGGCTTCACCATCTAATGCATCTGTTTTTTCTGCGACATCACCGATCGCATAAACATCTTTATTGCTGGTGCGATTGAATTCATCGACCTTGATTCCATTACGTGTTCCGGTTTCAAGTCCAGCGTTTTTTGCTAAGGAAATATCTGGGCGAACTCCGATAGCCAAAATAATTAACTCTGCTGGTAATTCTGTTCCATCAGAAAGAGTCACTGTCTTTGGGTTGATTGCAGTAACACTTACACCAAGACGAAGATCGACTTTCTGAAGGCGCATCTCTTTTGCTACTAGCGTTGCCATTTCTGGGTCCAAGGGAGCAAGAACCTGATCTGATGCTTCAATCACTGAAGTTGTAATGCCTTTGTGAATCAGATTTTCTGCGATTTCTACACCGATAAATCCACCACCGATGACAACAGCGCTCTGTGGCTTTGCCATAACTTGAGCAACAATTCTCTCGACATCTTCAACAGTGCGAAGTGTGAGAGCTCGTTCAACTCCTGGAATTGGCGGAACGATAGGAGATGCACCCGGACTTAAAATCAACTTCTCATAGGTAAGTGAGTACTTGTTTCCGCTTTCCAAACTTTGAACATGTACTTCTTTTTTCACTGGATCAATGCTGAGGGCTTCAGTGAGAACTCGTACATCCAGGCGAAAGCGGGCGTGCAAACTAGCTGGTGTCTGAAGAAGTAGGTCTTTCTCTTCTTCAATGACGCCACCCACGTAATAAGGAAGTCCGCAATTGGCGTACGAAACATATCCGCTTTTTTCAAGCACGATTATTTCTGCATCAGCATCAAGTCTGCGCAATCGAGTTGCAGCAGACATTCCACCGGCAACTCCACCAATTACAACAATTCTTTTCATTACGCCAGGCTTAAGAATAGTTTTTGAAGTTGGGCAGTAACGGCTTTTGAATTTGATTTGTTGTCGACCAAGCACTCTTTAAGGCTTGTTGAAATCAAGGCAAACGCTGCTGTGTTTACTGCCTTGGAAACTGCAGACATCTGAGTAACAATCTCATCACAGTTGCGACCTTCTTCTAGCATGCGAGCCACAGCTCCTAGTTGGCCTTGTGCTCTTTTAATTCGCTTAACAATCAGATCGATCTGTTCTTGATCATTGAGTACGTGTGCAACCTTTTTGGTGGCCATTACAAGCTCCTTTGGGATTCTTTAATTAACACTTACAACGGTCTTGTTCTGGAACATTAGAAAGAGCTTCTTCAATGTGCTCTCCACATCCTGACCACGTTGGCTTCTTGCATGTATGACACATAACTTGCGAACACATGAGTGGTACCTCCATCGTTTTGGTTGATAATTCCTTGAGTCTATATACCCCTAGGGGTATAGTCAAGTTAAGGCTCACCTAAGGGATGGTGGGCGTTTTTTAATGATTTAACGAGCGGTTATATAGGTGCCTCGTGATGAGAATGTTCTAAACACAACCTGTAAAAGTTGAAGATGTCGGGCTCTGAAACCAGCGGCCGAACTCAAGAGATAGTAATTCCACATACGTTGGAATCTTTCGTCATATTCAGGAATCTCTTTCCAACGCTTATTGATGTTCTTGTGCCAAGCCAAGAGGGTTTTGTCGTAATCAGGCCCAAAGTTATGAACATCTTCGATGATTACTTTCTTTTCGACAGCGCGAGAAACTTGAGCGAGTGAAGGTAGAACTCCGCCTGGGAATATGTATCTATCAAAGAACTGGTCTGTCACTTCTTTAGAAAGATTTGAGGCAATGGTGTGATGCAACATCATGCCATCTGGTTTCAGAAGTGAAATGCACTTATCAAAGAAGGTTTCATAGTTCTTTGGTCCAACGTGCTCCATCATGCCGACGGAGACAATGCGATCAAATGAACCTGTGAGGTCTCGATAATCCTGTTGGATGTATTCCAGGGGTAATTTTCCATTGCGCTCTTTGGCAATCGCGATTTGGTTATCAGCCGGGCTAATTCCAACTCCGGTGACTCCATAGTTTGCGGCGACATAACGTAAGAATCCACCCCAACCGCAACCAATATCCAAAATTCTCATTCCGGGCTTGAGCTGTAACTTCTGTGCAATGAGATCAAACTTATCTAACTGTGCATCTTTTAGATTTTTTGCATCTGCCCAATAGGCACAGCTGTAAGCCATTTCAGGATCAAGCATTCGCTGATACAAATCATTTCCTATGTTGTAATGATGTTTTGCATTTGATGCTGCTCTGTTTTTAGTCTGTCGATTAAGCACATAAGATTTGATTCCATGGACAATCAAAGAAACCCCTGGTTTTAACTCTTTAGTCACATTTATTGCAAGTAATCGAGTGAGCATTTCATCAATTGCTTCGCAATCCCACCAACCATCCATGTATGCCTCGCCTAATCCAAGGCCTTGCTGTGAGATGACGCGATCCCATAATTTTTCATTATGAACATGAATTGAGGATGGCTTGGAACCATTTAGCTCAATGCCAGCTTTATCCAAGAGTGATAGGCAGATTTCTTTGCTACTCATGTGAGATATTTTGCCAAAAAAATATTTAAATTAAAAGGATATTTACAAGTTCTTCTTTAGGGTGGATTGTTACGTGCAAAGGGTATGAAGACCGGTTATGAATGTCCACACGCGAATTACACGCAGAAAGCCTCCCCGTACTGGCGAGTTAGCCACGCGAAAATCCTTAAATCTTGCCAGAGTTCGCGCATGCACTTACTCTTAAACTCTGCTGATAAGGATGGTTGCTATGAAATACAAGTCAGTAAAAGGCTTACTTACAAAAGATGAGTCACTTATTCCAGCAACATTCATCGACAAACTTGAAGATATTGTGCATGGCTTCCTTGGAATAGTTCTTTTCGTTATTTCAGTATTAGCTGTTGGTTACACTCTTCAACGACTCATTGAAACTCGTCCGTTCTTTCCTTTAGGAATGATTCAAGGCATTAACGACATCCTTTTTATAATCATCATTCTTGAAATTATGCGCACTGTAATCGTGAGATTTACTGACGGTATTTTCCAACTAGATAGCTTCTTAATCATCGGAGTTATTGCCGCAGTTCGACACATACTTACCGTTGGCGCATCACTGACAATGGAAAAAGAAAAAACTACTGAATATTTCAACCGATCTTTAATTGAAATGGGCGTTAACACTGGAATCGTGTTGGCACTTGTCTTTGCTTTATTTTTGTCTCGCTCAGCACGTAGGAATAGTGCTGCTAAATAACATTTAGCTTTTTGGTGGCGGGTGAAGGATTTGAACCTTCGAAGGCAGAGCCGGGGGATTTACAGTCCCCTCCCATTGGCCGCTCGGGCAACCCGCCAAGGTCGAACGTTTTACGGCGGGTGAAGATTACCTCAAATTAATCAGTAGAGGTAATTCGTCGTTTTCTTGAGCGAATACCGAAGCCAACCAAGAGAACTGCAGCGCCTCCAAGGATTATTGTGACAAGTGTTACTGGAAGATTTGATCCCGATTCTGAATCTGTTGCTTTTTCATTTTCACTAGTTACAACAGCGGTTTCTGTTAAGTTAAAAGTGAAGCTTCCATTAAGAATGTGACCATCAGCTGAAGCAACACGGTATTTAACTTCGAAAGCACCTAGCTCTGAGGTTGTGTTTAGTAGACGCGTAACTCGGGTGCCTTCTGTACTTGTTTCGCCCATTCCTAGATCTTCACCGCTTGGACCCACAATTGAAACAGAGTTGCCACTGCCTAGATTTAATAGCTCTTCGTTGAATACGAGTTCAATCTGTTCTGGCAATTCTTTTATGTAAGTAGAAGCACCTGGGTTTGATGAAACGAGTTCAGAGTGTGCATATGCAGATGGAAGCACGCAACTTAATGCAGCAACTACGAACAAAACTAGTGATTTTTTCATGCTCTCTTCTTTGGATGAGTTAATAAGTAATTAATTACCGATTTTGCAAAGGTAGCAGATAACTCTGGTGAGTGTTTACCTTTATTTATCGTCCAGAGTTCTGAATTAGCACCAGTTTTACAGCCCTTGTATCGCAGGACAGTTGTTTCGAGTCCACTGAGCTTGCTATCTAAATCTAGACGTGGAAGAACTCTGTAAGGTTTTTTACCGCACTCATTTTTCTTTCCCCACAAATCAATTGTTTTGCGAGCCGATGGATACGCACTGCTAAATAAATATCCACCTGTATACGTGATAACCGAGTCACTGCTGCCATGAATTTGTAAGACACTCACTGGTGACGTTGGTCTACAGCTCTTTGGATTTGAATACGTTGCACCGGCAAGGCTAACTATTGCCGCAATTCGATCTGATTGATTGCACGCCATTCTGTGGGCCATGAAGCCGCCATTGGAGTGTCCGACGATAAATACGCGTGCTGAGTCAACTGAATAATCTCTAGATACAGCATCGATTATGTCGATTAGGTATTGCTCATCATCAATCGTGCTTGATTCAAAGTTACAACAAGCAGGTGTGGCATTCCAAAATAAAAATCCGTTGGAGTCTTTAGTTCCACTTGGATAAACAATCAGAATTCCTTTTTCATCTGCCACTTTTCCGAGTCGGAAATAACTCTCGGCATACGGGGCATTGGCGGTGTAACCGTGCAATCCAATAATCAGTGGGGCTGGTGTTCCTTGTAGATAATTATTAGGTAGTACTAATGTGAATGGCCGATCACCTGGATACACCACTTCGGTTGCATGCGATTGTGAAATTGGGATAAGGCTCAGAAGTAAAACTAATAGGGTAAGCCGTGCCCGAATCATGGTAAAAATCTAGTCCACTAACGCAAGAATTTCATTACTTATCGGGTGAGAAGATAAGATGAGCAAATGGCTGACAGCAGTTTTGACATCACTTCCAAGATAGATCGCATGGAGTTAGATAATGCGATCAATCAAGCAATTCGTGAGATTGATACTCGTTTTGATTTTAAAAACACAGGCTCTTCAATCGAACTAAAGGGTGAAGTAATCAACATCGAAGCTGACACCGAAGAGCGTGCCAAAGCTGCGCTCGATGTCGTTAAAGACAAGATGGTTAAGCGCGGAGTTTCTCTCAAGCATTTAGATGCAGGAACCCCGCAATTAAGTGGAAAGATTTACAAGATTGCTGCACCACTAAAAGAAGGCATCTCAACCGAAAATGCCAAGAAGGTTGCAAAGTTTTTACGCGATGACGGTCCAAAATCTTTAAAGACTCAGATTCAGGGCGACGAACTTCGCGTAACAAGCAAAAGCCGCGATGATCTTCAGACAGCCATGGCACTTGTTAAAGATGGTGCATGGGACTTTGCAGTTCAATTTACGAATTTCCGTTAATTGACTAGATATAAAACCGGATTAATCTTCGGTGTGTCTGCGTACAGTTTGTGGGGCGCATTCCCCTTGTACTGGCCACTTTTACAACCAGCTAGTCCCATGGAAATTGTTTCGCACCGCGCGGTGTGGTCCTTATTTTTCTGTTTAGTTGCTTTAGGAATTGCTAAGCAACTCAAGAGTACTTACGCACTCCTTAAAATTCCACGAGTATTTTTCCGCCTGTTATTTGCTGCTGCGCTGGTCTCAGTTAATTGGCTCGTTTATATCTGGGCAGTAAACAATGAGCACGTTGTTGAATCAGCCCTTGGGTATTACATCAACCCACTCATCATTATTGCTTTTGGTGTCATTATGTTGCGCGAAAAAATGCGCAAACTTCAATGGCTAGCAGTGAGCTTTGGTGCACTTGGCGTGCTGGTTTTAACAATTGATTACGGTCGCTTGCCTTGGATTGCACTTACATTGGCCGTTTCTTGGGGCTCATATGGACTTGTAAAGAAGCAACTAAACCTTGGAGCACTTGAAGGTCTAGCTATTGAAACTCTGCTGTCGCTGCCTTTTTACGGTGCTTACTTGATCTACATCGGACTCAATGGAACAGGCCAACTCGGTTCATCTCTTGGTTTATCTCTCTTGCTCATCGGTGGTGGCGTTGTTACTGCGATTCCGCTCTTATTATTTAACGGTTCGACAACTCGCCTTCCATTTACCATTATCGGTTTATTGCAATACATCACACCAACAATTCAATTCTCAATTGGCGTATGGGTTCGTCATGAAGATATGCCAACAGCGCGTTGGATTGGTTTTTTGATTATTTGGGCAGCGCTACTCACGCTAGCAATTGATTTACTTAAATCAGGCCGTACGGTCAATAACAGCGTCACACAGGGATAACAACGCACCTGTTGCTTCGCCAACTGGCAACGGTCCAAGTGCTGCGCGTGCTTCTTTCGCAATTGAAACCAACTGAGAGCGTGACTCTTCCAGTGCTTTATGCGAACGCAACTCGCGCAAAACCTGAGCAACTGTTGCTTCATCTTCGATTGGTCCGCTTAACAAATGTCGGAGTTCGGCATCAGCAGAATCATGAGATTTCATAACATTAAGAGTCACAAGTGTTGGAATACCTTCGCGTAAATCTGTTCCGGGTGTTTTTCCTGATTCAAATGATTCACTGGCAATATCAATAACGTCATCAGCTAGTTGAAAAGCAACACCCATTTTTTCACCGAAAACAGTCAGTGTTTCCATGATGTCGCGAGGCGCACCCGATAGCAAAGCGCCAAAGCGTGCACTGGTTGCAATCAAAGATCCTGTTTTATCTGCGACAACGTTGAGGTAATGCTCAAGAGCATCAATGCCAGCACTTGGTCCTTGGGTTTCCATAATCTGACCAATTACTAGTCGTTCAAATGTCCGTGCCTGTAGTCGAACAGCTTCGGGGCCCATATCAGCGAGTAAATCTGAAACTTTTGCAAAGAGATAATCTCCAGTCAAAATTGCAACTGAGTTTGTCCAGCGCGTATTTGCACTCATAACACCACGGCGCAGTGGAGCTTCATCCATAACGTCATCGTGATACAAAGTTCCGAGATGCGTTAATTCGCAGACAACGGCTGCATCAATTACTTGCGTGCGACTTGGATCTCCGTAATGAGATGAAATGAGAGTGAGTAATGGGCGTAAACGCTTGCCACCTGCATCAACTAAATGGCGTGATGTTTCAATAACTAATGGATATTTACCAACAATTTGTTCGCGCAAACGAGTTTCTACTCGTGATAAACCCTCGGAGAGTTGTGCCTCAAACTCTGGGGAAATCTCAGGAATACCGAGGGATGCCATTAGCGGATAAAGATCGCGATATTGCTGATGAAATCAAGAAGCGGAGATGGGAATACACCTAAGAAGATTGTGAGGATTGCTGAGAATAAAACCGTGATCCGAGTAAGCGCTGATGGGATGACAACACTTGTTGCATCATCGAGTGGATCCGAGAAGAACATCAGAACAATTACGCGGATGTAGAAGAATGCAGCAATCGCACTTGAGAGAACGCCGGCAATAACAACAGATACGGCGCCACTTTCATATGCAGCAGAGAAAATTGAGAACTTTCCAATAAATCCGCTTGTAAGAGGAATTCCTGCAAAGGCCAGCAAGAAGATTGCAAACGAGATGGCAACCCATGGCGAACGCTTTCCAAGTCCTGCCCAGCGATTTAGATCTGTAACTTCGCCAGCACTATCTCGAACAAGTGTCACAACTGCGAATGCGCCAACTGTTGCGACTCCGTAGGCAAATAAGTAAAAGATGCTGGCATCAAGACCAGATTTATTGAGTGCAATAACACCTGTGAGCAAGAAACCAGCGTGAGCTATGGATGAATAAGCAAGCATTCGCTTGATGTCTCGTTGTGCAATTGCAACAAGTGAACCAAAGGCCATTGTGATGATTGCGATACCAATCATCATCGGACGCCATGACCATTCGGCATTGGCAAAGGCTGTGTAATAAATACGAAGCATTGCTCCGAATGCCGCAACTTTTGTTGCTGCAGCCATGAATGCTGTTACGGGAGTTGGTGCGCCTTGATACACATCAGGTGTCCACGCGTGGAAAGGAACAGCGCCAACTTTAAACAAGAGTCCGATAGAAAGAAATGCGATTCCGATTAATAGGAATACATCATTTCCTGTACCGCCTACTACTGCTGTGCGAATTCCTTCGAATGTGATTGAGCCGGAATAACCATAAAGATACGCCGCGCCAAATAAGAAGAATGCTGATGAGAAGGCACCCAATAAGAAGTACTTAAGTGCGGATTCTTGTGAAAGAAGTCGACGTCTGCGAGAAAGTCCTGCCATTAGATACAGCGGTAAAGAGAGAACTTCGAGTGCAACAAAGAGAGTAATGAGATCTGAAGAAACTGGGAATAAAAGCATTCCACCGACTGCAAAGAGTGTGAGTGGGAAAACTTCTGTAACTTGCTGGCCGCGAGCGATTGATTCGCGCTCTTCTGGAGATCCAGGAATTGCAGCAGGTGCCGCCGCAAAATTCTCGGTATCTGCAATAAGGAAAATAGCAATAATTGCAATAATAAGAATTGCACCTTGGAGTAATAAACCTGGCCCATCAATAATCACAGAACCCATTGCGGCAGTTGTCGAACCAGAGTTTCTAATTCGCCACACTTGAACGAGTGCAAGAACCAAGGTTCCGATGCTCACACTTACTTGTGCTATCGGACGTATTGATTTGGATGCAAAAGCTTCGATCAAAATACCGATTATCGCTCCTGCAAAAACAACCAACATCGGAGAGAGCAATGAATATGAGAGTGTTGGTGAGATAAATTCACTCATTTATTTGCCTCCATTTGTAGGTACAGGATCGGTGAATCCTATTTGCGTAAGAACGTGAGCTGCTGCTGGATTAATAACATTGAGAGCTGGGGCTGGGTAGAAACCTAAGAAAATGATTATTGCCATAACTGGCGCAATCGCTATCTTCTCGCGCAAATTCAGATCTTTAAGGTTTTCATTTCCAGGAGTTGTCGGTCCGTGCAATGAACGCTGAACCGGAATCAAGATGTATAGCGCAGCAAGAACAATTCCAAATGTTGCAATCACTGCAGCCACTGGGTATCTGGTGAATGTTCCAACCAGCACTAAGAATTCGCTAACGAAACTTGATAAGCCTGGAAGAGCCAAGCTGGACATACCTGCAATGAAAAATGACCAAGCCATAATTGGAGTGACTCGTTGCAAACCGCCAAAATCGGAAATTGTTGAAGAACCACGACGAGAAATCATCCAACCTGCAACTAAGAAGAGGGCTGCAGTAGAGAAGCCGTGATTAAACATATACAGAGTGGCACCGCTGTGAGATTGCGTAGTCATTGCAAAAATACCGAGAGTTATGAAACCGAAGTGAGATATAGATGTATAGGCAATCAAACGTTTGATGTCTTTTGCACCAATTGCAAGGAATGCACCGTAGACAATTGATATTACTGAAAGCGTGATGATCAAAGGTGTAAAGGTTTTTGTCGCATCCGGAAATAGTGTCAAGCAATAACGAATCATTCCGAAGGTGCCGACCTTATCGAGTACACCCAAGAGTAAAACTGATGTTCCTGGTGTTGCAGATTTTGCAGCATCTGGCAGCCAGGTATGGAATGGGAACAACGGGGCTTTAATTGCAAAGGCAATAAAGAATCCAAGGAACAACAGGTTTTGAGTTGTCGAACTTAATTCCAATTCAGATAGAGCAGTAATGCTAAATGTGTGTCCACCTTGTTCGCCAGAAATTACGTACAGGCCGATAATTGATGCGAGCATCAGCAATCCACCAAAGAGTGAATAAAGCAGGAACTTCACAGCTGCTGCTGCACGTTCTCCGCTTCCGTACCCACCAATAAGGAAGTACACGGGCACCAACATCGCTTCAAAGAAGACATAGAAGAGGAATACATCAGTTGCTGCAAACACGCCAAATGACATTGTTTGTAAAACTAAAATCAAAATATAGAAAGTCTTTGTGCTCCAGCGTCCACCTTGTGACTCATTCCATCCTGCAAGAACAACGATTGGTGTGAGCAATGCAGTCATCAGAATGAGAACGAGGGCAATTCCATCAACACCCACTGAATACTTAATTCCAAAGGCTTTGATCCAGTCATAACTCTCAACAAACTGAAGATCCGTGATTGCGCGATCAAAATTGATTGTCATAACAATCGTTGCAAGTGCTGCAATAAGTGTTGTGCCTAAAGCAAATTGTTTTGCAAGTAATGACTTTGTCTGAGGCAAAGTCGCAATGAGCGCCGCTCCAATAAGCGGAATAGCCATAATCAACGTTAAGTAGTTCATAGCGTCACCGCCCAAATCGCTGCAATTAATGTGATTGCGCCAATGACTATGAGTGCTGCATAACTACGAACAAAACCTGATTGCGTTGAACGAAGCGAACTTCCTGAAGCCAGGGCAGCGGTCGCCACACCACGAACTGTTCCATCGACGACAACATCATCTGTCTTAACAAGTAAGCGTGTAAGTGCTTGTCCTGGGCGCATAAACACACTCTCGTTGAAGTCATCTTGCAATAAATCACGCCGTGCAATTCGAGTAAATACTGAAACATTTGTTGGCGCTGTATCTGCAACTGGCCCACGACCGTACTTAAACCACGCAAAAGCTGCGCCGATAATGACGACAGTAAGTGCCATTAATGAAATGACGACTGGTGGCAAAATCTCAGAACCGTGAGCTTCACGGGGTGCGAAGAGTGGTTCTAGCCAGTGAACAAGTGTTTTGTCCCGTGCCAGCAAGAACCCTGATGTAACTGAACCAATGGCAAGAATTCCCATTGGGAGCAACATTAAAAATGGTGATTCATGTGGTGGCTTATTGATGTCATAACGCGGCGTTCCGGCAAAGGTCAGAATCATTACGCGAGTCATATAGAAAGCAGTGAGCGCTGCACCAAAGAGTGCGATCGACCCAATAAGAATTCCTTGAATTCCTCCGGAATAAAAAGCACTTTCAATAATTTTGTCTTTGGAGTAGAAGCCCGCAAATGGTGGAACACCCAAAATCGCTAAGTACCCAAGACCAAATGTTGCAAACGTAATTGGCATGAAGTGTCTTAAGCCACCATATTTGCGCATGTTTACTTCATCACCAGTTCCGTGCATAACTGATCCTGCACCTAGGAACATTCCGGCCTTAAAGAATCCGTGGGTTATTAGGTGCATGATTGCGTATGCATATCCAGCTGGTCCAAGGCCTGTTGCTAAAACCATGTAACCAATTTGAGACATTGTCGAAGCAGCAAGTGCTTTCTTAATGTCATCTTTAGCCATACCGATAATTGCGCCGAACAAGAGCGTAATTGCTCCAACTATCACAACAAGTAATTGAGCAGTTGGTGCGGCGTCAAAAATAAAGTTAGAGCGAGTAATCAAATAAACGCCAGCAGTAACCATCGTTGCTGCGTGAATCAAAGCAGATACAGGCGTTGGACCCGCCATCGCGTCGCCTAGCCATGCTTGCAGTGGGAACTGTGCTGATTTTCCAGCTGCAGCAACTAGAAGCATGATGCCTATTGCAGTCAGTGCGCCTTGTGAAGTGCCCTCGGTTGCTTCCTTAACGCCGCTAAATGAAACTGTTCCCATGGTTGCAAAAGCAATCATGATTGCAAATGAAAGTCCCATGTCACCAACACGGTTTGCAATAAATGCCTTCTTTGATGCAGTGGCGTATGCAGGCTTCTGATTCCAAAAACCAATTAACAAGTAGGACGCAAGTCCTACGCCTTCCCAACCAACATAAAGATTGAGATATGAATCGCCCATAACGAGTAGCAACATCGATGCAATAAAGAGATTGAGGTAGGCGAAGAATCTGCGACGATCTTTGTCTTTATCCATATAAGCAATGGAGTAAATGTGAATCAAAGTACCGACACCTGTAATAAGTAGTACAAAGCAGATTGATAGTTGATCTACGAGTAATCCCGCGTCAACATTAAATGAACCAACTGAAATCCAGTTAAAGAGTTTTTGAGAAACTGCACGATTTTCTGGACTGCGTCCGAGCATCTGATAAAACTGAACAGCGCCTAAAATAAATGACATTCCTGAGAGCGCAGTAGCTAATAGGTGGCCCCAGCGATCAGCACGACGGCCCACGAGTAGCAAAAACGCTGAACCAAATAAGGGCAGTGCAATGAGATAAACCAAGCCGTTATTTACCAACATCTTTATCTCTTCAGCAAACTAGCATCGTCAACAGATGCTGATCGTCGAGAGCGATAAATGGTCACGATAATTGCAAGTCCAACAACAACTTCACAAGCAGCTACTACCATCGTAAAAAAGGCAACTACTTGACCATCGAGATTGCCATTCATGCGGGCAAAAGTTACAAATGAGAGATTTGCAGCATTGAGCATTAATTCAATGCACATGAAAACAACAATGGCATTACGGCGAACAACAACTCCGATTGCACCAATTGTGAAGAGAAGTGCGGAGATATATAAATAGTTAGTTGGATCCACTACTTCTCCTCCTTCACTTCTGTATTGACTTGATCTAATTGAAACTCTGCAGAATCAATCATGTCGCCACGTGTGCGAAGAGTTTCAGAAATTGATGCAGGCGCTGGAGTTCCATCTGGCAATAAAGCTGGAACATCTACAGCGTTGTGTCGAGCAAAAACACCTGGGCCTGGCAATCCAGCAGCGGTTGCAAGTGAAACAGAACGGAATCGTTGTTCAGAAAGATCGCGTTGTGTAGGTCTTGCGACTTCACGTTGGTGATGTGCAAGAACCATGGCTCCAACAGCTGCTGTGATTAATAGCGCTGAGATAATTTCAAATGGCCAGACGTATCTAGAGAATAGAAGTAGTGCGATTCCTTCAACATTGCCGCCAGCATTAGCATCAGTTAATCCAACTGGCTCGCGACCAAGTGTTGCGCGACCGATAAGTGAAACCATCAAACCGCCAAAACCAACGGCTGCTGTGATAGCAATAGGACGTAATCCGCGAATGGTTTCGGTAAGCGAATCAGATGCGTCAACACCTACGAGCATCAAAATAAACAAGAAGAGCATCATGACTGCGCCCGTGTAAACAACAACCTGAACAATTCCTAGGAAGAGTGCGCCTTGAGCAATGTAGAAAAATGCAAGAGTAATCATTACCCACGCTAACAAAAGCGCAGAGTGAACAGCTTTTTTAACAAGGAGCATTCCAAGGGCAGCAGCCACCGCCAGTGGACCCATAATCCAAAACATAACTGTCTCTGGCATTACTTCTTCACCTCTTGTGATGGATGAGCTTCTGGTACTTCACCACGGTAATACGTGTGGTGATCTGCCTCTGGATACATTGGATGCGGTGGCATCAACATTCCTGAGCGCAACGGTGCTAATAAATCTTCTTTTTCAAAGATCAAACTAGAGCGAGAGTTATCTGCAAGTTCGTATTCATTTGTCATCGTAAGTGCGCGAGTTGGACAAGCTTCTATGCAGAGTCCGCAGAAAACACAACGCAAATAATTGATCTGATAAACCGCACCGTAGCGCTCTCCTGGTGACATTCGGTTTTCGTCAGTGTTGTCGGCGCCTTCGACGTAAATCGCGTCCGCTGGGCATGCCCATGCGCAGAGTTCGCAACCAATACATTTTTCTAAACCATCTGGGTGGCGATTAAGTTGGTGGCGACCATGGAAACGTTCTTGGGTTGGAGCTTTAACTTCTGGATATTCGACAGCCAGAGTCTTCTTAAACATTGTTCTAAATGTGATCCAGAAACCTTTTAGTTGCCTAGGAAGAGAAGATGGACCTTCGTTAATAACTGGTGTGAATTCAACGTTATTGACGTCAACATCTTTTGAAACTCTTGGTTCAAGTTGTTCAGACACGATCGCTCCCCTTGCTTGGTAACTCTGGAACCGCAAAATCTGGTTTAGATAATTCGGAACGAGGCGTGTTCTTCTTCTTTTGCTTCGCATTATCGAAGGCCAGGCTGATCAACGTGACAATTGCAACCACGATTCCAGAGAAAATTAAAATCCCGGTACGAGATATTCCCTGTTGTGAAAGCACGCGAAGTGTTGCAACAACCATGATCCATAGAAGTGAAACTGGGATCAAAACTTTCCAACCGAATTGCATGAATTGGTCGTAACGCATACGAGGAAGAGTTCCGCGTAACCAAACAAATAAGAAGAAGAATCCAGAAACCTTTATAAAGAACCAGATTGCTGTAAACCAGCCACCAAGCCACGCCTCTGTAAATCCAAGCCCTGGAGGAGCGTGATATCCACCAAGAAAGAGTGTTGTTGCAAGAGCGGAAACTCCAACAATGTTTACGTATTCAGCCAAGAAGAAGAGTGCGAATTTAAGTGATGAGTATTCAGTATGGAATCCACCGACTAGTTCGCCTTCTGCTTCTGCCAAGTCAAATGGTGCACGGTTTGTTTCACCGACCATTGAAATTGCATAAATCACAAATGATGGGAAGAGCACGACTGCAAACCACCATTTATCTTGCGCGGCGACGATTTCAGAAGTAGACATTGAACCTGCGTAGATAAATACGGCAACAAGAGATAGACCCATAGCAATTTCATAGGAAATAACTTGTGCACTAGAACGTAATCCGCCAAGGAGTGGATACGTAGATCCTGAAGACCACCCTGCGAGCACAATGCCGTAAACACCAACTGATGCGACTGCCAATATATAGAGCACTCCCACTGGAATATCTGTCATCTGCATAACAGTTTCATGGCCGAACAGTGAGACCGGTCCAGTAATTGGAATAACAGCGAATAACATGAAGCACGTAGTTGCACTAATAATTGGCGCAATCACAAAAATCACTTTGTCTGCTGCTGCCGGAATCAAATCTTCTTTGAGCGCTAACTTAACGCCATCAGATAAGGATTGAAGTAAACCAAGTGGTCCAACTCTGTTTGGTCCCGGGCGCTCTTGCATGCGAGCAACAATGCGACGCTCTGCCCAAATTGCCAAAAGTGTAAGAACTACACAAGCAGCAAAAACAAGAAGGCCTTTGACAGCGATAATCCAACCCGGATCTGTAGCTATTAACTCTGCTGCACTCATGCCTTCACCACCTTAACGACTCCACCATGTGCGTTGCCAAGTTTTGCAAGTAGTTCGGATCCGCGTGAATTACGTGGTGCCCACACTGCGTCATCATGAATATCTTCGACAAGTGCAGGTAATACAACTGAACCCTGTGCATTTGAAATTGAAATGCGATCTCCAGTTTTCACACCAATAGCTGTTGCGCGCTTTGGTGAAATAACAGCCACTGTTTGGCGAGCTGTGCCAGCAAGATTGTCTTCGCCTTTTTGAAGAGTTCCGAGATCGAGCAGACGACGCCATGAAGTAATGAGCGCTTCATCGGCAGCTAGATTTGCTGAACTGCGCGCTGGTGTTGCAGTAAATGGTGCGCGCGCGCCATCCCAAATACCGAGGGATGCAATTTCGCGAGCAGCTGCTGAAACTGTACCGAGTGAGATTGTTTTTCCAAGTGCATCGGCAATCATTGAAAGAATTCGAACATCGCTGCGGTTAAGTGAATCTGCAACTGCTGCATCAAATGCGCGTGCGCTGCCTGTCCAGTTAAGGAATGAACCACTCTTCTCGGTTACTGCTGCAACTGGTAATACAACATCAGCACGCTCTGTGACAGCACTTGGCGCGATTTCTAGTGAAACAACAAATGCTTTCTTGAGTGCTGAAAGTGTTTCAGATGAGTTATCGAGATCTAGTGGATCAACACCACCAACAACTAGTGCATTAACTTCGCCTGCATTAACTGCTGAAATAATTTCGTGTGTAGAGCGACCAACACTTGCTGGCACTGACGCAACAGACCATGCACTTGCAAGATCAACGCGTGCTGCGGCATCCGTTACAGGGCGTCCGCCAGGAAGAAGATTTCCGATAGCACCAGCTTCGAGTGCACCGCGTTCGCCAGCGCGACGTGGAATCCATGCAAACTTTGCACCTGATTGTGCGGCGAGTGCTGCAACTGCTGAAAGAGCGCCAGCGCTCTCAGATGCACGTTCTCCAACCAAAATAAGTGATTGTGCAGTCAATGATTGAGAAGTGATTGCTGTGCTTTCCGATCCTGGTGCAACCTTTACAAACGTTGCACCTAGTTTTTCAACACCAATAGAGAGTTTTGTGCCAATTGATGTGACCTTTAGCTTGCGCTTTTTAACTTGCTTATTTAATCGCAAGAAAACAATTGGTGACTCTTCTTCTGGCTCGAAACCAACGAGAAGTACATGATCTGCTTTATCAATATCTTTATATGTGGTGCGTGATCCAACGACATGTGCTGCCAAGAAATCACGCTCCTCATCAGACGTTGCACGTGCACGGAAATCAATGTCATTTGTACCAAGTGCGATGCGAGCAAACTTGCTATAGCCATATGCATCTTCATAAGTCGTACGACCACCAACTAGGACTGCAGCATTTGCCCCAGATAATCCGGCGGCAGCAGCAGCAATTGCTTCTGGCCATGATGTAACAATTAATTCGCCTTCAGAGTTACGCACCATTGGTTCTTTAAGGCGATCAATTGCAGTGATGTACTTAAATGCCCATCGACCCTTATCGCAGTTCCACTCTTCATTAATTGTTGGGTCATCGCCAGCTAAGCGGCGAAGTGTTTTTCCGCGACGAACATCTGTGCGCATATCGCAACCTGATGCGCAGTGTTCGCATGCAGAAGGAGTTGAAACTAAATCAAATGGACGTGCACGGAAACGATATGACGCACCAGTGAGTGCGCCTACTGGGCAGATCTGAACTGTGTTGCCAGAGAAATATGATTCAAATGGTTGTTCTTCATAAATTCCAACTTGTTGAAGTGCGCCACGTTCGTTGAGAGTAATGAATGGATCACTTGCAATTTGTTCTGAGAAGCGTGTGCAACGAGCACAGAGAACGCAACGTTCGCGGTCGAGTAATACTTGAGAAGATAAGTTAATTGGTTTTTCGAATGTGCGCTTTTTTCCTTCAAATCGAGATTCGGCTTGTCCGTTGCTCATCGCCTGGTTTTGCAGTGGGCATTCGCCACCCTTGTCACAGACTGGGCAATCAAGTGGGTGATTAACAAGCAGTAATTCCATAACTCCACGTTGCGCTTTTTCGGCAACATCTGAAGTGAGTTGTGTTTTAACAATCATGCCTGGTTCTACTGGAATCGTGCATGAAGCTTGTGGCTTTGGAAATGCACGGCCGTTAATTTCAATATCAACTAAACATTGACGACATGCTCCAACAGGATCGAGCAATGGATGGTCGCAGAAACGAGGAATTTGAATACCGAGTTTTTCTGCCGCACGAATAACAAGAGTTCCTTTTGGAACACTTACTTCGAAGCCGTCGATAACAAGAGTGATCATGTCAACAGCTTCAACTGTCTGTGATTGTGTTGTTGTCATCGTGCACCTGCACTTGAGAATAGAGTGGAAGCAACAGGGTCAAATGGACAACCCTTACCAGTTACGTGTGCAATGTATTCGTCACGGAAATACTGAATGGATGAAGTAATAGGACTTGTTGCGCCATCACCGAGTGCACAGAACGAACGGCCCATGATGTTGTCACATAGATCTAGAAGTTTCGCTAGATCTTCTTCTGTACCGGAGCCATTTTCAAGATCACGAAGAATTTGTACAAGCCACCACGTGCCTTCACGACATGGCGTGCACTTTCCGCATGATTCGTGCTTGTAGAACTCTGTCCAACGAAGTACTGCGCGAACAACACACGTTGTTTCATCAAAGATTTGAAGTGCTTTTGTTCCAAGCATCGAACCTGCTGCTGCAACACCTTCGTAATCAAGTGGAGTATCAAGATGCGCATCTGTAAATAGTGGAGTTGATGATCCACCTGGTGTCCAGAACTTAAGTTTGTGACCAGTGCGAACACCACCTGCAAGATCAAGAATTTCGCGAAGAGTGATTCCGAGTGGAGCTTCGAATTGTCCTGGGTTATTGACGTGACCAGAGAGAGAATAAAGAGTCATTCCCTTGCTCTTTTCTGTTCCGTACTTTTGATACCACTCAGCACCATTAGCGATAATCGCAGGCACTGATGCAATTGATTCAACGTTATTTACAACAGTTGGTCGTGCGTACAAACCAGCAATTGCAGGAAATGGCGGGCGCAAACGTGGTTGTCCACGGAAACCTTCGAGTGAATCAAGAAGCGCAGTTTCTTCTCCGCAAATATATGCACCTGCACCAACGTGAAGAACTAAATCAATTCCCTTGCCTAAGTGACCTGCTTTATAAGCGTCTTCAATTGCTTGATTAAGACGACGAACAACGTGTGTCACTTCGCCGCGAATATAAATAAATGCATGCTTCGCGCGAATTGCGTGGCAAGCAATGATGCATCCTTCGATGAGCACGTGCGGATTAGCCATCATTAATGGTGTGTCTTTACATGTACCTGGTTCGGATTCATCTGCGTTAACAACTAAATAGTGCTCTTTGTTATCGCCTTGTGGAATAAATCCCCACTTCATTCCTGTAGGAAATCCTGCGCCTCCGCGGCCACGTAATCCTGAATCTTTAACGAGTTGAATTACTGCATCAGGATCCATAGCAAGTGCTTTTGCTGATGCTTTATATCCACCATTGCGTGTGTACGCCTCGATAGTGAATGAATCTTTTTGATCCCAATGTGCAGAAAGGACAGGTGCGAGCTTTGTCATTGCTTACTTACCTTCCTTTGATAATTTCAAGCCGAGAAGTGTTGGTTCGCCTGCTTGTGAGCCTTCATTTGCGCGACCATCGTTAATTCCTGCAAGAACTGCAGAGTTTTCTTTCCATGTTGGAAGAGAGTTTGGTCCTCGGGTTGGTGCAGGTGCTTTTCCTTGACGCATCGCATCTACTAAATCTTTTGAAGACTGAACTGTTTGGTTGTCATAGAACTCCCAATTAGCCATAACAACTGGTGCATAGTCGCACGCTGCATTGCACTCGATGTGTTCGAGTGAAACTTTTCCATCTTCTGTTACGCCATCATTTTCAATTCCGAGGTGCTCTTTAAGCCCTGCAAAAATTGCGTCGCCGCCCATAACAGCGCACAGAGTATTTGTGCATACGCCAACGTGATATTCACCCACTGGCTTGCGCTTGTACTGTGTATAGAAAGTTGCAACAGCGGAAACTTCTGCAGTTTCAATTGTTAGAAGTTGCGCAACTAGCTCGATACCTTCATTTGTTACGTATCCGGCCTTTGATTGCACATAATGAAGTAAGGGCATGATTGCTGAGCGACTACGTGGGTAGCGCTTGATAATTGAATCCATTACTTGAAGATCTTGATCATTAAACATTAGCGATCAACACCTCCCATAACTGGATCGATTGAAGCAACAGCGCCGATAATGTCAGCGACCATGCTGCCTTCGCACATTGCAGAAGTTGATTGCAAGTTATTAAATGATGGTTCGCGAAAGTGCATGCGATATGGACGTGTTCCGCCATCAGAAACAATTTGTGCACCGAGTTCACCGCGTGGTGATTCAACTGCTGCATAGACCTGTCCAGCTGGAACGCGGAAACCTTCGGTAACTAATTTAAAGTGATGGATAAGTGATTCCATCGATGTGCCCATGATTTCGCGGATGTGATTAAGTGAATTACCGAGACCATCGCCGCCCATTGCTAATTGAGCAGGCCATGCAATTTTCTTATCAGCAACCATGACTGGTGCACCAGCAAGTTTGTCGATCTTGTCGCACGCTTGTTCGATGATACGAAGTGATTGTTCTAGTTCGTTCATGCGAATTAAGAAGCGTCCGTACACATCGCATGTATCTGTTGTGACGACATCAAAATCATAATTTTCATAACCGCAATATGGCTGTGTCTTGCGAAGATCCCAAGGCAATCCAGTTGAACGAAGTACCGGACCAGTGATTCCAAGAGTTGTGCAACCTGCGAGATCTAAGTAGCCGATGCCCACAGTGCGCTTCATCCAAATTGAGTTGCCAATTAAAAGTGTCGAGTTATCTTTAAATGCTTTGCGCATTTCTTTAACAGTTTCGCGAATCTTCTGTGTGGCGCCTTCTGGTAGATCTTGTTGCACGCCGCCTGGACGGATGTACGCCATATTCATACGCAATCCGGAGATCATTTCGAAGATGTCTAATACGCGTTCGCGTTCACGGAAGGCAAAGAACATCGGAGTAATTGCCCCTAGTTCGAGTGCGCCTGTACCGAGTGCAACCATGTGAGAAGAGATTCGATTGAGCTCCATCATGAGAACACGAATTGCTGATGCGCGCTCTGGAACATCATTAGTAATTCCAAGAAGTTTCTCTGTTGCTAAGCAATATGCAGTCTCATTAAACAGAGGAGATAGGTAATCCATACGAGTTACGAACGTAACGCCCTGTGTCCAGCTGCGGTATTCAATATTCTTCTCAATACCAGTGTGTAGATAGCCAATTCCACAGCGAACTTCGGTGACTGTTTCGCCTTCGAGTTCGAGAACTAGACGAAGTACTCCGTGTGTAGATGGGTGTTGTGGTCCCATGTTTACAACGATGCGCTCTTCTTTAGTTGCACCAATTTCTGTAACGAGTTCGTTCCAATCGCCACCTGTTACTGAGAAGACTGTGCCTTCTGTAGTTTCGCGTGATGAAGAATATGGATCAATAAATGTTGTCATCGGTATGACCTGCGCTCGTCAGGTGCTGGAATCGTTGCACCTTTGTACTCAACAGAAATTCCGCCCAATGCATAATCTTTACGTTGTGGGTGACCTTGCCAATCATCTGGCATCAAAATTCTTGTAAGTCCTGGATGTCCGTCAAAAATAATTCCGAACATGTCAAAGGCTTCACGTTCGTGCCAGTTATTTCCTGCCCACACTTCTACAACTGAAGGAATATGTGGATCGTTATCTGGAACAGAGACTTCTAGGCGAATTCTTTGGTTATTTGTTATTGAAAGCAATGGATAAACCGCGTGCAATTCGCGTCCGCTCTGTTCTGGATAGTGCACACCAGATACGCCCATGCACATTTCAAACTTAAGCGAATCACGAAGAATCTTTGATACTTCAACTAGTTTTTCACGCTTAATGTGCAGCGTAAGTTCTCCGCGATCGACAACAACGCGTTCGATTGCATCTGAAAAACCTGGATATGCACGCTCTAAATTATCTGCAACGTCATCAAAATAAGAACCGTATGGGCGCTCACTTGAACCAGTTGCGGCAGGCGTACGTACAAGTCCACCGTAACCAGATGTATCGCCAGTGCCTTGTGCACCAAACATTCCGTGATCACTCATTTAGGCAAGCAATCCCTTCATCTGATGCGTAGGAAGTGCCTTAAGTGCTGCTTCTTCCACTGACTTAATTACTGCTTCGCGATTTGGTCCGAGCTTCTCGTCATAAATGCTTGTGTGCAACTTAAGAATTGCATCCATCAACATCTCTGGGCGTGGTGGACAACCTGGAAGATAAATATCAACTGGAACAACATGGTCTACGCCTTGAACAATTGCGTAGTTATTAAACATTCCACCGGAAGATGCACATGCACCCATTGCAAGAACCCACTTAGGTGCTGCCATTTGATCATAAATTTGACGAAGAACTGGTGCCATTTTATTTGAAACACGACCGGCAACAATCATGAGGTCGGCTTGACGTGGTGATGCACGGAAAACTTCCATACCGAAGCGTGAAATGTCGTACTTTGCAGCTGAACCAACTGCCATCATTTCAATTGCGCAACATGCAAGTCCAAAAGTTGCTGGCCACAATGAATTCTTGCGCATGTAACCCGCAAGTTTTTCAACTGTTGTGAGAACAAAGCCGCTCGGTAATTTTTCTTCTAGACCCATGTTTAATCCCATTCCAATCCACCGCGGCGCCATACATATGCAAACGCCACGAAAACAGTTGCAATAAAAATTCCCATTTCAACAAGTCCAAAGAGTCCAAGTTGATCAAATGCAACTGCCCATGGGTAAAGGAAAACAATTTCGATATCAAAAATTATGAAAAGCATTGCTGTTAAGAAGTACTTGACTGGAAAACGTCCACCTTGTGCAGCAGATGGTGATGGTTCGATTCCACACTCATATGCATCCAACTTCGCTCTGTTGTAACGCTTAGGACCGGTAAGTGCGCCGGCTGCGACCGAGATTATGGCGAAACCGAAGCCAATAGCTCCGATGACCAAGATCGGTACATATGGGTTTGAGAAAGAATCCATGATGGCTAAATCCTAGAGTGCCGCGTAAGTACTTTTGACCGCGTCATGAGTTGATAGCTCTGTGAACTGCGACAACTCCGCCGCTCAGATTGCGCCAGCCCACTTGAGACCAGCCGGCTTGGGTAATTCGGGCCGCCAGTGCCGCCTGATTTGGCCATGCCCGAATGGATTCGGCGAGATAGACATAGGCCTCGGGGTTGGATGATGTTTTTGATGCGATGGCCGGCAAGGCTTTCATTAAATAATTTATGTAGATAATTCGAAATGGTTTAAATGTTGGAGAAGAAAACTCTGCAACAACAAGTGAGCCACCTTTTTTAGTTACGCGTTTGGCTTCGGTTAATGCCTTATCTATATCTGATGTATTTCGTAATCCAAATGAAATTGTTACAACATCAAAAGATTCACTTTCAAATGGCAAGTTGAGAGCATCTGCTTTCATGAATTTCAAATGTGGACGAGCACGTCGACCTGCTTCCAACATTCCCTCTGAAAAATCCGCAGAGATCACATCGGCGCCCGCTTTATGTAATGGTTCTGAACTCGAACCTGTACCGGCTGCTAAATCAAGGATCTTCATTCCCGGCTTCGGTGCAATCGTCGTAGTCGTGGCCTTTCGCCATCTCTTTGTCTGCCCAAGGCTCAAAATGTCATTGACCAGGTCGTAACGCTTAGCCACCGCGTCAAACATTGCGGCTACCTCGGCAGGATTTTTATCCATATTGGCGCGGGACATAGGCTTATTCTGCTGGAGAGTAGGCTCATCCACAACTTCAAGAAAGGGCACACGAGATGTCTGTTGCAACCACCACACTACGCGCCACAGTTTTCCCACGAAGCACAGTCATGACTAAAGCTGGGTTTGTAATTGCTGGTGTTGCATTTCTTTCGTTGCTTGCACAAATTGCGATTCCCGTTCCTGGATCACCTGTTCCTGTAACTGGACAAACTCTCGGAGTGTTATTACTTGCTACAAGTTACGGAGCGACACTTGGAACAACAACATTTCTTTTCTATTTGTTAGTTGGCGCTCTTGGTGTACCAGTATTTGCAAATGGTGGTTCTGGTTTAGATCGTATTGTTGGTGCAACAGGTGGCTATTTAGTTGGAATGCTGCTGACATCGGCGCTACTTGGTTACTTAGGCGGACGCAAATGGGACCAAAAGTTTAAAACAGCGCTTCCTGCAATGTTAATCGGCAACGTACTCACATTTGCTTTAGGTCTTTTATGGCTTAACCAATTCACCGGAAAAGATTGGGCCTGGACAATTTCTGCGGGCTTTACACCATTTATCATTGGTGAAATTCTTAAGATTGCGATTGCAGGAACTTCTCTTCCAATTATTTGGCAATTCGTGCAGCGAAAGATTTCATAAAAATAACTCATGCCTTCCCTTATTCCTGTAACTACTGTGCGCCTTGGCGAACATCTACCGCTATTGGAGTTGTTACCCAAAGGTGAGAATTTTTCATGGGTACGTGGAGGCGACGGTGTCGTTGGTTGGGGCGTCTACGCCACCACAACAGTTAAAGGTCCAAATAGATTCAATGATGCTCGAACATGGTGGCATTCGCAGTTAGAAAAATTCGCTATTACAAATAATGTTCAAGGTGGTGCAACTGGTCCAATTCTTTTTACCTCTTTCTCATTCGCGCCTGAAGAAGAATCAGTCCTCGTTATTCCAAAAGTTATTGTTGGAATGTCCAGTGGAATCTCATGGATAACCTGGATTGGATCTGATTCACAACCACAGCTCGTTGATGTGCCAGAAAAACTTGCGGATCAAACTCTTAATTGGATTGAGGATGAATTAGCAATTGAGCATTGGAAGTCACGCGTAGCGCAAGCGGTAGCAAGAATTCACGCTGGTGAAATTGAAAAGGTAGTTCTTGCTCGAGACCTATCAGCCAGTGCTGGTCAGAAAATTGATGAACGGTCTGCATTACACAAACTCTCTGCTGCATATCCATCTACGTGGGTGTTTAGTGTTGCCGGACTAATTGGTGCAACACCTGAACTCTTACTTCGATTAAAGCGCGGAATGGTTACTTCCCGTGTACTCGCCGGCACAATTAGTAAATCTGGCGATGACGAACGTGACTTAGCGTTGGCCGGTTCACTTGCCCGCTCATCAAAGGACCTGGAAGAACACGAATACGCAGTGCGTTCAGTGGCAGATGCGCTCGAACCATTTTGTTCATCAACGAATATTCCTGAAACACCATTTGTGCTGCACCTAGCAAATGTCATGCATCTTGCGACAGATGTGACCGGTGCGTTAATTGAATCCAAGAGCAACGTTGATGTGTTTACTCTGCTTAATCAACTGCATCCGTCTGCTGCAGTCTGTGGAACACCGACAGACAAAGCCGCAAAAGTGATTACTGAAATTGAAGCTATGTCGCGAGGTCGTTACGCGGGCCCTGTTGGTTGGGTTGATGCGCGTGGAGATGGAGAATTAGGAATTGCACTTCGTTGCGGTCAAATTACTGAAAATACAATTCGCTTGTTTGCTGGTTGTGGAATTGTTGCTGGTTCTGATCCTGAAAAAGAGTTGGCTGAAAGTGAAGCTAAATTTTCTGCAATGAAGAGTGCACTTGCTTAATTAAGTCGGCATTGCTCTCACGATCAGGCATTTCTGCAATAACTACTCGAATACCTTCGATTGGCTCGGAGAGTTCTTTTTGCAATTGAGCAACAAAGTTAACTGTGGTGGTTTTAATGTTGAGTGCCGTGGCAATTGCAGCTAAATCTAAATTATGTGGAGTTCCAAAGATGCTTTCGAATCCATCGCTTCCTCGATGTGTAAGTGTTGAAAAGATTCCGCCGCCATTGTTATCTACGACAAGAAGCAACAAGTTCGGTTTTTCTGAGTGAATTAATCCAGTTAGATCATGTAAGAAAGATAGGTCGCCTAATATCGCAATAGTTGAAGTGCGCGCGGTTGCGATGCCAACCGCTGTAGAGATATTTCCATCAATGCCAGCAAGGCCACGATTGGCAAATGTTTCAACTCCAGAGCGCGCGCTGGCAAAGCCCTCAAAATCTCTGACTGGTCTAGAGGAGGAAACAAATAAAGTTGTGCCGTGTTTAAGACTTGCAGCAACTGTGCGCGCAAGAACAGGTTCTGACCATTGCGTGATTTTATCTAATTCATTGGCAGTGCGTTGGGAAAACTTCTGCCACTTTTCTAACCACCCTTGATCTGCTTCATTTGATTCCAGAACTGGCATTTGTGTAAAGCGTTTATCTGCATATCGGTCTGTATCAACGGTTGCTATTCGTGAGTCAATAATTATTTGCTTGCTGGCCGATGCAATAAAGTTGTTGATCGAACGAGAAAGCGTTGTGCGACCAATAACAATGACAGTTTTTGGAGTCAGGTCCTTTGCAATCGCAGTCGATGTTAAAAACAAGGATGCGTGCGCAATGCAATCTTTAAATGCAAGAGGATCTTCGCTCACTAGGGGCCAACCGAGTTGTGCGGCAAAATCTTGAACTTGTTCGGTTGTAAATCCACCACGATCGTGACCCACAATTAAGACTCCACGTTCGCTCTTAACTTTTAGGGTACCTGCAGCTTTTGTTGATTTAATTTCACGAGGTGCGACCTTAATTTCATCCAGCCAGTTTGAATCTGAATCTGCTGCAAGTGGTTCTTCAAATTGAATGTTTAAATGAACAGGGCCACTGGCTAGTGAATACAGTGGAAGCTCCATAGGAAAAACAGGACCTGAAACATCTGCAAAGTAACGAACTGACTTTCCAAAAATACGTGCTTGTTCGGTCGTTTGGTTTGCACCAGTTTTGCGTAGACGAGCTGGTCGATCAGCAGTTAAAACGAGTAGCGGTGTATTTGTGTGATGCGCTTCTAGAACAGCGGGATGGTAATTCGCAACTGCTGTGCCACTCGTGCAGAGAATTGGAACCGCACGACCGCTGGCTTTTGCTAAACCGAGAGCGAAAAATGCAGCTGTTCTTTCATCAATGCGCGTATGCAGTTTTATCAAACCTTTTTGTGACGCTGCAAAGAATGCAAAGCTAAGTGGTGCATTGCGAGATCCTGGCGAAATTACTACATCAGTAATTCCTGCTTCGATTATTTGGCGAACAATGACGCGTGCAAGAGATGTTGAGTCACTCACCAATGCCACCCCATTTCGCTAATAACTTCATTGGCACCTGCGCTCCAAGTATTACGAACCCGATCCTGCCACCATTGAGTTCGCTCTGCACTTGCTTCGAATTCAATCATTGATGCTTCGCTAGGTGTGACATCAGCAACGCGCATCTTTCCACCTTCAAGTGGAATCTGTGCAATATCGGCAGCAAGTAATTGTCCTGTTGCTAAACCGCATGCAAAATCTAAAGTAGGAAGTGCGCCAGCGAGCCGAATACCGTGCCCAATTCCAACTGCACTTTCTAGCGCACTAGAAACAACAACAGGCAAGCGATGATGTTTTGCAAGAGCCAGAGATCTTTCAATTCCGCCTAAAGGAGCGACTTTTAAAATCAATACATCAACTGCATCTTCGAGGTCTAAATCAAATGGATCTGCAGCCTTTCTAATTACTTCATCGCCGGCAATTTTTACATCCACCATGCATGCAGCTTTTAACTCACGCAATTCTTCAAGAGTTGTGCATGGTTGTTCAATGTATTGCAATAAATCTTCATCAAAAGAATCATAGAAACCATAGATAAATTCGAGGGCTTCTTCGACTCCCCAACTGCCATTTACATCTAATCGCAGCGAAGCTTCTGGCAATATCTCATTTACATACTTAATTCGAGCAAAATCTTTCTCTTGCCCAGAACCCACTTTTATCTTTACTGTTTCTGCACCTGGAAACCAAGACAAAATACTTTCCACTTCAGCACGAGAATCAACGGCTGGCAGCGTTGCATTGATATCTATGTATTTTCGAACCGCCTTGGCACGCGGTTGTATTGCGCCTTCAATTGCACTGACGAGCCAAGGAATTGATTCGTGCTCGTCATATTCAATAAATGGTGAAAATTCTCCCCAACCTGCACTTCCTTCAATCAGTGCGACCTCGCGTGTATTGATGCCACGAAAATCTGTTTTCATTGGCAGCGAAATCACCCGAAGGTTATTGAGGATTGAATCCAGCATTTAACTTATTTATGGACGCTTAGGGAATTGACCAAAATCCGGAGCGCGCTTTTCTTTATAAGCATCGCGACCTTCTTGGCCTTCTTCAGTCATATAAAACAGGAGTGTTGCATCGCCAGCTAATTGTTGTACGCCTGCAAGTCCATCATCTGCGGCGTTCAAGCTTGCTTTGAGCAAACGAAGTGCCAATGGGGAGTTGCGCAACATTTCGCGAGACCATGAAACTGTTTCGGCTTCTAACTCGGCAACTGGAACAACAGTGTTTACTAATCCCATTGCGAGCGCTTCTTTTGCATCGTAGGAACGAGTCATAAACCAAATTTCGCGCGCTTTCTTCTGTCCAACATTTGCAGCGAGTAATCCAGATCCGTATCCGCCATCAAATGAACCAACCATTGGACCTGTTTGGCCAAAGAGTGCGTTGTCGGCTGCAATTGTTAGATCGCAAACAACATGCAAAACATGTCCGCCACCAATTGCCCAACCCGCAACCATTGCAATTACTGGCTTAGGTGTACGACGAATTTGTACCTGTAAATCTAAAACGTTAAGACGTCCAATACCTTGCTGTGCAAGTTTGTCATCTCCGAGATAACCATCATCACCGCGAACGCTGATATCTCCGCCTGAACAAAATGCTTCGCTACCTTCGCCGGTCAAGATAATTACGCCGACTTCTTGGTTATCGCGCGCTAAAGAAAATGCGCTTTGCAACTCAATAATTGTTTGGGGGCGAAATGCATTGCGTACTTCAGGACGGTTGATGGTGATTTTTGCAATGCCATCGGCAGCTTCGTATTTAACATCTGTGAATTTTTCTCCACCTGGTGCGACTTTCCATTTCGGAATGTCACGGCTTCCAAATTCACGCTTGATTGGCTTACTCACGAACCCTCCATCAGACATCACTACCGTTACTAGCGATAGCCTACGCGGGCAATGGAGACATCTACACATCGAGAAATAATCAGCCTAGCGCCCACGCGCGCGCTGGCCGAATATGTGAGTGCGCTACAAAAAGCCCTCGCATCAGATGGCCCTGCCCTTGGTTGTGGCTCAATTCATTCCACATCTGTGCGATCAGATATTTCACTTCTTGTAGCAACGAGTGGCAGTACAGGTGCACCTAAAGAAATAGGAATTACATCTGCAGCCCTTTTAGCAACTGCCAATGCGTCAAATAAATACCTCGGCGCTGTCCGCGGGAACACATGGTCACTTTTGTTGCCACTGACTCACATTGCGGGCATCAATGTTTTAGTCCGTGCGATGCAATTAGAAACAGCGCCGATTGACCTGCGCAATCACGTTGGTAAATACCCTCATGCAGATTTCACAGCAATTGTTCCGACTCAACTCTTTAATGCACTCAATGAGAATTCAGATTTATTAGATCACTTAAAGGGAGCAAAAGCAGTTCTTGTGGGAGGAGCCGCACTATCGCAAGAGCTGCGCACACAAGGCATCGCCGCTGGAATCAATATTGTTACAACCTATGGAATGTCTGAAACATCTGGTGGTTGTGTTTACAACGCAGAGCCACTCGATGGTGTGACATTTGAACTGACAGAGAATGGGCAGATAAAAATTTCTGGACCAGTACTAGCTGATGTTAAAAAAGAAAACGGCTGGTTCATCACTCAGGATTTGGGAAAAATTGTCGACGGCAAACTTCAGGTTATCGGCAGAGTTGATGATGTAATCATCAGTGGTGGTGAGAATATTTCACTCAGTGCAGTTGAATCGGAAATCAACAAGAAGTTTCCAAATTTACAAGTTGCAGCATTTGCAACGAGTGACAGCAAGTGGGGACAAGTTTTGCACGTTGCTGCTCAAACAAATGATGAAAGCATCAAAGGGCAAATTATGAATCTAGTTGCCCAATCACTTGGTAATTATGCAAAACCAAAAAGCATCGTACTTGTTGATAAACTTCCACTCATTGGCGTCGGTAAAGTAGATCGAATTTCGCTAGCAAAGTTGGTGAATCAATGAATAAGTGGGTTGCGGGCGCACGCCCTAAAACGTTGCCTGCTGCCATTGCACCTGTTGCAGTTGGCACAGCACTAGCTGGCAGTGATTTTGATCCAATACTGGCGCTGCTTGCGCTACTCGTTAGTTTGTCGCTTCAAGTTGGCGTTAATTACGCAAATGATTATTCAGATGGTGTTAAAGGAACAGATGACAATCGCATCGGTCCAATGCGTCTTGTTGCAAGCGGTGCCGCCCCTGCACATCAAGTAAAAATTGCTGCTTACCTTGCATTGGGATTTGGTGCGATCTTCGGATTAATTCTTGCGCTACAAACTTCACTCTGGTTAGTTGCAATCGGTGCACTCGCAATTGCTGCAGCATGGGGATACACAGGTGGAAAAAATCCTTATGGCTACTTTGGATTCGGCGAACTTTCCGTATTTGTATTCTTTGGTCTAGTTGCAACGATGGGCACGTATTACGCACAAACTGGCGAACTCACCCTCAATTCTTTACTCGTTGCGATTCCAATGGGTTCTCTTTCGTGTGCGTTGCTTGCCATCAACAACCTTCGAGATCGCGCGGCAGATGAATTAGTTGGTAAACGAACCTTTGCTGTTCGACTCGGTGATGCCAGTGCCCGACGAGCATTCATTGCTCTCTTGTTGATTGCTCACATCAGCGTTTTATTCTTAATGAAGCCGTGGGCTTTACTCACGCTTTTGCTCTTACCGATGACTTTCTCATTGATTAAAGCAATCCAGGCCGGTGCACAGGGAGCGCAACTTATTCCTCTGCTCGGGAAAACTGGCAAGCTTCAACTGCGCTTTGCAATCCTCTTATCTTTGGGTTTGTTGCTCGGTTAGAAAAGCGTAGAATTACACCATGCTCAGAATTTTGCTTGTTGTGGCGGTAGTCGCACTTAACTTGTATGCGTTCATTCTTTGCGCCCAAACAGAACAAGAAAGTGTTAAGAGACTTCCTAAATGGGCTTGGCTACTTCTCATTGCTTTATTGCAACCATTCGGCGCAATTAGTTATTTAATTTGGGGCCGCCAACGCAAACAAGGACCAGGTCGCGGTGGGCGACGTAAAGTTATTGGCCCAGATGATGATCCAGATTTCTTGCGTAATCTTTAAAACTTACAAACCTGAATAGGTGTGCTTTCCTGTTCCCCATATATTTACGTAAATGTAGTTAAATAAAAATGTAGATCCAGCAAAAATGCATAACCAGGCTGCTCTACGACCACGCCATCCGATTGTCACGCGCGCATGTAAATAAGCTGCATATGCAACCCATGTAATAAACGCCCATGTCTCTTTTGGATCCCAACCCCAATATCTTCCCCATGCACTCTCTGCCCAAATTGCTCCAGCAATAACGGAAAATGTCCACAGTGGAAAAACAAAAGCAACGAGACGGTAAGAGAGTTGATCGAGTACATCTAAAGAAGGCAGACGTTTTGCCCACGGTGCGCGTTCGCCTTTTTTCTCCATTGAATCTAAGAATAAAAATGCTCCCGCAATTATGTTTGAAAGTAAGAAAATTCCACCAGAAATAATTGCTGTAGAAACGTGAATGACTAGCCACGCAGATTTAAGTGCAGGGACAAGTGGTGCACTTGGTACGTATAAGACTGTGACTGCTGTGCCGAGTGCTAGTAAAACGGAGATTGATACAAAGAGGCCAAGCCAACGAAGATCATATTTGCGAAGGGCGCCCAAATAAGCCGCAGTAAATGCAAGCGCTCCCGTAATTGAAAACTCATACATATTGCCCCATGGTGCACGTCCTGCAGAGAGTCCACGTGAGATTACTCCAGCAAGCAAAAGAAGAAATCCGAGAATCATCATGGCTGTTGCGATGCGAGCGATTTTTTCAGTACGGGTGTAGTCAAAAGTTTTGGTACGTAGATTTCCTTTTGCAGTATCTGCTAAATGTGGAGCGCGAACTGCAAATGCAGTCTCGTAGGCGTGAGCGATAAATGCCAGAGCGAAAACACCCATGGATGAATACACCAAGTAATTTGAAATGTATGCCCACGTTGTAGACATTTACTCCGCCCTTCCTAAAGCGCGCGCTAGTTGTAAAATTTCTAGTTCAAGTCCCGGTGCTGCATTCTTTGCCAACCCTGCAACTTCAACGTTTTTCTTATTGATGCTTACCCAAATTCTGCGTCTCCTTGTGAAGAGTGATGCGAGTAATCCGAGTATCGCAAGAATACTGCCAACTAACGCATAACTCTTTCCGGGATCCTGCACGATCTGAAGGTTTACCCACGGAATATATGTTTCAAATGTAATTGAGCCCTCAGCAAATTCATATGTCTCACCCGGTTTAAGTGATTTAAGTCCTATTTGCTTCATGTCATCTGTATCAATTCGATAAATCGATTGTGGGCGTCCGTTATCTAAACCAAGATCACCAGTCCAAGCCGCTAAGAATAAACGTGGGTCGAGAGCTTCTGGGAAAACAGAAATTCCACCACCTTCATCTGCGCGCCCAATGGTTGGGAAAAAAGAACCCACAAAACCCAACTGTGGATTGGTATCAGGAACTTTAATTGCACCTATTGAAGATAAATTTGAATCTTGTGGCAAGAATGGAACTGGACCTTGATATCCAACGTTTCCAAGTGGATCGCGCACTGTAACAATTGGCGAATAACCATTAGCTTGTAAATACACACGAGTGTTTCCGAATGTAAGTGGACTATTTACTTTCACAATCTTCTTCTCAGGTGACTGCTCTGGATTGTTCTTGACTGTTACCCACATTGTGTAATCCTCAGGAGCATTCGTAACTGGGTCATATTTTCCTACAAATTTATCCACTTCGATTGAAAATGGTGGAAGCGACTTTTCATTAAACAATTTACCAAATGAGAGTGAGTCATATGATGTTGGAGTATTTATAAATCGCTCACCCACATTAACAATTGCATCCCCACGCATTCCAAAGAGCGAGCCAAAACTAACTCCAATAAGTATGAGTACAAGGGCTAAGTGGAATAGTAGGTTTCCGGTCTCGCGTGTAAATCCTTTTTCGGCCGAAAGTGAACCATCTAGTTCGCGGACTCTAAATCTATTTTTCTTAAACCACTGACGAGCGATTTCCAGTTCATCTCCGTTGCCTTTCCACTGCGCGTGAAACTCCATTCGTGAGAGATTCTTTGGCGTAACAGGTGGCATCGCGCGTGAAGCTTTGTAGTGTTCAAATGCTCGCGGAAGAACACAGCCAATGAGTGAAATAAAGAGCAGAATGTAAATCGCACTAAACCAAGGAGATGCATAGACATCAAAGAGTGAAAAGCGTTCGTACCACAGTGCTTTTGTTGGGGAATTTGCGAATACATCACTAACGGCCATTGGATTTTGCGTACGTTGTGGAATGAATGATCCCGGTATTGCCGCAACACCTAACATCATTAACAACACAAGTGCGGTGCGCATACTTGTGAGTTGTCGCCACATAAATCGCAGTAGCCCTACGGCTCCTATCTCAGGTACGGTCTCTTTCACTTAAATCACCGGAATGAAATCTGAGATCCATGAACGCATCTCGTTATTGAAAGCTCCCCATAACCCAAAGACTTGTGCAATTCCGATGGCTATTAAAAGTACGCCACCGATTTTTGTTATGAGATCGCCTCGACGCACCAAAAAGCGTCTGAGTTTTTCAGATCGGTCGAAAAATAAACCTGAAGCTATAAATGGTGCACCTAAACCGATGCAATAACCGAAGGACAAGATTGCTCCACGCAGCGCACTGGATTCTTGAAATGCAAGTGTCTGCACTGCACCGAGTGCTGGTCCGATGCACGGTGTCCAACCAACTCCGAATAAAAATCCAAGTACTGGTGCGCCAAGTAACCCAAGAGATACTGGCATCTTTGCCCGATATGTGGGAGAAAATGGGAATACGCCAATAAAGATCAATCCCAAAAGTATTGTGAAGGCTCCCAATACGGAAGTAATTAACTTTTCATTATCAAATACGTAGGCACCAAAACCACCGAAGAGTGCACCATATGAAATGAAGAGAACGCTAAAGCCGAGAACGAAGAGGATTGAACCTGATAACACGCGCCCACGGCTCTTTGAAAATCCAGCGGCATAAGAAATATAGCCTGGGACTAATGGCAGAACGCACGGAGATAAAAATGAGATCACTCCGGCGATGATTGCAATTGGAAATGCTGTAATCAAATAGCCATCGAGAATTTGCTCTACAACGAACTCTCTCATTCTGCACTCACCTTTTCGATGATTTCACTCAGGGATGCAAAAGTTATTTCTCCAGAAATTCTCGCTGCGACATTGCCATTCTTATCTATAACTACAGTCGATGGAATTGCATTGGCTGGCAGTGATTTTCTAAAGCCAATCAATACCGAATCATCAATCAATGTTGGATATGGCAGTGCAAAGCGCCGAACAAAAGCTTCGGCGGTTGCCGGATTATCACGCGTAAGAATTCCAATAAAAGCTACATCTGTGTATTTCTCAGATAGCGCAGCCAGTGTTGGGGCTTCTGCACGACAAGGTGCACACCAGGATGCCCAAACATTCACTACTGCGACTTGGCCACCATTAAAAGTGTAATTCTTTCCCGTTAACGTCATTCCAGAAAGTTCTGGCGCTGCAATGCGATTTGAAGTGCTAACAAAAGAAACACTTCCGTTTCCGGAGACAAAACTCTCTTCGGCAATTGATGAACCGCCGCCACCGCATGATGAAAGTAGAAGTGCCATAACTGGCAAGAGAATTAAGTTTTTTATTTTCATTTTTTTAGGGGCAATAGATGACCAGCCGGCTCGCTGTAACTTGTGCCGCTGATCATTCCATCTTCATCAAAATGCACGCTTGTCACACTTGCGAGTGAGCATTCGCGCTTACGGGGATCATGTAAAAGCCTGCGACCTTCAATTGCACTACGAAGAATCCATATGGGTAATTGATGAGAAACAACAATGGCATCTTTTCCTTGCGCCGCATCGCGTGCTGCAAATACAGCAGCAAGCATTCGATTAATTTGCTCATCGTATGGTTCGCCCCACGAAGGTTTCCAGGGATTCCATAAGTGCTTCCAAGCAGATGGGTGCTTTAGAACTCCATCGCCAATTCCAAAAGGTTTGCCTTCAAATACATTGGCTGCTTCGATTAATCGTTCATCAGTTGTAATTTTCATGTTGTGAGCCGATGCAATTGGCGCCGCAGTCTCTTGCGCTCGTTGTAACGGCGAAACGTGTAACGCGCCGAGATTAATACTCTTTGACCAATCACCAAGTGTTGCTGCCATCTTGTGACCGCGCTCTGAAAGTGTCCAACCAGGTTGACGTCCATAAAGAATCTTCTGCGGGTTGTGAACCTCGCCATGTCTGACCACATGTACCGTCGAACTCATTCGCTAAGCATAAAGCGTCATAAACCTTCTCTTCTCGCTAAGGTTGTGACATGGCGCTCACACCGAACCGGGTTGCCTTTTTCGATGTAGATAACACGCTTATTCGCGGTTCTACCCTCTTCTTTCTCGGAAAAGGAATGTACAAACGGGGGTACTTCACCAAGACAGATCTTTCGCGCTTTGCATTCGCCAACTTACGTTTTCGATTAACAGGTAAAGAAAAACAAGATGAAATCAAACGTTTTCAAAATGCAGCAACAGAATTTATTGGTGGGCACGATGTTGCAGAGATTCAGACAATTGGTCAACAAATTTACGATGAATACGTCTCTCCTGCTTGTTGGCAAGGAACTATTAACATCGCCCAAAGACATTTAAATGCTGGTGAAGAGGTTTGGCTAGTTACAGCCGCGCCTGAAGATATGGCTACTTTAATTGCGAAGAATCTAGGTTTTACAGGGGCACTTGGAAGTAAAGCCGAAGTTCGTGATGGAAAATACACCGGACAAATGCTTGGCAATTTATTACACGGTAGAGAAAAAGCTGTTGCAATTTCAGCTCTTGCTAAAGAAAAAGGATTCGATCTTGCAGAGTGTTACGCCTACTCTGATAGCCACAATGATTTTCCATTGCTCGAAGCAGTCGGCCATCCATCAGCAATTAACCCTGATGCGATTCTAAGTTTGCGCGCACTCGCAGAAGGTTGGCCAATTCACGATTTTCGTCGCGCACGCTTCATCATCAAAATTATCGGTCCGACAGTTTCTAGACTCGCTGCCGCCGGAATATGGTTGGCACCAGGCAGGCGTTCACGCTAACTCGATTTCACAGCACCAACTAAACCCCTGTAATGTAGGCAAGTTATGCAAATGCGTTCATTTACTGACTATCTACGTTCCGTAGATGATGCTGCCCTTTTAGAACTCTTCACATTGAGAGCAGATCTAATTTCGCCAGTTCCATCAGATATCGCATCTCTTGCAGTTCGTGCGTGCAGCGCTCCTAGTCTTGCTCGCGCAATTGATGGACTTAATCAATGGCAGTTTCAAGTTCTTGAAGCATGCGCAGTCATTAACGAACCATTTAGCGAAAAACAAGTTGTTGCCGTAACTGAAAAGGCTGCCACCGAAGTAATTCCTGAGTTGATTGCACGTGGACTTCTTTATCCATCTGAGGATGGAATGCGATTGCCTAACTCTGTGCGCGAAGTTTTGGGTAATGAGATTGCTGGTTTAGGACCAGCATCAATGGCGAAGTTAACTTTAAAGAAATTAGATGATGCACCAGCTGCTGCAAAGAAAGTGCTAGAGAGACTTATCTGGGGACCTCCACGTGGAAGCGTTGGAGACATTAAAAATCCTGGACCTGGTGTCACATGGTTACTGGAAGAAAACTTTATGGTGCCACTTGATCAACGCACTGTCATTCTGCCGCGCGAAGTTGGTATTTATCTGCGTGGTGGAAAAGTGCACAAAGAGCGAGAAGTAACACCGCCAGAAATTAAGGGATCAAAGCGCGATACGAAGAGTGTTCAACTCGCAGCAATTGCAAACGTTGCCACTGTCTTGCGCTGGGCAGATGAAATTCTCGAATACTGGGCACAAGAACCTGCTGATGCACTACGTGCAGGAGGCCTCGGCGTTCGTGATTTAAAAATTATTGCCACGCACATGGGAATTGATGAAAACTGTGCTGCCTTTGTTGCAGAACTTGTGTATCTCGCAGGTCTTGTCACCTTTGATGCAAATGACAAAATTCTTCCAACCAATAACTTTGATGTGTGGCTAACACAGAGTGCCTCAGTAAGATGGCAAGCACTTGCTGCTCCGTGGTTGATTACATCTCGTGTAAGCGGTCTTGTTGGACGTGCAGAGTCAAAGAACACTGCAGCCCTTGGGCCTGAATTAGATCGGGTCAATGCCGCAAGTACTCGTGCATTGGTTTTAAAACTCTTAGCAGAAAATGACACCGTTGCGCCAGAATTAGTGAGCTTTACCAATCGAGTTAAATGGTGTGCACCATCAAAGCGAAATCCTGGTTTACAAGAAGAAATGGTGCAGTGGACACTTCGTGAAGCAGAGTGGCTAGGCATTACTGGGCAAGGTGTTATTTCTAAATACGGAGAAGAATTTCTACGCGGCGATGAGCTCGAGATAATTAATACGGATTTGCCGCAACCAGTTGATCACATCTTGATTCAAAGCGATAACACTGCAATTGCCCCAGGGCCACTTGTTCATGATGTAGCAGCAGTCCTTGCAATTATTGGTGACATCGAAAGTCGCGGTGGTGCAACTGTCTATAGATTTACGGATGCAACTATTCGTCGCGGACTAGATCATGGCAAGACTGGCGATGAAATCATCGAGTTCTTGCGCAAAACTTCTAAGACTCCAATTCCGCAACCGTTGGAATACTTGATTTCAGATGTAGCAAAGAAACATGGACGATTGCGAGTAGGAAACACTTCATCATTTATCCGCTGTGAAGATCCTGCGCTTATTACACAGATAATCAGTGATAAACGATTGGATATTTTGTCTCTACGCAGAATCGCACCAGAAGTAATGATCTGTGACATGGATGCACACGATGTCATGAATGTTTTGCGAAATGCCGGATACTTGCCCGCAGCTGAATCTACTAATGGAATGTTATTGACAGGTCCGCGCTCCTCCAGAGCACAATCTAAACCGCGTCCACCGCGAATCATTGGAGAATTAGAAGTACCTACTGATGCTGCATTAAGCGCTGCTATTCGCACAATCCGTGTTGGTGAAAAATCTAGTCACAAACAGAGCACACTTCGAAATATTGCAAACACCGCACTAGGTGCACTGCCACGAACAACTGCAAATGAAACACTCGATGTATTACTTAAATACATTCAAGAGCAACGTTCACTTTCAATTGGTTATGCAGATAACAATGGCGCTGTTTCTCATCGAATTATTGATCCACTGAAAATCTCTGCTGGCTCATTGATTGCCCGAGACCACGGCACAGGCGAGATGCAAACATTTAGAATTCCGCGTATTACGGGGGTTGCACCGCTATGACAAGCGAGAAGCAAGGCGAATACGGCAGACTTAACCCTATGTTGGCAGCCCTTGAAGCATTGGTGAAGTGTGAATCTCCCACTGAAGATCTCAAGGCATGCAACGATGTTGTTCGACTAGCAAGTGACATAGCAACACGTGTACTTGGAACACCTGCAGAGATTCGCCAAATAGAAGGTCGCCCAGTTTTCTGGTGGGGCGCAGCACAACCCGATGTTGTTTTACTTGCACACCTCGACACAGTGTGGCCTGTTGGTTCATTCACACCGTTGTGGCAAATAGATGGTGATGTACTTCGCGGTCCTGGTACATATGACATGAAGGCTGGTTTCGTTCAAGCACTCTTTGCACTCAAAGGAATTAGTGGCTCTGTTGCACTAATTGGAACAACTGATGAAGAAACCGGAAGTCATGCTTCTCGTAAGTTAATTCAAGATTTATCTTCAAAGGCGAAAGCTGTATTGGTTTTAGAAGCTGCCATTGATGGCAAAGTAAAGACTGGCCGCAAAGGCACAGCGATGTACCAAGTACATGTTCATGGACGCGCTGCGCATGCTGGGCTCGAGCCAGAAAAAGGAATTAACGCAACCACAGAAATTGCACACATTATTACGGCGCTTGCATTCTTAGAAAACAAAGAGAAGCAAACAACAGTTGTTCCAACACTTGTGAAGGCTGGCAATTCAACAAATACAGTTCCGGATTATGCAGTCTTGGATATTGATGCTCGCTCGTATTCAACTGATGAACTCAATCGTGTAGATGCCGCAATCCGAAGCCTTGTGCCGCTGCATCCTGAAGCGCGAATTGAAATTACCGGTGGATTAAATCGTCCCCCACTAGAGACAACATCGACTATGGAGCTTTACGAACGCGCAGAAAAAGTTGCTGCACGCATCGGAATGCCACCACTTGGTCACGCATCCGTTGGCGGTGCCAGTGATGGAAACTTTGCAGCTGCTGCAGGTGCGAAAGTTCTAGATGGTCTGGGCGCTGTTGGTTCTGGCGCACACGCCACAACAGAGTGGGTAAGTATTAAAGCTCTTGAAGAGCGCAGTGCGTTCTTGCACGAGTTCATCAAGGATTTACTCAATGACTGATGGGCCATTGATCGTTCAGAGCGATAAAACACTGCTCTTAGATATTGACCATGCGATGTCCACAGAGTGTCGCCGTGCGATCGCGCCTTTTGCAGAACTAGAACGCTCCCCCGAGCACATTCACACATATCGTCTGACTAATTTAGGTTTATGGAATGCGCGCGCTGCCGGCCATGACGCAGAAATGGTTATCGATACTTTAATTAAGTATTCGCGCTATGCAGTGCCGCATTCAATTCTTGTTGATGTTGCAGAAACAATGTCTCGCTATGGTCGTCTGCGACTAGAGGCGGATCCAATTCATGGATTGATTCTTGTCACAACTGATACAGCAGTTCTTGAAGAAGTTATTCGTGCCAAGAAAATCGCACCGCTATTAGGTGTTCGAATTGATAATGAAACAATTGCAGTGCACCCAAGCCAACGTGGTCAGATTAAACAATCGCTACTGCGCTTGGGTTGGCCGGCAGAAGATTTTGCAGGATACGTAGATGGTCAGGCTCATGAAATTGCACTCAAGCAAACGGATTGGAAAATTCGTCCTTATCAAGAGTTAGCAGCAGAAGGATTTTGGCATGGTGGCTCTGGAGTTGTGGTGCTGCCGTGTGGTGCTGGAAAAACAATTGTTGGCGCAGCAGCAATGGCGCATGCAAAGGCAACAACCTTAATTCTTGTAACAAACACAGTTGCGGCTCGCCAATGGCGCGAAGAGTTGCTTAAGCGAACAACCCTCAATGAAGATGAAATTGGCGAATACTCTGGAGCTAAAAAAGAGATTCGTCCCGTAACTATTGCGACTTACCAAGTGATGACAAAGAAAAAAGATGGCGTGTACGCACACCTTGATCTCTTTGACACTCATGACTGGGGTTTGATTATTTATGACGAAGTGCACTTGTTGCCCGCGCCAATCTTTCGCTTCACTGCAGATATTCAATCCCGTCGTCGTTTAGGGCTTACTGCAACATTGGTTCGTGAAGATGGAATGGAAGGTGAGGTTTTTTCACTCATTGGTCCGAAACGCTTTGATGTTCCTTGGAAAGAGATTGAATCTCAGGGATATATCGCACCTGCGCAATGCGTTGAAGTCCGCGTAAATTTAAGTGAAACTGAGCGACTTTCATATGCAACAGCCGAACCAGAAGAGCGTTATCGATTCTGCGCAACAACTCGTACAAAGCGCAACGTCGTTGAATCACTCGTTGCTCATCACGCTGGCGAACAAATACTTGTAATTGGTCAATACATTGATCAATTAGATGAACTCTCAGAAGTTCTTGGTGTTCCGCTCATTAAAGGTGAAACGCCAGTTAAAGAACGTGAGATTCTCTTTAATAAATTTAGAAGTGGAGAAGTTTCCTGCCTAGTTGTTTCAAAGGTTGCTAACTTCTCTATCGATTTACCTGATGCAACTATTGCAATACAGGTCTCAGGAGCATTTGGATCGCGTCAAGAAGAAGCGCAGCGCCTCGGCCGCATCTTGCGCCCAAAGTCAGATGGCCGCAGTGCAACTTTTTACTCTGTTGTCTCTCGCGACACAATCGATCAAGACTTTGCACAAAACCGTCAGCGCTTCTTAGCCGAGCAGGGTTATGCGTACAAAATTATTGACGCTGACGATGTGTTTCAAGGCAAGCTCTAAAGCGTTCTGGATCAACGCGCCAGAAGTCGTGGTGCTCCCCATCAATATGTGTCACCGGAACTTGTTCGCCATATAACTTTTCAAGTTCGGCATCGCCATCTATGTATTTGAGATCAATCAAATAATTTAATTCGTCCTTCATAGATTCAAGTGTTTCGACTGCAACATCACAGAGATGACAGCCATGCCGTGAAAAAACTGTAATGATTGTTTGGGACAACTATTTTTTCCGCTTCTTATTCATCGCACGATCGATAAACTCTTCAGCAACGAGGGTGACATCACCTTTTAATCGGTACGCGCTCTTTTCTAAATCTTTTAAAACAGCGTTTACTGTTGTCTGTGTGACAGATCCAACGAGAGGTCCAAATCTTTTTGCAAAGAGAACGTGTGCAATTTCGCTGACAGATTTTGCTAAGTCTTCACGAGCTTCATCTAATGTTGGTTCTGGTTTCTTTGGTGCTTCCGAAAAATCCAATGAAATTGGACGTTCGGCCTTCATCCGAGAATAAAGATCGTTATTAGTGGTAGCGCCGCTCTCATCCATAGGCAAATCATCTCACCCTGATACCTTTTGCACATATGCAAACAAGAACCAGCACTCGCACCGCAAAGGGGCTTTTACTAGTTCTCCTCGCATCTTTAATCTCGATGCCGCAAGCCGAAGCGGCGCCACTAGTTGCCCCATCAACTGTATGGGGGCACACATATGCAGCAGAAGCATCAGGAGTTATATCGGTTCCGGCCACGCACCCAGCCAACTTGGAAAAGCTTTCAAAGTTCGTTGTTAATTATAAAAACTTTCCAGATTGGGCAAAAAACGAAGTTCAAGCAGCCATTGATTTGTGGGCAGTAAATTTTGATTCAAAAGTTCCGGTAAATGTTGATGCAACATGGGCACGATCAAGCACTTCAGACATTCTGGGTAGTGCTCGTCCGGATCGTTATTACTCAAAGTTTTCTGGAGCGCCCGATCCTTCGCTCTGGTATGCATCAGCACTTGCTAATGCGGTTGCAGGAAAAGATTTAGATTTAGATAATCCTGAAATCATTATTCAAATCAACTCAGAAGCTGATTGGGATTTAGACGGTCTTGGAAAACCCACTCGCTATGAATATGACTTAAAGTCAGTAATGTTTCATGAGATGGCACATGGCTTAGGTTTTCTCTCAACAAGTTCATTCGTCTTCGATCGCACAAAGGGTCAAAACGTTGGAATCCTTTTGCAACCAACACCATTTGATGCCTACCTGCAAACAGAAGATGGAAATCGTTTAGTTGATCTTCCTTCGCCATCATTTGAATTGGGTCAAGCACTTACTTCTCGACTCGTCTGGTCTGGCCCCGAAGGAATCAAAGCGAATAACGGAGTTAAGCCATTGATGTACACGCCGTCTAGTTATGAAGGCGGATCATCGGTTAGCCACGTAGATGAAAACACTTTTACAAACTCTGGAACTGATGCGGTAATGACTCCAAATCTTGAAGCTGGTGAAGTCTTTAACGAGCCTGGCCCAATCTTGCTTGCAATGATGAAGGATCTTCGCAATAAACCAGCACCAGGCCTAGCCGTCGGCATTCCAAGTGAAGTTCTAAATGCAGAGGCTCTGATCGCAGATTCAGCTGCGATTTTAATTTTCGATCCACCAGTTAACTCGAGAACCGCTCAGGTCCGTGAATACATCATTAAAAATGTAAATACCGGCAAGGAAACAACTGTGACTGATAGCCCTGCAATTATTTCCGGATTAAAGAATGGAACTAGTTATACCTTTGAAATTGTGGCTGCCAATTCCAAAGGGGCTTCACCTGCGGTGATTACCAAATCAGTCACGCCTCGCGCTGCATGGAAGTCACAGGTGCTAGATGCGACTTCTGATGCAAGTTCGATTAAGTCAACAACTCTTAACGGCCAACCGGTGATTGCTTACGTAGATTCAAAGACATCAATTCTTCGCATTGCAACATGGGGTGGAAAGAATTGGAAGAAGACAACAGTTGATAGCGATATTGCAGGACAAGTTTCCCTCTGTGTTAGCGGTAAGAGCCTGAAGCAGACACTTCATGTTTTTTATGCGGATAAAACAGAGAATGATTTGCGATACGCAACTGTAAATGGCGCAAAGATTTCACGAGAGATTGTTGATGGAAATGCTGAGAAGGTACAGTCCTATGAAGAAATTGTGCGCGTACCAACAGCAAGTAATGTCAGTGTTTCAAATGCTTGCGCTGTTACAAGTGAAGGAATTCAGGTCTTCTATCGTGACGAAACTCAAGGTGTATTACTCGGGGCATACAAAAACTTCGGTGGTTCCTGGAATTACGAATTAGTAGATGGCGATCGTAAAACCGATTTTCGTACTACGGGCGATGTTGCATTTCACCTTAAGGCTCTTGTCGATGGAAACAAAACGTATGTCATATACGACTCTGTACTAGCTATTAATCAAAACCGTGATGCCACATCTGGAGAAATCCGCTTAGCGACTAGAACAAGCTTTGATCCTGGTGCATGGCAATTTCGAACACTGGAATCACCGAAAGCAGATGCTTCGATTCTTGGTTATGACGTAGAAATTGTGAAGAGCGCGAAGGGGATTATGGCCACGTGGTTCTCGGCAACAGCTTTATCAATGCCAGATCCAACTCTGGTGCGAACTTTAAACATAAGTAATTCATCAAGTGTTTTAACAACATCATCTTCAAACTTTGGCACTGCAAACAAACTATTGAGCAGTGACTCCAAGACGCTTATGTTTAACTGTCTCGGCCGACTTTGCGCAATTGATTATGCAAAGTTTTCTAGAGGACAAAGAGCAATTTCACTGGCATCGTCTTGGCAATCTGTTGAGCCAATCGCAAGTGCATGGATTACGTTAAACAAGGTTCGCTACGCAGTAGCAGGTATTAATGGAAAAGTTGTACTGCTAAAAGCTGCGTAATTACTTCGCGTTACGACGTTGGATGCGAGTCTTCTTCAGAAGTTTTTTATGCTTCTTCTTCGCCATACGCTTACGTCGTTTCTTGATAACCGAACCCATAGGTCACGCTTTCTATTTATGTTGGTAAGGGGGTTAGGTTAGCGCTAAGTGAGTCTAAAAATCGAAACGGCCGTCTGGCTCGAAGTCATGAGCACTACTCCGAGATCCTTTGAATAGCCGAGGGCTATCGGCACACCTGTAGCGCTGTTAGCGGCTGTGAGTGCACCTTTGCTATTAAATGTAAGCAAGAGTGGAGTTGGTCCGCTCGGTTTCCAATTTGAAACTCCCTTTACTGCAGACTTCGATGCGAAAACTGCAAAGTGCGTTCCGCGGAGACCAAGGGCGGCAATTGTTGCACCAGTGGATGCAAATCTAAATGTCCACGTCGGTGAAAGATTCGTTGCAAACTTTGTTAGCGCACTCTCAACTCTTTGTCCTGTTTGTACATAACCAGTCAAGAACAATGAGTTCGTTGCAGAGTTCCATTCGCGAGTGGCTTTTGATGCGGAGCTTCGAACAAGCAAAGAAAGTTTTCCAGCACTTGAATACTTTGCGATTATTCCATCGCGCAACCCCACGCGTTTTTTGCCAGCAAGAGTTTCGGTGCTATTTCCAATTGCATAGATACTGGAATCTGTGCCACGTATAACTGCATCAATGTTTGTGTCGGTAGTTCCTAAATTAATTGGAGCACCGAATACGCCTTCAAGAGTGCTGGATATTAAGAATCCAGAGTTGCCTGTATCTGTTGCCTTCATGCCACCTATCGTGAATCCCTTTGTATTTACCGCAATTGAATTTACGAGCAGCGCAGATTTAAGATCTAGTGAATACGTTGAAAGCAATTGCCCTGCACCGGAAACTTTCCAGACCGTTGCAACTGTTAAATCTGATCGAGTAGGTACTTTGGGCGCAACAACTACATTGTCAGGATTGATCGGCGGTGTTGTTGGAATTGAATTTGGTGCATCGAGTGGAACATTTGCACTCGAACCTGCAACCCACATATTTCCTGCACTATCTGCCACAAGAGCAGTAGCAATACTTGCTGCTCCTTGTGTAAGCGTCAGACGCCATTTTTCTATGCCGTCGGCGCCAATTGCCCAAAGAGTTGAATCATTGAGTAAAACAATTGATGAACCAAGAATATGCATCTTGGTGTTTGTAGTTATGGGTGTCGCAAGGTTAATTGCAACCATCTCTTTTGCTGCTACTGGTTTTGGCGCTGCACCGGCGTACTGAGAAACAAAGACAAGCGGCAAAATCAAAAAAACAGCTACAAGACGTTTCACGATTGTGTAATCACGCTAATTCCTGTGAGCGATCGCGCGCAGCTTTCATTGCCTTTGCAACAATGCCAGCTAGATCTGAATCATTCAGTGAAGCAAGTGCTGCAGCCGTTGTTCCATTAGGACTTGTTACATTTTCACGAAGAGTTGTCGCACTCTTTCCTGATTGGTCCAGAAGCGTTGCAGCACCCAACATTGTTTGCGCCGTCAACGTTGTAGCAACTTCTTTAGAGAGCCCAAGTGCCATTGCGCCTTCGATCATATGTTCGGCAAATGCAAAGAAATACGCAGGACCAGAGCCGCTTGTTGCTGTAATTGCATCCTGCAAATCTTCTGTTACTTCAACAACTTTTCCAGTTGCTCCAAGAAATGCGTTAACAAAGGCAGCCTCTGAGTCGCTTACGCCAGCCCCCCGAGACATTCCAGACATGCCAACAGCAACAAGTGCGGGAGTATTTGGCATCACTCGAATAACAGGATTGTTTGTCCCAAGATGCGATGAGATAAATGAAGTGCTTTTTCCTGCTGCAAATGTAATGACGAGTGCACCAGCTTTAATTGAGCCTTTAATCTCTGCTAAAACCGAGGCCATATCTTGTGGTTTTACAACCAAAAGCAGCACATCACTAGCGCTGACATTGCTTGATAGATCACAAGCACCTATGCCATAGCGCTTTACCAGCTCATCTGCTCGTTCTGCACGCTTTTCACTGATACAGATCGATGCCGCATTGATTCCAAACTTAATCAGGGCTGCGATAAGAGCTTCACCCATAACACCGGCACCGATAACACCAACTTGTGAAGGTTGCAGTGGCTTTATTGCGGTACTCATGTTGCTAAGGATACCTGTACGCTCTGCAACTATGTCTGAAATAAAGCCTGGGTTTGCACGTGATTGGGTTGAATTCAATGACCCTAATGACGAAGAAGAAATCTTTAAGTGCGACCTCACATGGTTGACCTCCAACTGGACCTGTATTTATGGCGATGGTTGCAAAGGTGTATTTAAAGATCGTCCAAATGATGGCTGCTGCACTGAAGGTGCAATATATTCTGATGAAGAAGATGAAGAGCGCACACTAAAAGCTGCGGCAATGCTTACTCCAGAAATGTGGCAATTCTTCGATGAAGCACAGCCAAAGAAATCTGGTGGCAAGTTAAAAATTTCAGAAAAAGATGAAGACAAAGAACGCAAGACTCGCACCATTGATGGGGCATGTATTTTCTTAAATCGTAAAGGTCACACTGCAGATGGCTTCACTGGCTCATTTGGTTGCGTGCTTCATCACTTAGCTGAAAAAGAAAAGATTCACTTCGTTGATACAAAGCCAGATGTATGTTGGCAATTACCACTTCGTCGTTCATATGAAGTTCGCGAATTCGGCGAGCGCGAAATATCCGTAACAGTAATCGGAGAGTACGAACGTCTTGCATGGGGCGAAGGCGGAGAAGATTTCGATTGGTATTGCACAAGCAACACTGAAGCTCACGTTGGAAAAGAACCGGTTTACATTTCAAATAAAACCGAACTCCAGGCGCTCATGGGCAAAGATGCTTATGCGGTACTGGCCAAACTATGCGATCAACGCATTGCGGGTATCAAAGATGCGCAGAAGCGTTCACTTCCACTCTTTGTTATTCAACACCCAGCGACAATTGCGGCAGGCAAATAGTCAGTATTTGCCTCTAGGCTAAGCGCATGGCAAAGGTCGAGAAGGATCCATTTCGCTGCACCGAATGTGGGTGGAGTGCGAATAAATGGGTTGGCCGTTGCGGTGAATGCCAAGCATGGGGCACAGTAGAAGAAATCAATGCACCTAAGCGTTTATCACTTGTTCCTGGCGCGGTTACACATAAAGCAACACCGATTGGCGATGTAGATCTCTCTGCTGCCAGCGCCAAACCAACTGGAGTTAGCGAATTAGATCGCGTACTCGGTGGCGGGCTTGTTCCAGGTGCTGCAATCTTGTTAGCCGGCGAACCTGGCGTTGGTAAATCAACTCTTTTGTTATCTGTTGCCGCACAAACTGCAAAAGCGAAAATCCGTGCGCTTTATATAAGTGGCGAAGAATCCGCCTCACAAGTTCGCCTACGCGCAGAACGCATCAACGCAATTGATCCCGAGTTATTCTTAGCATCCGAAACTGATCTCAGCGCAGTTATCTCTCATATCGATGCCGTAAAGCCACAACTGTTGATCATCGACAGTATTCAAACAATTGGTTCATCGGCAGCCGATGGTGCACCTGGTGGTGTTACACAAGTCCGCGAAGTTGCTGGCGCACTTATTCGTATCTGCAAAGATCGCGACATCACTCTGCTCTTAGTCGGTCACGTCACTAAAGATGGCTCTATTGCAGGTCCACGTCTGCTCGAACACATCGTCGATGTTGTCCTTCAATTCGAAGGCGAGCGTCACTCACGCCTTCGTTTGATTCGCGCAATCAAAAATAGATTCGGCGCCAGCGATGAAGTTGGTTGCTTTGATTTAAGTGATACCGGCATCGAAAGCGTTATGGATCCAACTGGTTTGTTTACATCTCGTCACAGCGAGCCAGTTCCTGGCACATGTGTCACCGTCACACTCGAAGGTCGCAGGCCGTTACTTGCAGAGATTCAAGCGTTAGTTAGTGCAGGACGTGAAAGCGATTTTGGTAATGCACGCCGCGTAACAAGTGGTTTGGACTCTGCTCGCACATCAATGACTCTTGCAGTTCTAGAACTTCGTGCACATGTAAAAGTTGGTGGCCGCGATGTATATGCCGCAACTGTTGGTGGAATGAAGATGTCCGAACCCACAGCCGACCTTGCACTCGCTCTGGCAGTGGCATCTGCTGCTAAAGCTTTAGCACTTCCCGCAGATCTTGTTGCAATCGGAGAAGTTGGTCTTGCTGGTGAAATTAGAAAAGTAAGTGGCGTAGAACGCAGACTTGCCGAAGCTTTCCGTCTTGGATTTAAACGAGCACTCGTTCCTGCTGGCTCAGATGTAAAGATTGCCGGAATGGAAATCGTTGAAGTATCTCGTCTTGATCAGGCACTTAGTCGGGTAAAAATAAACGGCGAATGAGCCTTCTAGAAAAAGAGATCACTCAGTGGTTTGCTAAAAACAAACGTGATCTTCCATGGCGAAAGACAAGTGCATGGGGCGTTTTAGTTTCGGAAATAATGTTGCAGCAGACTCCCGTTGCTCGGGTCGAACCTATCTGGCATATCTGGATGAAGCGTTGGCCAACGCCAAAAGATTTAGCCAAGGCAACTCCAGCAGAAGTAATCACAGAGTGGGGACGCCTTGGTTATCCGCGTCGTGCACTACGTCTTCGAGAGTGCGCACAAGTAATTGCAACAGATTTCAATAACAAGGTTCCGGATAACGAGATTCAATTACGTAAGTTACCTGGCATTGGCGATTACACAGCGGCTGCTGTCATGGCGTTCGCATTCGAAGAACGCTCATTGGTTTTGGATATAAACATTCGCCGATTGTTTTCACGCATATACGACGGCGATCAATCACCTACGACCGCACCGAATAAAACAGAGCGTGCGGCACGTGCCGAATTAGTGCCTAAAAAGAATGCGCATGTATGGGCTGCAGCCACTATGGAACTCGGTGCACTCATCTGTACGGCACAAAAACCTAAGTGTGAAATATGCCCAGTTGCTGATGCATGTAAGTGGCGCTCACTTGATTACCCACAATCAGATCAACCAAAGCGCACACAAGCATGGAATGGCACCGACAGACAGTGCCGCGGAGTTATCGTGCAAGCACTTCGCGACAATGATTCGCTCACCGAAAAAGAGATTAAGAAGTTATGGATTCTAGAATCACAAGTAGAAAAGGCTTTAAAAACACTTCTGGCCGATGGGTTGATTACCCAATCGGCCAGAAATAAATACTCGCTACCTAATTAAACAGTTGGTGCACCTGTCAGATTTTCAGGTGAATCTGGCATCTCAGACTTTGGTGCGCCTTTGAAAGTAAAGACAGCATCCGCGCCTTCGCCTTCAACATCTACAACGATGATTTCGCCAGCGTTGAGTTCGCTAAAGAGAATGCGCTCGGAGAGTGCATCTTCGATCTCGCGTTGAATTGTGCGGCGTAGCGGACGTGCGCCAAGTAATGGATCGTAACCACGGTCTGCAAGAAGACCCTTCGCAGCGCTTGTAAGTTCGATTCCCATATCTTTTGCACGTAGACGCTCATCAAGGTTTGCAATCATGAGATCAACAATCTGAATGATCTGATCCTTAGTGAGCTGGTGGAAGACGATGATGTCATCGATACGGTTTAAGAACTCAGGACGGAAGTGTGACTTAAGTTCGTCACTTACTTTGCCCTTCATGCGCTCGTAATTTGTAAGTTCGTCACCAGAGTTAGCAAAACCAAGTCCAAGACTCTTTGAGATATCGCGTGTTCCAAGGTTTGTAGTCATGATGATGACTGTGTTCTTGAAGTCAACAGTGCGACCTTGTGCATCTGTTAGGCGACCATCTTCGAGAACTTGAAGAAGTGAGTTAAAGATATCTGGGTGTGCTTTTTCAATTTCATCAAAGAGCACAACAGAGAATGGACGGCGACGTACTTTCTCTGTGAGTTGTCCGCCTTCGTCATAACCGACATACCCTGGAGGTGCACCGAACAGACGTGATGCGGTGTGACGCTCTGAGTATTCAGACATATCGAGTTGGATTAACGCATCAGCATCTCCGAATAAGAATGATGCAAGTGTGCGTGAAAGTTCTGTCTTACCAACACCGGATGGACCAGCGAAGATAAATGATCCGCCAGGACGCTTTGGATCTTTTAATCCTGCGCGTGTACGACGAATTGCTTGTGACAACGCCTTGATTGCCTGATCTTGTCCGATCACGCGACGGTGTAGTTCGTCTTCCATACGAAGAAGTCGTGCTGTCTCTTCTTCAGTTAATTTAAATACTGGAATACCAGTTGAGGCAGAGAGAACTTGTGCAATTAACTCTTCATCAACTTCTGTGACCTTATCTAGGTCACTTGCCTTCCACTGTTTTTCAGCTTCTACTTTTTCAGCGATCAGTGATTTTTCAGTGTCGCGAAGTCCAGCTGCTTTTTCAAAGTCTTGTCCGTCAATTGCAGACTCTTTTTCTTTACGAGCTGCAGCGATCTTGTCATCGAATGCACGGAGTTCGGCAGGTGCTGTCATGCGCTTAATGCGAAGACGTGAACCTGCTTCATCGATGAGATCGATTGCTTTATCTGGCAAGAAGCGATCTGAAACATAACGATCTGCCATGTTTGCAGCGGCTGCGAGCGCACCATCTGTAATTGATACACGGTGGTGTGTTTCGTAGCGATCGCGTAGGCCTTTAAGAATTTCAATTGTATGAGCAACAGATGGCTCTTTCACCTGAATTGGTTGGAAACGGCGTTCTAGCGCTGCATCCTTTTCTAGGTGCTTGCGATACTCATCGAGAGTGGTTGCACCGATTGTCTGGAGTTCACCGCGGGCAAGCATTGGCTTGAGAATGCTTGCCGCATCAATTGCACCTTCTGCAGCGCCCGCGCCAACAAGTGTGTGAATTTCATCGATGAAAAGAATGATGTCGCCGCGTGTTTTGATTTCTTTGAGAACTTTCTTCAAGCGCTCTTCGAAATCTCCGCGGTAGCGTGAACCAGCAACGAGTGCACCAAGGTCTAGTGAATAAAGCTGCTTATCTTTCAAAGTCTCTGGCACATCGTTTTTAACGATTGCTTGTGCAAGTCCTTCGACAACAGCTGTCTTACCAACACCTGGTTCACCGATTAATACTGGGTTGTTCTTTGTGCGACGTGAAAGAATCTGCATTACGCGTTCGATTTCAAGTTCGCGACCGATTACAGGATCAAGCTTTCCTTCACGCGCTGCTTGTGTCAGGTTGCGACCGAATTGATCGAGTACCAATGATGTAGATGGTGTTCCTTCTGCTGGTCCGCCAGATGTAACAGCTTCTTTGCCTTGGTAACCAGAGAGAAGTTGAATGACACTTTGACGTACGCGATTTAGGTCTGCACCAAGTTTTACGAGAACTTGTGCGGCAACGCCTTCGCCTTCGCGAATAAGTCCAAGAAGAATATGTTCTGTGCCAATATAATTGTGGCCAAGTTGTAGCGCTTCGCGTAGTGAGAGTTCAAGAACTTTCTTTGCGCGTGGAGTAAATGGAATGTGGCCACTAGGTGCTTGTTGACCTTGACCAATAATTTCTTCAACTTGTGCGCGTACACCTTCAAGTGAAATACCAAGGGATTCGAGTGCTTTTGCAGCAACGCCTTCACCTTCGTGAATGAGTCCAAGAAGGATGTGCTCTGTGCCAATGTAATTGTGATTGAGCATGCGAGCTTCTTCTTGCGCCAAGACAACAACGCGACGGGCTCGATCGGTAAAGCGCTCAAACATTTGGTTGACTCCTTCTAGATGGTATGGATAAGCCTAGCCCGAAGGGGGCATGGCTCGCGATGTGAGTTGTACATTGGTTTTAACCCCAAATATGGCGTATTTATGCCCGATATATGCCCAGATTTAGAGTTTTTTGAGCATGCGAGTGTTGCCCAAGGTGTTCGGTTTAACACTTTCCAGGTCTAAGAACTCGGCGATACCGGCGTCATAGGAACGCAAGAGCTCGGCGTATACATCAGCATCTACTGGTGTTCCTTGGATCTCTTCAAAACCATGGCGGCCAAAGAATTTCGTTTCAAATGTGAGACAGAAAATTCTCTTGATACCGATTGCTCGCGCGCGTTCTTCGATTGCCAACATTAAGTTGTGGCCAACACCTGTGCCACGCAATCTTTCAACAACAGCAACTGTGCGAACTTCGGCAAGGTCTTCCCACAATACGTGGAGTGCACCACAACCAACAACTTCATTGTTTTCTATTGCAACAGTAAATTCTTGAACGCTTTCATACAGCGTGACAGTTTCCTTTGTTAAGAGGCGGCCACCGATTGAGTACGTATCAATCAGAGCACGAATGCCTTTGATGTCAGAAGTTCTGGCTGAGCGAATCTCCATATTCAATTATTCAGCTTCTGGCTTTACCAATGGGAAGAGAATGGTTTCGCGAATTCCAAGTCCGGTCAGCGCCATCAACAAACGATCAACACCCATTCCCATTCCACCTGTTGGTGGCATTGCAAACTCCATTGCACGTAAGAAATCTTCATCTACTTGCATTGCCTCAAGGTCACCTTTCGCGCCGAGTTTTGCTTGTTCAACTAAACGATCGCGTTGGATAACCGGATCAACTAACTCTGAGTATCCAGTTGCCAATTCAAATCCATCGACATAGAGATCCCACTTTTCTGCCACACCAGGAGTTTCGCGATGTGCACGAACGAGTGGTGATGTATCAACGGGGAATCCCATAACAAATGTTGGAGCAATGAGTTGATCTTTTGCTACGTGCTCGAATATTTCTTCGGCAAGTTTTCCTGCAATCCACTTTGGATCAATCTTTATGCCTAATTTTGTTGCTATACGCTTCAAATCATCTATCGGCGTAAGCGCGGTTACTTTCTCGCCAACGCCTTCTGAGATTGCGTCATAAAGTGAAATCTCTTTCCACGTGCCACCGAGATCTGCTTTGCGACCATCGTGGTGTGTAACCACATGCGAACCAGAGATAGCCATCGCTGCGTTTTGCACGAGTTTGCGAGTCAACTCTGCAATTGAACGCCAATCACCATATGCCTGATAACTCTCGATCATCGCAAACTCTGGTGAGTGCGATGAATCAGCGCCTTCATTTCTAAAGTTTCGGTTGATTTCGAATACGCGCTCGATGCCGCCCACAACACAACGCTTAAGGAAGAGTTCGGGTGCGATACGCAAGAAGAGTTCCATGTCATAAGCATTTGAATGAGAAATAAATGGTCGAGCCGCCGCTCCTCCGTGCATTACTTGCAGCATCGGTGTTTCAACTTCTACGAAGCTTTCGTTGTGGAAAGTTTCGCGAAGTGAGCGCATCACAGTTGGGCGAAGTCGTGCGTAATCGCGCGCTTCTGGTCTAACAATTAAATCTACATAACGCATACGAACACGAGTCTCTTCTGACATCGGCTTGTGTTCATTAGGCAGTGGACGAAGTGATTTTGCTGCCATCTGCCATGAGTTAGCGAGAACAGATAATTCACCGCGCTTTGAAGAGATGATTTCGCCAGTAACACTTACGAAGTCACCGAGATCAACATCGCTCTTCCATGATTCAAGTTGTTCTTCGCCCACTTTGTCCAAGGAAATCATTGCCTGTAATTCAGTGCCATCACCTTCGCGAAGTGTTGCAAAGCAAAGTTTTCCGGTATCGCGTTTGAAAATAATTCGACCGCTCACACTGTGAACATCACCTGTTGCACTATCTGTTGCAATGTCTGCGTACTGCGCACGAACTTCGGCAAGAGTTTTTGTACGAGGTACAGATACTGGATATGGCTCGATTCCACGCTCGATAAGGCTCGCACGCTTCTCGCGGCGAATGCGCAGTTGTTCGGGTAGATCGTCCTCGATGCTCATAGGTTTGTAATCCTACCGAGTTACGAGTTTCTCTCGTGTATCAGGCGCAGCCCAATCAACGTTAAATCAGGCTCGTGGTGATCAATTGTTTCACTGACGCCAATTATTAGTGGGGCAAGTCCACCAGTTGCAATAACAGTTGGGCTTGTACCAAATTGGTCAAGTAATTCAGCAGTTATTCGGTCAACCAAACCATCTACTTGTCCAGCAAAACCAAAGATGGTTCCGGATTGCAGAGCTTCAACTGTATTTTTCCCGATGACACTCTTTGGTCGCACGAGTTCTACTTTGCGCAATTGCGCGGCGCGAGCAGCTAAAGCATCAACTGATATTTCAATTCCGGGTGCAAGTGCGCCACCGAGGAATTCGCCCTTAGGGGAAACAACATCGAGATTTGTTGATGTTCCGAAGTCCACAACAATTGCTGGGCCGCCGTACAAAGTATGTGCGGCAAGAGTATTAACAATTCTGTCTGCGCCAATTTCTTTTGGATTATCAACCAAGAGTGGAACACCTGTTTTTGTACCAGGTTCGACAATTGTCACCTGAATATCTGCAAAGTAATCAGCAATCATTGTGCGCAATTCACGCAGGGTTGCTGGCACTGTAGAACAAATCGCCAAAGCAGAAATCTCGTAGTCACGAACGAGTGCGCCGTATTGCAGCCACAACTCATCGGCAGTGCTGCGTGGATCAGTCTTTACGCGCCATGAACGAACTAGTTCTTCGCCTTTAAAGATTCCAAGAACTGTGTTGGTATTACCAACATCTACTCCGAGCAACATGGCTACTCCACTCTCATGTCTAGTCCGATATCAAAATTAGGTGCCGAATGCGTCAGGGCGCCCACTGCGATGTAATCAACACCAGCTTCGGCGTATGCGCGCGCGTTTTCAATTGTGATTCCACCTGATGCTTCTAGTTTCGTAGCTCCTGCCACGAGTGCTACTGCTTCGGCGCATTGCGCAGGACTCATGTTGTCCAACAGAACTAATCCTGGATTAAGTGGCAGAACTTCACGTAATTGCTGCAGATTATCTACTTCAATTTCGATCTCTGAATTTGGAAACTTTTCACGCACGAGTGAAAAAGCTTGTACGACGCCGCCCGCTGCAGCAATGTGATTATCTTTGATTAACGCCGCATCACTTAAAGACATTCGATGATTGGTGCCGCCACCCATGCGCACCGCATACTTTTCTAAGGCGCGCATGCCAGGAGTTGTCTTACGAGTATCTCGAATCTGCGTCTTTGTTCCGGCAACTGCGAGCACCCATTGCGCAGTCAGAGTTGCAATCCCACTGAGGTGACCTAAAAAGTTAAGTGCCGTGCGTTCTGCGAGCAAAATACCGCGAGCGTTTCCAGAGACCTTGATTAATACTGTTCCGCCTTTGACGTGATCTCCATCTTTTACCAGTGCATTTGCATCAGTGACGCCAACTTCAGCCAATGTTGCAATTGCCATATCGATTCCGGCAATCACACCATCTTTACGTGCGATGAATTGTGCTTTTAGTTTTGCATCGGCGACCAGAGTCGCAGTCGAAGTGATATCAACACCACCTGCTAAATCTTCAGCAATAGCGCGCTTAATTAACTCGCGATCGATCATGAGTGGTTCACCTCCTGATATTCAGTGCGCCATTGTCCACGTTGATCCATCTGTTGAACAATTCGCTTGCGCCAATCACTGCTCTGCTTTGGAAAATCTTCGCGCCAGTGCGAACCACGTGTCTCTTGGCGAATAAGGGCTGCTCGCAAGATTGTGTTTGCTAACTGAAAGAGGTTTGTTGTCTCCCACGCTTCAACACATGCAACCGTGCTAGTTCGTCCTTCAATTCGAGATAAATCATTTGATGTTGCAATCAACGAATCAGCAGAGCGCAATACACCAGCACCGCGACTCATGCTCTCTTGCAGAGTTTTGCGAACACTTGGATCGAGCAAGAACTCTGCCGAATTGTTTTCTATTGCTTCCGAAAACTCAGGCAAGTTGTTGCTGATATCTGCAGCGATGCGCGCGCTAAATACGAGTCCTTCGAGCAATGAATTAGATGCAAGACGATTTGCACCATGAACACCAGAGCAGGCTGTTTCACCGCATGCATACAGACCTTTAACGCTAGTGCGACCATCTAGATCAACGCGCACACCACCGGATGCATAGTGAGAAGCTGGTGCCACAGGTATTAGCGCTGTTGTTGGATCAATTCCATGCGCAATGCAGGATGCGTAAATAGTTGGGAATCTTTCTTTAAATCCGTTGAGGTGACGAACATCTAGCCAGACATGGTGGGCGCCAGTTCGATTCATCTCGCGCATGATTGCAATTGCAACAACATCTCGCGGTGCAAGCTCTGCCATTTCATGTTGACCCTGCATAAATCTTTCGCCGGCATCATTGAGTAGATATGCGCCTTCACCGCGTACTGCTTCGCTAATTAACGGTTGTTGTCCTTTAGTGTTATCGCCCAACCACAAAACTGTTGGATGAAATTGGATAAATTCCACATCAGAAACTTTTGCTCCTGCACGAAGTGCAAGCGCAACACCATCTCCAGTTGAAACAGATGGATTTGTTGTCTGCGCAAATACTTGCCCAAGCCCGCCAGTTGCGAGTACAACTGCTCGAGCAAGTGCGCGCCCAACGCCATCTCGAGATCCTGCGCCAATAACGTGCAGCGTTACGCCGCAGACAACACCATCAGAATTCTTAAGTGCATCCAATACCAATGCGTGTTCGAGAACTTCGATCTGCGGGTCATTGTGAACAGCAGCCAACAAGGCGCGTGAAACTTCGGCGCCCGTGGCATCTCCTCCTGCGTGAAGAATGCGATTGCGATGGTGACCGCCTTCGCGAGTCAGTGCAATCTCGCCACTCTCTTCTAAATCAAAAGAAGCACCGCGTTCAATTAATCTACGAACCGCATCTGGTCCTTCGCTAACTAAAACTTTTACAGCAGCAACATCACACAAACCTGCACCAGCATCGAGTGTGTCTTTCTCGTGTTGTGCAGGTGAATCTCCAGGACCAAGTGCTGCAGCAATTCCGCCTTGTGCCCACTTAGTAGATCCCTCATCAACGCGTGCTTTTGTCACGAGCAGAACAGATAAACCAAATGCTCGAACTTGAAGCGCAGTTGTTAAACCTGCAATTCCTGAACCAACAACAATTACATCGGCGC